>OIWT01000178.1_pt1 | contig 90942 bp, 79 predicted proteins | sample 1587701 | NCBI WGS metagenome assembly OIWT01 (sample SAMEA3888904, study PRJEB22519) | human gut metagenome | biome: human gut; feature: human-associated habitat; material: faeces | place: Denmark | collected 2009
TTTTTATTGCTTATTATCCGCACCCAAAAAGTTGCATTTATAAGTTGAACTCAAGCCTTATATAATATGCGTATGACTTTTGCGCTTTTTCCTCAGGCGTTTCGGTGGATATGGTCGGAACGTATCCGGATTCAGGCTCGAGGAAGATTTTGGGATACGTAGTCTCGTTGGCATATACAGTGACGTTTTTGTATGTGTCGGCCAGTTCTCCGTAATGTTCGGCTGTGCATTCCAAGGTGTAGTCTCCCGGTTCAAGGTCTGAGAAAACGAACACGCCGTTGTAATTGTTGTCTACCGTATATTCGGCCACTTCCTGGCCGTCTTTCAAGAGTTTTACGACAGCTCCGTTAATTGGGAACCATTGGTCGTTGCTGCCGCTGGCGTAATTGAAAAGCGAGTGGCTTATTCTGTTTTTCGAGTCTTTTACCGTTCCCATTATGTAGCCCACCTTCTCGTCGGGCAGGCCGAAGTAGTCGAGAATGCCACGGAAATACCTCACGCCCTCCTGAGCACAGTAGTCCTTGTTCAGGGCACGGTGGCGCGCAGGCTGGTAGGTGTGGAAATATCCTTCGGCAAGGAAGCCCGGCACGCTGTGTTTGAGCACACCAAGGTAACCTACGTAGGTCTTGCCGTTTGAAAGGGTGGTGGAATACTCCGCGTGGTAGAAATCTATGTCGCCGCGTATGTTCGTATTTGTAGGACTGTAGGCCGTGTAATAGTCAATGCCGTTCGACATGAGATAAGGCCAAAGGGTTTCGCTCATTTCCCTGCTTCCCGGTGCCGACATCGAGCCGTCGTCGTGCCCGCGGTAAAGGAACAGCGGATAGTTGGCTATGGCACCCTCGGCGGCGGCGTTGGAGTGGACGGAAAGGAACATGTCGAAATTTCCGGCCTCGACTTCTTCGCATATTTCCGTGAGGTTGCGGTTGTATTTCTCCGCGTCGGCCGCTCCGGCCACGTATGGGTAAGGCCCGTTCTGCGTGCGGGAGTGTACAACGTTTTCCTTTTTGAATCCGTTAGCGATGAGCCGTTCGCCAATGGCAAGCGTTTTCCACAGGTTTGTGTTCGATTCGTAGAATCCGCAAGTGTCGGGGCGTCCGGTTTCGAGCGTAGCAGGATAGGGTATGGTCGCCATCGGACGGTCGTCCGGTCCCCAGCTTCCGTGCCCGGGATTTAGGTATATTCTTAGCTGGCTGGCGTCTTGCGCGTATACGTTAATGGCCAAAAGGCCGGCAAATAATAGAATGATTCTTTTCATATCCGTGCCTCCTTACTGTTTAACGTTTACGTGTATTATGTATGCCTTCCCCTCGGGAGTGGAAAAAAGTATTTTGTCGCCTTTCTTCGATACGGACGGATACATGGCTATCATGTCGTCTTTTGTTAGAACTTGCTCCTTGCCTGTGCTGATGTTTTTGGCTATTATGCTGGAGGATGTCGTTACGTAGCCGTTGTCGCGGTCTCTTTGCCCGATTATTATGTCGTTGCCGTACCATTTGGGAGCGCGTAGAATTCCCATGGGTTTGGCGTTTTTTCCGTCTATGTCGCTTACATATGCGCAGTCAGCCGACACAAAGAATAAGAGTTTCTTTCCGTCGGGAGAAATTGACGGCCACAGGTATCTCTTGTCGCTTCCCAACGGGGAGAGTATGCGTTTCTCTCCGTTTATTGTAAGGTGTAATTGAAAGTCCGTGCCTGTTGTCACGTTGTTTGCTTCAATTGTGCTTTCCGGCTGTACGCTGTTCCGCGTAGAGCGTACTATAGTTTCGGTGTTTCCTGTGGAGGAGAAATAGCGTTTTATTGCGGTTTTCTTCAATGGTGCCTGTGTTACTTCGCGGTAAACGATGTCGCCGTTGTCGAGCACTTTTGCATTGTATCCGGCTCCGGCTGCACGCGTAACGATTTTTTCTTTTTTCGATTGCAGGTCCACTTTTGTAAGGCCTGAGTAGTTGTAGTCACTTAATAGCAGGTATTCTCCCGACGGGGCTATCACAGCTCGTTCCACAGGTCTTTGCAGTTTCAATTCCTGTACGGAATCGACGTTCAATACCTGCGCATAAGCGCCGGCCGCACATAAGATAAGCGGTATGGTACAGAAGAGTCTCATATTAATAATGTATTTTTAGTTTGCTTGTTATAAGTGAACCGGAATCAGACTTGGCCTTTACAATGTAAATGCCGTCGGGAAGGTCGAGCTCTACCTCGTCAATATTACGGTACTGGGCTACACAAATACCGGTCATGTCGTATACCTGTACGTTTGCGGCATTGTGTGTAAAGCGCAGTATGCGGCCAGACATTTTCAAGGCAAATCCGTCGTTGCTTACAGGATTGATTCCTAATACGTCGAATGTTTGCGGTGCATATTCCTTTCCATATTTGTCGAGTATGCATACGGCAAAACCGTAGTCAGACATTTTTTCTTCGGGAATGGTATAACTGTTCTCATAGCTTACGCCGAGCAGGTATTCGGTGCTTATTCCGTCGCCGTCGCTGCGCAGTGCGTCCTCATAGTCCATGTCGCTCGGGATTGCATATACGGAATATTTCACTGGCTCGTCGTCCAGCCCTGTCCAGGAAAGCGTATTGTCTTCGATGTTTATGTCGCTTACCGTGCCGTATGTATCGTGGTCTTTCCATGTTATTTCGGGAACAAGCGATTCGCTTTGGAATTTGTTGTTCTCAAGGTAATGGCCCAAGCCTTTTGCATTTGGGCCAGATATGAAGCCGGAACGGAAGAACACACATCCCGGTGCGTTGTCCTGCGTGTAGTCGCGCGACAGCTGTACCTGTGTGGCGTATTCCAGCCAGTCGGCGGTGGTGCTGTTGTTTGTAAGCGACGACACGGAGTGGCTTGCATAATGGTGTCTGTTAAAGTGTTTTGCCGTATTGCTCCACCAGCGGGTGAGAGGGCCGAATGGGTTTGTGGCGTGGTTGGTTCTCCAGTAAAGTTGCGGCGAAATGTAATCAACGCTGCCTTGGTCGAGCCACGCGAGCGGGTCGCTGTAAATGCCGGCATACTGCCAGTCGCTTGCCCCGACGTAAGGATCTATCCCCACATCGGCAGCGCCGCCAGAGGCAACGCCCGCCGGGCTTACCCCGAAGCGCACGTATGGTTTGGTTTCCTGTACCATGTCGTACACGGCCTTTATCATGCGGTTCACGTTATCACGCCGCCAGTCGGCTATGCTCATGTTTGTGCCGCTGCTGCGGTAAGTCTGCCAGTCGCCCGCGGTGGAGTTCTCCGGCGTTCCGCTGTTGTAGAAGTAGTCGTCGAACACAAGCCCGTCCACGTCGTAGTTAGTTATTATTTCCTCGCATACGTCGACTATGTGCTGCTCTACTTCGGGAATGCCGGGGTTCAGGATTTTGCCGCTCGAAGTTGAGAGTATCCAGCCTTTTTCCTTTACTTCCTGGTCCCACGGCGTGTTCCAGTCTACCGTAGCCTTGCCCGCCCATCGGTACGGGTTCACCCAGGCGTGCAGCTCCAGCCCGCGCTTGTGGGCTTCCTCGACGGCAAATTCGAGCGGGTCCCAGCTTGCCCTTACGCCCCGCGAGCCTGTAAGGTATGACGACGTAGGCTCGACGGACGACCTGTAGAGGGCGTCGCTCATGGGGCGTACCTGGAAAAATATCACATTGAAACGGTGTTGTTTCATAGAGTCGAGTATCTGGCGCAGGCGCAGTTTCTGCGTGTTCACAATAAGTGTCGACGTGCCTTGCAGGGCCTCGCCCGTGGATTTTGTGGGCCAGTCGAGGCAGTATACCGTCGACACCCATACGGCGCGGAACTCGCGCTTTATGGGCGTGGCCGCAAACAGCCCGGCCTCGCCGCAAAGCAATGCGGCAACGGTCAAGAACATTATTAATCGCAGGGTAAAATGTTTCATAAGCAAAAGAATTTGATTTTATACATGGTATTATTATTTCTCAAATTTAAAAAATATGGTGCATATCCGTTTTTTTACGAGATAAAAAAATAATAAACGCAACACTCATTAACATATCGGCTTTTTTCACTGCAAAAGTCGGGGCGTATTGCAAAAAAGCCTTAACGGCTGAACGGGTATGCAGACAAGCCCTCATGCAAAGAAACGGGAACTGACTTACAGGTCCCGCTGCTGAAAAGAAAAAATATGTCCGACATATTTCAAATTATGTCAGACATATTTTAAAATACAAGGCACATATTTTGCACCCCGGTAAAACCGCATTGAAACCCGCCGTCAGGAAAAGCCTCGGGCAAGGCCGCCTATTATGATTCTTTTACATTCAAAAAAAACACTCCGCCGTATCAGCCCCACTCAGAAGCGCGCGGTGAGCTGTAAGTCGAACGTATTGTAATGCGAGTCGGTAGGGCTCATGGCATTACGCGCCGAGCGGTCGTCGGTGAATGTGTAGTTAAGCTGGAATATAAGGTTTTTCCCGAGGTAGTAATTGCCCGAAATCCCGTAGTCGGTGCGGAGCGAGTTCCAGGTCTTTGCGTGGCGGTAGCAGTCGTAGCGTGTGTATATTTTGAAGTTTTTCATAACGGGTATGCCAAGAGTGGCGTACCATGCGTCGGCGCGGTCGGGGGCTGTGGCGTCGTTGGCCACACCGCCCACGGAGCTCATGTATTCGCCGCGCACGGTCCAGCGGCTTTCGTATTTCAGCCCGGCTCCCCAGCGTACGCGCTTCACGCTTTTCAGGCTTTTGGGGTCGGAGCTGTCGTATTTCTCGTTTGTGTATTTGCCGTTCCAGCCGAAACCGCCTATCGCAAGGTCTTTTATGGGCGAGAACCACAGGCCGCCTATGAGGTCTTTATGGTTATCCTTGTCGGTGTGGTTTATTCCCTGGCCGTTAAAGAGTCCTATCTGGTAATGTATCCATTTGTGCCCGTCGGGCGCTGTAAGGAAGTCCCCCTGTATTTGTGCTCCAAGGTCGCGCCCGGAACTTTTGTGCTCGCCGTTGCGGTCGCCTATCGAGGCGATTTTCATTGTGGCCTGCGAGTAGGAGCCTAACCCTACGTCGATGGGGCTGTATGGGTTTTCGAAACCGAACGAACGCTTGAACTGGCCGAACTTGACGCGGAAGAAGTCGAATTTTTGCCATTCCACGAATGCGTCGACAATGCGCGGCCCTTTGTCTTCGCCCGGGGCACCGTTAACTTCGAGCTGGAACTTGTAGTAGAAGTCCTTGTAAACATTTCCGTCTACATACAGGCGCAGGAAACGCATGTCGAAGCCGCCGTTCGATTCTTGTTTGCTGCGGTCGCTTATCGAGTACTTTCCCATTATGTAGCCGCCGAATCTTACGGTGGGCTTCATATCCTTGATAAGTTTGGAACCGGCATTTTCGGTGTTTATGCTTAGGGTGTATCCTTCAGTCTCCGAGGGCTGTGATACGGTAGCCGTCCGGCCGTCTCCGGCCGTGGCGGTATTTGCGGCAAAGGCTATCGCCAATGCCGCCGTCAGTCTGTTTATGCTGTTCATTTTTTGCGGTTTTATCTGCCGGCGAAGTTACGCATTTATATCCGTATGGGCAACAAGTTTTAACATGCGTTGGAAACGGCGTTTTTTAACATAGGTAAAAGAATATGGAAACGCCGGTGGGAAGCGGCCTGAAATATGTGCCTTGTATTTTGAAATATGTCAGACATATTTTGAATTATGTCGGACATATTTTTCAGCATGTCCCCGAAGGGTAAAAATCCTCCTGTAGCGGGGGAGGGAAAAGGCTGCATTTTTAACATTTTGGAAGCCTCCGATACAGACACCCGTGCGGCGGTATGTATTATGGGATAAAAACTACCCCGGCACACGTAATGTGTACCGGGGTGGTGCGTCTTGCCGTTACAAGTGTCCGGCTTTGCCCTTACGGTTCTTTTTTGCCGGTTGTTTTGTGTTAATCTTCCGGTTCGGGCATGTCGAGTTTTGATATTCCTCCGGTTATTTCGTCAAACAGCACGTGCGTTCCCATTTTCTTGTTGAACAGGTCTTCGCCCAGGTGCTCTATGTTACCGAACTGTCCCATAGGACAAGTGGCTTTCAGGTATGTGCCGTTATCGCCGAATACGTTTATTTCTACGTCCGAGGGAACGTTGTAGCGTATGTCGTTAGGTATTTTTTTCTTTTTCTTGGAGTCTTCGGCAACCGGTGCAGGTGCGGTTTGTTTGTTCTTTATGCTAATGTAAACCGGTGCTCCGGCAAGGTCGTCGTGCGCTACAGGGCCGAGTTTGGTGGAAAAGCGGAAAAGTATGTCCTTGTCCACATCGCCAGATGGGTCGTAGACGAACTCGAACGAGCGCGTTTCGACGGTTTCCGTGCCTTTGAACAGTTGCAGCAACGCACGTTCTTGCGTGTCAAGGCGTTCGTTCATTAGTTTCAGCTGCTCCCCATCTTTGGGCATGTAGTCGGCTTCTCCCTTTGCGAGCAATGTGCGCGACTCTCTTATGTCGTATATCTCGTTAGCCGTGAGTTCTGCCATTTTTGCCACGCTTCCTGCTGCAAGTATTTCCTGCCCCATGTAGTCGCGCGCGTTCAGTTTCGAAGATTTTACAACCGGCCCGGGCAGTGCAGGGCGTTTTTCGGGCGCAGGAGCGTCAGCGTTGATTGAAAGCAGTATGCCGCTGCTTGTAAGCCCTACCAGCGGGGCCGATGTCTTGGGATTAAGTTTTACGGTAAAGATTTTACTTGTGTCGGGCACTCCTACGGCATACATTTTTATATCGTCTATTTTCCATGTTACCGACGGCTCGCGCGGTACGTCGTTCAAGCGCAGATAACGTGCCGCATATTGGCGGAAATCTCCTGGCTGGTAAGTTGTGCTCGTAGCCGTTACGATAAAGTGCAGTTCCGTGCGCGGCAGGTAATAGGTAATGCCTTCGGGCGTTACTCCCGGTGCATACGGCGCTACCTCGGTTTGGGCGTGCATGTTCAGCGCAGCCGACGCAATTACCAGGGATATTAGAAAGGATTTATTCATGGTGTACTTTTTTATTGTTTCGTTGCTTTGTTGTTCTATTATATTACTCGTGTTGTGTGTGGGTTATTCCTGTCCTGCTGCTATTCTGCGCCGTATGCTGTACATCTCGCGGAAAGCAAACGGGAGGTTTTCTGTTATGTCGGACGCAGTAAGGCTTTCTTCGCAAAGTTTACCGGCCGCGATGTCGCCAGCCAGGCCGTGAAGGTATACTCCGAAACGGCAAGCCTGCTCCTGTTCGTATCCTTGTGCCAGAAGGGCAAGCAATATGCCTGTGAGCACGTCGCCGCTCCCGGGTGTGGCCATCCCGGAGTTCCCTGTTGTGTTTATAAAGGTGTGCCCTTCGGGCGTGCAAATAAAAGTATAATGCCCTTTCAGCACTATGTATAACTGGTAGTGCATGGCCATTTGCCTTGCATTGTTAAGGGCCGAGTATGAATCGGTTTTAGAGTCGGTGAGCCTTGAAAATTCTCCCGGGTGCGGGGTGAGAATCGATTTTGCCGGTATTTGTGCAACCCATCCTTTGTGGCGTGCGAGTATGTTTATTCCGTCGGCGTCAATTACCAAGGGAGAGGACACGTGGCGTATTTGTTCGATAAAGGCTATGTCGGTGTCGCGGAAACTTCCCAACCCCGGTCCTATGGCTACTGCCTGGTAAGGCTCGCAGCGTTCGGGTTGTGTGAAATAGCTGTCGTTGCTGTCGGGCGAAAGCACGGCTTCAGGAACGGCCTGCTGGAGGATGTTGTTGTTGCAGCGCGGGCAGTGGACTGTTAGCTTGCCTATTCCGCTTTTTAGGCAGGCACGTGCGGCGAGCACCGAAGCTCCTGCCATGCCGTAACATCCGGCTACCAGAAGCGCGTGACCGAAAGTTCCCTTGTGGCCGAATTTGTTGCGCGGCTTTAATATTTTTGCGATGTCTGCCTCTTCGCTTGTTGAATATGCCGACGGCGTGTTGGCAATGTATTCTTTGCTGAGTTTTATGTCAATTTCCTGGATTTCTCCTGCGTAGGGAGCCATGTCGGCAAGGAAAAAGGCAAGTTTGTGAAAGCCTATTGTAAGTGTCAGCTGTGCTTTTACTATGTTGCTTTGGATGTTGAACGAGTTGTCCTCGCACATCAGGCCCGAAGGTACGTCTATCGAAACGACGTATGCTGGGCTTGCGTTGATGTATTTTACGAGCGAGGCGAATCCTCCGTTCAGCGGTTTGTTCAGCCCCGTCCCGAACAGGCCGTCTATTATTATGTCGTCGGACGTTAGTTTGGGCGGGTCGAACTGTTGGGTTATTTCGGTAAACCTCGAAGGCTTGATTTTCGTGAGCCGCGTTTTGTTTGTTTCGCAGTCGGGGCTTATTTTACTTCCTATATTGAAAAGGAATGTCTCTACATTCCTGCCGCGTTGTGTGAGCAGCCTAGCTACGGCAAGCGCGTCGCCCCCGTTGTTTCCCGGCCCGGCGAATACTATTATCCGTCGTTTTTTGTCGAAGCGTTGTCTTATGACATCGCATATGCCTACAGCCGCGCGTTCCATAAGGTTTATGGATTCTATAGGCTCGTTGGCTATCGTGTACTTGTCGAGCTCTTTAAGCTGGCTGCCAGTGAATATCTTCATTGCTGCAAATATAGTGAAAGGCGAGCGCAGAGACAAATGAAAATGCAAGTTTTATGGGTTGTTGCATGTTTGTTGGCGCTTGCGCCTATTGCGGTTCGGCCGCAGCCGACCGAGCCGCATCCTGTATTCTTGAAATATAGTGAAAGTCTATGCGTGGCCGCAGTTTGTAATGTTCATATATGTTGTAAGGCGGGTATGCGGGTGTGTAAAAAGCGGTTTGGCCGACTCTGTTTTTGTTGTGTCGTTGCAGACATAAAATGACAGGAAAACAGCGGTTTTTTTAGTCTGTTTTGCTAATCATTGATAACCAGCTTTTTATAAACAGGTCGGAGAAAATAAAAAATATGTCTGACATATTTCGAAATATGTCGGACATATTTTAAAATTCAAGGCACATATTTTTGCGGTGGTATTCCGGATATTCAAAAAAAGACGGATTTCGGGTTTAAAAAACGTGACGCGTTTTTCAGTTAAATCATTTTGCTTTCGACACCGAGATACGGCCTGATTTGTTTACCACCAGTTTTACTTTCTTGAGCGCACGTTCGGGGTGGTCGAAAATAAGTGCGGGATTGTATGCACGGCCGTTTACGCGTATTTCGAAGTGCAGGTGTTCCGTTGTGGCGCGCCCGGTGCGGCCGGTGAGTGCGATTACTTGTCCTGCTTTTACCCAGTCGCCAACTTTTACAAGGTTCTTGCTGTTATGCGAATAAAGCGTCTCGAGACCTGAGGCATGACGTAAAACAACAACGTTGCCGTACCCGCTGTAACGCTTTGAGAAGCGCACACGTCCGGCAAATACCGCGCAAATGCTGTCGTTAGGCTTTGTCTTGAGGTCTACTCCGCTGTGGCGGCGCTTGCCACCGTAATTGCTTATAACTTTCGAGCCTGGAAGCGGATAGCACCAGTCGTTTTCGCCGTATTTTGCAAAGTTTATGGTTATGGTATTGCTCTTTTCGAAAAGTTCGGGTGTTTTTGCGCTTACAATGCTTTGCTCCTTGTCGGTAAACTCGCGTTCCATGTCGACCGGAGAGTTTTCGTCGATTTCGTTGTAGGCTTCCTCGTCTTCAATGTCGATGTCTACCAGCTTGCCGCGTTTGGTGAATTTGTACACATGTTTGTAAAGTTCGCGGCTGTTTGTTTTTATCAGCGTCTTGGGATTGATGTTGCAGCCGTTTACCATTATTTCGAACAACAGTAACCCTTCGTTCCCGTTTTCGCCGATAACGGCTATTTCTTGCCCGGCGTTTACGTGTTCGCCAACTTTTACAAGGTTCTTTGAGTTTCCTCCGTAAACGGTTTCAAGTCCGTTGTTGTGGCGTATTACGATAACATTGCCGTGCGACGGCAGTGTGCGTGCAAGGCGCACTGTTCCTCCGAACATGGCCTTGACCTTGTCGCCTTTTGCGGCCGATATTTTAAGGCCGCGCGTAGAGGCGGACGCTTTTCCGCCTGCGAGCGGGAAGGAGTATTCCGATTCCTTGAGTGTGGTGAAATCAACGCTGAAGGACTTGGACTTTTCAAAAAGCCCGGGCGTATCTACGTTGATTTCTCTTTTTTCGGCAGGAGTGAAGCTGTCGGCCAGCAGCACTGCCGGAATTCCTGCGGTTACAATCAGCAACAGGGCTATTGCGTGTTTGGTTTTTATGAAAGTTTTCATGGTTGTCGTAAAATTATTCCTGAAACGATTCTTCCTGAGTTTATTCCTAACCTGCGGGCGGAAAAGTAGTCGCAACAGTTTGAGAATGTGCATATATTTGCCTTGTGGATATTTTCGTGCCTTATTCCCGGCGCTTCGAGTTGCATGGCGTTGGCCTTCCAAAGGTCTATGTGCCATTTCCCGTTTATGTGCGTTGCTATTTCGTGCATGTCGAACGCTTTGTTCTCGAATTGTTCGTACACTTCGGCGCCTACCTCAAATGCTTCCTGCGATATGGAAGGGCCTATTATTGCTGAAATCTTGTTCGGGTCGGCTCCTAACTTGCCAGTCATGGTGGCAACGGTCTTTCCGGCTATGTTGTTAAGCGTTCCACGCCATCCGGCATGCACTGCAGCTGCTATCCTGTATTCGGAAGAGTAAAGCAGTATGGGCACACAGTCGGCAGTTGATACCGCAATGCAGATGTCTTGTTCTTTGGTGATGAGCGCGTCAATGCCTTCAAGCCGCTTTTTTCGTTGCCAGCAATCAAGCTGCATGAAGTCCTTGTCTATTATTAAGATTTCGGTTTTGTGAACCTGATGTGGCAGCACAAAACAATTTTCATTGATGGAAAGTTCCCTGCAAAGCGCCGTGAAATTGTTTTTTATAGCGTCTTGCTCGTCGCCGCAATAGGGATTTATGTTGAATTCCCCGTAATTTCCTTTGCTGTACCCGCCGTGGCGCGTGGAGCTGAAAGCTGTAACGCCAAGAGCTGTGTCGTAGTAAAGAAGTTTCGGCATTATCATTTATTCCGCGCTTTCTTCGTTTTCTGTAGGTTCGAATTCTTCGTCATCAAGTTCGTCGTATCGCGAAACTTCACGCTCGCGGTGCACGAGTTGTTCTGTTTGTATTGCTTCCAGCTTGTTGCTTTCGTTGTTCAACTCTTCCCAAAGCGTATCCTTGAGCTTGTCGAGCCCGTATTGCGCAACGGCGGAAATAAATACGGTAGGAATGTTGATTTTAATCTGGCTGGCAATGTCCATTACCATTTCCTCGTCTATTATGTCGCACTTTGTTATTGCGAGTACGCGGTGTTTGTCGAGCATTTGCGGGTTGAACTGTTCAAGCTCGTGAAGTAGAATTTCGTATTCCTTGTTAATGTCTTCGCTGTCGACGGGAATCATGAACAGCAGCAGCGAGTTGCGTTCGATGTGCCTGAGAAACCTGAGACCGAGGCCTTTTCCCTGATTCGCACCTTCTATAATTCCCGGTATGTCGGCCATGACGAACGATTGGCTGTCGCGGTAATTTACTATTCCAAGGTTTGGAACGAGTGTGGTGAACGGATAGTTTGCGATTTTGGGCTTTGCCGACGAGAGTGCGGACAACAGCGTGGATTTTCCCGCGTTGGGGAATCCTACAAGTCCTACATCGGCAAGCAGTTTCAGTTCCAGTATTATGTTTTGCTCTGTTGCCGGTTCGCCGGGCTGCGCATAGCGTGGTGTCTGGTTGGTGGCTGTACGGAATTGCCAGTTTCCCAAACCTCCGCGGCCGCCTTTCAACAGCAGGACTTCCTGTCCGTCGTATGTTACGTCGGTAAGAAATTTCCCGGTGTCGGCGTCGTATGCCACGGTGCCGCAAGGAACTTCAATGTACTTGTCTTCGCCGTCTTTTCCGTGCGAGCAGTCTTTCGAGCCGTTGCCTCCGTTGCCGGCAAATACGTGTCGTTGGTAGCGCAGGTGGAGCAGGGTCCACAAATTTCGGTTGCCGCGCAGGTAAATGTTGCCTCCGCGCCCTCCGTCTCCTCCGTCGGGGCCGCCTTTGGGCAGGTATTTGGCCCGGTGAAGGTGCATTGCTCCTCGTCCGCCTTTGCCTGAGCGGCAGAATATTTTTACGTAGTCGATAAAGTTGCTCTCCGGCATGGTTGTGTGTATATTAAGTGGAAGCAGCCCGCGTTGTTTTAAGCGGGCTGTTCCTTGTGTGTTCTGTTGTTTTAAAGGCTGTCTATTACTTTACAGATGTCGGCAAAGATTGTTTCGAGTTCTCCAACACCTTTTACGTGGTGGCGTTTGCCGCGTGCCTCATACCATTCTATTAATGGTGCAGTTTGGTTTTTGTATACGTCAAGGCGTTTTTTTATGGTTTCTTCGTTGTCGTCGGCGCGTCCTGAAGTCTTTCCGCGCAGCAGCATACGGCTTATCAGCACGTCGTCGGGTACATCGAGCTCTATCATAGCCTTTACTTCCGAGCCGCGTTTGCTTAGCATTTCTTCAAGTGATTCGGCTTGTGCCACAGTGCGGGGGAATCCGTCGAATATAACTCCTTCGCAGGGGCACATGCTGTCGTATACCGAAGCCAGTATGTCGGTCATCAGGGCGTCGGGAAGTAGCTGCCCTTCGTCGATATAGCGTTTGGCGGTTTTTCCGAGTTCTGTTCCGTTCTTTATTTCACTACGCAGTACGTCGCCGGTTGATATGTGGCGAAAACCGTAGTGTTCAACGAGCTTGTCGCTTTGTGTGCCTTTGCCCGAGCCCGGCGCACCGAAAATTACGATATTTTTCATTTCTATATTAGTTTGTGTAGTTTGTTTTCTTGGTTATTCATGCTAATCTGCGGCTATGTATATGTCCGGAAGGTTGCGTCCCAGCCCGTTGTAATCCAGCCCGTAGCCGACAATGAAATCGGTGGCTTTCATTTTGAACCCGCAGTACCTTATGTTTATGTCGGTTTCCAGCTTGGCCGGTTTTGATACGAGCGTTGCAATGTTTACCGATTTGGCTTCGTGGCCGGCAAGTATCTTTTTCATGGCTTGCATGGTGCGTCCTGTTTCGATTATGTCTTCTATTATTATGACATCGCGGCCTTTCACGTCCATGTTCAGCCCCATGATGTTTTTCACGGTTCCGGTGGAGGACGTTCCTTCGTAGGAGGCCAGGCGCACAAAGCAAACCTCGCAGTCTTTTGGTATGCAGCGCAGCAGGTCGGCCGCAAATACGAACGCACCGTTCAGCACGCACAAAAACACAGGCGTGCACCCCTCGGTGTCGCGTTCTATTTCGGCTGCCAGGCGCTTTACCTCGTGACTTATCTCGTTGCGGCTTGTCATTAGAGTGAATACCTTGCCGCCCAACGTTATTTTGTCTTGCGCAATGTCTGCATTTTGCATGATGAATGCAAAGATAGCGAATAATTGCGGTAATTGTAAATATATTCAGCGTTTCTTGTGCAAAAGGTTGTTCATGCTCGGAGAGAGGGAGTCTGATTTTGTCGTCTTTCAAGGCATGCAGAATCGTCTTTTCGGAAAGGCGCAAAAAATATGTCTGAGATATTTTAAAATAGGTCAGACATATTTCGAAATATGTGCCTTGTATTTTTTCTTTGCTCCCAATGGGGGTGAAAAGCCCGTCACACCGATGTTTCCGAAACTGTTCCGAATTGTGCGGTATAAAGCACTCGTTTTGTTTAAGGAGAGGTTTGATGTTTATGCAAAAAAGCCGGCCGGTTTTGAATAAACATGCGCTGCCTTGCCTGGAGCTTCGATCTCCGGTTTCAGCAACCGCTCCCGTCCAGGTTGCACGAGGCTCCGGCATTTTCCTTGGGACGCGGGCGCAGCCCGGCTTTTTCGGGCCTTAGGGTCACTGTGCCGTCGTTGAGTACGAAACAGGGTATGCCTACGGCACCTACGCGTTTCATTACGTCGAATGCCGGATTGCTGTCGCGCAACTTTAGGAATTCTTTCAGGTTCCTGACGTGCTCGCCTATGTCGATTATCTCGTAGTTGCTGTTTCCTTCAACCTGCTTTTCTACATAGGTGCAGTCGGGGCAGGTGCTCATTCCATAAATCTTAATCATAGCTTTGCGGTTTTTACGTTTTGCTTAGTGCAAAGCTATGTAAAAGAACTGGTATTTCATAGTTGCAAATTGTTTTTGCGTCAAGGTTTCCGTTGTCTCAAAAACGGGGAACTGCTATCGCGGTTGTCGGATGTGCTTACGCGCCGTTATATTACAAATGCGGCAGCGGGTAATTTCCGCTGCCGCATTTGCGTTGTTGTACAAACAGGTTTGCGTGTCTTTTGTGCCTGCTCACCGGCTGCGTTTGGATTTCTCTGCCCGGTGTTTGCGTATGTTGGCTTTTTTTATGGCCGAGGCTGAGCCGTGCGCTCCCGTGCGGTAGGCTTTCTTTTTGGCCTTGGTGCGCACTTTCCCGTCGTTGTCATCTTCCTGGCGGGCTTTGTGGAATACAAGTCCTTTGTGTATTACTTCTTCTATCTCTTTTTTGCTGGCCTTGCGCATTTGTCCTGTTTTTGCAAGTGTATTTTTTAATGATGGAAAAGCCTTACGCCTGTAAAGGCCATGGCAATACCGTATTTGTCGCAGGTTTCTATCACATGGTCGTCGCGGACGCTGCCTCCGGCCTGTGCAACATATTTCACTCCGCTTTTGCGGGCGCGTTCTATGTTGTCGCCAAACGGGAAGAATGCGTCACTGCCCAGGCATACGTCGGTGTTTTTTGCTATCCACTCGGCGCATTCCTCGCGTGTAAGCGGTTCGGGGCGTTGGGTGAAGAACATTTGCCATGCTCCGTCGCGCAGAACGTCGTCTGCCTCATCTCCGGTGTATAGGTCGATTGTGTTGTCGCGGTCTGCGCGGCGTATTCCTTCGACGAAAGGCAGGTTCATTACTTTTGGGCACTGGCGCAGCCACCACTTGTCGGCTTTGCTGCCGGCCAGACGCGTGCAGTGTATACGGCTCTGCTGCCCGGCTCCTATGCCTATGGCCTGGCCGTCTTTTACGTAGCAAACCGAATTGCTCTGCGTGTATTTAAGCGTGATAAGCGATATAATCAGGTCACGCTTTGCTTCGGGGGTAAAGATTTTGTTCTTTGTGGGTATGTTTTCGAACAGGCTGTCGTCGGCAAGGTCGATTTCGTTGCGTCCTTGTTCGAAGGTAACGCCGAACACCTGCTTGTGCTCTATAGGCTCGGGGCGGTATTCGGGGTCTATCTTGATGACATTGTATGTGCCGCGCCGTTTCTCGCGCAGTATTTCCAATGCTTCGGGTGTGTATCCCGGTGCGATTACGCCGTCGCTTACTTCGCGCTTTATAAGAGTGGCGGTAGCCTCGTCGCAAACGTCACTCAGGGCTATGAAATCGCCGTATGACGACATGCGGTCGGCACCGCGTGCCCGGGCGTAGGCACATGCCAGCGGGGTGAGAGGTATTTTTATGTCGTCAACGAAATAAACTTTGCTCAGCGTGCTGCTTAGCGGAAGGCCTATGGCTGCTCCGGCCGGGGAAACGTGTTTGAATGATGTTGCTGCGGGAATCCCGGTGGCGGCTTTGAGTTCTTTTACGAGTTGCCAGCCGTTGAGCGCGTCGAGAAAGTTGATGTATCCCGGGCGGCCGTTAAGCACTTCTACCGGGAGCTCGCCGTTTTCCATGTATATGCGCGAAGGCTTTTGGTTTGGGTTGCAACCGTACTTTAACTGGAGTTCTTTCATAGTGGAATTGATTTATAATACGCTTTGAAGTGTTGCCGCGCGTGCAAGTGCGCATGACAGGCAGGCTGTGCGGCGGTTGCTTGCGGCGGCATTGTATGTGTGGACCAGGAGAGAATCGAACTCTCGTCCAAACGGGGAAAACCTATGCTTTCTACATGCTTAGCTTCGCTGGAGGTTTTCGTGCAACGGCCACGCAGGAAGCTGCCGTATACGGTCGTTGCCTTATTCCCGGCTAAAGTTTCGCCGACGCCGCGGGACTGTCGCCGGCTATTCCCGATTTACGTGCACCGCTTAACCCATGAGCCTCGGAACAACGGCTTCGGAGCGATGTCTCGTCCGGACACCTTGTGCCCGGATAAAGCTCGATTTACTATGCTTCGATCAAGCAGCGAGAGCGTATTTGTTTTCGCCAATTAAATTTTTGAAAGCTCAGATTATAGTGAGCGCTCACGACGCACTGCATGCTTACATACGCCTTCTGCCCGCTGTCAAATCCAGTCTGGCCCGGCTTGTTTTGTAATGCTTTGCAAAATTGCGATTTTTTTTTCATTCAAAAAAGAGGGCGTATTATAAATATGACTGTATTGCATTCGATTGGGCATAAGTTTGGCGCGGATATGGGTCCTTTGCGGCAAGAGGTGCTTTGCCGGATAATGTAGGCGGGGATAATAGCGTGTCGTCCCAGCAAAAGCCGTGCCAGGCATGCAGAGCGGATAGCAGGGTAAAGGGGCTCGAAAAAATAGGTCAGACATATTTTGAAATATGTCTGACCTATTTTAAAATATCTCTGAGATAATTTTTTTTAGGTGCCGGGGAATTTGGTGCGTTTTTTTTTATTCCTCGATATATTCCATTATGCTTCCGCTGAGCTGGCGCAGCGAAATCTCGCATATCTTGGTGTCGTATTCGGCCACGAGTATTCGTTCTTCGGCGTCAAGCAGGCTGTTTTGCGCTTCTCTTATTTCAATTCCGGCCAAGTCGCCAAGCATGAAACGCTCGTTGGCAATGTAGTAGTTCTCTTTTGCGGTTACGAGGTTCTGCTTTTCGAGGGCGAGCAGTTTCAGGTTGTTCTCGTAAGCCTGCCACAGGTCGGCCAGGTCGGCTTTTAATGCGAGTTCCAGTTCCTGTTGTGCCAGTTCGGCATTGTCGATGTTTATTTGTGCGTTGGCCATTTCGCGTCGCCTGTTTCCGTCGAAGAGTTTCATTCCTATGGTTACACCAATGTTCCCGCCCCAGTTGTGCCTGCTGCGTGTGGTGCCGGAATTGTAGCGGTCGTATGTGTAGCCGTACTGGCCGTTGAGCCTTATGTATGGGAAGTCGCGGCTCTTAACGTTTCGCAGGTCTATTTCGGAGAGCTTCCTGTTGTGTGCGGCGTTGATGAGCGACGCGTTTGTGCGCAGCGTGGCCGCCCACAGGCTGTCGAACGAAAGCGACGATTCTACGTTAATCATTGTGTCGCGCACGCGGATTCGCATGTTCATCTCTTTTTCGGCCATAAGTTCGTTGAGGCGTATTTGCGAGGAAGCCAGGCTTTCGAGTTGCTTGAGGCTTTGCGCGCTGTCCGCATTGAAGTCCACTTGTGCCTGTTGGAGGTCGAGGCGTGACTTGTCGCCGGTAATCCACCGTTCTTGTGCTATCCTGAGCCTTTCCTTGGATAGCGAAACGGCATATTGCAGGTTGCGGAGGCGTATACGTTGCTGGACGTAGTTGTAATACTCTGAAACGAGTTCCGCTATATAGTCTTCGATGGCCATACGTGTTTGTGTGGCGCTCTGGAGCTTAAGTTCCTGCAGCCTTTGGTAGTTGGTTTGGATTTTATATCCGTCAAAGATTGTCCATTCGGCGTTGATTCCTGCGTTGACATTGTGTCCCACGATGTTGCGTTCGCGTGTTACGTCGCTTGTGCCGCGTGTTCTTGTGTCGCGGCTGTCGAGCGTAGCGTCATAGCCTGCAACGGCTTCGACCGTGGGCAGGTATCCTGCGTTTGCCCGCGTGGCGTTGTTGACAGCTATTTGCTCGTCGTTTTTTACAATGCGTAACGAGTAATTGTTTTTCAGCCCTTTTTCAATGCAGGTTTTGAGTGAAAGTACTTGTACTTGGGCGTATGCAGGCAAGCTTACCGCTATGTAGCATAATAAAGTGATAATACCGCGCTTCATCATTCTTTTTTGTTTTTGTGCGTCATGTCGGTTGAAACGTATGTGTAAATAGCTGGTACGATAAACATAGTGAGGAACGTAGAGATAATCATTCCTCCAACAACGGCCGTACCCATCGCAATTCGCCCGTTGGCACCTTCGCCGCTTGCGAATACCAGCGGCAGAAGGCCGAGGATTGTGGCTGCGCTCGTCATGAGGATAGGACGAAGGCGTTGGGCTGCCGCATGGCGTATGGCTGTCATCTTGTCTTCGCCTTGCGTCTGGCGGTGGTTCGCGAATTCAACGATAAGAATACCGTTCTTTGCTACAAGTCCGATGAGCATTATTATTCCGATTTGGCTGAAAATGTTCATGGTTTGCCCGCTGGCGAGCATGAATATCAGTGCACCACAAATAGCCAGCGGTACAGTGAGCATTATGACAAACGGGTCTTTGAAACTTTCGAACTGTGCCGCAAGTATGAGGTAAATTAGCAACAATGCCAATGAGAATGCGAATATCAAGCTCGAGGAACTTTCCCTGAATTCTTTGGAGTCTCCGGCAAGCGCCGTGCGGAAAGTTTCGTCGAGTGTGCTTTCGGCAATCCTGTCCATTTCGTCGAGTCCGTCGCCTATGGTCTTACCTTCTGCCAGTCCGGCCGAAATAGTTGCCGAAACGAAGCGGTTGTATCTGTAAAGTTTGGGTGGTGCAATGCTTTCTACCAGGTCGACAAGGTTTTCCATTTGCACCATGTCGCCGTTGCCGTTGCGCACGTAAATCGCTTTTAGGTTGTTCGGGTCGTTACGTTGCTGCCGGTTAATCTCCCCGACAATCTCGTACTGCTTGCCGTTAAGATAAAGGTATCCCATACGTTGTCCGCTCAATCCGTATTGTAATGTCTGGGCTATAGACTGGGTGCTTACGCCCATTAAGTTTGCCTTTTGCCGGTTGACGCTCAAACGTACTTCAGGCTTCGAGAATTTCAAATCCACGTCGGCCATGCGGAATATCGGGCTGTCATACACTTTTGTCATAAACTTGGGTAACACTTCCTGCAACTTTTCGATACTTGTCGCCTGGAGCACGTATTGCACAGGCATAGATCCGCGGCGACCGCCGAACGTGGACTGTTGCCTTACAAACGCGCGGGCGTCGGTCTTGTATTGCACGGCGCGTGTCAGTTTTTCGGCTACATCCATTTGGGTGTAATCGCGCTCGGCCAGGTCCTTGAGCGTGATTTGGATTTCTCCTGATGATTCTGACACGCGGGCCGTGATGAATTCCGCGTCAGGAACTATGGAGTCGGCCATTCTGTTTATATCTTCGGTGTAGTCGCGCAAATATTCATAAGTTACACCTTCCGGACCGGTGGTGCGGATAGTAATCATGGAGCGGTCTTCCAAGGGAGCCATTTCGGACGATATGTTTGTCCACATATATACGCTGGCACAAATTGCCACGGCCATTATTATAAACGCATACCATCTGTGACGCAGGAATGCGGCAAGGGACTTTGCGTATAAATTGTTCAGACCAACGAAGAAAGGCTCGGTTTTGCGATAGAACCAATTTTGTTTTTCGCGCTTTATAAGAAGTTTTGTTGCAAGCATTGGCGTGAACGTAAGCGCGGAGAATGCTGATATTATAACCGAACCGGCAATCACGAAACTGAACTCCCGGAACAGACGTCCGGTTGTTCCTTCCATAAAAACGATGGGGAAGAAAACGGCAACGAGGGTAATGGTTGTTGAAACGACGGCGAAGAAAATTTCCTTGGCACCTTCTATTCCCGCGTCGATAGGCTTCATTCCTTGCTCTATGCGTATGTATATGTTCTCGGTCATTACTATTGCGTCGTCGACGACAAGTCCTACTGCCAATACGATAGCCAGCATGGACAGCACGTTTATGGAGAAGCCGCAAACATACATTATAAAGAATGCACCGATTAGCGATACTGGTATAACAATACACGGCACTAAGGTCACACGCCAGTCACGCAAGAAAAGGAATATGATGATTATTACGAGCACGAAGGCTTCGTATACCGTAGATTTCACTTCGTTGATAGAAGCTCGTATAAAGCGCGTGTTGTCGAATCCGTAATCGTACTTGACATCGTCGGGGAGGTCCTTTTCCATTTGCTTCATTCGCTCGTGAACGGCGTCGGCAATGTTTATATGGTTAGCACCGGGTTGCGGTACGACTACTACGCCCACCATCGGCACGCCGTTCATCTTCATGTAGCTTTTCAAGTCGCGGGGACTGAGTTCGGCGCGTCCTATGTCGCTCAGTTTTATTGTGCGCCCGTTTTCTGCCTTAACGATTAGCTCGTTGAATTCTTCGGTGGTGTGCATTTGGCCCATTGTTCGGATACTGAGCTCGACGGTGTTGCCCTCAATGCTTCCCGAAGGCAGTTCCACGTTTTCGCGGTCAAGAGCGTCTTTTACATCCATTGGAGTTATGCTGTAGCCAGCCATTTTTATAGGGTCGAGCCAAAGACGCATGCAATAGCGTTTCTCACCCCAAATGGACACACTGCTCACCTCGGGTATGGTTTGGAGCTGCTCCTTTACCGTAAGGTCCGCAATTTCGCTAAGTTCGAGCAAAGTGCGCTTGTCGCTTTGTATTGCCACCATAAGTATTGGGCTGGCGTCTGCGTCGGCTTTTGAAACGGTAGGCGGGTCGCAGTCGCGCGGCAGGTTTCTTTGTGCGCGTGATACTTTGTCGCGAACGTCGTTGGCGGCAGTCTCAAGGTCAACCGACAATTCGAATTCCACGGTTATACGGCTCTGTCCCTGCTGGCTCGTACTGGTTAGCGAGCGTATGCCCGGTATACCGTTTATGTTTTGTTCGAGCACTTCGGTTATCTGGTTTTCTATTACATCGGCGTTTGCGCCCGGATAAGAGCAGGTAACCGAGATAATAGGATTATCCACCGACGGGTATTCGCGCACACCCAAATACAGGTAGCCTATGCAGCCGAACAACAGGATTATCAGTGTAAATACTGTTGCCAATACAGGGCGGCGTATGCTTAGTTCTGATATGTTCATGAATTTAGATGTTGTGGTTTGGCGTGTAGCATGGCAGGAGGATTGTTACTGAAAGATGTGCCATAGCTTTTTTGCTGTTATATTATATATGTGTGCTTTTAGCAGTCGTTCGTGTTTTGTTTGTTTCCTGCTATTTGGTTATTGTTACCTTCTGCCCTGTGCGCAGCTGCATTGTTCCGCTGGTTATAACAGTGTCACCCTCGCTTATGCCCTTGATTACCTGCACTTCGGCATCGGTTCGCAGTCCTTTGGTTATCTCCACGGGTTGTGCCGTGCCGCTTTTGTACAGGAATACTTTGTCTATACCCATCTCTGATATTATGGCTGTACTTGGAACGGCAAGCGCGTTGGGATATTCGCGTGCCGTGAGGTTTACGCTTACGTACCGCCCGGGCACAAGCTCGTTCGATTTGTTCGGATATGTTGCGCGTATTGTGTAAGTTCGGGTATCTATATCTACCTGCGAGTTCGTGGCATATACTTTTGCCTTGCGAGGAGTAAGGTCTCCTTCGACGGTGAACGAAAGTTCTGCTCCGGGTTTAAGGATTCCCGCATAGCGCTCCGGTACGTTGAACTCCAGTTTAAGTGGCGTTGTCTTGGTAAGCGTGGCGATTGGGGTCGACGTGGTGGCGTATGCGCCGAGACTGACTTCGCGCAGGCCTATCACTCCGTCGAATGGTGCCCTCAGTTCCGTGCGGGCTATTTCGGCTTTTTCCATGTCTATTTCGGCATACAGGGTGGAAAGGTTTGCTTCTGCTTCCTGGAATGCCTCTTTACTTACCGCCTCTTTGGCAAACAGTGCACGCTGCCTGTACAGGCGGTCTTGCATAAGTTTCAGCTGTGCTTCCAGCTTGCGCAGCTCGGCCTGCAGTGGCGCGTCGTTGATTTTTGCGAGCAACTGGCCTTCCTTGACGTGCGCGCCTTCCTCGAAATAAATGGCGGTTATTTTACCTGCTGTTTCAAACGACAACTTTGTTTCTTCGTCGGGCAGGAGGCTGCCGCTGACGTCGATGGCGTCGCGTAGCAATTTTGATTTAATGACGGCTATCTTTACGGGTAGTGTCTTGTCTTTTTCACTGCCGCCTTTGCTTTTTAAACTTTCGTCGAGTTCTTTGTTTTCGTGTGGCACGAATGTACGAACGCCAAGGAATGCAAGTCCTGCAACTATGATTCCTATAATGCCCCATTTAGTATATTTATTCATTTATACTTGAATTATAAGGAAGTTAAATTTGTAATAACATTTTATGGCAAATTTAACGCAACGAAAGATAAAATGGTTGGTTTAAACGATTAATAAAGCTAAATTAATGATATTATTTGAAAAAAGAGAGCAAAAAGAAAAACGCTTCCGATTGTGTGAAAAGTACGACATTCTTTTTTGCTGAAACAGTAGCAAGTACAGTCTCAAAAAATATGTCTGACATATTTTAAAATAGGTCAGACATATTTTGAAATAGGTCCGACCTATTTTTTATTTGCTTCCAATGGGGTTAAAAAAGTCTGCGGCGGCAGTTGAATAAATGAATGCTATAAAATGAATAAGCATTCTTGATTTCCGCCGCACGGGCAAAAGAAGCGCGATAGCATGGCGCCGATATTTGATGTTTCTTCTTACAACGGACTGCACATATTATATATAGGCTGAGTAGTGTGAATAGCCACGAAAAGACGAAACGTGTGTTACGTGTTAGGTTACATCGAGTTAGGTAATTGCGGCTGTAAGCGGGACAATGCGGTTGCAATGGCTTTAAACGACCAAGTTTTATAAAAGAGAACGTTTTTATTTTCAATTTGCTACGAAAAAAAGATTTTATTTGTAAATTCGCCGCTAAATGGGATATAATACCGCACAACATAGTCGGACTTGTTCCGGCTGCAGGGTAAAGTCCCGTTATTGATATTTGAGAGAATACATGGAATAAAAAAATAAATTATGAAAAAGTACAATTTCAATGCTGGACCGTCTATATTGCCCAGCGAAGTGATTAAGGCAACGGCTGAGGCGTGCCTTGAATTTAACAACAGCGGTCTTTCCTTGATGGAGATAAGCCATCGCAGTAAGGATTTCCAACCGGTGATGGATGAGGCCGAAGCATTGATGAAAGAACTGCTCGATATTCCCGAAGGATACAAGGTTCTGTTCCTTGGCGGTGGCGCAAGTTTGGAATTCTGCATGGTTCCCTACAACCTTTTGGAGAAAAAAGCCGCTTATCTGAACACAGGAACATGGGCAAAGAAAGCCATGAAGGAAGCCAAGCTCTTTGGCGAGGTAGTAGAAGTGGCTTCTTCGGCTGCCGACAACTATACATATATCCCTAAGAATTTTACGGTTCCTGCCGACGCTGACTATTTCCACATAACTACGAACAATACGATTTACGGAACCGAAATACGCAAGGAACTCGACAGCCCCGTGCAGATGGTTGCCGACATGTCGAGCGACATACTTTCGCGCCCGGTAGACGTTTCCAAGTATGCCATTATTTACGGCGGTGCACAGAAGAACCTCTCAATGGCCGGCGTTACTTTCGTTATCGTAAAAGAAGACGCTTTGGGCAAGGTTAGCCGCCAGATACCTACAATGCTCGACTACCGCACACATGTAGAAAAAGGTTCTATGTTTAATACTCCTCCGGTTGTTCCGGTATTCACGGCGCTCCAGACTATGAAATGGATTAAGGCACAGGGCGGCGTGAAAGTAATGGACGCCCGCGCAAAAGAACGCGCCGAGATTCTTTACAGCGAGATAGACCGTAACAAACTCTTCCGCGGGACAGTTGCCGAGGAAGACCGCTCGCTCATGAACATCTGCTTCGTTATGAATGACGAATACAAAGAACTGGAAGCTGACTTCATGAAGTTTGCAACCGACAAAGGCATGGTGGGAATAAAAGGACACCGCTCGGTCGGAGGATTCCGTGCTTCGTGCTACAACGCTATGAGCGTAGAGGGCGTAAAAGCCTTGGTTGAAGCAATGAAAGAATTCGAGGCAGCTCACTGATAACAACCGGCACCGGTTTTATTGCGGTGCCGGATATTAAAGTTTTCCCTCAAACGTTTAAAACCGAATAATGATGAAAGTATTAATAGCAACCGAAAAACCTTTTGCGTCTGCCGCCGTTGAAGGTATACGCAAAGAAATAGAAGGTGCGGGCTACGAACTCGCATTGCTCGAAAAATATACCGACAAGCAGCAACTCCTCGACGCAGTGGCCGATGTGGACGCTTTGATTATACGTAGCGACAAGGTTGACAACGCCGTTCTTGATGCTGCAAAAAATCTTAAGATAGTAGTACGCGCAGGAGCAGGCTACGACAATGTAGACCTTGCCGCTGCAACCGCCCACGGTGTGGTAGTGATGAATACCCCCGGGCAGAACTCCAACGCAGTTGCCGAATTGGTATTCGGTCTGCTTGTATATGCTGTACGTAATTTCTATAACGGCAAGACCGGCACCGAACTTAAAGGAAAGAAACTTGGTATCCTGGCCTTCGGCAATGTTGGCCGTAACGTGGCACGCATAGCAAAAGGGTTCGATATGGATGTTTACGCCTACGACGCTTATTGCCCGGCCGACGTAATAGAAAGTGCAGGAGTTAAGGCCGTAGCCTCAACAGAAGAACTCTTTGAAAAGTGTGACATAGTCAGCCTTCATATTCCCGCAACGCCGGAAACTAAGAAAAGTATCAATTACGCTTTGGCCGGAAAGCTTCCCAAAGGCGGCATAATCATAAATACGGCGCGCAAGGAAGTTGTCGACGAAGACGGGCTCATCAAACTGCTTTCGGAGCGCGAGGATTTGCGTTACATATCGGACATAGCTCCCGACAAGGCTTCGGAATTTGCAGAGAAGTTCCCCGGACGCTATTTTGCAACACCCAAGAAGATGGGGGCGCAGACCGCAGAAGCAAACATAAACGCCGGAATAGCAGCTGCGTGTCAGATAGTAGGCTTCCTGCGTGACGGAATAACAAAATTCCAGGTTAATAAATAATACGTTTTACAGAAAAAAGACATAAGTAAAAACAGTATAGACTGATGGCTATTGTAAAACCATTCCGTGGCGTCCGTCCTCCGCAGGAACTTGCAGAGAAGGTGGAATGCCGCCCGTATGATGTGCTCGATTCAGAAGAAGCGAGGGCAGAAGCCGGCGACAACGAGATGTCGTTATATCATATAATAAAACCGGAGATAAACTTTCCCGTAGGCACAAGCGAGTACGATCCGCGGGTGTACGAAAGCGCAAAAGAACAATTTGCAAAGTTCCAGGAAAAAGGCTGGCTTGTTCAGGATGAAAAGGAGAACTATTACCTTTATTCGCAGACAATGAACGGCAAGACGCAATACGGAATCGTTCTGTGCGCTTCGGTGGACGATTACATGAACGGAGTAATAAAAAAGCATGAGCTTACCCGCCGCGACAAGGAAGAAGACCGGATGAAGCACGTTCGCGCAACAAACGCAAATATGGAGCCGGTATTCCTTGCTTATCCCGACGATGACGTACTCGACGGAATTATTTCGAAGTATTCGTCACAAAGCCCGGTGTACGACTTTGTAGCCCCGATAGACGGCTTTGTACATAAATTCTGGGTTATTTCGGATGATAAGGACAAGGAAACAATAACGGAGCGCTTTGCTGCCATACCCGCGCTTTACATAGCCGACGGACATCACCGCAGCGCGGCAGCTGCATTGGTGGGGGCGGAAAAGGCAAAACAGGATCCCAACCGCACAGGTAAGGAAGAATACAATTTCTTTATGGCTGTTTGTTTCCCCGCAAGCCAGCTCACAATCCTCGACTATAACCGCGTGGTGCGCGATTTGAACGGATTAACGGCACGCCAGTTCTTGGACGCATTGACCGACGATTTTGTGATACTCGAAAAGGGTACAGAGCCGTTCCGTCCGACGCGCCTGCATGAATTCTCCTTATATATAGGCGGGCAGTGGTATGCTTTGGAAGCCAAGGACGGTATCTACGACGAGGAAGATCCTATCGGAGTGCTCGACGTCGATATATCATCGCGTCTTATTCTCGATAAAATATTAGGCATAAAAGACCTGCGCTCGTCCGACCGTATAGACTTCGTGGGAGGTTTGCGTGGATTGGGCGAACTGAAACGCCGTGTCGATTCGGGTGAAATGAAAATGGCGCTGGCTTTGTATCCGGTTACAATGGACCAGATAATGAACATTGCCGACCAGGGAAAAATCATGCCGCCAAAGGCCACATGGTTCGAGCCCAAGTTGCGCAGCGGTCTTGTGGTGCATAAATTGAGTTGATGTCCCGAAACCCAATTATGGGTTGGGAGGAAAGAAAACTTATCTCTGAGATAATTTGAAATATGTCTGACATAATTTAAAATATGTCAGACATATTTTTTGCACCTCGTTTTACGTGGGCTGCATAATGGCTACACAAAAAGCAAACCGCACAACTGCGGATGTTCTGCTCAGGTTGTACGGTTGGGTTCAGTGTTTTTGGTGAAAGATCTACTTGCTGTATTCTTCTTTCCTTATTGTTACGCTTAAAAGTTGCTTACGTGTAGACTTTGACGTGTAGGTGTACCGGAAACTTATTCCTTCGCTTTTCGGGCGTTTCAGTTCCACGGAGTTCGTTATCGAACTAAGTAATTGTTCGCGGAACAAACTCTCGTTGTTCTTAATCAACTTGGCGTCGTCAATTTTGCCGCTGAGTGTGTAATAATAGTTCAGGCAGCGTAATGAAGGCGTATAAGTCATGCTGTCGAGCACAATGCCTTCGGCTATGCGCTGGGGGCATTGTTTTTCGGTAAATTCCTGCGCCTGTTGTGCGCATTGCTCGTCGAACGAGGCTTGTTTGCACGAAGTTGTTCCTAATGTTATTGCAAGTGCAAACGCCATTAATATTCGGTTGTGGTGGCGTAAAATATTCATCTGCGTATCCTGAGCCCCCTTATCTTTCTTATTATTTTAGCGCCGAGCATAACTCCGTCGTATATTGCTATGATACGGTCGATGTTGCCGGCAAAAAGTTCCAGTTTGCTGTTTGCTTTCGGCGGTTCGAACAGCAGCCGCATTTTGCGTTTTATGTTCTCACCGCTTTTGCGTACATCTTCAAGGGCCTTGTTGCGTTGCTCGATGACATCTTCGAGTGTGTATTTTTGAATTTCCCTGTTGTTCATGTCATTCTTTTTTAAGGAAAAGTTCGCAAAGGAAATTCGTAACTGGCCGCGTTATCCACCGTTTGCGGTTTATGTAAATAATAATTGCAACCAGCATGAAGAACAGCGATACCGACGCAAAGCCCACGGTAAGGCTGCCTGTCTGGTCGCCTATGAAAGTAGCGGCGCATAACGCAAGCATAATCACCACGACCGCTCCTATCAGGAACAGTACAACACCTAATATCAGCGCGGCGAGCAATATTATTAGCTTGGATACGAATTCGAGTGATACAAACCTTTTTTGGAGCTCAAAATACCTTTTTATTTCGGTAATGAGCTCCTCAAAGGTCCGTATGTTTTTGTTCGAAGAGAACATTGCTTGACTGCAGGTCTGTTTAGTCGTTTGAGTCAGATTTGAGCTCGTCGGCAATGTCGTCAACAAGTTCTTCCATCTCTTTCCTGTCAAGCTTTATTCCGCGTTTGCGGAGAGCGTCGATAATGCGTTCGCGGGTGTCCGACCCTTTTTCGGGTGCGAATAATATACCACATGCTGCCCCTACGGCTGCTCCGCCTAAAAATGCTGCTAAAATGCTAAGTCCTTTCATTGTTTTATGGTTTTAATGGTTGTATCTATCGCCAAATATAGGCAAAATCCCGGTATTATATGCTGTTTTGTGCGGCTTACTTAGATTTTTTTGTGAGGAAAACCATTTTTTTAATATTCTTTATGGGCAAATTCCTTTTAACTGTTTCAAAAGTCGTAACTTTGTTGCTGTAACAACAAACGAGTTAATAAATCAAGTAACTATCACCCGACATTATGAAAAAAATTGTAACCTTAGGTTTAGGTTTATGTGTAGCGGTAGCTTTCACATCTTGCAAATCACAGGAATCGGCTTACAAGAAAGCTTATGAAAAGGCAAAACAGCAGCAGGCGGCAGAACAGCAGCAGCCTACCACGACAACGCAGGTAGCGGTTGCTCCGGTTCAGACCACCACCACGACTCCCGTTCAGACTACTACAGCGCCAACCACGGTGACGGATGCCAATGTGCGCACCGAAAGCGTGCAGCTTGTTGACGGCGTAGGCTTGAAAGCGTACAGTGTGGTTTGCGGCAGCTTCTCGCTCAAATCGAACGCACAAGGCCTGCAGCAACGTTTGAAGAACCAGGGATATGCTGCACAGATTGCTTACAACGGCAAGTTGTACCGTGTTGTGGCTTCCACGTTCGACGACCGTGCTTCGGCTGCTACTTCGCGCAACAAACTCCGCGAAACGTATCCCGACGCTTGGCTGCTTTACAACAAGTAATACCTGAGCCGGATTTAAATAATAAGGAAGCGGTTGCTTGTCCTGTAGATAACGGGATTAGCAGCCGCTTTCACCTTTAAGCGTGCGGAACGTTCCTGCGCCTGTTGCGGCGTGCTAATACGGCCGTCCGTATTTGTCGGCCTTTTTAGGGGCAAAACCGGCGGGGTTTTCATGCGGCTGAAAATATGTCTGAGATATTTTAAAATACAAGGCACATATTTCAAAATATGTCAGACATATTTTTTCTTTGCTCCGAGAGGGGTATAATTTACTGAAAATGAGTTTTCACTTTTTTGTATCCCGAAAGCGTGTTTTCGTTACACTTTTTTTCTTGCTCCAAATGTCCGTTTTGCGGTTGGGAATCCTTTTTGCAAGTCCCGTTATCGGGTCCGCCATTCCGGCGGGGCAGGGTGGCGGTATGTCCGCCCGGTAAAAAATGAGGCTGCTTGCTTTGCTTTGCAGCGGGCTTTTGTTATCTTTGCACAACCCTTTCATGATGGGAAGAATAATGTCCATAGACTACGGGCTTCGCCGCTCCGGCGTGGCAGTGAGCGACCCCCTGCAGATAGTGGCAGGAGGGCTGGATACTGTGGAAACACGTTTGCTTATCGACTTTATAGTGAAATATACTGCGGCGGAGGACGTGGAACGTATAGTTGTTGGCCTGCCTGTGCAGAACGACGGCACACCGTCGGAAAATGCAGCGCGTGTGCGCTCGTTTGTGGGCGCTTTGAAGAAAAAAGTAACTATACCCGTTGAGTTCTATGACGAGCGCTTTACTTCGGTGCTGGCCCATAAGGCAATGCTTGCCGGCGGCTTACACAAGATGGCGCGGCGCGACAAGGCCTTGGTAGACAAGATAAGCGCTACCATAATCCTGCAATCATACATGGAATCGCGAAGGTGATATTCCGACGAAAAAACAATAGACAAAGATAATGAAATTACCTATTTGCATTTATGGCGACCCGGTGCTACGCAAAACCGCGGTTGATATAACGCCCGATTATCCAGAACTGCCTAAGCTGATAGCCGACATGTTCGAAACTTTAACTTATGCCGACGGTGTGGGGCTGGCTGCCCCGCAGATAGGGCTCTCGATACGGGTGGTTGTCATCGACCTTACGGAACTGGCCGACGATTACCCTGAGTACAAGGACTTTAAGAAAACCTATATCAACGCGCACATCCTTGAAACGAGCGAAGACAAGGTTTCTATGGAAGAGGGCTGCCTGAGCATTCCCGGTATCCACGAGAAGGTCTCGCGCCCAAAACGTGTGAAAGTGCGTTATATGGATGAAAATTTCACCGAGCACGAAGAATGGGCCGACGGTTTCCTGGCCAGGGTAATGCAGCATGAGTTCTCCCACCTCGAGGGAATGATGTTCGTTGATTCGGTGTCGCCTTTGAGGAAACAAATGATTTCGAGGAAGCTCGCGGCCATTGCGCGTGGAAAGTTCAGCTGCCAGTACAAGACCAAGCAGCGCACCGGCGGACATAAGGCATAGGTGCCGTTCCTGCCGCTGCGGCTTTACGAACCCAGAATGTTTTGCAAGAACCAAATGTAACCATAGTTCTTTTTTGAGAAGACTCCTTCTTTTGATATGTATAATTCCCGCGTTCGTAGCAGCACAAATAAACACCGACCGGGTAATGCTCATAGGGCGCAATGCGCTTTATTATGATGACTATGTGCTTTCCATTCAATATTTCAACGAGGTAATCAACGCCAAACCCTACCTTTACGAACCTTATTATTTCCGCGCCGTAGCCAAACTTTATCTTGAAGACTACAGCGGTGCCGAAAGCGACTGCAGCGAGGCAATAAAACTTAATCCTTTTATTGAAGACGCTTACCAGTTGAGGGGATTGTGCCGTATAAAGGGAGGAAAGTTCGAGGAAGCCATAGAAGATTATACGCAGGTAATAGAATACAAACCGCTCGACCAGGTGTCCTGGTACAACCGTGCGCTATGCCGCATACAGCTTAAGGATTACGATAACGCCCTTGTTGAACTCGGCAAGATGAACGAGTACTGGCCGTCTTACGTAAAGGCGTACAGCATAGAGGCGCAGGTGCTGCTACAGAAAAAAGACACTTTGCGCGCCGACAGCATGTTCCAGGTGGTGCTTGACAAAAATCCGAAGGACGGCGATGCATGGGCGGCACGCGGCATGATTTATTATAATAAAGGTGTCTATTCGGAGGCCGATACTTTCCTTACAAAGGCTATTGCATATTCAGACGACATTCCCGACTATTATATCAACCGCGCACTTGTGCGCTATCAGCAAAGAGACTTGCGCGGGGCGATGAATGACTATGACAGCGCGCTTGAGATAGATACGGCCAACTTTCTTGGGCATTACAACCGCGGACTTCTGCGTGCGCGCGTAGGTGAGGACAATAAGGCTATAGAAGATTTCAACTTCGTGCTGCGTCTTGAACCCGACAATCTGCTCGCGCTTTTTAACCGCGCGGTGCTGTTGGAGAATACAGGCGATTATCGAGCCGCAATAGAAGACGTATCGAAGGTAATAGCCGATTATCCGCATTTTTGGACGGGATATGAACTCCGGGCACGTTGCTTGCGAAAGATAGGCAAGAACCGTGAGGCTTTGCGCGACGAACGCAAGGTGTTTGCAGCGCAATTAGACAGGACATTCAACAAAAAGACTTATTCAAACAAGAGTACACGCAAACGCCGCGAACTCAACATAGACGACTATCAGAAAATAGTAGTGGAGGAGGACAAGGACGTGGGTGAAAAATATGCTAACGACTATCGCGGCAAAGTACAGAACCGTAAGGTGGAAGCCACGGCTCAGCTGATGTTCGCGTTCTCTACCGTGCATTCCTCTTCGGGCCGTTTGCAACGTTCCGCTTTCTGGCCGGAACTCGACAAGTGGAACAGCAAGAAACTCACATCAAGGAGCGTTGTCTTGACTGACCGTATTTCTGCGGCGGCACAAAGCGATATAGATATTCTTTTTTCCGACATAAACAGGCTTTCGGCCGGAATGGACAGTAGCAAGTCTTTCGTGGACGAACGGCTTGCCCGGGCAATACTCTTGTGCGATTCGCGCGACTACGACGCCGCCCTTCTTGACTTGAACGAATGTATTTTGGCCGATTCTTCGTCGGCAATGGCTTATATGCAGCGTGCCGTGGTAAGGCAACGTCTTGCGGAGACGGAACGTGCCGGCGGGGAAATAGGAAAACCTTCTGAAGCCGGTTTGGTTGAATGGAAGCTCGTGCTTGCCGATATTGAAAGTGCCGTGAAGTTAGAGCCGGAAAATGCGGCCATATATTATAATCGCGGGTGTGTTAATTTCGAGATGAAAGAATACGGCAAAGCCATAGAGGATTTCACTAAGGCTATTGCGCTCGATTCACACATGGCTGAGGCTTACTACAACCGCGCGCTCGTTTATCTTTCAATGGAACAGAAGGAAAAGGCGCTTCCAGATTTGAGTAAAGCCGGCGAACTCGGTATTTACGACGCATACAGCATTATAAAACAAAACTCCAAGTAAAGCTCGGAAAGTATGTTTGGGACGTATCTGTTTTTTCGTATATGCGGCAACGGTATAGACCTTGGGCGTTTTTCGTGCCTTTGGCAGTAAATAATAAGTGGCAAAAGCAATGATTTCGATACTTATTCCTGTTATGAATTACGACTGTTCCGCTTTGGTGGACGATTTATATGTGCAGGCCGAACGCTTGCGCATAGGGACAGGCGTGGATTACGAAATCATTGTTGGCGACGACGCTTCAACGGATGTTGTAACCATTAATTCCAACAAAGAAGCATGCAGCAGGCCGCGCTGCCGGTTTGTCTCTAATGCGGTAAACTACGGCCGCGCAAAGAACCGAAATGCTATGGCCGAGCTTTCAAAAGGCGATTTGCTACTGATAATCGACTGCGACGCCAAAGTGTGCCGACAGAACTTCCTTGCCAGTTATATTGAAGCCGCAAAAGGCAACGACGTAGTATGCGGCGGCATAGCCGCGCCGAACAGTCTGCCTTCGCCGGACGTTGCATTGCGGTATAAATACGAACGCAACGCCCGCAAGGTGAGGAGTCTTGAATACAGGGTGGCGAATCCTTACAGGCATTTCTCGACGTTCAACGTTTTAATTCGCCGCGATGTGTTCATGGAGATAATGTTTGACGAGAAATGCGTTGAATACGGTTACGAAGACGCATTGTTCGGGTTGCGGCTTAAACAGCGGGGGATACACGTCGAACATATTGACAACCCGCTTGTGCACGTCGGTATGGATACTAACGAAAGTTTTGTGAACAAGTGCGAACAGGCCATGCGCACGCTCAAACGTCTTGACGCGGATATGAAAGAGTATTCCCATGTGGGAAGCATGGCGATGAAACTGAAACGTTTCCGTTTGATTTGGGCAGTTAAGGCCTGGCACTTGCTGTTCCGCAAACTCGAGCTGGCTAACCTGCTTGGCAAAAGGCCTTCGTTGTTTGTCTTGAAAGCTTACAAACTGGGATATTTCTGTTATATAGGCGGCGCGGAATAACAAACGCCTTTACTGCAAAGCCACGCGCTCACGGCTTTACCCATGCGGCATATACCATTCCTATGTTTTAGGTGTATGCTGCTATGGCGGATTACGTATAAGCTGTAAAGAAAGGTTTTGGCTTTTAAAGTACACCTGTAGGGAATCGAACCCTAATCTGAAGAACCGGAATCTTCCATTCTATCCATTGAACTACAGGTGCTTCGTAGACAGTGACGGCTTTGTAACGGATGTACAAAACCATGTACCGCGAAATTGCAATATAAAAGCCGCTTGGCGGCTTGTTTGCGTGCCTGCAAAGTTAGCAAAAACAAAGTAATCCGTGGCAGGGGGATATGAAAAAAGCTTATACTTTTTACTGTGCGCCGAGATTCTTTGAAAAAAAAACGGGAAATGTTGAAAAATGACGGCTTTTGAAGCAAGTTATTGTCATTTGTGAAATATTTATTCGGGAACTTCAGTCAAATGTTTATTAAATTTACTACTTTTGCTGACAAAATAACAGACAAACGAAATGAGCAAACTGATAAAACCGAAAAATTATACCCCACTCATAGGTTTGTTGCAGACCGAGCGGGGAATAAAGATGATAAAGGAATTTTTCCAGCAGAACCTTTCTACCGGGCTGTCCCTACACCGCGTTACAGGACCTTTGTTCGTGCTTGGGGGAATGGGTATAAACGACGACTTGAACGGAGTGGAACGCCCCGTGTCGTTCCCCATAAAGGATTTGGGCGACCGTAGGGCAGAAGTAGTGCATTCGCTGGCTAAGTGGAAGCGTCTAACGCTTGCACAGTACGGTTTCGAACCCGGCTACGGCATTTATACCGACATGAACGCCATTCGTGCCGACGAGGAGTTGGACAATCTTCATTCCTTATATGTGGACCAGTGGGACTGGGAGCGCGTAATAACTCCCGAGGACCGCAATATCGATTTCCTGAAATGTATCGTAAAACGCATATATGCGGCGCTGAAACGCACGGAGTTCATGGTTTATGAGGCATATCCGCAGTTGAAGCCCATATTGCCGGATGAGATTTATTTTATTCATTCCGAAGAATTGCGCCGCTTGTATCCCGACAAGACACCAAAGGAGCGCGAACACATCATCACGCGCGAGAAAGGTGCGGTATTTATAATAGGAATAGGCTGCCCGCTTGGCGACGGCAAGCCCCATGATATGCGCGCGCCTGATTATGATGATTATACAACCGAGGGCGAGAACGGGCTTCCCGGCCTTAACGGCGACTTGCTCGTGTGGGATGATGTCCTCGAAGTGGCGCTTGAACTCTCGTCCATGGGAATAAGGGTTAACAAGGAGACGCTCCTTTACCAGCTCAAGCAGTCGGGAAAGGAAGACAGGTTGAACCTGTATTTCCACCGTCGTCTTATGAACGGCACTTTGCCTTTAAGCATAGGCGGCGGAATAGGACAGTCGCGCCTTTGCATGTATTATTTGCGCAAAGCCCATATAGGGGAGATTCAGGCAAGTATATGGCCCGAAGGAATGCGTGAGGAATGCGAAAAGTTGAATATAACGCTTATTTAAGATAAGGGACATAGCATTTACGTTTGCTATAGCCATGGCAAAAGCTTTTGCGGCGGGGTTGCAAGGTTGGAAAATACCGGGCGGCTCCGCCGCTTTTATCATGATAGCTGCGCGTAAGCATGGAGCGCAATGTAAACTCAGGGCTATTGTTTCGGGAGTGTTGAACGGTGCTGTAAATGTCTGTTTTCATAGCTCGAAAATGTATGCTCATTTTCAATGTGTTATATACCCTCTCGGAGAAAACGAAAAATATGTCTGACATAATTCAAAATATGTGCCTTGTATTTTAAAATATGTCCGACCTTTTTTGAGGGTGTTTTCAGACTTTTCTACGGGAGCGTCACAAAAGTTCGCCGTATGCAGGAATGTCCTTTAGGAATTCATAAGTGTTCGCCTCTTTGTCTATGCGGCAGCAATAGCTCTGCAACCCGTTGCTTACGGTGAGATACGGGGCGTGCAGCGCAATGTTGTAGGAACAAATCTGTTCGAATACCTTCTGCGTTATTTTTACCGTGGGCGCCTTGTACTCTATTATCATCACCGGCTCGGCGCTTTTGTTGAACACAACGCTGTCGCAACGGCGGGAGAGCCTGCCTACGGAGAGAGTTATCTCGTTGCCGATGAACATGGCGGGGTAGCCTTTGTGTTCTACCAGAAAATGAGTGAACTGTTGGCGCACCCACTCCTCGGGAGTGAGCGCTACGAAACGCTTGCGCAGGAAGTCGAAAACCATTTGTTTTTCGTTGCGCACGACGATTTTTGTATTTGCGTAGGGCAGGTTTAATGCAAACATTTATTACTTTTGCAAATAATGTACGGCTTTATAGCCGGTAAGCAAAAATACGTAAAAAATGAAGACGAGGCAAGACATCGTGGGAAATTGGCTGGTGCGGTACACACACCGTCCTTTGGATAGCTTTACTCCCTACGTCCTGCTTACGAATTTCAATAATTACGTAGACCTCTTTTGCGAGCAATGCGGCGTAGAACAGGTGGATTATGGCGCGAACATGCGCATGGCCGTTGCCGACGACATAACGATGATTAATTTCGGGATAGGCAGCCCCAACGCAGCATTGATAATGGATCTGCTTAGCGCTGTACAGCCCTCGGCCTGCCTGTTCTTGGGCAAATGCGGCGGAATATCCGACAAGACGCACGTGGGCGATTACATCCTTCCGCTTGCAGGAATACGGGGCGAAGGAACGAGCAACGACTATTTCCCGCCCGAAATTCCGGCACTGCCGGCATTCATGCTGCAAAGAGCTGTTTCTACCTCCTTGCGCGACGCACGCAACGACTATTGGACGGGTACGGTTTATACAACCAACCGCCGCGTGTGGGAACACGACGAAAAATTCAAGGATTACCTGCGCACAACCCGGGCTATGGCTGTGGACATGGAAACGGCCACGCTGTTTTCGTGCGGCTTTTATAATCATATACCCACTGGCGCATTGCTGCTTGTGTCGGACAATCCTATGATACCCGAAGGAGTGAAGACAATGGAGAGCGACGAAAAAGTGACGTTCAATTATGCGGCGCAGCATGTGGCTCTCGGCATTGCCTCGTTGAAACTTATAATCCATGACGGAAGGACGGTAAAACATCTAAAGTTCGACTGGTAATAATTAAAGAATAAGTGGCAGCACCAAAATCTTCAGGCCCTACATACGAGAGTATCATGCGTGATATTGCGGCGCATAAACTCGAGAAAGTGTATTTTCTCGAGGGAACGGAAGGATACTTTATCGACAAGATAGCAGAAGCCGTTACGTCGGCTGCTCTGACTAACGACCAAAAGGATTTCAACCAGATAGTTTATTATGGTGCTGATGTGTCCGTCGGACAAATAATAAATACGGCAAAGAGCTACCCTTTGGGCGCCGACCGTCTTGTAGTAGAGGTGCGCGAAGCACAGTTGGTCGACCGTCTGGACGACCTTATGTATTATCTGCAATATCCCCTCGACAGTACCATACTGATAATTTGTTATAAGAACGGCACGATAGACAGGCGGAAGCGCTTGGCCATGCTTGTTGAAAAACAAGGCGTGCTGTTCGAGGCAAAGAAAATGAGGGATTCCCAGCTTACGGGCTTCATAAGCGTTTATTTAAAGCAGAAAAACGTTGTCATCGACAATAAGGCTGCGGTAATGCTGGCCGACTATGTGGGAGCTGATTTGTCGCGCCTTTCTGGAGAACTCGACAAGCTGGTAATATCTTTGCCGCAAGGGCAGAAATCCATTACTCCCGCCATGATAGAGCAGAATATAGGCGTAAGCAAGGATTTCAATTATTTTGAGCTGCAGAACGCGCTTGTCGAGAAAAATGTGTATAAAGCCAATCAGATTGCCCAGTACTTTGCCGACAATCCCAAGGCAAATCCCTTGCAGGTTACTCTGATTATGCTGTTCCGCTTCTTTTCCAAACTTATGTTGTCGTATTATGCGCCCGACAAGAGCCTGCACGGGTTGGCCACGTGGCTCGGTATGTCGGAATGGCAGGCACGTGATAATATCCTGCCGGCAATGCGGCATTATTCCGGGCGGAAGGTGATGGAAATAATCGAAAAGATTCGCGAAACCGACGCACGCTCAAAGGGCATAGACAACGTATCGGTTGACGAGAGAGGACTTCTTACCGAACTGGTGTTTTTTATTCTCCATTAACAAGCGAAATAATTTTTTCCGGAAACTCTTGTGATTGTTTTTCGGGCACAGTGTGCTCCGCTCCTGCGGCATGACAAAATGTCAGTAGGAGTAATTGCGGCAAGTGTGTTCGGTAGACCGGTGCGTTTTTCAGTGTAGATAACTTTACGGGCTGCTGTTTCTTGTTGCATGCGCCTGCCCGACGACGCAATTCTTGTCTTGGTTTCCGACTTGCCGGCTGCCATGATTTATGTACGCGTTTTTGGAGAAAGGGTAGGTTGTGAAAAGAAATGTTCCCGGATTTCGGGGCGGGAAAAACGGTAAATATGGCAAGTTGTTTTTTGTGTCCGTACTTTTGTTTGAAGTAGGATAATTTAATGGTAAATCTCCGCCAAAACGTTCCTCCTACAGCATGGCTATATGGGAACATTGTCCCGTAGTTTTAAGAAAAAACGGTTGCTTGTGCAGCAAAATTTCTAAATGGGGAAGAAAACCTGACACGAAATTTTACGTATTTCCCCATTGTTTATAGGACTTTACGACTGTTTTCAGGCTCTGAGATTTTATCGTATTTCTGTTTCCTGGCAGTTGCTCGCAAATAATGGGGAAATTTGGAAAAACGACTCACTTGCCACCCGTGAATTTACAATTAACCAATTTTAAGGAAGCTACAACGGATTTACAAAAGTAAAAATCAAAATTCCGCAGACAGAAGTATGCATGGATAAAACGAGACAAAAGAAAATTTAGTGTTGTGAATTTACGTGTAAGAATCATTTCGGTTTGTACTTTGTAAAGTATTTATTCGTAAACAAATTAATATTCAAAACCCGCTTATTAAAATAAAATACAAGAAAACCAGCGGGTTATTTTAAATAGTTGTATTCTTTAAACACTTGCCCATGTCTATAATCCTCTAATTTGCTCAAAACCTCCGAAAAACCGTTTCTATTTTTATCGTATACACGTAATAGTCAGCAAATAATTCATTTTTGTAAAACTAAAAATACAAGTGCTAAAATTATGAGAGTTGCTGTGATTTCGTTATGTAAATCAAAAATCGTAGTATGTAATCGTTTACGTTTTTAAAACGGAAATTAAAATTTAAATTCGCATAGACTAAACGAAAAATTTACATTGCTTATTTGTAAATTTGTCTTTCTGTTTTGTAAATATTGCAGGAAAAAGGATTATCTTTGTCTTGAACATCCAAACACGTTGTGAAATGATGAAAGACCGCATTAAAATGATCATGGAATCGCAGCAAATGTCGCAGCAAGATTTCGCCAAAAAACTCGGAATATCTCCTGCGTCATTGTCGAGCATATTTACAGGACGCACAAACCCTACGAACAATCACGTTCGAGCTATACACAATGCGTTTCCGGCTATAAACATTGAATGGTTAATGTTCGGCGACGGTAGTATGCTCTCCCCCTCCGGAGGCAGTGTCCAAAACGAGGCGGAAGGTGAAGCAGATTTGCCTGCGGAGATAAAGGAAACCGCCGGTAGCGGTCCCGAAGAAAAACATGGCGGAGGTGCGGATTTCATAGACGGCGACCTGTTCTCACAAGTGACATCGAATACGCCGAAAAAGCCCGCGCCCGAGGTTATAAAAGAAACCAAAATAATACGTCGTGCGGTTAAGGAGATACGCATTTTTTATGACGACGGCACATACGAATCTTTCGTTCCGTCTAAGTAAAACGGCATTAAAGTAAGTATCGGGCATGACAAAATTGTCATTCCCGATACTTTTATATAACGTGGCGGTTTGCTATGCCCGTGCCCGTGAGTGTGGCTGTGTTTTCTTCGTTTTGCAAAACGTTACACCTGCGTGCAAGGCACAATATGCGCCCTGTGGATGAGTGGCTGCCGCGAAATAGAACGTTCATGTGATGTACGCATTCCGTGGCGTTTTAAATGTTAAAAAGTGGAATGTGTTTTCTACCCCCTCTCTGAGCAAATAAAAAATAGGTCGGACATATTTTAAATTACAAGGCACATATTTTGAAATATGTGCCTTGTATTTTTGACCCTCTCCAAACCTGCATGAATACTAGGGTTTGCGCCGTATGTTAAATGCGGACAAAAACGGCAGGCCGCAGGGGAGGCTTTCCGGAATCGTTTCGGAAATGCGCAAAAAAAGCCGGAAGGCCTCGCGACCTCCCGACTGGGTAAAATTATGGATAAAGCAATGTCTTATTGCCGGAGTTGCCTGTCAGCTTATATCCGAACCCTGGTAGAATTTTATTATCTTCATTCGGAAGATGTACTCGTATTCGGCTTGCAGCCGGTTTATGGCGGCATTTGTGTGCTTGGTTTTGGCTTCGGCAAACTCGGTGGCGTTGGCTTTGGCGTTTTCGTATTTGCGCGTCACGAGCGTGAAGTTCTGTTCTGCCGTCTTTTCGGCCACGAGCGACGAGCGGTATTTTGCCTCGGCGTTTATGGCGTTGTAGTAAGCCTGCTGGATTTCCTTGTACAGGTTCTTTTTTGTCTCGTCGAGCACGAGGCTCTGTGCTTCGTGTTGCAGGCGTGCCTTGCGCACGGCATTGCGTGTTGCCAGGCGGTTGAATATAGGTATGTTGAGCGACAGGCCTATGTATTTGTTGAAGTTGTCGCTCAGCTGGTCGCCGAAAGAGCGTGCCTTGAAGCCGGATGTCTTGTAATATCCTGTACCGAGGCCTGCGCTGAATGAGAGCGTGGGATAATAGTCGGCTTTGGCTATGTTTATGTTCTTTTCGTATGCCTGCAGGCGCAGTTGCTCGGCCTTTACTTCGGGTTTCAGTCCCACGGCCTGCGCAAATATGGCGTCGGGTGCGGGAGGCAGTACCCCCGGCGTGCCGCCGTCGGGCGCTATTACTTCAAGCCCTTCGGGCGACGGCAGCTCGAGCAGTTGGCTAAGGTCGAGCAGAGCCAGACGGTAATCGGCCTGTGCCTGTGTTTGTGCCAGCTCGTCCTGCGCTACTTGCGAGCGGGCCTCGGCCACGTCGGTCTCCGAGGCTTTGCCTGCGAGCAGCATTTTCTCGAGTCGCTTTTCCTGTATTTTCGACAGCTCCACCTGGTTGGCATTTACGTTCATTACTTCGCGTGTGTAGACGGCTTGCAGGTAGGCCGACGTTACTTGCAGGCTTATGTTCTGGCGCGCGTGTTCGAGGTCGGCCATCGAGGCTTCGAGGTTGAGTTTGCCGGCAGCTATCTGGTTGGGAATGCGCATTCCCGTGAACAGTGGGACCGATGTGGCGAGGCTCAGGCTCGTGTTCTGCGTGTTGCGGTTCACGTAGGTGTTCTCCTCGTTTAGTCCGCGTCCGAAGTTGAACTGTTCCGACGCACCCGCGTTCAGGTCGGGCAGGCGGCTGTTGCGCGCCGTGGAGAGGTCCACGTCCTGCTGGCGGGCGGTATTTTCGCTTCTCTTAATTGTGATGTTGTGGCTCAGAGCATAGTCGATACATTGCTTTAGTGTCATCGGGCCTGACTGGGCGCAGGCCAATGACGAGCACACAAGGGCGGCGGTTAACAGTGCGGTTCTCATGCTTCTGCCTCCTTGTCGTCGTCTTCGGTTATGGCGTTGCCGCGAATCTGCTCCTTGGCTTTCAGCCCGCCCTTTACTTCAATGTTTATTCCGTCGCTCAGGCCGGTTTTTATGTACCGCCGCGTGAAAGTCTGCGGTTCTTTTTGCGTGAGCACGTATACAAAAGCCGAGTCGCCCGAAAATTCCACGCACGATTCGGGCACTGCCAGCGCGTGTTTGGCTTCCTGCAGGGTTATCTCGGCGTTGGCGCTGTAGCCGGCGCGTATTTTTACGTTTTCGGGAACCTTTACGGCCGCCTTAATTTCGAACTGGTTGGCGTTCTGCCCGTCGGTTGATGTTACAACCTGCGGCGAGATGTATTCGAGCGAGGCCGTGAATTTGTTGTCCTGCAACGCGCCCACTGTTATTCCCATGGGCATGCCTTCGTGAATCAGTCCCACTTCCGTTTCGTCCACCGTGCCTTTGAAGATGAGGTCGTTCATGTCGGCAACGGTGGCAATCGTTGTACCGTCGTTCATGGTGTTGCTCATGATTACGGAGTTACCCACCTTGACCGGCACGTCGAGTATAAGGCCGTCGATGGTCGAGCGTATGAGCGTGGTGCTGTATGTTTTGTTTGACGACGACACTCCTTCGCGCACTATTTGCAACGCGTCGTTTGCCGTTTTCATCTCTTCCTGCGCCTTGTCCATGGCTAATTTCGCCTTTTCGTATTCTTCGGCGCTTACGAGCTTGTCGTCGTACAACTTTTTGGTGCGTTCGTAGTCGCGCACAGCCTGGTCGGCTTCGAATTTGGCGAGGCGCACGCGGTTTTCGGCCGCGTTGAGCTGTTCCATTTCGGGAATTACTTTAACTTTTGCGATTATGTCGCCGTTCTTCACCTCGTCGCCGGCTTCCTTGATTATTTCGGATATGATACCGTTTATCTGTGGCTTGATTTCCACCTTGTCGCGCGGTTCAATCGAGCCGGTGAGCACAGTTGTACGCTTTATGTCGGCATACTTTGGCGTTTCCACTTCGTACACGGTGGGTTTGGTCTGGGATTTTTGGTAGAGGTACACGAATGTACCCACAAAGATTACGGCAACTATCACTACGGCCGCAATTTTCAGAAACTTTTTCATTGTTTTATGTGTGTTTTATTGTTATTGTCGTGTGTATGTCATTCTTCGCGCATGGCGTCTATGGGTTTTATGGCCAGGGCACGCATGGCCGGGGCTATGCCTGCCAGCAGGCCGAGCACGGTGAGCACCACGGCGGCCCCTACGGCTATGCCGAACGATACCTGGAAGGGTGCGTCGCTTAGGGTTGCCTCTTGTATGGCCGGCTCAACAGCGGCGAGCAGGAGCACTGCCAGCACTATGCCCGACAGCCCGGCCAGGAACGTTATTATGAAACTCTCCGAGAGTATCTGCGAGAGTATGTCGCGCGGCTTTGCGCCTATTGCGCGGCGTATTCCTATCTCCGACGTGCGCTCGCGTATGGCCACGAGCATTATGTTGCTCACGCCTATCGCTCCGCTGAGCAGTGTGCCTACACCTATCATCCAAACGAGTATGTTTATGCCGCGAAAGAGGTTTTCGAACACGCGGAACAGTATCTCGAGGCTGAAGAATTCTACAGCCTCCTTGTCGTTGGGGTGTATGGAGTGGGCGCGCTTTACGATTGAGGTTATCTTTTTCTCTACCGATTCGACGGTAACGCCGTCTTTGGTGGTAAAGGTGATGGCGTCGGTCTTGTTGCCGAGGTTGTAGATTTCGCGCAGCAGCGAGTTGGGAATTTGCAGCGCGTAGGCCGGTGATACGCCCATGCCATTGTCGTTTTTCCAGTTGTCAACGCCTACAATCTGGTAATACACGCCGTCGCAGAGTACGTATTTGCCGCACGGGTTGCCGCCGTCGGGAAACAGCTCGGAGTATATCCTGCGGCCGATGACGCATACCTTGCGGCGCAGGCGCACGTCGTCCTCGTTGATGTAGCGCCCGTATTTAAGTTTGGGCACCTCTATTTTTTCATATCCTGCCACGACACCTTTGAGTCCGCAGCCCGTGTATGTGTGTTTGCCGTAAGTGGCGTTTACGCCCCAGCGCGTATCCAACTGGCAGATGTCCTTTATGCCAGGCACGGCGTTGCGTATGCGTTCCACGTCCTCGACGTTGAGGCTCCAGCTGCGCCCGTCCTGGTAGCCCTTGTAGGGCAGGGTGGTGGCATTGGCCGCTATAATGCCGCAGCTTTTGGTGAAGTTGCCGAAGTTCGACATCATAAGCAGTTCCAGCCCTTTTCCGCTGCCCAAAAGGAGCACGAGCATGAATATTCCCCAGAACACTCCGAAGGCGGTGAGCAGGCTGCGCGACTTGTTGTTGGTCAAGGTGCGCACCACCTCGTCGAGCCGGTCTATGTCGAATATTTCTTTCATTGTTGTATTTTCTTGTTATATGGTTTGTGTTTTTTTATTCATTTCCGTGCTTGGGTAAAATCTTGTTTTGGATAACCATGCAAAAACTTTATTTCCAGCCCGTAGCATCATCATTGGACGTAGTTGAAAATATGTCGGACATATTTTGAATTAGGTCGGACATATTTTAAAATATCTCAGACATATTTTTCGGGGCATGAAAACCGGATTGAAAACCGGCCGGAGTTTTTGAATTAATATCCGTTGCGGCGAATAAATATGCGCCGCCGTCATTCCGCCCTCAGTGCTTCTATGGGTTTTACCTTTACGGCCTTGCGCGCGGGTATAAGCCCGGCCACCACTCCGGCGGTTATCATCACTACGAGAGCCTCGACGCATGTTAGTATGTCGACCGTGGGGTTGGAGAACAGCGTCATGGTGATGTTGTCGACCGTTACGGTGTATTTCCCGCCCACGTAGTTGAGGTATTCGGTGGCGAGTACGCCGAGCACCATGCCGGCGTAGCCGAAAAAGGTGGTTATCACCACGCTTTCCACTATCACGCCGCGCAGTATAGTCATGGGGCGCGCGCCGAGGGCCTTGCGTATGCCGAACTCGTGGGTGCGCTCGCGCACGGTGATGAGCATTATGTTGCTTATGCTCACCACGCCGCTCAGCAGCGTGAGTATGCCTATAACCCAGAGCGTCACGCGCAGTATATCGAAAGCCTTGTTCATTTCTTCTGCGCCCGCGCTTGTGTTGAACATCCACACGGCTTCCGCGTCATCGGGGGCGTACATGTGCACGCGGCTGGCTATGGCGCGGTAGCGTTCGTCGAAGCGGTCTACATCCTCGTGCGACTTTATCCCGCGCGTGCGCAGCATTATGTTGTCGAGGTTGTTGCCTTTGTTGTAAATCGACTTCAGTGTGGTGTAGGGTACGTACATGTCGTTGTTGCCGCGGTGGTATGAACATACGCCCACCACGCGGTACATGCCTCCGTCGGCCGTGACGTATTTGCCCACGGCGTTCCTGTACGTGCCGAAAAGGTAGTCGGCGTCGTTCTCCGAAATTACGATTACCTTTCGCCGCTGCTGCATGTCAACGTCGTTTACAAAGCGTCCGGCACGCATGTTGTCGGTGGCCGTGTTCATCTCCCTGTATGCGGGCGACACGCCGTTGAACGTGCGCACTATGTGCTGTTTGCCGTAGCGCACGGTGATGTTGCTCTGCGTTACCTGCGCCGACGATTTAAGCACTGTTTCCGGAAAGTTGGTGGAGGCTATCTGCATGTCGCGCGTGTCTATTTGAACGCGGCGGCCTTCTTTCATTCCGTTGTAGGGCTTCGACGTTATTCCGCTGAAGATGTTCATCACGTCCAATGCCAACGCGCCTCTCATGTCAAGGAAGGCGTTGATAATGCCGTTGCCTGCCCCGAGGAGCACGATGAGCAGGAAAATTCCCACAGATACCGATATTCCCGTCAGGGCCGTGCGCAGTTTGCTGCGGCGCAGTGTTGCGAATATTTCTTGAAAAGTGTCAAACATAGGGTTCCTTTTGTTCGGATTGCCGCCTGTTCCGGCTTTGGGTGCAGACGGTTTTCCTTTTTCCTTATTTTATTATGCTGTCAGCGCTGAAGGGCGAGGCGTCGTGGTGGAGGTTCTCCTCAATGTTCTCGATAATGCCGTCGCGCAGGTGTACTATCTTGTCGGTAACGTTGGCCACGCCGCTTTCGTGGGTCACGACGACTATTGTCATGCCGTCGTTGTTCAGTTGGCGCAGTAGCTGCATTACCTCCACGGACGTGCGGCTGTCTAATGCGCCTGTGGGCTCGTCGGCAAGTATTATCTGCGGGCGGGTGATGATTGCGCGGGCTATGGCAACGCGCTGTTTCTGTCCTCCGGAAAGCTCGTTTGGCATGTGGTGGGCGTGGTCCTTTAGTCCGAGGCGTTCAAGGTATTCCATGGCCAGCATGTTGCGCCGCTTGCGGCTCACGCCCTGGTACATGAGCGGGAGTGCCACGTTTTCGAGCGCGTTCTTGAACGGGATGAGGTTGAACGACTGGAACACGAAGCCTATAAGGCGGTTGCGGTAGTCGGCCGCCTTGTTCTCGCCCAAGTTCTTAATGGGAGTTCCTGCCAGGGTGTATTCGCCGCTGTCGTAAGTGTCGAGTATGCCCATGATGTTTAGCAGTGTGGACTTTCCCGAGCCCGAAGAACCCATTATTGAAACGAACTCGCCCTTTGCGATGTCGAGCGAAACGCCTTTGAGCACGTGCAGCTTGGTTCCGTTGTCGTAAGTCTTGTTGATGTCTTTGAGGTGAATCATTGTTTTGCGTTTTTATCCGCTTTACGGTGTTCGTTGTATAGTTTTTCGATTTCTTCAATGCCTATGCCGAGCATGTCCATGCGGTTGAACATCTCCGGAAGGAAGGTCCCGAAGAAATCCTCTTTGTAATGCCTGACGATAAGTTGCCTGGCGTCGGGCGAGATAAAGTAACCCAAGCCGCGCCGTTGGTAAATAACGCCCGTCTGTTCGAGGTAAGCGTATGAACGCAGGGCGGTGTTGATGTTTACTTCCATGCGTGCGGCATATTCCCGCACCGAAGGAATGCGTTCATCCTCGTTGTAAACGCCAAGCATTATCTCGTCGGCAATGCGTTCGGCTATCTGTATGTAGATTGCTTTGTTTTCGTTGAATTGCATGTCGTTTGTGATAATGTTTCTGTTCATGTGCGGCGACGCCGGCCAAGGAAGTCGGACAACTTCTTGTGCGTGACTTGCATTCGCTTAAAAATCAAGTATGACAGGCAGATGTTTACCGCCGTGAGCAAGAGGAATACCCCTATGTTTATTACGAAGTCGCTTACAAGCGTTTTAGCGTTGAGAAAGAAAGTTACCGTGTGGTCATCCTTGAGCATTCCGGCCGTAAAGAACGACAGCATAAGGAGCACGGCGCTCGTAATGAGCCAACTCCCTTTTTTCCATATCGTCCCGCCAAGGATGTAGCACGAGAACAGCCACAGCGCGATAAAAAACAGTGTCGTAATGCTCATTATTTCTTGCGGGTTTATGTTGTTCCCGTTGTAAATTATCTGTCCGTGGAAGCCGAACGGGTTGAGGTACTGCCAGGGCTGCGACATGTTGGTGTGCAGCTCCTCGCCGCTTTGGAAAGCGAAGTGCAGGCCAAGGAACAGGTAATACAGTACAACATGTATGAGTATTCCGGCGAGAATGCCGAACAGGCACATTACTATGCGCGAGAGGTATTTCTCGCTTTGGCGCGCGGGTAGCATTATCACGGCTATGCGCGTTTCCTTGCGGCGGCAGTCGTGCAGCATGAGTGCGCCCATCATTGTTATGAGCATAATGCCCGTGAGCGGGAAAACGTTCGACAGGGTGTAAGCCACGTCGTGGAACTTGAAACCGCTTTTAAAGTATTCGTCCAGTGAGAGGCCCTCGACCAGGAAAAACATGAAGAAGCCTATGCTTATGGCCGTTATTATCGTCTTGCGCAGCGTTATTATGTCGTTTGCCAGCACGGCCTTGAAGCGGGCGAACGAAAATCCGTCAGTTTGTGTTATGGTATTCATATTTTTGTGTTGTTAGGCGTTACCGGGCTGTTCCTGCCCGTTTATTATGTTGTTAATTGCCTCGGCCTTGCCGCTTACCACGGCGGTGAACAGCAGTTCGAGGTCGAGCGGGGTGTCTTCGTCGCCGTTGTTGGGGCATATCACCCTGTTGCCCTTGAGCGACGGCTGTGCGAATATGGCGTCGGCGACAGGTTCGTTCATGCCGCGTTCGTCGAAAGTCAGGCGTGAGGTAATATTATATGTGTCGCTGTTCAGGAGCACGCGCCCCGAGTCGATAATCGTCACATGGTCGAGCAGCGTGTCTACGTCCCTTACCTGGTGGGTGGAGATAAGCACGCTCTTGTCGTCGGTCATGGTGCGCGATATTGCGCGGCGGAACTGGCTTTTCGACGGAATGTCCAATCCGTTGGTGGGTTCGTCCATTAAAAGCAGGGGTACGTTCGTGGCGAGGGCGAAGCATACGTAGGCTTTCTTTTTGTTGCCCATCGAAAGTTCATTGAGCGGCATGTCTTCGGGCATGTCGAACGTGTCCAGGCTGGCACGCAGTGTTTCGTAGCTGAACTTGGGGTAAAACTTGGCATAGCGCCTTACGAACGTCATGAAGTTGCAGTCGGGGAGGTAGAATTCCTCGGGCAGGATGAATATCCTGCTCAATGTGGAAGGGCGGCGCTGCGAAGTTTCATCGCCCATGAAACGTATTTTGCCCCCTTGCGGGCGAAGCAGTCCCGAAATAAGGTAGAGCAGGGTTGATTTGCCGCTTCCGTTCTTGCCGAGAATCCCGTAGACATGTCCTTGGGGGAGGCAGAGGCTGAAGTCGCTGTACAAAGGATTGCGCTTGCCGTGATAACCGAAGCGGAGATGACTGATGTTTAACATAGTTTTGAACTGTTTTAGTGTTATAGTTAAATAGTACACTACAAAAGTGCAGAGTTTTTACTTACCTGCCAAATTTTCGGACAACTTTTTTTGAAATTCTTTTTGTTTCCGCATATAAAACGAGTTTCGTGAGCGATAGGTGACATGCCAGTGCACGGAAAAAGCACGCGCAGCCGTGTTTTTAATTGCCCAAGCGATTATAATCAGTGTAAACGTGTTTGCTTTTGGGCTGAGTGGTTGTAAATGGAACGGTTGTCCGCCTTCGTCCGATTATTCATTTTTGAAATTAAGGCGGCTTTTGGGAGTGCAAAAAATATGTCTGACATATTTTGAAATAGGTCAGACATATTTTAAAATACCTCGGACATATTTTTCCGTAGGTGCGGGGCAGCCCGAAAACCACTGTTCATCGGCCTTGCGAGGTTGTATGTTTATTCATCCGCAAAAGCGGCAGGAGGCGTGGCGCGGGATATGAACAAATCATGCTGTAACGGAGGATAAACAAAGCCGCCTGCACATGGGGGCGTGCAGGCGGCGGGAATGTGTGTATGTGTTGCCGGCGGTTTATTCCTTGAGCAGTTTTGCCCCAATTCCGGGGTATTGGCTCAGGGTTATCTTGCCGTCCACTATTTTCATGCCTTCAAAGCGGTCGTTGGCTATGAGCAGGTTGCCGTCGAGGTCGGCCCAGTCTACGAGCGGCGCAATTTGTGCCGCAGCGCTTATGCCGCACGACGTTTCGGTCATACATCCCACCATTACTTTCATACCGAGCGAACGGGCTATTATGGCCATTTTGTAAGCCTCGTGCAGGCCGGTGCTTTTCATTAGCTTGATGTTTATGCCGTCGTAAGCCTGTTGCAGGCGTGGTATGTCGCCAATGCGCTGGAAGGCTTCATCTGCAATTATCGGCAGCGGGCTTCGGTCGCGCAGCCATGCGGTTTCCTCGAATTTTTCCTTGGGCAGGGGTTGCTCCACGAACAGGCAGTTGCGCTCGGCCAGCCAGTCAATCATCCGCAGGGCCTCTTCCTTGTCGTTCCACCCCTGGTTGGCATCGACGCAAATGGGTACGTCGGTCATGGAACGTATTATCTCTACGGTTTCCTTGTCGTTGTCGAGGCCCATTTTTACCTTTAGTATCTTGTATGGTGCGGCTTCCTGCACTTTCTGCCTTACCACGTCGGCCTTGTCAATGCCAATGGTAAAACTTGTGCATGGTGCCTTTTCGGGCGACAGTCCCCAAATCTTGTACCATGGCTGGTTCATGATTTTACCGAGCAGGTCGTGCAGGGCAATGTCTACCGAGGCTTTGGCGGCGGGGTTCTTCGGGGCTACGTTGTCAACGTAATCGAGTATGTCGTCAATTCGGAACGGGTCGGTAAATTGTGCGAGGTCGAGGCTGCCGAGGAATTTGGTGACGCTTTCAACGCTTTCGCCGAGGTAGGGGGGCATGGAAGCCTCGCCGTAGCCTGTTATGCCGTCGTATTCTATTTGTACCTGCACGTCGGGCGTTACTGTTCGGCTCGACTTGGCGAGGTTGAAGGCGTGGCGCAGTTTGAGTTCGTAGGGAAAGAACGAGAGTTTCAGTCCTGCGGCTTTCTTTTTTCCTGGCTTTGCTGAAGATATAAGGCTTTTGGCCGATGTTATTTGCGGGGCTGCGGCGAGAGCCAGGCCTGCGCCTGCCGCTTTTATGAAGTTTCTTCTGTCCATGGTGCTTGTGGTGTGTTATGGAGTATTGTTGTAGTTTTTATGTATAGCGTTGGGTTATTTCTGGAAATACCAGGGATGTTCCCTGACTGTTGTAATGCCTTTTGTTCCGATTTGCCCGTCAATGCGGCTTATCGAAAGGAACGGAGTGGAGAGGTAGTCGTCGGCTTCGGGGTCAACGCTGTTTATCTTGACGCGGCCGGAACAGTGTATGTACTTGCCGTTGTCGAGGTATATGGCCACGTGGGTGACACGGCCGCTGCGTGTGCCGAAGAACAGCAGGTCGCCCGTGCGCGCCTGCCGCCAGTCGGCCGCAGCGATTTTCTTGCCAGTGAGTGCCTGCTGCCATGCGTCGCGCATTAGTATTACGCCGTTGGAGAAATAGCTTATCTTTGAAAGTCCCGAGCAGTCGGTCATCTTTGTTGACGTTCCGCCCCAGAAATATGGAGATCCCATCATGCGCCGCGCCGTGCTTTCCACTTTTTTCACGTCGAACGCCTGCGCTGCCCATGAGGAGAACTCCTCAACGTCCGACTTGGGCACATAGCCCTCGCGGCCGTCGGGTGTTGCAAGCATTACGTATTTTGATTTCTCGCCTTTGTACTCAAGTATGTCGCCCATTACGAGGTCGCTGACTGTTGCGCCTTTTTTCGGCTCGCTCGTGAGTTGCGACTGGTAGGCCGTGACTATGTAACGTTTTGTTTCTTTCCATGCTGAGAGCTTTGTGCTGTCGAGCATGACCAATGAATAGCCGGGTATGTAGGACACGTATGTGTCGGGAGTCTCGACTTTGTACCAGTCGTCTGCCTTGGCTATGATTTTTACTGGAGTGCCCATCGTCGACTGCGTTGCCATGCCTGCGCTGTGGTAAGGGTCGGTGTACATGGAGGCTACCGATACGCGCACGAGCCCCCATTCTTTTTCGGGTTTGCTCTTGTCTATCCGTATGAAGGAGTCGATATGCAGTGACGAGCTGAAATCCTTGTATTCCAGGTTTCCGCCGCGCCATTCAACCTCGCCGGCCTGATTGTCGACAGTTTCGCAGCGTATGAATTCCTTTTCAGGGTCGAAAGGTTGGTTTGTGTTTTCGTTGGCAGCAAAGCGATATACATCTATTCCTGTTTTGTAGTAATCGCTAAGCGGTTCGCCTACCATTGTTCGCCCGAACGATACGTCGGTAGGTACCCAGCCAACGCCTTCGAAGTAAGTCTCGGCCCAGTCGTGGTAATTCAGCTCGTGGGGGTAAAGCATGTATCCGCTTTCCCAGCGTGCCGGTATTCCGATAGAACGCACCAAGGCGATGTAAAGCAGCGTTACCTGGCCGCAGTCGCCGTGTCCGTTGTCGAGCACATACTCCGGTATGTTCGGTATCGTGCTGTATTCGCGCGCTCCTGCCCAGGGGAAATTCGATACTATCCAGTCGTAAATGATTGAAGCCTGGAAAACAGGATTCTTTTCGTTGCCTACAATCGAGCGGGCCAGCTTTTCCATACGGTCACTCTTTATAATGTGCGGGTATTCGTCGGAGGTGTATTTTTTATAGGTATCCGACGTCTTATCGTAGGGTTTAAGGCGCGAGAGTATTTCGGCGCGGTCGATATGCCGTTCGCCCACGATGTAACTATAGGTTATTTCGAAATGCGTGGGCTTGCCTTTTTGCGCTGTTCCTTCCATGTAGGCCGTATGTTGCAGGCTGTTCTTCGAGAGAGTCACGTCGTGCGAGGATTTTATCAACTGTATGTCCGATTGACGCATGTTCTCGAACGGGAAAGGCATCCACACGCGCAGGGTCTCTCCGTCGGGAACAGCGTCTGCCTTAACGTCAATGGAGAAAGTTATCTGGCACTTGTGGTGGTTGCGAACGCCATTCTCGTCGGCTTCTGTGGCCATTGCTTCGTTGTAATATTTTTCGAGGTATTTGTAAGTTTGTTTGCGCGACGCCTCATTCTGGCTGCTGAAGTCGTCATTGTTGAGCAGGAAGAAGTTGCCGATAGAGCGGCGGAACCACATTTCCTTGCCGTCCAAGGTGTCGGCTTCGATGTATTTCTTCTTTTTCCACAAGTCTATCTTTTCGTCGGTTACGCCCTGCATACGTTCGCTTATCTGTCGTTTGCCTTCATCGGGGAAAATCGAAAAGTCCTTGCGGATACGGTAAATAGTACGTTGCAGCGAGTCGATTAGGATGTAATGTTCTTTCTTTTCGTTTTCGGAAAGGTTGTTGAGCAATGTTTCGGCTTTGTTTAAATCGCCGTCCAGGATATTTTTTATCGCTTGTTCCTTGAAACTTTGCGCATATGCGTTACCGGCTGTCATGGCAAGGCAGCACAATAGCGCGGCTGTGAATTTAAGAACGGTATGTTTCATATATTATATGTGTTTTTTCAGTTTTTTAGTCCAAATGGCGTATCCCGCCTCATTTATATGCAGCCCGTCGGTGCTCAGTTCTTTTTTCATGGAGTTGCTATCGGGTTCTTTGAAAAGCGGAAAGAGGTCAATATATGTTATGTTTTCTTTTTCCGACAGTTCTCTAAGTTTAGCATTTATGGCGGGTACAGAATCCGTTTTTCCCGCGAGGCGTTTATATCTGTTGAAGCTTTCGTTTATTGGCAGAAGGCTTTGAAGGTAAAGTTTTGTTTGCGGTGATTCGGTGCGTATCTTTTTAACGATACGTTCCACCGACGCTGCAATCTCGTTTACCGACAGGTCGTGCGAAAGGTCGTTTATTCCGGCCATAAGGAACAACTTGGCGGGGTGTCCGGGCAGAATCTGGTAAAGGCGGTCGTACATTCCGGGTATGTCGTCGCCGATAATGCCGCGGTTGCGTATGTTCCCGTTGTCGAGCCGTGCGCTCCAGTTGCCTCCGTTCTCGGTAAGGCTGTTGCCCAGCATGATAATGTCGCTTGAGGTAACGGGTTTTTCTTCGTCGAACTGGCTGCGGCGTTCGTAGTAATGTTCGGTGTAAGTGTTTCCGCCTTTGACGAGTGCTCCGGCCACGGCATTTGCCACCAATGAACGGATACGCACAACGCTTGTTTCGTCAACGGGGTGCACGCTGTGTGCGAGCAGGATGATGGAAAGGTGGTTTTCCGGGTCGATTACGATAGATGTGCCGGTATAGCCCGTGTGGCCGTAGGCCTTGTCGCTAAGCAGGTCGCCTACGTTTGAGGAATAGGGTGAGTAGCAGTCCCAGCCGGGCGTGCGTCCGAACTGTTTCAGGTCGGAAGGCACCGAAGTCATTGTCTTTACCGTGGCAGGACTGAGTATTTGCCTGCCGTTTAACGAGCCGCCGTTGTCCAAGGCAGCACAGAGGAGCGCAACGTCGTCGGCAGTGGAAAATACACCGGCGTTCCCGCTTATGCCACCGTTCATTACGCGCGCCAGGGGGTCGTGTACCTGTCCACGCAGCACCTTGCCGTTTGGTTGCTTGGTGGTGGGGGCGATAATTTCTTTCCAATCGTCGGATTTTCTGTCGGCCCAGCACGGGACATCTGTGCTTTCGCAACCGTCTTTGCCTTCAGCGCAGGGAATGTAGTCGGTGTGGTTCATTCCGAGTACGTCGAATATGTTGCGGCGGGCAAACTCGCGCAACGACATGCCGCTTATTCGTTGTATTATGTTTTGCAGCGTTATGTAGTTGAGGCAGCTGTATTGGAAATCCTTGCCCGGCTCGAAGTCGCGCCGCCACGAGGCTATGTAGCTTATCAGGCTGTCGGGCTGCGGCGCGCCGTAGCGCTTTTGCAGCTCGGCCACGGGTGCGTAGGCCGGCAGGCCTGAAGTGTGGGTCATGAGGTGGCTTATGCGTATGGTGCGTTTTGTCTTGCCGTCCTTGCTTTCCCAATTTTTGAATCCCGGAATGTAGTTTTCCACCGGGTCGGTCAGGCGCAGCTTGCCGCGTTCCACAAGTATCATGGCGCATATCGCTGTTGACATTGATTTGCTGCACGAGGCCATGTCGAACACCGTGTTCGCAGTCATGGGCTCGCGTTCGGGATACACGCTCTTGTTGCCGTAAGCCTTTAGGTAGGCCATTTTGCCGTCCTTTACCACTGCGAGCACTGCTCCCGGCATGTTGCCGTTTTCTATGCCTTGCAGTATTATGCTGTCGGCGTAGGTAAGTCGTTCGGAACTCAGACCTACCGTTTCGGGGACGGCACGTTCGAGTTTCTGCGCAATGCTCGTTTGTGTGCACAGCAGTGAGGCGCACGCGAGCAGTGATATTCTAATTACTGTTAATTTCATGATATGTAGTCGCTTTGTTTTGTCTGTAGGCGATGTTGTTTTTGTCTGCATTGGGCTGCCCTTTGCGAGGCCTTTGTTTACGGCAGTTTTCAGAGGGGTCGGAGCAAATAAAAAATATGTCTGACATATTTTGAAATATGTGCCTTGTATTTTGAAAAAGGTCTGACATATTTTTTACGCCCTCGGGAAAGCGTTTTTATTTTCCGCTTCCGGTTTCCTGATTTTGGGTGTGCGATGAAACATATTTTAACGCTTTGCTTACCGACCCGTGCATGAGCAGCAGGGCGTGCGCCTTGTCGTGCCCGAGTCCCAGTTCGGACATGAGCATGCGTGTGCCACGCTCCACGAGTTTTTTGTTGGTGAGCTGCATGTTTATCATGCGGTTTCCTTTCACTCGCCCGAGTTTTATCATGACAGAGGTTGAAATCATGTTTAGTATCAACTTTTGCCCCGTGCCCGACTTCATTCGCGAGCTGCCCGTTACGTATTCCGGCCCAACAATCATTTCGATAGGAATGTCGGCTTCTGCAGCAAGCGGGCTGCCCGGGTTGCTCGTTATGCAGGCAGTGAGTATGTTGTGCTCGCGTGCGTGGTGGAGCGCGCCTATTACGTATGGCGTCGTGCCCGAGGCTGCAATGCCTATGAGAGTGTCGTTTTCCGAAATATCGTGTTCCTGCAGCTCTTCCCAGCCTTTGTCGTAGTCGTCTTCGGCATTTTCGACCGCATTGCGCAGGGCGAAGTCGCCGCCGGCTATAAGACCGATTATGAATGAGGGAGGCATACCGTATGTTGGAGGAATTTCGGACGCATCAAGCACTCCGAGGCGTCCGCTCGTGCCCGCACCGATGTAGAAAATACGTCCGCCGCGTTTCATTTTCGGCACAATCGATTCGACGAGCTTTTCTATTTGCGGTATGGTTTTGCGCACGGCGGGAACAATCTTACTGTCTTCGTCGTTTATCTCTTCGAGTATTTCCCTTACGGGTTTTTCCTCCAAATTATCGTACAATGACGGTTCTTCTGTTATTTTTTCAAATGCCATTTTCTTTGTTGTGTTCGTGTTTGCGGAACAGCGTTTTGCATGTTCCGTATATTAATATGTGTGTTGCTTATAGTTTGATATATATTTTGCGCTTGTATAGCGGATAGCCTATGCACCAGTTCAGGCATACGAAAAGCAGGGCATAAATGCAGGAAGCCCCGTTTTCGCCGAACAAGGGTATGAGATTGATGTACGTGTAGCGTATTATGTTTATGTTGTTGCCGTCGGAGTTGAACAAGACGCTGCCGAATATAATGGCAACGATGTCGGACATTACATACATGAACAGCGGGTTTACGCCGAATACCTCAAAAAAACGTCCACAGGATTTTTTCCCCTTTATGTCTATCAGCCATATCAGCACGGCCAGCAGGAGCGAGCCGAAACCACATGTTACCATTGCGAACGACGGCGACCAGATTTTCTTGTTTATGGGGCAGGCGTAGCTGAACAGGAATCCTATCATGAGTATGCACGCGCCGAAAAGCAGCAGGCGTGTTATCTTGGAATATAATATTTGAGTGTTGCTCCGAGGTTCGTTGGAACTGTCCTTACGGAACATCATGCGCCCCACGCAAAAGCCTGTCATAACGTGCCCTATGCTCGGAATGGTGCTCAGTATGCCCTCGGGGTCGATACTGTTGTCGTTGTACATGTGTGCCGGGGTTAGGATTGCGCGGTCTACTATCGATAGTATGTTTGTTTCGTCGTATGCATAGCCGTTTCCGGCTTCCAGTATGACGAAGTATGTCGCGAAGAGCGCGAGGATAATCCAAGGAAAACGTTTGTGGTTAACGAGTGTTGCCGTTATGGCTACGATACCGTAGCATACGGCCAGCCTGTGGAGCACACCCGAATACCGCAGGGTGGGGAACACGTTGGATGCTTCGAGCAACTGTCGGCCAAAGCCTAAACTGTCGTCTGCATTGTTCCAGTAATAGCAGAAATGCGCGAACCAACTTATGAATATGCCGACAAGGATGATTCCCAACGTGCGTGTTATAATTTTTTTCAGCACTGTTGCCGTTGGCTTGAAGTCGTACCGTTGCAGTGAAAGGAATGTGGTTATTCCCATTATGAACATGAAGAACGGAAACACAAGGTCGGTTGGCGTCAGGCCGCACCATGAAGCGTGCCTGAGCGGCGCGTAGATGGTGCTCCAGCTACCGGGGTTGTTTACCATAATCATTCCTGCTATTGTAATGCCCCGCATTATGTCGAGTGCCTGAATCCTGTTTTTCTCTGCCATTTGAATCGTGTGTGTCGGTAAGCTGTTATGTTTTCTTTCAGGAATGTTCCCGCGTTTGTGCCGCATTTAGCGGTAGAGGTAGTATTTTTTCGACAGTTTCCGGAACGTTTCGGCGTCCTTGTACCAGTATGCCCTTACGTCTTCCCATTTGTTGCGTTTGCTGAAGAGCGTTCTTATTTTTGATGTGCCGCAAACTTTGTCGAACATGTCGAACCGCTTCCTGTCGGCGTTGTCGAAAACCGCGTGATCGGGATAAAGCGAGGTCATTTCCTGCATGACAAGGAATTGCAAGTCGGTGAGCGGCGCTTTGTCGTAGTCGGTTATGTGCACTTGCACGCCTTCGATTTTTTCGCCTTTGTAAGCCGAGTAAAACGGACTTGCGTAAATTGGGCGGAAGATTATTCCTGGTATTTCAAGGTAATTGAGTCGTGCAGAAAGTTCATCGGCCTTTATCCACGGCGCGGCAAACATTTCAAAAGGAATAGTGTAGCCTACGCCTATAGACATGTAGCCCAGCTCGCCCAATATCCCGCTGGCGGGATAGTAATACGATGTCTCGGCATGGGGAATGTGGGGCGACGAGGGAATCCATTGCAGCCCTGTGTCGGAGTAGTTCATTTTTCTTTTCCAGCCGCGCATTTTTATTACCCTGAGCTTGCACTGCACACCGCCTGTGAGCATTCGTTCGCCGTTTAGCATTTGCGCCAGTTCGCCGCATGTCATTCCGTAGATATACGGTATTTTGTATTGGCTCACGAACGAAATGAATCCGTCCTCAACGTTGCAGCCTTCAATGCGTTTACCGCCCAGGGGGTTGGGACGGTCGAGCACGATGAACTCCTTTCCGTTCTCGGCGGCTGCTTCCATGGCAAGCCCCATGGTACTTATGTATGTGAACGAGCGGCAGCCGATGTCCTGTATGTCGTAAACAAGCACATCTATGTCTTTAAGCATGTCGGGTGTTGCCTTGCGTGTCTTTCCGTAGAGCGAATAAACGGGCAGACCCGTGGCTGCGTCTTTCACGTCGGTAACGCTCTGTCCCGCATGTGCGTCGCCGCGCACGCCGTGTTCCGGACCGTAAAGAGCAACAAGCTTCACGTTCTTTGCCTTGTGGAGTATGTCGATTGTGCTTACCAGATTGTTGTCCACACCGGTGGGATTGGTAATCAGTCCTACGCGCTTGCCTTCAAGACATTTGAAATCTTGGTCTTTCAGTACTTCTATGCCTGTTTTAATCTTTACCTTTTGTGCCGAAACTGTTTGGTTCCCGATTGCAAGTAAGAGAGCGGAAACGATAGTTGCGTAGATGTGTGTCTTTATTCTCATGTGCTGTTATTTTGTTTTCAGAAGAACTATCCTGCCGTCGCTCGAAGTTGCTATTACCTGCTTCTTGTCGATTGGATGTACGGTATTGACGAGCGAGTTGCCTATCTTGTGTTTCCAAATTACCTTTCCCGTCTTGCCTTCGAGGGCATAGATAAGGCCGTCTTTTGTTCCGCCGAACACAATGCCCTCTTTCTCTAAAGGCATTGACGGGGCGTGCTCATAACCGAAGGCTACGTTCGAGGCCCATACCTGTTCGGGGGTTGCAGACGCGGTGGAGTAGCACACGACACTGTCGTTCATGGTCTTTGCATATACACGTTCGCCGTCTTCCGAAAGGCCTATGCTCTCGCGTACCTTCGAAGCGTATGTGCGCCAAACGGTTTTGCCTGTGTTTATGTCAATTGCGGTAAGTGCCCTTTCGGGATCGGCTATGAATACTTTGCCGTGCGCCGCCACGGGCCACACCGAAGCCGGGGAATAGTGCATTCCGCCCTTAGGGCTTTTCCACAGCCACATTTCCTTGCCGTCTTTCAGGCTTAGCGCGTAAAGAGTGTTGTCCCAAGCTCCGAAGATGACTTTGTCACTGGTTACCAACGGACGGGCTACGATATATCCTTTGACGTTGTTGTATGTCCAGATTACTTTCCCGGTCTTTATATCAATTGCCCTGAAGCAGTTGTCGCTTGCTCCGATGTATGCCACACCGTTGCTTATTGTAACAGCTCCGAGCACCGCCTTTTCGGCTTTTACGCGCCATAGCTCTTTGCCCGTCTTTGCGTCGAGTCCGTAAATGTTCCCGTCCGCGCTGCCGAACACCACTATGTCGTCGGCCGCTGCCGGGTCTCCGATGATTCGTTTGCCGCTGGCAAAGCTCCAAAGGTGCTTTCCGTTTTTAATGTTGTATGCCGTTAGTTTTCCGAGGTCGTCGCCCACGAACACCATGTTGCCGTATGTGGCGGCTGAGCAGTATATGCCGGCTTCTCCTTGTATGTTCCATTTCTCCTTAACGTTGGAATATTGGTTGTTGACAGAGAAATCGGGATATTTGCCGGCCTTTCCGTCATGGTCGAAGTATTGTTTCGTCAGCGAGAACGCGGCCCATTGTCTTTTGTCTTCGCCAATGCGTTGTGTGAATACTTTTATCGAATCTTGGGTTACTTCGTATATGCCGTATCCCGGCTTGCCGTCCTTGTCGCGCAGGTTGGAGCGCATGAGTATTCCGGGAATGCCGTCGTAGCTCAGGTTTTTCTCGGCATGGTAGTGCCCGCCTATGAACAGGCGAATGTTATAAGGCCGCACGGCGTCGGTAACGTCGTACCAGTTGTCGATATCGCCTTCGGTGATAGGGTAGTGGGTTACGAGTATTACAGGTTGTTGCTTACCGTATTTGTCCATTTCGCTTTCCAGCCAGTTTATGTCCTGCGGCACCACATGCCCGTAAGCCATACGCATGAGCGGGCCGGTGTTGAAGCCGAGGAACAGAATCCCGTTGTGCTCGAACTTGAAGCGTTCGCTGCCGAAAATGTCGCCGAAAGCCGTGCAGCCGCTGTCGCTCCAGGTAGTTTCGTGGTTACCTAATATAATATAGTATTTGTATCTCAAAAGGTCGAGGTTCCTTTTTACTTCCAAAAGGGTCTCCTGGTCGCCTTCGTCGGCTATGTCGCCCGTAACGAGTACGAAGTCCAGCCCGTCGGTAGCGTTTATTTGCGCTATGGTCTCAAGCAGGTCGATGGTAGGTTTCGGGTCGTTCGCCTTCAGGTGTATGTCGGTAATTTGCGCAAATTTGAACGGACGTATTTGTGCGCTCGCAAGCAGGAAAGTAAACAGAAATAGTAAAGTTAGTTTGCTTCTTTTTGTAGCCATACAAATAAAATTAGTTACCCGGTTCTTGCCGGTAAGTTAAAATGCGTGTAAAAGTACGCATTTTTATGCGATTAGTTTATTGCAATCGCAAAAATCTTTAAAACGACACCGGTTTGTAACAAAATATAAACTTTTCAATCCTCTGAACCTGCAAAACTGTCCATTGTAGAGGGCAATAGTAAAGCGGTCGCGGTTGTTTGGGGCTGCCGGATGTGACACGCATTATGCTTGATAAATATTCATTTCTGAAAGTGCCGGAAACATCCCTTTGGAACCCGCATGGGACGGGGGCAAAAATATGTGCCTTGTATTTTGAAATATGTCAGACATATTTTAAAATAGGTCGGACATAATTTTTCTTTGCCCGGATTGCGCTTTCTGAAACTCTCTAAAACGTGCCTGTAAGTAGCGGATATTTATTCATTGCCGGCAGTGGGAGATATAAAAAACTCACCGGCGGCTTTTCATTACAAAGCCGCCGGTGAATCCGGGATATGTTTATACGGTAACAGGTGTGCCCGTATTCAGTTTGCTTTATTTCCCGCCTTTTTGTTCACGCAGCAGGTCGCGAATTTCGGTAAGGAGAACTTCCTCTTTCGACGGTGCGGGTGCAGCCTTAGGCTTTTCCTCCTCTTTGTTAGAGCGCGAGAGCGCCGCCATGCCCTTAACGAGCAAGAACACGCAGAAAGCTACTATGATGAACACGATTGTAGCCTGTATGAAGTTGCCGTAGTTGATAGTAACCTGCACGTCAGGATTCAGCGGGTTCTGGGGCAGCTTGATTTTCAGGTCGGTAAAGTCTACGCCGCCTATTAGCCAACCGAGTGGGGGCATGATTATGTCGTCTACTATCGACGATACTATTTTGCCGAACGCGCTGCCTATGATAACACCTACAGCCAGTTGCACAGCGTTGCCTTTAATGGCGAACTCTTTAAAATCCTTAATAAATTTGGTCTTTGTCATTTTTATTGTATTATTAGTTGTGTAAAAGTAAAAACAATTTCGTAATTTTGCGCCGGAAAAAGAACTTAAACTTAATAATCAACCTAATAAAACAGTAAAACAAATGATTAAAGTAGGTATTAATGGTTTCGGCCGTATCGGCCGTTTCGTATTTCGCGCAATCCAGGAGCGCGATGACGTGCAGGTTGTAGGTATCAACGACCTCCTCGATGTAGATTACATGGCTTACATGCTGAAGTATGACACAATGCACGGACGCTTCAACGGAACCGTTGAGATTGAGGACGGCCAGCTCGTGGTAAACGGCAAAAAGATCCGTATCACCGCTGAAATGGATCCCGCAAACCTGAAATGGGACGAAATCGGTGCAGAATACGTAGTTGAATCAACCGGTTTGTTCCTCGCTATGGACAAGGCTGAGAAACACCTCCAGGCAGGCGCTAAATATGTAGTTCTTTCCGCACCTTCCAAGAAAGGCGAAGACGGCCGCCAGGCTCCTATGTTCGTATGCGGCGTAAATACCGATACATACGCAGGCCAGACAATCGTTTCGAACGCTTCTTGCACAACCAACTGCTTGGCTCCTATCGCTAAGGTTCTTAACGACAAGTTCGGTATCGAAACAGGTCTTATGACAACCGTTCACTCTACAACCGCAACCCAGAAGACCGTTGACGGTCCTTCACGCAAAGACTGGCGCGGCGGCCGTGCAGCTGCAGGCAACATCATTCCTTCTTCTACTGGTGCTGCTAAGGCTGTAGGCAAGGTTATCCCCGAACTCGATGGCAAACTCACCGGTATCTCAATGCGTGTTCCGACCCTCGACGTATCGGTTGTTGACCTCACCGTTAACCTCAAGAAGCCGGCTACCAAAGAAGCTATCTGCGCTGCAATGAAAGAGGCTTCCGAGGGCGAACTGAAAGGTATCCTCGGCTACACCGAAGACGCAGTTGTTTCAAGCGACTTCCTCGGCTGCAAGCTCACCTCTATCTTCGACGCTAATGCAGGTGTTTACCTCACCGACAACTTCGTTAAGGTTGTTTCTTGGTATGACAACGAAATCGGTTACTCCAACAAACTCGTTGACCTTATCGAGCACATGGCAAAATATAACAACAAGTAATCAATCTTACAGTTGTTAAAACCCAAATGCCCGCTGCGATTTCGCAGCGGGCATTTTATTTTTGCCTTAAAAGCTACCGGCAGATTTGAATCTGCATATAAACTATAGCGAGCGGCTGGTTTTTCAAGGCCAAGCAGATATGATATATAGGTTGTTTCTGTTATGTATTTGTCAATTTTGAATATCTGTTGGTGTATTTTAGGTTTTGTTTGTTTTTACCCTTGATAAGTATCCGGGCAATTTGCCGTCGGTGATTTACGTAAAACAGACATCCGCAGCAGCGGAAACCGGGCGCGGGAAACAGACAAAAAGAACAGCGCGGAATCATATCTCATTTTCAAACAGTTATACACACATAGGAGAAAAGAAAAAATACAAGGCACTAATTTTAAAATATGTGCCTTGTATTTTAAAATATGTCCGACCTATTTTTGGCCACGTCCCAAAATAGTGTAAAATTTTACATCGTTTTTATGCCAAAAGCGGAGACGAAAATCCCGACTTTTAAAACTCGGAACTTAAACGATAAAACTGCTGCCCGTCCAAAGAGAAATTCGAGTGGTTTCAAGCGCAAAACTTAGGGTAATTACGCAAATATCAGTTTATATTACCTTCGCAGGTATGATGAAGACGAAGTAATGTGATTTTGTAAGCACGTGATAGCAAATAGGGTTAATAAAAGATAAATCAGCAAAAATATTAGATATAATCTTTGATGAATATACGATTTTCTTTATATTTCGGACAAAATAAACAGTTATTAAGACAGGTACGACAAGCTACGTTACCCATAATCCCGGCGACGGGTCGTACCGTTATACAGGCATTAGCTATGTTGTCGAGACCAATGCTTTCGCTGTTGCGTTGAACGGGAATATGCAATGTAGCGAGCCGGGCTTAGTGAGCCTATGATATTTTTATATTATAGAATGTAGAATGAAATTAAAAGAAATAAATGTCATGAAACGTATATGTTTGTTGTTTTTATTGACTGTTGCGATAACGTCTGCTTTTGCGCAATCAGAAGAGGCCAGGCAACGTCATTGGGATTCATACGGATATGGACAATATTATATAGTAGATTATGCGAGGCGTATATCATCAGCGCATGAGTCATCACTTCTAAATCCTTTTACGGATTATTCATGGAATGATTTTGCAATGCAATGGGAGAGTGACAATTACGTGTTCTTGAAAACATGCGAATATTATACGAATTCTGTGCCGGTAGAGGGAACAGAAGTAGTTCTCTTTCCCGATCCGTCAATACATGATGGTGTGTGTTTGGCAAATACCTTGGTAGACGTTAAAATTCCAGTATCCGATAATTTTGTTATTCCTTCAATGCCGGATATAAACCTGTTCTTCGTGGATCTCGATTTCATAATAAAACAGAAAAACCACCTGAACAGCCTTACTATTCCCAATATGATACGCGGCGTTTACAGTTCCTCCGGAGAGAAATTATACGTAGACACCTTGTACGTGGAAGGTGATTACGAATGTATGTTTAACAATAAATTCTTTGAGTATTTTGACGATCGCTCCAGTGACAAGTACGACTTGGAATACAAAGAACCGGTGTTGATTGCGAAGACGGTAATTTACGAAGGAGAGCCCATCAAGAGTTATAACAAGCGGGGTAAGGGAGTAGGCTTAGGTAGCGAGGAAACTTATTTGGACTACCTCGTGGCAAACCAGTGGGGCGACCAAATAGAAAGCGTGGAATTGACTGACAAGAGCCTGCGCGGCATAGCGAGCAACGTTTTCAACGGCAGTAAAACGCTTAAGCGTGTCAAGATTACGTTCCCGGAATGGGGCGGCTATTTTGATAAATATGAAAGATGGGTCGATCCCTCATATCTCAATCGTAAATACCCGCTTATATGTATAGGGTCAAAAGCCTTTTACGGTTGTGAGAACCTGGAGGTTTGCGACCTCGGTGATGACAGCATTACAGTTTATGATAAAACAGGTTTGGAGGAGCCTAACATATTATCTTTCGGCGATTCTGTATTTGCTTATTGCACGAAGCTCGACACTTTCCGCTGCAAGAACCAGCACATGGTGAAAGACATTGGCAATTACATGTTCCTCGGCTGCGGGAACCTGCGTTATGTAGGCAATTGGGATGACATAGAGACAATAGGTGAAGGGGCTTTCATTGGCTGCGACAATTTGTTGATAAACATTAGTTCCGGAAATTTGAAAAAGATCGGGGTGTACGCTTTCAAAGGCTGCACCAAGTTGTATAATATAAACTCTGAAAGTCTGGAAGAGATAGGTGCTTACGCTTTTGAAGGCAACACGGGCATTTCCGGGCATGTCTCGGTCCCAAATGCAGAGGTATATTCTGGTGCGTTCCGTAATTGCGTGAACCTTGAATCAATAGATATTGGTAGGACGCTGTTCATTGACGACGCATTCAAAGGTTGTACGGCGTTGGAATATGCGAATGTTAATGAGGACAAAGAATCTGTTTCTTCTTCTTATTATTTATGGAAGGGTATAGGTAAAGGTTGCTTTGAGGATTGCGTAAATTTAAAAGGAATCAGTTTTAACGGCTCTGGGTACGGGAAAACTTTAAGGTGGGAAGAAATCAGAAGGATTGATACTTGCGCTTTCAAGAACTGCCGCAGCTTGGAGTGCGACGTCGTGACTTGCAGCGAGCCATACAAAATTGATGAATACGTAGGGGAGGATGAGATGAGAGTCTTCGATTCGGCTTTCGTGGGTAGCGGGATTAAGAGCGTGACCTTGTCATACGTAAACGCGGCCAACGCCTTTGACAACTGCGCGAATTTGGAGAGCGCGACGTTCTGGGGACCGGACGAGGGACGTAACACGTTCGAATTGCCCGATTTCCGCAACTGCCCCAAGCTGAAGAAGATAGTTGTGAACGGCGGCGGCTGGGATTTGGAAGCGCAGGTGACGCTCAAGGACGAGCAAACCGTTAAGGTGATAGACAATTTGGACGGGTTGTACCTTCTCGGCAAGCCGCATATCTATGTGGGCGATTATCCGAACTACAACTTTGCCAACACCATACTGTACGTGCCCAAAGGCATGAAGAACGTTTACCGCGAGAGCGCCGTAGCCCCCACATTCAAGGACATCGTTGAGCTTACAGACGAGCAGGTGGGCATAATCGAGGTGACAACGGACGGTGCGGCGGCAGAAGGTGCAGGCGTAGACGCTCCGGTTTACGACCTTTCGGGGCAGAGAGTTCTGAAAACCATTCCCGGCAACGTGTACGTAAGCAAAGGCCGCAAGTTCATAGCGAAGTAATGCAGCTGAATGTCTTGCGGAACAGGCTATACCGTTAATCAGCCTTTGCCGGTGCAAGCGGTTGGGCGCCTGCACGGGTTGCAAAGCAGACATCTGCGGCAGCGGAAACCGGGCGCGGGAAACAGACAAAAAGAGCAGTACGGAATCACATCTCATTTTCAGATGGTTACAACTACCTCGGAGAAAAGAAAAAATACAAGGCACATAATTTAAAATATGTGCCTTGTATTTTGAAATATGTCCGACCTATTTCGGGGCTTACTTAAAATTGCGTTCAAAAAGTAACATGTAAAATGGCAATTATAGCGATGTCGTTTTGCATGTTTCCCTGTATGCTTTTAATATGCCTGTCGTTGTTGTTGAAATATATTAAGTATGGCTGTATGTTCGGCTACTTGTCTTTTCTTCCAAAGATTGAGAAGTGTACGTAACGCTTGGGGTGAGATTTCAGGTCTATAAGCAGTTCGTTGGCACTGTTCATGGTTTTGTTCATATTGTCGTACAGTGTTGCGTCGTTCAGTAGCAGTCCGAGAGAGTTGTCGCGGCTGGTGAGACGGTCGTTAAGCGTGTTTGTCATTGTGTTCACGCTTTCAAGTGTGGTGTTAACCTTGTTCATAGTTGCCGCTACGTCCAGGTTTTTCAAATTTTCGGTTATCTGTTCGGTGTTTTCTCCTATACGGTCCATGCGCTCCGTCAGCCGAGGAATATCGTTGCCCAGCAGTTTGTTCATCTGTGCCGTGGTATATTTAAGGTTCTCGGTAATGTCGCGCGTGTTGCGCAGCGTTGCCGTAAGTGCGGGGTCGGCCAGTATGGCGTTAAGAGAGTAAAGTATCGAGTCGATTTTTGGTATTATCTGTTCCATTGCCGGAAGCATTTTCTCTACTTTCTGTAACGCGCCTTTGTGCATTTCGCCTTTTATAGTATCTCCGGGATTTATGTATCCTGTTTTATCCTGCGGAAGCACGAGGCATATTTTCACACCTCCAAGCATTTCAGCCTCTATTTCGGCTTTTGTTCCCTGCGGTACGCGCATTTCCTTGTCTAACTCTATGTTTACAGCTACGTGTCCGGGGTTCTGGTAGTTGTATTTTATTTCGCGCACGGTTCCTACCGCGTATCCGTTGGCGTAAACGGGGCTCGATGTTGCTAATCCGAGGATGTCGGAAAATTCGATGTAATAGTTGTTCGAGGTTTTGAATACATTAATTCCTTTGAGGAAATTAAAACCTATGAACAGTAGCACTAACGCTATTATCGCCGTAAGTGCTATTTTGACTTCGGCTGTGAAGTATCTTTTGCTCATAATGATGTTCCTTGTTTGGTTATTGAATTTATTTTTGGTTTGGTAAGTTTTTACGTCTTTGAGTTTTCCGGCGGGTGTGTTTACGATTTACATTTGTGCTGTTTGGTTATGTGTGTCAGGGGCGCTTTTTGTTGTTTAGGAACTCCCGTATGGCTTCTCCCGTATCCATGCGTTCGTTTCCTTTGAATGCTACTATGAATGCGTCGGAATATTTTGCACGTATTTCTTTAAGCTTTCTTTTTGCTTCGTTATAGTTTTCTGTAGGCTCACAGGTGTATTTTGTTATACCTCCTTCCGTATAGCTTTCGAGGCCATTTGCTTCTTTAAGCCTTTTGTCGTTTTTGTTTAGCGGACTGTCAGAAGTAAGGAACTGTATTTTAAACACGGGTACGGAAGAGGTTGCTTTTTCAGCGGGAGTTGATTGCTGCACGTCCTTTGCAGGGCTTTCTCTCGTTTCGGCAGTCTGCTCTTTCGAGGATTCTTGTTTGCTTACAAGTTCTCCCAGAACGGATGTGCCGCTTTCCTGCGTTTTTGTTGCATTACTTTCCAGTGTGGCGGGTTTGTTGTCTTGTTTTGCCGCCGCGTCGCCTATCAGTATAATTCCGTCGTCTGTAATGTTTTGCTGCGGTGCCTTGGCTTTGTTTACAGTCGATTCAGCCTTGCTGTTGCCTTTTGTTTCTGCTGCGCCGTTGGCGCTTTGTTTTGTTTCCTGGCTTTTGTCTTGTGCCGCTTTGTTGTCGTTCGTTTCATCGGGTACTGGCGTTCCCGAATCGTCCAGATTCTTATATGGAGGAGTCACACGTTTTTTCCCGTCTTGTGTTTGTTTGTAATCAAGAAACCCTTCGTAAATGGAGCGGGCCAGCTTTTTTACTCCGTTGTCGGAGTTCAGGTATGCTTCTTCGGCTGGTGTAGATATAAAACCTAACTCGGTAAGTACGCTGGGCATGGAAGTTTCGCGTAGAACCAGGAATCCCGCCTGGTGCACTCCCTTGTCCTGGCGTCCGGCGATTTTTACATAATATTTTTGTATGCTTTTTGCGAGACTTACGCTTTGCTTCATGTATTCGTCTTGCATGAATTCGAAAATGATATAGCTCTCCGAAGAATTCGGGTTGAACTTCGCATACCGTTCGCTATAGTTTTCCTCTACCAGAATAGCCGAGTTTTCGCGCTTGGCCACATCAAGATTGTCGTCGGAGCGTGCCATTCCGAGAGTATATGTTTCTGCTCCGTATGCTATGCGGCCTTTTCTAAGTGCATTTGTATGTATAGAGATGAACAGGTCTGCTTTTGCACGGTTTGCAATGTCTGCACGCTCCTGAAGGTTTACGGATACGTCTTTTTTGCGTGTATAAATAACTTTTACGTCAGGACAATTCGCCTCAACCAGTCTGCCGAATTCAAGGGCCACGTTGAGGTTTATGTTTTTTTCCTTGGAGTAGGTGCCTATCGCCCCCGGGTCGTGCCCGCCATGCCCTGCATCTATAACGAGGGTAAATGTTTTGTCATTGCCGGAAGCATTGGCAGCAGATACCGCCAACAATGCAACAGACAGGTTTATAAACAAGCGTTTTAAGTTCATGTGCAATAAACACCATGCTATTGTGTACAAAAGTAGTGGTTTTTTCTTGTACGAACAAGAATGTGGCGGTTTTATGGCCTTTATGCAAAGCAATGTATGCTTTGTTGTAAGCCAAACTTTGAATCGTTTGTGGAATTTGTTTGTTATTTCCCGTAAAGCGTAAGGCTTTCACATGTTATCTAAGACGCATTGTTTATAAATAGAAATCTTTTGTCAGCATGCTGTATTCTGGCGTCTTGTTCCCGTGAGCATCACACAATGTTAGAGTGTCGGACCTTTCGGGCTCTGTTCTTTTACGCGAGAATTGCAATAGTGCCCTTTTAGGTAGCTTGCCGGGAATCGTTAGTACGTCGGTACGATGTACTAACCTTATGCCCTTTTCCCACGCAAGATAAATGAACTTCTCTGTTGCTTGTTCCGGCAATATTACAGCCAGTGAGCCTTGTTCGGTAAGTAGCCTTGAGGCAGATTCCAGCAATTCTGTGTGCGTTAGTGTCAGTGTTTGACGTGCTATATTCCTGCCGTTGTGTTCTGCTGTTCTATTGTTCTCGAAAAATGGAGGGTTTGATATTATAAGGTCGTATTTATCGTTTGTGTAGAATTTCCTTATGTCGCATTTTATGATTTCTACACGGTTTTTCCAAGGGCTGTTATTTGCGTTCTCCTTTGCCTGTATTGCTGCGGATTCGTCAATTTCTATGCCTGTTATATATGCGTCGGAACGTTGCGCGAGCATTATGGCTATTAAACCGCTGCCTGTTCCAATGTCAAGTATGCGGCGAGACATGTTTGTGTCGCACCACGCCCCAAGCAGTACGCCGTCAGTGCCAACGCGCATTGCTGCCTTATCATGTTTGATACTGAATTGTCGAAATCTGAAACAATTGCTTTCCATCGTTTTTAACTGACTTATTGCTTACTGTACTTGTACGATTATGGGTAGGCTCTGTTGCAAAAGTAGAAAATAACTGACAATAAAACTTTAGGTTCATAAAATATAAGTACTTTTGCACAATGGGTAATGTGCCTTGACGCATAGCAACGCCCGTTCAATTACATATAGAATCTTATGGCAGAAAATGATAATAAACAGTTTTCGTTGATAGCTGATTTTGACGGAGACGAAGAAAGCTTGTTGAATATTGAAGTAGATGGTGAAATTCCCGTGTTGCCTTTGCGTAACATGGTGCTATTTCCCGGTGTGGTGATACCTTGTACCATAGGACGCAGGTCAAGCTTACGCTTGGTGAAGAATGCTAATAAAACTGGTAAATTTATTGCCGTTACAAGTCAAATAAATCCTGATACGGATGAACCTGATTTTGACGATTTGTATAAAACAGGAACAGTGGCAAGAGTGCTGCGCGTGTTTGAATTACCCGACAACAATTTTACTGTACTGTTGCAAGGATTTGCCAGGTTCGAGTTGACGGAAATCACTTCACACCAGCCTTATCTAAAAGGTAACGTAAAGGTATTGAAAGAATCTATTCCTGCTAAGGATGACAAAGAATTCGTAGCTTTGGTTGACGCATGCCGTGAAATGACGGAGCGTTATTTAAAGCAAAACGATACTCTTCATGGGGAACCTATCTTTGCTGTGCATAACATAACGAACAAGATGTTCCTCGTAAATTTCGTATGCACAAACCTTCCGTTCTCAATAAAAGAAAAGAATGAGCTTCTTACCTTATCTTCTTTAAACGAAAGAGCATACAAGCTGTTGGCTATACTGAACCGCGAAGTGCAGTTTGCTGCCTTGAAAGCCGATATACGCAATAAGACACGGGAAGACCTCGACCGTCAGCAGAAAGAGTATTTCCTGCAACAGCAGATTAAAAATATTCAGGACGAATTGGGAGAAACACCGCAAAATCAGGATATAAAGGATCTTGCGGATTTGGCTGCTAAAAAGAATCTGCCCGAAGATATAAGAAAATATTTTAACAAGGAATGGGCTAAGTTGGAACGTATCAATCCACAAAATCCGGATTATAATGTTCAGCTTAATTATTTGCAAACATTGTTGTCGCTGCCGTGGGGGGTGCTTACCAAAGATGATACTAACGTAAAACGGGCAAAAGCAGTACTCGACCGCGACCATTATGGGCTGGAAAAGGTAAAAGAGAGAATACTTGAACATCTTGCAGTTCTTACTTTGCGCAAGGATTTGAAATCACCTATAATTTGCTTGTACGGCCCTCCCGGAGTAGGTAAAACGTCTTTGGGTAAAAGCATAGCTTCCGCTTTGAAAAGAAAATATGTCAGAATCTCATTGGGCGGACTTCATGATGAAGCCGAGATACGCGGTCATAGGCGTACTTATATTGGGGCAATGCCTGGGAGAATAATAAAAGGAGTAATAAAGGCGGGAACTAATAATCCGGTTTTCATATTAGACGAAATTGACAAGATAACAACAAATAATTATAATGGAGATCCGAGTTCTGCGCTTCTTGAAGTGCTTGACCCGGAGCAAAACAATGCTTTCCATGATAATTTTCTTGATGTGGATTATGATTTGTCGAAAGTAATGTTCATCGCTACGGCCAATACGCTAACTACTATTCCTCCTGCGTTGTTGGACAGAATGGAGCTCATAGAAGTTAGTGGATACTTAACTGAAGAAAAAATAGAAATTGCCCGCCGTCATCTTATACCAAAAGAGATGAAAAATACCGGGATAGGTAAAGAATATGACATCCGCTTTAGCAAAAAGTCTCTCGAAATGCTTATAGAACGTTACACACGCGAGAGTGGTGTTCGTGAGTTGGAGTTGCAAATAAATAAGATATTTCGTAAGATTGCGTACAGGATAGTGGCAAAAATTCAACCCGATTTTACTGATAAATTGATTCAGCCCGAAGATATAGAAGCCTTGCTGGGAAAACCACCATATCTGCGAGACAAATACCAAGGCAATAAATATGCCGGTGTAGTAACGGGTCTTGCATGGACTTCTGTTGGTGGTGAAATACTTTTTATAGAAACAAGCCTTAGCAAAGGGAAAGGTTCTAAACTTACGCTCACCGGTAACCTCGGCGACGTAATGAAGGAATCTGCAGTGCTGGCTCTTGAATATATTAAAGCTCATGTGGAACTACTTGATATAGATTATAGGATATTCGACCATTGGAATATTCATATTCATGTGCCCGAAGGAGCTACGCCTAAAGACGGCCCTTCAGCCGGAATAACTATTGCTACATCAATCGCCTCGGCTTTAACACAAAGAAAAGTTCGTCCGAATGTTGCTATGACAGGCGAAATAACTTTAAGAGGAAAAGTGTTGCCTGTCGGTGGCATAAAAGAAAAGATTCTGGCCGCCAAAAGAGCAGGAATAACCGACATAGCAATAAGTCAGGACAATAAAAAAGATATAGAAGAAATACCTGAAATATATTTGAAAGGGTTGACTTTCCATTATGTTGAAAATGTTAAGGATGTACTGGAGTTTGCCTTGCTGGACGAGAAAGTGGACAATCCGGTAAATTATACTATTGACGACGAGGAAAAAGAAAATCAAACAAAGCAAGCGTAGAAGTATAACAGGCACAAGAAATGACGTTTGAAGTAAAACATAATGATGCTAAGTCGAATGCACGTGCCGGAGTTATAACTACTGCGCATGGTTGCATAAAGACACCCATTTTTATGCCCGTTGGCACGCAGGCAACGGTAAAGGGTGTTTTGACTCGTGATTTGTTAGATACGGTAAATGCACAAATAATTTTAGGAAATACATATCATTTGTATTTACGGCCAGGAACTGATATTCTCATTAAGGCAGGCGGATTGCATAAATTCAGTTCATGGAATCATCCTATATTGACTGACAGCGGAGGTTTTCAGGTGTTTTCGCTCTCGGGAATCCGTAAGCTTAATGAAGAAGGCTGTGAGTTCCGTTCACATATAGACGGCAGCAAACATTTGTTCACCCCCGAAAGGGTAATAGACATAGAACGCGCTATAGGGGCGGATATAATGATGGCTTTTGACGAGTGTACTCCGGGAACGGCAGATTACCAATATGCGCGTAAAAGTTTAGACATAACCTTAAGGTGGCTCGAACGTTGCTACCGTAGATACGAATCGACTCAACCGTATTATGGTTACGAGCAATCACTTTTCCCTATTGTGCAAGGCTGTGTATATGAAGATTTGAGGCGCGAAAGCGCGGAAAATGTAATACAATACAATGCTGACGGATATGCTATCGGCGGGCTTGCAGTTGGTGAGCCTGCAGATGTAATGTATAGGATGATAGAAGTAGTCAATAGCGTACTACCGCTTAATCGTCCGAGATATTTAATGGGTGTCGGAACGCCGGCAAATATACTTGAGGCCATAGAAAGGGGAGTTGATATGTTTGATTGCGTTATGCCCACGCGAAACGGACGGAACGCCATGCTTTTTACATCACGTGGTATTATGAACATGCGGAATCAGAAATGGGAATATGATTTTTCACCAATAGACGAGGAAAGCGATTGCTTCGTAAGCAAGTTCTACTCAAAAGCGTATCTGCACCATTTATTTAAAGTAAAGGAACTTTTGGCTTTGCAAATAGCTTCAATGCATAATCTGGCTTTTTATCTGCAATTGGTAACGTCGGCACGGAAGCATATATTACAAGACGATTACACGGATTGGAAATCGTCGGTTATTGACACCATAATGCGTCGGTTATGAAAGTTGGTGCAACTAAAAATGTTGTTGTCCGGCCGTTTTCGTTCCTGGCTAAAATATTCAAGCGTAAAAGCCACGCTGAGAAAGGACGCATGCCGTTCATCGGGCGAATAGACCGTTATATAATAAAGAAATTCCTGGGGACGTATTTCTTTTCGATAGCCTTGATTATGGCTATATCTACGATATTTGACTTTAATGAAAAGATAGATAAGTTTACGTCCTCGAATGCCAAATGGAGCGAGATTGTTTTTGATTATTACATGAATTTCATTCCTTATCTGGCAAACCTTTTCAGCGCCTTGTTCGTGTTTATTTCCGTAATTTTCTTTACAACCAAGCTTGCGGACAATTCCGAGATTATAGCAATGCGTTCTACGGGAATGAGTTTTAAAAGATTGCTTCGCCCATATATGATTTCGGCAACGATAATAGCCTTGCTGTCTTTTGCTTTGGGAGCTTTCGTGATTCCGCACGGTAATGTAGAACGTTTACGGTTCGACCAGCAATATATACACAAGAAGAAAGTCACAACAGCAGAGAATGTCCAGCTGCAGGTAGATACAGGTGTGGTGGCTTTTATACAACATTTTGACAACGATACAAAGACGGGGTATAATTTCTCGCTCGATAAATTCAAGGACAAGAAACTGGTTTCGCATTTGACGGCTGCAGTTATACAGTATGACACGCTGGCTCAAAAACGCTATTTGTGGAAAATAACGAATTACGAGGTAAGAGAGCTTCACGGCATGCGCGAGAAGATTTATCACGGCGATAAAATAGACTCGCTTATAATGATGGAACCTTCCGATTTCATGTATTCGCGCAACCAGCAGGAAACGCTGACATCTCCCGAACTGTTGGACTTCATAAAAAAACAGAATATGCGCGGTGCTGCTAACTTAAGTATGTTTGAAGTGGAATTCCACAAACGCATAGCGGCACCGTTTGCGGCATTCATATTGACAATAATCGGTGTGTCACTTTCTTGTCAGAAACGAAAAGGTGGAATGGGACTTTCTTTAGGGATTGGTCTGGCGTTGAGCTTTTCGTATATCTTGTTTGAAACAATTTCATCCACTTTTGCGATAAATGCAGGTTGGCCTCCGTTGTTGTCTGCATGGATTCCAAATGTAATATTCTCGTTTATTGCTCTTGCGCTTTACCGCAAGGCTCCCAAATAACCTTTTCACGCGATAACTTTTTTATATGGATTTTTACGATTTAGATTTAGATGATAAAGTGCTTGATGCCTTAGATGCCATGCGCTTTTCCAAATGTACGCCTATTCAGGAAAAGACAATCCCTTTGATATTGGAGGGGCATGATGTCATGGGTATCGCACAAACCGGAACGGGTAAGACCGCAGCTTATTTGCTTCCTATTATAAATAACCTGTATGTGGGAAACCATCCGAAAGATTCCATTAATTGTATCATAATGTCACCTACGCGGGAACTCGCGCAGCAGATAGACCAGGCCATGGAAGGCTTTTCATATTTCGTTCCCGTATCTTCGGTAGCAGTTTATGGAGGTAACGATGGTGTCCGTTATGAACAGGAACGCAAAAGCCTGCAACTTGGGGCAGATGTTATAATAGCTACGCCTGGGCGGTTGATTTCGCACATACAACTCGAGAACCCGGATTTTTCGCAGGTATCTTTTTTTGTGCTCGACGAGGCCGACCGCATGCTTGACATGGGTTTTTATGATGACATTATTAAGATAGCGAAACTTTTGCCCCCAACGTGCCAGAACATCATGTTTTCTGCTACCATGCCTGATAAAATAAGGCTGTTGGCCCGCACAATATTGCACGACCCCGTTGAGGTTAAGATAGCAATCTCCAAACCGGTTGAGGCCATAAACCAGAAAGTCTGTCATTGCGCCGAATCGCAAAAGACGGCTGTAATAAGAGGCTTGTTTAAAGAAAATCCGTCGCTCGAGAGAGTAATAATTTTTGTGTCCTCAAAGAAAAAGGTAAAAGAACTGGCTTCTTCATTAAAGTCGCTTAACCTTAATGTGGCCGAGATGCATTCCGATTTGGAGCAGGTGCAAAGAGAGAAGACTATGGTTGCATTCAGGAATAACCATATTTCTGTTTTGGTAGCTACGGATATTATTTCGCGAGGGATAGACATAGATGATATATCTATGGTAATAAATTACGACGTTCCTCACGACGAAGAAGATTATATACACCGTATAGGCCGCACGGCGCGTGCAGGCAGAGGAGGAGAGGCGCTTACACTTGTCAATGCGAAGGACGAACCAAGTTTCCGTAATATAGAAAAATTCATAGGCAAGAAACTTGAAGAATATCCTTTGCCGGCAGGTATGCAGAGGATTAACGAACACCCAGTGCGCGTTAATCATGGTGCAAAAGGCGCCAAGAAGGATAATGCTCATGCACGTTCGCAGAAAAAAGGCAGAAACTTCCGCAAGCGTCGTGGCGGAGGAAAAGCTCACGGACATTCGGATAAAAGTACAGACGGGCAGCAACGTTGATTGAAATATATGTGTCTGGTTCAGACGATTGCGTTAACCGCGCTCCGCTTTTTGCGGTAAAAGCGAAGAAAAAAGTCGTGAAAACTTTCGCTAATTGGATAGAAAACTTTAATTTTGCACCGTTTTTAAGCCGATATAGCTCAGTTGGTAGAGCGACGCATTCGTAATGCGTAGGTCCTCGGTTCAAGTCCGGGTATCGGCTCGTATTTTTAGGTTTAGGGAAGCGCACGAAAAGTGTGCTTCCCTAGTTTTTATGTGTCGGTCTGTTAAAAATGCAGGCTGTTTCTCCACTGCGGCGTGTTTTTGCAGATAGCACGGAGTGTGTAAAAACCGACGGACGTTTTTGTCTGTATTTAACACAAGGCTGAAACCTTAGTATTCATGCGGGTTTGGAGGGGTGGAAAAAAACAAGGCACATATTTCGAAATAGGTCGGACATATTTTAAAATTTCTCGGACATATTTTTTCTTTTCTCCGAGAGGGGTAAAAAACGGTGTTCAAGTTTTAACATTTTAAGACTTTGGGCAAGCTGCACGGAGAACTTGCCCATGCAAGCTTATAATTGACGGCCATTAACATAGTGCGTCCTAACAACCGGTTCGGGTTAAAGACGGAGCGCATTTTTTTAGGTTTTGTTCTTTATTATTCGGCTAAAAAGCAGTAAATTTGCAGCCGACTTTGGTTGCGGACGGCCTTGTGGAAGCAAAAACGGGAACAGGTCCGCCCGATTTACCGGATTCGCAACAAAGAAAAACAGAGCAATGCCGTGAATATGAACCGCTGCATTATAAACATAAAGGCTTTGGCCGAAAGCAACGGACAAAATGAAGTCCTGCATTTGGATGATACTTTCTTCGAAAGTTTCGACTCGTCTGAAATTGCGGGAGGAAATATAGAAGTTTCCATAAAATCGTCTAAACTTGCTGAAGCAAATGTTTACTCTGTAACGTTGGATATTAAGGGCACGGTAAAAATTCCCTGCACACGCTGTCTCGACATGATGGACTTTGAAGTCGACTTGGCTGATAGCGTGGAAGTATGTGCAGGCAGGCAACTGAACGACGAAGAACGGGACGAAGGCAAGCCTGCTGCATTGATTACAGGCGATTGCGACATGTCCGAACGCATTTTCGAGACAATTTCGCTCAACATACCGATAGTGCATTGCCACCCCGAGGGACTTTGTAACAAGACAATGATAGAAAAACTCAACGAACATTCGGCGAGTAGAATAGATGAAACAATAAATTAAAAAATAACAGAAATGGCACATCCTAAAAGAAGACAATCGAAAGCACGCACACTCAAGCGTAGAACTCATGATAAGGCCGTAGCCCCAACATTGGCAGTATGCCCGAATTGCGGCGCATGGCATGTATATCACACAGTATGCCCTGAGTGCGGCTACTATCGCGGAAAGCTCGCTATAGAAAAAGAAGCAAACGCTTGATTTTAAATGACGATGGGAAAAATTAATGCTGCAATTACAGGAGTAGGCGGCTATGTTCCCGAATATGTGTTGACAAACGATGAGTTGTCGCGCATGGTCGACACGAACGATGAGTGGATAATGACACGAATCGGTGTCAAGGAACGCAGAATCCTGAATGAAGAAGGCCTGGGCACCAGCTATATGGCGCGCAAGGCCGTAAAACAGTTACTGGAACGCACCAACACCGACCCGGCAGAGATAGATTGTATCATTGTCTCCACCACGACTCCCGATTATCATTTCCCGTCTACGGCGTCTATTGTTTTAGGGCGTTTGGGACTTGTAAATGCCTTTGCCTTTGACTTCTCGGCAGCTTGCTGCGGCTTCCTGTATTCAATGGACATTGGAGCAAGTATGATTCAAAGTGGCCGTTATAAGAAAGTCGTAGTAGTGGGAGCTGACAAGATGTCGTCTATGGTAGATTATACCGACCGCGCAACATGCCCCATATTCGGTGACGGCGCCGGAGCTGTGCTTCTCGAGCCCACAGAAGAAGATTACGGCCTTATGGATTCTTACCTCCGCACGGACGGCAAGGGGCTTCCTTTCCTTTGCATGAAAGCCGGTGGCTCGGTATGTCCTCCGTCGTACTTCACAATCGACCATCACATGCACTACCTGCACCAGGAAGGCCGTACCGTATTCAAGTTTGCCGTTACTCACATGAGTGATTCATGCGAATTGATAGCCAAACGAAACAACTTGGACAAAGATAACATAGCATGGATTATTCCTCACCAGGCAAATGTAAGGATAATCGAAGCTGTAGCAAAGAGGCTCGACCTTTCTATGGACAAGGTTATGCTGAACATACAGCGCTATGGCAATACTTCGGCAGCAACGCTTCCGCTGGCTTTGTGGGACTATGAAAAGCAGTTGAAGAAAGGCGACAACCTTATATTTACTGCTTTCGGAGCAGGATTCGTATGGGGCGCTTCATATTTGAAGTGGGCTTACGATTATCAACCTGCCAAGTAAAGTGACGTATAAAATAACATCGTTGGTGCGATAACTTGTCGGAAAAACTTTCGATGTTGTTCGCAAAATAATAAGACCCCCTCGGTAAAACCTCAATAGTTTGAGAATAACGAGGGGGTTTTGGTAACATCAGCGCAGCTTTTGCTGGCACATAAAAACGCAGCTCTGTTAAAATACAGTTATTAGTTTATGCACAAAGCCGGTTTTGTTAATTTAGTAGGAAATCCAAACGTAGGCAAGTCCTCGCTTATGAACCTTTTTGTAGGAGACAGGATTTCCATTGCAACTTTTAAAGCGCAGACCACACGCCACAGGATATTGGGAATACTTTCCTCGGATGATTACCAGATTGTATTTTCGGATACTCCCGGAGTGTTGAAACCAAATTATAAGTTGCAGGAAGCAATGCTGGCTTTCTCCCTGTCTGCATTAGAAGATGCCGATGTGTTGTTGTACGTTACCGACACGATAGAAGACAGTTCGAAAAACAGCGATTTCATAGAAAAGGTAGAAAAGCTGAACATTCCAATCCTTGTGCTGATTAATAAAATAGATCTTACGAACCAAGAGAATTTAATCTCACTGGTAGAGCAGTGGCACGAGCGTTTACCAAAAGCGGAAATATTCCCCGTTTCGGCAAAGGCAAAATTCAATACCGATAAAGTTTTGGAGCGGATAATAGAACTGTTGCCCGAATCGCCTAACTATTTCGATAAAGACCAGCTTACAGACAAGCCTTCAAGATTTATAGTTTCTGAAATACTTCGTGAAAAGATATTGTTGTATTACGACAAGGAAATACCGTACTCAACCGAAGTCGTGGTAAATGAATTTCATGAAGAAGATAAAATAATACATATCAGTGCTACTATATACGTAGAACGCGAAAGCCAGAAAGGCATAATAATAGGCCATAGAGGTATCGCGTTGAGAAAGGTAGGAATGGAAGCAAGACGGGACATAGAGCGTTTCTTTAATAAGAAAGTTTTTCTGAAAACGTTCGTAAAAGTTGATTCCGACTGGAGAAATTCCGACAAAGAATTAAAGATGTTCGGCTATGACCCGAATTAGTTATATTGATTTTTAGTAACCGAAAGATATTATTTATATGGGAAACCTTGTAGCAATAGTTGGCCGCCCCAACGTAGGTAAATCAACATTATTCAATAGGCTTACGGAAACCCGACACGCTATTGTAAGCGAAGAGGCTGGAACTACGCGCGACCGTCAGTACGGTAAAGTCGTGTGGAATGGCAAAGAGTTTTCCATTGTTGACACAGGGGGATGGGTTGTAAACTCAGATGATGTTTTTGAACACGAGATACGAAAGCAAGTAGAGATAGCTACGGCCGAATCGGACGTAATATTATTTGTCGTAGATGTCAACAACGGTATAACAGATTTGGACATGGAGGTTGCAAACATCCTTCGCCGGGCAAAAACTCCTGTCATATTGGTGGCAAACAAGGTTGATGACAACAACAAAGACTATTTGTCGGCCGAGTTCTACAGGTTCGGCTTGGGAGAGCCGCATTCCATTAGCGCGGCAACAGGAAGCGGAACGGGGGACCTGCTGGATGTTATTTTAAATACGTTAGGCAACAACGACGCTGAGGAAGCTGAAGATGACATTCCTCGCTTTGCCGTAGTGGGTCGTCCGAATGTAGGCAAAAGCAGTATAATAAATGCGTTTATAGGCGAAGACCGCAACATTGTCACCAATATAGCAGGCACAACGCGCGACGCTGTTTCTACCCGCTATAACAAGTTCGGCTTCGATTTCTACCTTGTGGATACGGCCGGCATTCGCAAAAAGAACAAGATAACGGAAGATTTGGAATATTACAGTGTTTTGCGTTCCATTAGAGCCATAGAGCAAGCCGATGTCTCGATTTTGATGATAGACGCTACCCAAGGTATAGGAACACAGGATATGAATATATTCCAGGTAATACAAAAGAACAGCACCGGCTTGGTCGTGGTAGTGAATAAGTGGGATTTGGTAGAAGACAAGTCGCGCGAGGTACAAAAGCATTTCGAGGACGCTATACGCGAGAGAATGTCCCCGTTTACCGATTTCCCGATAATCTTTGCTTCAGCGCTTACAAAACAACGCATATTCAAGGTACTCGAAACAGCAAAGGACGTTTTCATAAATCGCCGTTCGCGTGTTTCTACGGCAAAGCTGAATGATGTCATGCTGCCAATCATAGCCGAAACGCCTCCGCCTGCATTAAAAGGAAAGTACATTAAAATAAAGTATTGCACGCAGTTGCCGAACACAAGGGTTCCTTCGTTTGCCTTTTTTGCAAACTTACCGCAGTATGTAAAAGAGCCATACCGCAGATTCTTGGAAAACAGGATACGCGAAAACTGGAATTTGTGCGGTACTCCCATAAATGTCTACATCCGTCAAAAATAATGCGAATGAAAAAGTGTAAGTTTTGGCTGGCCCTTTTATCGCTCGCACTTGTCGTGTCGTGTGGCGACGAAAAGAAAGTAGAGAAACATTCCAAGCCGGAGGATGTTGTGTTGGCGGCATATAACAATCTGATTAAGGGCGAATATGAGAAATATGTTATGAACGTGCAGTCGTGCGACAGCATAACGGAAAAATACCGCAAAAGTCTCATAACCGCGGCCAAGCAATTCATGGCAAAGGAGAAAGAGGAGAATGGCGGCATAATAAGCGTTAATGTAGTTGACGCAAAGACCAACAAAAGTGAAACATACTCGCTCGTAATGCTGATTTTAAATTACGGAGACAGCACGTCCGAAGAAGTAGCCGTTCCTGTTGTGAAAGTAGGAGAGTCCTGGCGGTTGAGATAATTACCATGGCGTATAAAAGATAAGATTTGCAGACCAAGTGCAGTAAACGCGGAGGTCTGCAATTTTTTTATGCCTGTATGGAAAGTTATGAAGATGGGTAGTGCCGCTTTTTCCGGAGTGAGAAAAACGCGCTTTTTTTGCGCTAGAATATAAGCCAAAGAAACACGGTTTTTAAGGTCTTGAAATGAAAACTGAAACACAACTTATTATGCCCCCTTGGGAGAAAAGAAAAAATACAAGGCACATATTTCGAAATATGTCTGAGATATTTTAAAATATGTCAGACATATTTTTTCGCACCAGAAAACCGGGGTTAAACAAAACAGACAAATGCGGAATAAAAACAAGCGGATTTTATTTTTTGTTTTTATAATGCGCGATTCGGTTCGGCATAGTCAAATTTGGAAACATTTGTTTCCGTTTGTCTCTGCACTCACCTTTTGCTGATTCCGTAACACGCATAGAATTAATGTCGATGCCGAGCCTGGAGAATAGTCCTGCGTGTGACAAATTAACCGGACTGGCTTATTTTGCCATATCCGTAGGTACAAAAGAAAGGGTGAACCGGTTAACAGAACAGTTGCGAAGCGACGGATATGCCGTATTGGGTGAGCCAAGGTTTACCGGTGACGGGTATTATGAGAGTGTAATAGCCGACCCTGAAGGCAACCGTGTTGAAATAACAATATGATGTGGCGTTGCGGGGTATTACACGCTTAAACGTGATGTTAATGCTTGGTTTATTGGGAATGGTGTTTGCCCGTGTGTTACTGTCGTTTTTACGCACGTGTTACTTCATTTCCTTCATCTCGGCGCTCTTAACTTTACGGAACAGGTCGGAAGCAAAAATGAAGTTGTTCAGTTGCTTGTTTTCAGATGTCATTACGTCGTCTTTCGTACCCTGCCATTCTTTGCGGCCATTGTAAAGGAAAATGATGTTTTCGCCTATGTCCATAACGGAGTTCATGTCGTGCGTATTGATAATGGTCGTTATGTTGTAGTCTTTCGTAATGCCGTGTATCAGGTCGTCAATGACGAGCGACGTTTTCGGGTCGAGTCCCGAGTTTGGCTCGTCGCAGAACAGGTAGCGCGGGTTCATCGAAATGGCGCGCGCTATGGCCACGCGCTTTTGCATACCCCCGCTTATCTCGCCCGGCATTTTGTTTTCGGCTTCGAGCAGGTTGACACGCTCGAGACAGCTTAGCGCCTTGCGTTGCCTTTCTTTGTATGACTCGTTTGAAAACATGTCCAACGGAAACCTTACGTTGTCTACCACCGACATCGAGTCGAACAAGGCTGCACTTTGGAAAATCATTCCCATTTCGCGGCGCAGGGCAGTACGTTCGCGTTTTGACATGTCTATGAAATTTCTGTCGTCGTATAGGATTTGCCCGCTCGTAGGAGTCAGTAGGCCGACGATACATTTCATCAGTACGGTTTTGCCCGAGCCGCTTTGCCCGATGATAAGGTTTGTTTTGCCTTTTTCGAAAACCGTGCTTATGTCCTTGAGCACTTCTTTGTCTTCGAAGGATTTGCTTATGGATTTGAGTTCTATCATATCAGGAGAGTAACTGTGTGAGGAATAAATCGGAGAAAAGTATCAGCATAGAACTCGACACTACGGCGTTGGTACTTGCTTTTCCTACGTTCAGCGAGCCGCCTTCCACTGTGTAGCCGTAATAAGAGGATACGCTCGCAATGATGAACGCAAAGAACAGTGATTTGATTATTCCCATCCACACGAACCATTGTGTGAACTGGTGCTGCATTCCGGCGGTAAGATCTTCGGCCGATATGATATGACCTATGTATGCAGTTGCGTATGCTCCTATTATGCCCGACACAGTGCTGAAAATAACAAGGAACGGCATTATCGTTACAAGCCCCATTATTTTGGGCAGGATAAGGAACGAGGCGGAATTGACGCCCATTATATCCAATGCGTCTATCTGTTGCGTCACTCTCATGGTTCCTATTTCCGACGCAATGTTCGAACCAACTTTTCCCGACAGAATCAAACACATTATGCTCGATGAAAATTCAAGCAGCATAATCTCGCGCGTAACGTATCCCGATGTCCAATGAGGCATCCAGGGACTTTGCACGTTCAGTTTTATCTGAATGCAGATTACAGCGCCTATAAAGAAGGAAATCAGCAGGACGATGGCTATGGAGTTCACTCCCAGCTGTTCCATTTCCTTTCTATATTGCTTGAAGAACATACGCATTTTCTCCGGCCGCGAGAATGTGCGTCCCATTAGCTGCAAATAGCGGCCGAAAGCTGTCAGGAATTTGTGTAGAAACATTATAATTTCATTTCTTGCCGGTATATGCACATTGTTGGCTGCACAAAATACAGGCAAAATATTTTTACAAAGGTAAGAAACTTTTGTGTATTTGTCCCCGATAAGGTTATTTCTTTCTTCATTAAGAGCTAATTTAGTATTTTTGCTTTGAAATATTGGCATGCATGGATAATACTGCTTCAAAAATGGTGCTTCGCACCGAAGGTTTGATAAAACGGTACGGCAAGCGGACCGTTGTAAACGATGTCTCGTTCAATGTACATCAAGGAGAGATTGTAGGTTTGTTAGGCCCTAACGGCGCGGGCAAGACCACGTCCTTTTATATGACTACCGGCCTTATAAAAGCCAACGGGGGGCACATCTACCTTAACGATGAGGACATAACCGATTTTCCCGTCTATAAACGTGCGCAATACGGCATTGGATATTTGGCGCAGGAGGCTTCGGTTTTTCGCAAGATGTCGGTTGAGGACAATATTGCTTCGGTGCTCGAGATGACGGGGAAGCCCAAGTCATACCAGCGTGAGAAACTCGAAAGCCTTATTTCCGAATTCCACTTGCAGAAAGTGCGTAAGAACTTGGGAGACCGCCTTTCGGGTGGAGAGCGCCGCCGTACCGAGATAGCCCGCTGCCTTGCCATCGACCCGAAGTTCATCATGCTCGATGAGCCTTTTGCCGGCGTTGACCCTATTGCTGTTGAAGACATACAATATATAGTATGGAAGTTGAAATACCGCAATATCGGAATCCTCATAACCGACCATAACGTAGAAGAGACCCTTTGTATTACCGACCGTGCATATCTGCTTTTCGAAGGACGCATTCTGTTCCAGGGAACACCCGAAGAGTTGGCCTCAAACCAGATAGTGCGTGACAAGTACCTTACGAACAGCTTCGAACTGCGGAAGAAAGACTTTCAAATGATAGACAAACAAAAGAACGTAGAGGAGTAAATCCCCTGCGTTCTTTTGTAATGTAACGTTCTTCGGGAACTGTTAAAAACGGCCTTTTTAAAGCCGTTTTTTTTGTGCGGAAAACGAAAACTCATTTTCAAATAATTATACCTGCTTTGGAGCAAAGAAAAAATATGTCCGACATATTTTGAAATAGGTCAGACATATTTTAAATTATCTCAGACATATTTTTGCCCTTCTGGAAACCGGGAAAAATAATGCGGACAAATAAGGCGCGTTGCCTGTAAGGCGCACATGCCCTGCGCTACTTGCAATGCCCGAGTGTGCTTTTTATGGCTGCAACAAGTTTGTTTATGTCTTCTTTCGTGGTATCGAAGGATGTAACAAAGCGTATTTCGCCTTTTGATTCGTTCCAATAGAAAAATTCGAACTGTTTGTGTAGCTCTTTCGAAGCCTCTAAAGGCATGGTGAGGAACAGTTGGTTGCTTTCCGCCTTTTGTGTGAATGTTATCTGCGGAATCTTTGCCAGCTCGTCGTGCAGCATGGCGGCCATGTCGTTTGCGTGGCGGGCGTTGCGGAGCCAAAGGTCATTTTCGAGGTATGCCGTGAACTGACATGCCAGGAAACGTTGCTTTGAGGCCAGTTGCGCCGACTGTTTGCGTATGAACTTGGCGTATGGTTTCATCGAATCGTTGAACACCACCACGCACTCGCCGAGGAGCAGTCCGTTCTTCGTGCCGCCGAAACTGAGCACGTCTATACCGCAGTCGTATGTCAGTTCGCGAAGTCCTACGCCCAGTGCGGCACATGCGTTGGCCAGGCGTGCACCGTCCATGTGCACATACATGTTATACTTGTGTGCAAACGCCGTAAGGGCTTTAAGTTCATCAGGCGTATATATTGTTCCCAATTCGGAGCATTCGGATATGTATATTGCCTGTGGCTGTGAATGGTGCTGCTCGCCGAATCCTATCAGATGAGGCTCTATCAGCGCGGGGGTGAGCTTGCCGTCGGGAGTAGGTATTGTTGTTATCTGGCAACCTGTCATGCGGGTAGGGGCTCCGCATTCGTCCACTACAATGTGCCCGGTAGAGGCGCATAGAATCAGACCGTATGACTTTGTGCATAGTTGCAAGGCCACGCAGTTGCTGCCGGTGCCGTTAAATGTAAACAAAACGTCCGCATTTCCTCCGAACGTTTTGTTAATCAGTGCTTCCGCTTCCCTCGACCATTTGTCGTCGCCGTATCCTACGGCGTGGTCCACATTGGCTTTTATTATTGCGTCTATAATTTCGTTGCTTATTCCGGAATTGTTGTCGCTTGCGAAACTTCTCATTTCTTATGTAAATATTAAAATATTGCTTGTTTGAACTTTTATGTTGCAAAAGTACTAATTTAAACGTATTACAGGGTAAATAAATTTGGTTTTTTAGTTAAAAACCTGTGAAAATGTGTGCAATTAAGGTCGGGCGGCTTTTTAAGTTCCCGTTTGGCAAGATAATATGTATTGTTTTGTGTGTTCTGTGGCCAATGCTTACAGTTTTTGGCGGTAACGCCCGTTGGTTTTATGACAAAATGTCATGTAAACGTGCCGAATGCCGTTAAAAGCTTTTGGCACGGCTTTTGAGATTATCTTATCAGAATCGCAATAGTGCGATAAAAGAATAATCATAAATAAAATAAAAAGTACAATGGAACTGGAAAAATACACAATAAAGGCCCAAGAGGCTGTGAAAAGCGCCGTTGACAGTGCTTCGCGCAACCGTCAACAGGCAATCGAACCGGTGCATTTGCTTTTTGGCGTAATAAAAGCCGGTGAGAACGTAACCAATTTTGTATTCCGGAAATTAGGAATAGAACCCGATGTTATACGGCGCGGCGTTGAAGCCGAGATAACCCATTTGCCCCGCGTAACCGGTGGAGAACCGTATTTGAGTCGCGAGAGCAACGACATTCTTCTCGCTGCCGAAGATTTGGCACGCAAAAACGGAGACGAGTTCGTGGGCATAGAAGCCATACTTATGGCTATAGCAGCCAGTAAGGGAACGGCGGCGCAGATTTTGAAGGACGCAGGTGTAACCGGTCAAAATCTCGCCGAGGCCGTAAAGGAACTTCGCGGCGGACATAAGGTCAACTCGCAGTCGAGCGAGGACACGTATCAGGCCTTGTCGAAATATGCGCGTAACCTTGTTGAAGCGGCGCGCCAAGGGAAGTTAGACCCAGTAATAGGACGCGACGAGGAGATACGGAGAGTGCTGCAGATACTTTCGCGACGCACCAAGAACAACCCTATACTTATTGGTGAACCGGGTACGGGTAAGACCGCAATAGTCGAAGGTCTGGCCGAACGTATAATGCGCGGCGACGTGCCCGAGAATTTAAAGGACAAGGAACTCTATTCGCTCGACATGGGCGCGCTCATAGCCGGCGCAAAATACAAGGGCGAGTTCGAGGAACGTTTGAAGTCGGTGGTAAACGAGGTAACACACTCCGAAGGCAAGATAATCCTTTTCATCGACGAGATTCACACGCTTGTAGGAGCCGGCAAGAGCGAAGGCGCAATGGACGCGGCAAACATACTTAAACCGGCGTTGGCGCGGGGAGAGTTGCGCAGCATAGGTGCGACAACCTTGGACGAGTACCAGAAGTATTTTGAAAAAGACAAGGCGCTCGAACGGCGTTTCCAGACAGTGATGGTCGACGAACCCAGTGTGGAAGACTCAATCTCCATACTTAGAGGAATAAAAGAGAAGTATGAGAACCACCACAGGGTACGCATACAGGACGATGCCGTTATAGCCGCAGTAAAGCTGTCGGACCGTTACATAAGCGACCGTTTTTTGCCCGACAAGGCTATCGACCTCATGGACGAAGCCGCTGCGAAATTGCGTATAGAGCGCGATTCAATGCCCGAGGAACTTGACGAGATAACGCGCCACGAAAAGCAGCTCGAAATAGAGCGCGAGGCTATAAAACGCGAGCACGACGAGCCGAAACTCGAGCAACTGAACAAGGAGATAGCAGAACTTCAGGAGCAGGCTGCCGACTTCCGCGCCAAATGGCAGGCCGAAAAGGAATTGCTCGGCAAGATACAGCAAAACAAACTGCAAATAGAGCAACTGCGTTTCGAGGCCGACAAGGCCGAACGCGCCGGCGATTACGGCAAGGTGGCCGAAATACGTTACGGAAAGATAAAAGCCCTTGACGACGAGATACTCCGCGTGCAGGAGGAACTGAAGAAATACCAGGGCGGCAACGCCATAATAAAGGAAGAGGTAACTCCCGACGATATTGCCGACGTGGTAAGCCGCTGGACCGGCATTCCGGTGAGCCGAATGCTGCAGAGCGAGCGCGAAAAGCTGCTCCACCTCGAGGACGAGCTGCACAAACGTGTGATAGGGCAGGACGAAGCCATACAGGCCGTGTCCGACGCGGTGCGCCGCTCGCGTGCGGGCCTGCAAGACCCCAAGCGGCCCATAGGTTCGTTCATCTTCCTGGGAACTACCGGTGTGGGAAAAACCGAACTGGCCAAGGCGCTTGCCGAATATCTGTTCAACGACGAAACGATGATGACGCGTATCGACATGAGCGAGTACCAGGAAAAATTCAGCGTCTCGCGTCTGGTCGGAGCGCCTCCCGGATATGTGGGTTACGAGGAAGGCGGACAGCTCACCGAGGCCGTAAGGCGGAAGCCGTACTCGGTCGTACTGTTCGACGAGATAGAGAAAGCGCACCCAGATGTGTTCAACATTCTCCTTCAGGTGCTCGACGACGGAAGGCTTACCGACAACAAAGGTCGCACCGTAAACTTCAGGAACACCATTATAATAATGACGTCCAACCTCGGAAGCCAGTACATTCAGAGCCGTTTCGAGGAACTGGCGGGCAAGAGCGGCCGCGAATACGAAAATGCCATTTCCGAGACGCGGAACCACGTTATGGATATGCTGAAAAAGACTATCCGCCCCGAATTCCTTAACAGGATTGACGAGATAATAATGTTCCGCCCGTTGGAGAAAGAGCAGATACGCCAGATAGTACGCCTGCAGTTGAAGGGCATTTCCGATTTGCTCAAGCAGCAGGATGTCAGCATGAACGTTTCCGAAAGTGCGGTAGACCTGCTTGCTTCGGCCGGCTTCGACCCCGAGTTCGGCGCGCGGCCCGTAAAGAGGGCGCTGCAAAGGCTGTTGCTGAACGATTTGAGCAAGAACCTGCTTTCGGGCAAAATCGACCGCACAAAGCCCATACACGTCGACGCCGCAAACGGCTCCCTCGTTTTCACTAACGAGTAAACATCGGTTTGGGCAGACAAAAAGAGCATCTGTTTATGTTAAAAACCGCACAGGCAAAAAATGCCTGTGCGGTTTTTTGTTTTTTCAGGGGTATTGGAGCTAAGAAAAAATTAGTGGCTTGCTTTTTAAAATTAGTGGCTCGGATTTTGAAATCCGAGCCACTAATTTTTTGCCCCCTCCAAACCCGCATGGATACTAAGGTTTGCGCCTTGTGTTAAATGCGGACAAAAACAGCCGCCCCGCAGCCCGCCCCGCCAACCCGGCACCATAAAAAGTGCATTTTAAAACATTGGTATTTGAACTACCGAAATTTCTTAGATAATTCAAACATTGTGGCGCAACAGATTCGTAAACATGCGAAACTTTTTTGTAGTATTTTCCGTAAATCTGTATAAGGAATATACCTCTTTGAAATCAAGAGAGTTAGAAGAATTGCCTCGTTTTGAGGTAATGAGTTGGCAACCGTCCTAATTGCCGCAGTCTGCATCGCTTTGCTTGTTCGGGAAACTCTTAACAATGCAAATATACGAATATAATACGAGATAATCTTGAAATCGGAACTTTATTCATAATCACAATTGATAATTTAGATTATTAGCTCTCGCTTCACGTCCTCTCTGAATGCCATATAAGCACCTAACACATTATTCGAATATTTGATAACATCAGTTTCGTCATTGTCTATTTTGTTATAGTATTCGCGAATATTCTCGTCGTTATCATCATCAGGATATGGTATTTCTCGTTTACGATATTCTTGTGTCATTAAAATGTCTTTTAACTGCTCTTGAGAATATACTTTTTCTGGTTCTTCATACTCCCAACACTTGGTATTATAGGCAATACAAATCCGGCATGTCAATGTTTTTAAATCATCTAAAGCTTTTGCCAATTTAGAAAAGCTTTCATTGAGATGAGAATTAATAAATTTATTTTGAGGATAGTCTTGAAAGTATTGTATATAATCCCAGCACTTTTCATACCATCGAAAGAATCTTCCAGAAGAACGGAAATCTGTGATACCATTGATAAACTCTTCTTCAGAAGCAAAAGACATCATTTTATTGAAAATCTCAATGTCATGTTTTTTATAGTCATAACCGTTCTCTTTAATTATTATATTATCGTAATTAGATACAATATCATATAATAAATCGGTAAGATGTAATGACAAAACAGATTTCTTTTCACCATCTTTTTTACGGTACTTTACTATTCTATGTGTAGAAATATCAAAAGGTAAAGATTCAATATTGCCGTATGCTTCATTACATACACATATTATTCTTTCCCAACCAAGTGAACGCACGGCAAATCCTAATTCAAACATAACATTTGGATTAGGAAGAGCACGATATCGGTTATTTCCTATTTCAAGGATATATACTGGAGTTACATCACAAATAAAAATATCAGATTTTGCTATTTTTGTTAAAATTGCATCTGGAATATCAGGTGTTCCGATAGAACCTCTTGAGTCCTCAAGAAGCTTTATTTCGACCTTCATTTTTGCAAATGCAGAATTAATTTTATCTCTTATATATCCTCGGTTAGCATAACCTCCTATATAAGATTGCCAAGAATAAAAAACTGAAAAACAGGGATATGTCATGTCATTTTGAGCATTTTATCATATAAACAAATGTCTTAAGTTTTTTGACTTTATCTGGTAAAGTCTTTTCTGAGATGCTATTAGTCATTGGTATAATTGCGGATGATAGAGAACTCTCAATCAAATTTTGTAGATATAATGTTTTAACTGCATAGCCAACGTTTTCAGCATCTTTATGTTTAGCACTGACAATTCCTATTACATTGCCATTCTTGTCAAATAAAGGACCACCACTATTACCAGGTTGAATAGGTGCAGATATTTGATATAATGCAATATCTCCTTGAAAACCTGTCTTGGAGCTAATAACACCTGTGGTTAACTTAATCTCATCTCCCATGGTTGAAGTTAGCGGATACCCTAAAACAAAGATTTCCTCACCGACCTCTGATATAGCAGATGAAATTGAATATGGAATTATTCCGAAACCCTTAAACGTTGGATCAGTTACTTTCAAAAGTGCCAAATCATTAATTTTATCAGTACCTACGATTGAAGTATTGTATTGTATGTTAAAATTTCCATTTACACCTTGTATTGTTATCGAATTTGCTCCTTCAATTACATGATAATTGGTCACAATATAACCATCTTTAAGGGCAAATCCAGTTCCAGACCATTGGTTAAACGATTCCTGTGACTTATCTTGTTTTTGACTATTTGCATACATTTCAGGTGTTGGATAAGTTTTAATAAAAGAACATTTATAATTTACTTTAAATCCAGCTTGATAATTTTTTCCTAAATCATAGCGTAGTTGTCTATCAGGAATGGAATAATTTACATCAAACAATGTATTTTCGTGTAAAACAAAACGTTTGGAATCTGTTATATTACTACCAGACCAAAATATATTATAATTGTATATAGGAGTGCTTCCAATCTTTTTAATTGTAACTTGCTCATTTTTAAAGACCCTAAAAATACCAGTTCTATCTTTATATATTACCATTGTTATATTTGTCGTTTCTGAAGGAAATTTTCTGAATGCATTTTCTCCCCATTGCTCAATATTTACATCATATACTCCCTCTATTGGGTCAAGATTCTGTGTATTATTCGCAAAGTAAGACATTAATTCTTCCACGTTTCGTGGAGATATTTGCGCATATAATTTTGTCGTTGTTACAAGCATTGACACTATAATAATAGTGTAATAATAAAATTTCTTTCTCATACAATATTTTTTAATTTAATAAATCAACACAAAGCGTGAACTGTATGCCACACTCTTACTTGAAGGTCGTAGGAAACCATAGATGCAGATGTAACAATAGCAGCCCACGCTATAGCGTGAGAACCACTATGCTATCCTTGCATCTAATTTGAAAATTTCCTACGTTTTCAAGTACAAGATAAGCATAACGCTTCTTTTTATTAACATGTCTTAGACAGGGTTAGCTCCATCCGAATACAAAGATAGAGGATTTTTGTGATAATCCCCTATCTTCTAATACTTTTATTTGCTTTCGGAATGGATTTCTGAGTTCATCCTATATTTTCAGCCCCTTATCCTGCTTTGTAGGTGCAATCCCCAAACAGTTTCTCCATTCATTTGCTTTCTGCCTGAACCATTGCACAAGTGGTATATCATTTACGCATATGTGATAGTGTCCTTTTCTGCTTTTGTCCTCTTCAAACGAGAATGCTGCATTTTCGTCACGGAACTTTCGGTTGAACTCAGGAGAATAGAAATCTCCTTTCAACCTTACCTTCTTCAACTTACACAGCTCTTGGATTACTCTTTCAGAGAATCTCAAGGTGTTTCGGCAGAAGTCAATCAACGGCAACAACTTATCCACGTAAGGGAAGTATCGCTGTATCTTGTCCATATACTCGTTGAACTTGGTACGTTCGTCTCTATGTTCAAGTTCCATAGTCTTGATATGCTGTATCAATTCTTCGTTCTGACTTTCAAGGGTGAATATTCGTTGCTGTAATTCTTCCCTTTCTGCTTTCAGCTTTCCGCTGCCCAAAAGAGAACCGACCCTTGCCACGAGTGCCGTCTTCGCTTCGGTCTTGGCGGCTTCCAGCTTTTCAGATTTGATTTCTTTCCGTACTTTGTCAAGCTGCCGTTACATACGCTTCACGGTCGGATATACGCTGGTAATGCTTGATGATTTG
>OIWT01000181.1_pt1 | contig 90271 bp, 73 predicted proteins | sample 1587701 | NCBI WGS metagenome assembly OIWT01 (sample SAMEA3888904, study PRJEB22519) | human gut metagenome | biome: human gut; feature: human-associated habitat; material: faeces | place: Denmark | collected 2009
ACTCTCGTTATTTGATGAGATTTAAAACTAATGCGATTTTATCGCACCAGTAGTAATAATAATAAATGAATTATGAAACGATTGAATGTGTTGTTGGTATTACTTGCCCTTGGAACAATGGCCTTCGGACAAAATTACAGTGGTGAGTTGGTACGCAAGGCGGAGAGTGGAGACGCGAAAGCGCAAGCTCAGTTGGGTGTGTGTTACGAACGTGGTGATGGTGTGGCAAAGGACTATTCGAGAGCTGTCTATTGGTATCAGAAAGCAGCAGCTCAAGGGCAGGCTGTTGCGATAAACAATCTCGGAGTTTGTTACATGCAAGGCATGGGCGTGTCTAAAGACGTAGCCAAAGGAGTGGCTTATTACAAGCAGGCATCTGGGTTGGGTTATGCTGTGGCTCAAAACAATCTTGCTGCTTGTTATTTCAACGGCGCCGGCGTGCCACAGGACTATGCTGTGGCTTTCGGCCTTTTTGAAAAGTCGGCTAAACAGGGAAATGCTATCGCTCAATGCAATATGGGTGTGTGTTATGAACATGGATATGGTGTGATAAAAGATTATTCACGTGCTTATTATTGGTATAACCAATCGGCCTGCCAAGGATATTCTAAAGCCATCAATTGGTTTAGGAACAAAGCTGTAAGAGGAAATTCCGATGCGCAAAACTCACTAGGTTATTATTATTCTAATGGGATGGGCGTGGCCAAAGACTTCCAAAAAGCTTTTCAATGGTATATGAAGTCGGCTGAACAGGGAAACCATTATGGGCAATATAATTTAGCAAAATGTTATGCCGATGGAGAGGGCACAATCCAAAATTATGAAGAGGCAATACATTGGTATATGAAGTCTGCCGAACAAGGAAACATTGGTAGCATATATAATGTAGGCTTGTGTTATTATTTGGGAAGAGGTGTCTTGAAAGATATTGAGGTTGCAAAAAAATGGTGGCAGAAAGCTGCTGAAAAGAATGATGGAGGTGCAATTATCATGCTGGGAAAAGTCTATTACGATGAAGGTTCTCAGGATAATCTTTCGGAAAGCTATCAACAAGCCGCTGTCTATTTTGATAGAGCGAGAAAGGATGCAGACCCTGAAATTTCCGGGTGGGCTTCTTTCTTCCTGTCCAAGCTCTATCGCTTCGGTCGTGGCGTGCCGCAGGACATAGCGAAAGCCGATGCTCTGCAAAAGGAGGCTCTAGAAAAGGGTTGGGACGAAGCGAAGTCGCTTGATGATTTGCTGAAAGATTTATGATAATAATAAGTGGTTATGAAACGATTGAATGTATTAGCCATTATGCTTATTGTGACAGGTATTGCTTGGGGACAAAGTTACAAACGGCTGGAGCAACAAGCACAGAAAGGAGAAGCGACTGCTAGGGAGCTTTATATGTTGGGTGATCATTATCATGGCAAAAAAGATTATGAAAAGGCTGCGTATTGGATGAGACTAGCAGCGGAAAAGGGTGAGACATCTGCAATCATCAATATGGGCGACTATTATTTCTATGGAGAAGGTGTCCCTTATGATGTTCAAACTGCTGTATCCTGGTGGAAGAAGATTGCCAAAAGTTCAGAACCTGCACGCCTTCGTTTGGGAATGCAATATTGTAAAGAAAGTGGTTATCCTTTGGATCTGAATAAAGCTATCTCCTTTTGGGAACATGAAGCGAATAAGGATAATTTTATTGCACAATATAGCTTAGGCATTTGCTATTATGAGGGTGTGCCATTGCAGCTGATGCCGGATTATGAAAAGGCTGTGTTTTGGTTGTTAAAGTCATCGGAACGAGATTATGAACCGGCACGGAAAGCTCTGGCTCGTTGTTTTTACGAAGGTAAAGGTATGAAGCATAACTTTATGGAAGCCATTCACCTTTGGGAACGGGTTCACGATGCCGAGTCAGCCTATAATCTTGGCAAATGTTACGAATTGGGTACAGGAGTAATGCGCGATTCTTCGGCAGCCAACAATTGGTATGTCACAGCTGTGCGTGAGGGCAGTGTTCGAGCGATGTATCTGTTGGGCTATCGTCACAGGCGCGGGGAGAACATATCAAAGGATGTAAAACAAGCCGTCGGGTATTATGAGCAGCTTTTGGCTGTGCCCGACAGTCTCTTTTCGAAGACAGACTTGCCATTAAAGACTTTTGCCAAGCTGGAATTGGCCACTATTTACGGCTACGGTGAAGGAGGCGTACGTTTGGATGTGCAAAAGGCTTCTCATTTGTTGGAAGGTCTTGCAAAGGACTTTATGTTCGCGGATGAGGTTTCCGTGTTGCTTGGTGACATCCATTATGAAGATGGGGCACGGGGTACACAAGGAAGCTATGAGAAGGCAGTGAGCTTTCTTGAAAAAGCAAAAAGCAGTGATGAATCGAATGTGCATGCTGCTGCAGCTTTTTTGTTCGCCAAATGTTACCGTTTCGGCCGTGGCGTGCCGCAGGATGTTGCCAAAGCAGATAAGTTGCTTAAAGAAGCCGTAAGCTACGGTTGGGGGAAATTCAGTTCCGTCAGTGAATTGGTGCCAACTTTTAAAATTGAACATACATGGCCTATGCCTGCTGGCTTCTGATAAGCACACTTGTGGAGCTTCCGTGTCTAGGGAAAACTGCTAAATGATGCTTCCCAAATGAACCTATGCTTCAACCGTCATAGAAGCTAGGACAGATGGCCGCAGAAGATTGCTGATGTTGTTGGTTGTGGCAGATTAAGAAACTCATAATTATGAAAGAAATATGAAACGAATAAATCTATTGATCTTACTCTTGTGTTTTTTAGGCAGTATCTCTTTTGCGCAAGAGATAAACACCTTGAAGGAACGGGCTGAACAGGGGCATGCAGATGCACAAGCTTATTTAGGTTACTGCTATGATGTTGGTAAGGGTGTTACTCAAGATTATGCACAAGCAGTGTATTGGTATCAGAAGGCTGCCGAGCAAGGGAATGTTGCGGCGTTAAAGAATCTGGGCCTGTGTTATGAATATGGTAAAGGGGGTGCTCGTGATTATGCAAAAGCCGTATCTTGTTATCAGAAAGCAGCCAAGCTCGGTGATGCTTGGGCACAGTTTGTGTTAGGCCGGTGTTATTATGATGGGCGAGGTGTATCTTTAAACTATGAAACAGCTGTCCATTGGTATCAAAAAGCAGCTGAGCAAGGATATGCAGAAGCACAATCCCGTTTGGGCGACTGTTATAAATATGGTACAGGTATTGCCCAAGATCATGCAAAGGCAGTCTATTGGTATCAGAAAGCGGTGGAACAAGGTCATGCTGCTGCGCTGTTTAATTTGGGCCTTTGCTATGAATATGGCACGGGGCTGGTTCAAGATTATGCAAAGGCTGCGTATTGGTATCGAAAAGGAGCCGATCAGGGTGACATCTCGTCGCTGTCTGCGCTAAGCCGATTTTATCAGCAGGGGAAAGGTGTTCCCCAAAGCAGTGAAGTCGCAGCATATTGGCAACAGAAAGCAATCGATAGTGGACATCGTGGACTTCAATTGTTTCTAGGGGAAGATATTCAACAATATAATGATTCCGTGAAACTGGATTACAAAAAAAAGGCCGAGCAAGGCAACGCCGTCGCGCAATATGTATTAGGTAGGTTGTACTATGAAGACGGAGACTATGTGAACGCAGTGAAATATCTAACGATGGCAAGTCAATCCGATACTTCTGGTGCTGCATCCTTCCTTCTTTCCAAGTGTTATCGTAATGGTTTTGGTGTGCCGCAAGACGTAGCGAAAGCCGATTCTCTTCAAAAGAAAGCCTTGGAAAAGGGATGGGATGAAGCGAAGTCACTTGATGATTTGTTGAAGGGTGTGTTTGATTAGCCAGTAAGAAATAGACAATAACCGTTGTGGGGTCACCTTTCGCATTCTTATGAGTGCGATTGTGAAGGTGTCATGATCGCGAATATGACCTCCTTACAATCGCGATTATAAGCACGTCATAATCGCGATTATGAAGGTCTGAGAAGTCATCTGTCGTAGTGCGTTGACTGTGAATGTGTTGTCTTGCGGATAGGATGCGAAAGGAAGGTGGAGAGACGCATCCTTTCGCAAAAGTCCGGTGGAATAAATATACAATAACCGACAGTCAGGAGCCAACTGTAAGCCCCGCTTTGCGCATTTCGCAGAAGAACACCACCGCCATCCCCACCAGCACCACACCCAGCACACCGTAGCACCAGCGGGCGCGGCGGCGGCCAAGGCTGCGGACGATGAAGCGCGTGTTTTGTGCCGTGAAGAACCAGTTCCAGTCGAGTACGGCGGCAAGCAGCGATACGATGCCCGAGAGGGCGAACAGGGATATGATGAAATAGTGTGGTGCCATCGTCTTACGGGTTCATGCTGACGATGCGCTCGCCGTTGGCCGTCTCTTCGATGCTCACTTTGACGGCATCTGCCGGGAGCAGTTCTTCCACCAGCTCCGGCCACTCGATGAAGCACAGCGCGCCGCTGTAGAAATAGTCTTCATAGCCCATGTCGTAGACTTCTTCCAACTTCTTGATACGGTAGAAGTCGAAATGATAAATCAGCTCGCCGCTTTCGGAGCGGTATTCGTTGACGATGGCGAAGGTCGGTGAGTTGATGACGTCGGTCACGCCCAAGCATTCGCACACGGCTTTGATGAAAGTCGTCTTGCCGGCTCCCATCTTGCCATAGAATGCGAAGACCGTGTTGTCGCCCATGGCTGCGATGAACTGACGGGCAGCTTCATGGATATTGTCCAGTGAGGTAATCTTAATTTCCATATTGCTCTTTTTTTATTGTTAGACGAACGAAGTTCTTTCCTCCTTTGCATAAGGCATAGATGAGGATGGAGAAGAATATGATGGATGCCCCTGAGGGGACATTGTAGTGATAGGAGAGAAGCAGTCCGCCCAGGCAGCTCACCCAGGCTATTACGACCGACATTCCGATGATGCGGCGGAAGTCATAAGTGAAGAGGTTGGCTGTCATCTGCGGGATGGTCAGTAGGGAGATGGCCAGCACGATGCCCACCATCCGCAGGCAGGCGACGATGGTGAGCGCGATGAACATCATCAGCCCGTATTCGATAAACGTGACGGGAAGCCCTTGTGAGCGGGCAAACTCCCGGTCGAATGCCGTGTAGACGATGGGGCGCAGGAAGAGGGCGAAGATGATGCCCAGCAGCGCAGCCAGCACGGCCAGTACCCAGATGTCGGCTGCGGTGATGGTGAGGATGTTGCCGAAAAGATAGGACGAGAGGTCGGGAGCAAAGCCCGGCGCCAGGAAACTGAAGATGATGCCGATGGCCATGCCGAATGTCCAGAACACCGCTATGGCGGAGTCTTCCCGCATGTCGCGCCGCTTGCTCAGCCACTCCACGCCGAAGGCTGACAACACGGAGAAGATGGCTGCTCCCAGGATGGGAGAGATGCCGAAATAGACACCCAGCCCGATGCCGCCAAACGAGGCATGCGTGATGCCTCCGCTGATGAACACCAGACGCCGGGTGACGATGTAGGTCCCGATGATGCCGCAGGCGATGCTGGCCAACAGGCTGCCCAGCAGGGCATTCTGGAAGAATGTGTAGTGTAGTATGTCCATAAACAGTAGCGTGTCTCAGTTCGTTTAGTAGGGTTTGTCACCGGTAGAACGGAGTTCTTCCACGAGGAGTATGACTTCAGGCTTGAGCGCGTCGGGCAGTGAGATGCCGCGCAGTTCCAGGCTGCGCACCCAGCCCGGCACGTCGTCCTCGCGCATGGTGTAGAGCACTTCGCGGAACTCTTCCGTCTGCTCGTCGGTGTACCCGTCTGACGGTGTGCCCCGATAGGCGTCGAGTTCTTCGTCGTCGTAGTATTCGATAGTCGGTCGGGCACCGGCCAGCAGGCTGCGCCGGTCGCACACGGCATGTTGGCCACAGCAACTTCCGTCGGCCGGGCGGGGACGTTCTGCCGGAGTTTCTTCCGCTTGTGTGCTGGAGGATGTCCGCCGGGTGTGCCACAAGTGTCCGATGTAGACCACGATGCCCAATCCTACGAGCAGGCCGATTAATAATAAACAGAGTTCTATAATCATGACTGTATGCAGTTAAACCCGGCTTGGGACAGGTCATCCCAATAATGGGGGTAAGACTTGGAGACGACGTGGGGGTCGCTGATATGGAGTAAGTTTATGCGCAGCGATGCCGGAGCGAAAGCCAACGCCATGCGGTGGTCGTCGTAGGTACGGATGACGGGATGGCTGTCGGCTGTGACGCGTGTCCCGTCCCAAACGAGGGCTGCATGGTCGCTCTCTTCTTGCAGGACATAGCCCAGCTTGCGCATTTCGGCGATGAGGGCCGCGATGCGGTCAGTCTCCTTGATTTTCAGGCTTTGGAGGCCGCAGAAGCGGAATGGCACGTCAAGCAGCGCACAGGCCACGACGAATGTCTGTGCCAGGTCAGGCTGGTCGGTGAAGTCATAGTCCATGCGGCTGATGGCGCGCGGGCATTTTTCCAGCAAGACTCCTTCGTCGGTGTAGTGTGTCCGTACGCCGAGTTTTTCAAACAGGCTTGCCACGGCACTGTCTCCTTGAAGGCTGTCTGCCCGCAGGCCGGGCAATCGGACGGTCGTTTCGTCACACAACGCGGTTATTTCATACCAATAGGAAGCTGCGCTCCAGTCGCTCTCCACGGTGAAAGGGTGGGGACGGTAGGGTTGAGGCTCGACGCGGATGAGAGGCGCGTCGCTTCCGGTCTGCCAGGCCACTTGTGCGCCAAACTCTTGCATGAGGCCGATTGTCAGGTCGATGTAAGGTCGGGATATGAGTTCGCCCGTGAGGTGCAGGGTCAGTCCGTCGGGCAGCATGGGGCCTATCATGAGCAAGGCGGAGATATATTGCGAGCTGACGTTGCCGGGCAGGGATACTTCAGAAGTCTCCAAGGTGCGTCCGGTGATGCGGAGCGGTGGAAATCCTTCTGACTTGATGTAGCGGATGTCAGCTCCCAGCGAGCGCAGGGCGTCGGCCAGGATACGGATGGGACGTTGCTGCATGCGGGGAGTGCCGGTCAGGATACGGGTTTCTCCTTGCCGGATGGCGTAGTAGGCTGTCAGGAAACGCATGGCCGTGCCGGCCGCACCGATGTCGACCGTCTCTTCCTGCGATTGCAGGGCATGTACCATAGCCTGCGTGTCGTCGCAGTCAGACAAGCGGTGCAGGGGAGTCGTGCCGTGAGCCAGGGCATGGATGATGAGTGCCCGGTTGCAAATGCTCTTGGAGGATGGCAGGGAGACCGCCGTATGCACGCGTGTCGGAGCCGTGATGTGTATTTGCATGTTTGCGTTCGTGTTTAGTTCGTCAATTAACTGTGCAAACTTACATAAAATGCAGGAATAAAAAGCATGCGGTCGTCGAAAAGGGATGGAAATGTCAGTCAAAGGCCGTTCCGGGCATGACTCCGGAACGGCCTTTCATGAGTGCCTGCCGAACGCAGGACTCGTCTATCACGAGAGTATGAAGAGATAATTATTTCCGGCTCTTGACGGTCGTGAAGTCAAATGTCGTCGGCGTGAAGCCTTCCAAAGGCGTTTGGTCTTCGCCTATCAGCACTTCGGAAGCTTGGAAACCGAATTTTAAGGCCGTCGTCTTTCCTTCATAGTTGGCGCCTTCGGCTGCCTGTACCTTGACTTCGATGGCAGTCGGCAGGCTTTCCCCCTCCTCTGTGCCCGGGATGTTCACTGACAGCTTGAGCGGCTTGGGGTCGAGGGTGAAAAGGATGCTGTCTTTGGCAGCGGAGAGAGTAGGCGTGTACCCGATTTTATAGTCCACCTGGCCTACTGCTTCGACAATCTGGTCGGCTGTCGTCTCGTCGCCCACGATGGAAAGCACGATGTCCTTGATGGGGAAGTCCGTGAGGTAGATGGTGTCGTTGTCCACTGTGGCCGTGATGGCTGTGCCTTCCGGAGTGTCAGTGCTTTCTTTCTCATAGGGGACGATGGTGAGCGATGTCATGACGCCCGTGTAGTCTCCATACATGGATTGGGTGCTGACGATGGTGGGAGGGGTTGCAGTGTCGTCGTTGTCGCAGGAGGCGAAACCCAATGTACATCCCATCACGAGTGCTGAAGCAAATAGCTTGTTAAGTCTAGTCTTGTTTTTCATGTTTGTGTTTTTTAGTTTGTAAATCTGTTAGTTTATGATAAGTGTTGCTTTTGTTCCTTAAATGCAGGAGCTTTGCAAATACTGCACACACGGTTGTGTTAATTTGTGTTTCTCTGTTTTCCCCATCCTTTCTTTTCTCCCGGCACAGAGGCTGCGAGTCCTATGCGGAGGGGGCTTGGGGATACCCTTTAGGGTAAGCTCGGACGGAAAGGAGGGTAGGCGAGAGCGGAGTCTAGTCCGTGGTCGCCCGCCCTTAATGCCTGGCAGAAGGAGTGTCTAATGCCTGTCGGTTCGCATGGTTGGGGCTTGAGCGGAAGGGTTGTCAATGAAATGTGTCTGCCACTTGGGAGATGGAAGCAAATGTCTATCTTTGTAGGATGGGAAGATGGCGATGGACTTCGTTTCCGGATACACAGGGACAGTCAGGTCCAGATTCTTCAAAAGCTGAAAAGAAATGAGAGCACGTCTGTCTACATCGTGGTCAAAAATGTTCGGACAATGCTCTTTTGGAAAAAGATGCATAGAGGTTACAGTAAAAAAACAGATGACATGTTGAACAAAGCATTGGAAATCGCCCGTAAAGCCCATGCGGGCCAAGTGGACAAGGGTGGTGACACCTATATCTTTCATCCGGTCAGGGTCGCATTGCATTGCCGGACAGAAACGGAAAAAATCGTGGCACTCCTGCATGATGTGGTGGAAGACACAGACGTCACGCTGGATGATTTGCGAAAAGAAGGGTTTGACACCGAGATACTGGATGCGCTGCAATGCCTGACCAGGATAGAAGGGGAAGACTATATGGATTTCATACAGCGTGTAGCCACGAACCCGCTGGCCACGCAGGTCAAGATGCACGACTTGAAGGACAATATGGATGTTTCCCGCCTTGGCGGCAAACCGCATTGGAAGATGGATATTTATAAGAAGGCGTTGGCCTATTTGGAAGGGCTGTGCGGGCGACGCAGAATTCTATATGTGGACATGGACAATGTGCTGGTGGATTTCCAGTCGGGCATTGATGTGCTGAGCGAAGATTTGCGACGTGAGTATGAAGGCCGATATGACGAAACGCCTCACATTTTCTCCAAAATGCGTCCGAAGGAAGGAGCTATGGAGGCCATGGATGCGCTGAAAGAAAAGTATGACATCTATATCCTTTCCACCGCACCATGGAACAACCCTACGGCATGGGCGGACAAATTGAGTTGGGTGAAGCAATACTTGGGCGAAACATGCCACAAACGACTCATCCTTTCTCATCATAAGGATCTGAACAATGGGGACTATTTGATAGATGACCGGGAAAAGAACGGTGCGGACCGATTTGGTGGCGAACTTATCTTGTTCGGTTCTGAACGTTTCCCGGACTGGGACGCAGTGCGGGCATATCTGTTGCCGTCGTGACAAAGCTGTGCTTAGGCCATAGGAAAATCTCTTATATAATAAATTGTCAGTTAGTATATTATAAAAATAATTGCAATAAAAGTGGCAGAAACGCTTGTCGGATTAAAATAAATGTCTACCTTTGCATCCGCAATTCGGGGTGTAGCTCAGCCCGGTTAGAGTACACGTCTGGGGGGCGTGTTGTCGCTGGTTCGAATCCAGTCACCCCGACCGGTAAAGAGGAGTTAAGTTTATCGCTTAACTCCTCTTTTATGTTCTCTCAGCACGAACATACGGGTCAGTTCGAGAACCGGCTCAGTGTGTGATTAGTCAGTCGTCTATTATTTCCTGATTCTTACTCTGATAGTTGATAAATTGCTCCTTTTGTTTTGCGGTAAACAAGCGGTAAACAAATAGCGAAAAATGTGCGTATGGATATAGAATGTATCGTAGAGTATATAGGATTCTTGCCTAAAAATAAAAATCGCTAAATTCTTAAAAATAAAGAATTTAGCGATTCATTTCCTTGGGTGGCAGATGGGACTCGAACCCACGACATTCAGAACCACAATCTGACGCTCTAACCAACTGAACTACAGCCACCATGTTGTTTTAATAATAATGCTTAGGAAAACGCTTTTCCGTAAATGCGTGGCAAAGGTAGGTATTATTTTGAATATAGCAAATAGTTGAGCTTATATTTTTAGAAAAAGTACTCATTTATGCCTAGATTGTGCTTCTCGAACAGGCTGCGACTTTCTTTCACAAAGCGATCAAGCCTGTATTGTTCGGCTTGTGTCAAGTTTTGAGGCGGACGGGCTGCCGGATAGAGCTCGTATTGCTTTTTCTGACTCAGGACAGGGCGTGACACCCATACCAAGCTGTAAGCACAATGACTCATGTTTGTCGTTCCCAGCTTTTTAGTTAGTTGTAAGCGTACCATTAGTCCTCCGTCGGTACCTTTCTTGGACATATTACTGATATAGTTCCCCAGTGAATAGACGATTAGATGTCGTTGTCCGTCGGTGTCTGTGTGCACTTCGAGAGGTTGCACCACATGGGGATGTGAACCGATGATGTGGTCTACCCCTTGTTTGAGAAGCCAGTGGGCTAGTTGCCGAACGGATGCATCAGGCAGGGCATGATACTCCAGCCCCCAGTGCATCAGGGCGATGATGGCATCCGGTCGGCGAAGGCGGGCTTTGAGTATGTCTTGTTTTATTTGTGTTGTATCGATATAGTTTACGGTTTGAGGTGACATTACTTTTAGACCATTTGTGCCATACGTGTAGTTCAAGAAAGCGATGCGCAGGCCATTTACGTCGGCGATGAGCGGATAGGCGCGTTCTTTTTCTTCAGTGTTACGATAGGTTCCCAGGTGGGCGATATTCAACGAATCGAGCATTTGTATGGTGCGCGACAGGCCTTTGCTGCCTCCGTCGAGGCAATGGTTGTTGGCTGTGGCCAGCAGGTCGAAACCTGCGTCGCGGATGGCTGTCAGGTATTCGTCCGGAGCACTGAACTGAGGGTAGCCTCTGTAGGGTTTGCCGGCTAAAGTAACTTCCAGGTTGGCTACGGCGAGGTCGGCTTGTGTGATTTCCTGTTTCACCCATTTAAAGCAGGAATCATACCGGTATCCGTCGGGAGTTCGTGCTGCGTCGATTTGTGCTTGATGCTGCATCAGATCACCGGCAAAGAGGAGGTCGGCTGTCTGAGCCATGCTGTGCAGGAGGTTGCCTAGCAGCAGGAGGGGAAGGAGGAGATGCTTCTTCATGGTCATGTCTTGTTTTGAATGGGCAAACTTACGGATTTTCTTTGAAATAAGCGATAGTTTCCTTCTCCATAATCTCTGGATGTGCATCCCTGGAGCCTGGGCTTGTGGCTTGGAAAAGCCGGTTGTCGGCAGGAGGACGGGCGATGTGCATAAGTACGTGGTGCTGCGGATGTTGCCTGGGCTGTTAGCATTTGCCAAAATCACGTTAAAAACGGTTGTTGAGATGATGCGGCGTAATAAAACTCTGTATATTTGCTATCCATAAATAAATAGAATAACCTTAATACTAAAATATATGGCAAAAATAACGAGAGAAGCAGCCCTGCTCTACCATTCACAAGGGAGGCCGGGCAAGATTGAAGTAGTTCCCACTAAACCATACAGCACGCAGACCGACTTGTCGCTGGCGTATTCGCCCGGAGTGGCCGAGCCTTGTCTTGAAATAGAAAAAGATCCTCATAAGGTGTATGACTATACGGACAAAGGCAATCTTGTGGCTGTGATTTCAAACGGGACGGCCGTGCTCGGACTGGGCGACATTGGTGCCATGAGCGGCAAGCCTGTGATGGAAGGCAAGGGCCTGTTGTTTAAAATCTATGCAGGCATCGACGTGTTTGACATCGAGCTTGATGAGAAAGATCCCGGCAAGTTCGTGGATGCTGTAAAGGCCATAGCTCCTACGTTTGGCGGTATCAACCTGGAGGACATCAAGGCGCCTGAATGTTTTGAAATCGAACGTCGGTTGAAGGAAGAACTTGACATCCCTGTAATGCACGACGACCAGCACGGGACGGCCATTATCTCGTCTGCCGGCCTGCTCAACGCCCTCGAAGTGGCAGGCAAGCGCATCGAAGATGTGCGCATCGTGGTCAATGGTGCGGGCGCGTCGGCCATCTCGTGTACGAAGCTGTATGTCAGCTTGGGGGCACGGCGGGAAAACATTGTCATGCTCGACAGCAAGGGGGTCATCACTTCTGACCGGGAGAACCTGAATGAGACGAAACGGCTATTTGCTACAGACCGCCGCGATGTGCACACGTTGGCAGAGGCTGTTCGGGGAGCAGATGTCTTCTTGGGACTTTCGAAAGGCAACGTGCTGACGCAAGACATGATTCGCAGCATGGCTGAGAACCCGATTGTTTTTGCCTTGGCAAATCCGACTCCGGAGATTTCTTATGAAGACGCAAAGGCTTCCCGTCCCGATGTGTTGATAGCTACGGGGCGTTCCGACTATCCGAACCAGATAAATAATGTCATCGGTTTCCCCTATATCTTCCGTGGTGCGCTTGATACACACGCCCGTGCCATCAATGAGGAGATGAAGCTTGCCGCCGTGTATGCCATCGCTAAGCTGGCCAAGCAACCGGTGCCCGACGTGGTGAACGAGACTTATCATGTCAATAACTTCACCTTTGGCCGTGACTATTTCATCCCGAAACCCGTCGATCCGCGTTTGATAACAGAAGTGTCAATGGCTGTGGCCAAGGCGGCTATCGAGTCAGGTGTAGCCCGCAAGACCATCACTGACTGGGATGCTTACAAGACGCATCTGCGCGAGCTCATGGGGCAGGAAAGCAAACTGACCCGCCAGCTTTACGAGACAGCACGCCGCGATCCGCAGCGTGTGGTGTTTGCGGAGGGTACACACCCGCACATGCTCAAAGCTGCAGTCGAAGCCAAGGCCGAGGGCATCTGCTATCCGATTTTGTTGGGCAATGAGGAACGTATCCAGAAACTGGCAAAAGAGCTGGATGTAAGTCTGGATGGTATAGAAATCATTAACTTGCGTCACGACTGCCAGACAGAACGTCGTGAACGCTATGCCCGCATCCTGGCCCAAAAGCGTGAACGTGAAGGATTCACTTATGAGGAAGCCAACGACAAGATGTTCGAGCGCAACTATTTCGGCATGATGATGGTGGAGACGGGTGAAGCCGATGCTTTCATCACGGGGTTGTACACACGCTATTCAAATACGATTAAAGTGGCCAAGGAAGTGATTGGCATTCAGCCGGAGTTCAAACACTTCGCGACGATGCACATCTTGAATTCCAAGAAAGGTACTTATTTCCTGGCTGATACGTTGATCAACCGTCATCCTGACACGGAGACGCTGATTGACATAGCCCGCTTGTCACGCCGCACGGTGGAATTCTTCAACCAGACACCGGTGATGGCCATGCTTTCTTATTCGAACTTCGGTTCGGATGCCGAAGGTAGCCCGGCCACTGTGCATGAAGCTGTGAACTACATGCAGCTTCACTATCCCGACCTGGCCATTGATGGTGAGATGCAAGTGAATTTTGCGATGAACCGCGAATTGCGTGACACGAAATATCCATTTACCCGCTTGAAGGACAAGGATGTGAATACACTGGTATTCCCGAATTTGAGTTCTGCCAATGCGACCTATCAGTTGATTCAAGCCATGAGCGAGACCGAGATGATAGGCCCCATCCAGATGGGACTGAACAAGCCTATCCATTTCACAGACTTCGAAAGCTCCGTACGTGACATTGTGAACATCACGGCTGTGGCTGTGATTGATGCCATCGTGGCGAAAAAGAAAAAAGGATGAAAACAATAGGATAAATACATGAAAGAAAGGCTGCCGCAAGAATGATTCGTCATCTTCTCGGGCAGCCTTTTGTGTTTCTATTTTTAAGATAAGATTTTTTGTATGCGCAAACCGTTATCGCGTTCTCAGGCTGTATGCCTTGTGCTCTTGTGGGTGTCGCTTTGTGCCTTGGTGTTGACCAGTGCCCGGATTGACGGCCCTCTGGTGTTGTCGCTCGCCATTTCGGCGTTGCTTGTAGCTATCCCCGTGTGGAAGAGCTTCAGGCATTGACGGAGAGGGCCGGACGGCTTCAGGTCTATTTTTCCAGTAACTCCTTCAGGAAAGCATCCAGCTCTTTGTCGAGTCCTTTCAGCAACTCGCCGTCATTGAGCAGGAGTGTGTCGTCGTCGACCAACAGCAGTTCGGCGACCGTCTCTTTGTGGTCATCAATGAGGGTAAATGAATAGGGCTTCATCAGGGACGTATTGTCCAGCATCCCCTTCTCTTTCATGCGTTTCAGGACATTGCGCAGCGTGCTTTCGATGTCTTCACAGGTCTCGTCGTCTCTGTTTTCCGTCCATTCGTCCACGGAGGTTTGAGCCAGGACATGGTCGTCGTCGTCCATGATGACGAGTTCGCTTTCTTCCGCTTCAAGCCTCGGTTGCAGGTGGATGTCTGTGATGACTTGTTGCAGGTCGTTGCCGGCCGGATAGTGAGCTAATGCAGTCTTAATGGCTTCTTCGATGCGGTTTTGTGATTGTGGACTAAGTTTCATTTTTGTTCTGTTTTTTATTCTCTTGTCTTGAGGGACTGTTCCGATGTTTCGATAGAAGCGATGTGGACGGTCTTCTTTTGAAGTTGTCTCTCGTCTGGCTTCCCGCTTTTGTTTGTCTGATGTCCATCATCCTTGCAAACGCGAAAAGGCATTTTCAGAGACAATTCTCAAAATAAGGCCGTGTGACGCTTGGACAGGCTCTAAGAGTGTTCAAAAATACAAAAAACAATGATTGTACCAATATTATTAGTTAAAAATTATTGTTTGAAGCGTTTCATTTGCAGGTCGAGCTTCTGTCGGGTCATGTCTTTGTGCTGAAGTTCTTCCAGGTAGGTCTTCGTGAGCAGCCATTCGGTCGAGGCTGTTTTTCCCGATTTCTCCAAGTCTTGGAGGCTGTCCTTGAGGTAGGACATGGCTTGGGAGCTGTTGCCGTTCATTTCATGATAGAGGGCAAGGTTGAAGGCCGCGCGTGCCTTGTTTTTCCCTTTTTTTGTGTGATATTCCGCTTCCCAGCTTTGGCGGGCCAGTTCCCAGTCATTTTCCCGCAGGGCGACAGCTGCGTCGCGCATGTTGATGGAACCTCCTCTGAAGTAGTAGCGTTCGACGGTGTCCCAAAGGGGGGTGATGTGGCTCACAGGCAGTTGGGCCAAGTATTCCACCGCGTCTTCCCGGATTTGTTTTCGGGTCAGCCCGTCTGCTTCCCAATAGATCGTGTCCCGGTCGAGAAAATGCTGAAACGGCCTGTCTCTGCCCGGGAGGTAGACGTGCGTTTCGAGCGATAGGGCTCCTGAGACGACGGGCACACGCTCTTCGCCACTGTCTGTGGTGTAGGCAAAGGTGCTTTTTGTCTGTATGGAAGCATCGTCGACCACGAACAGCATGTCGACTTGCAGGTCGCGGGTCCAGTCGAGCACTTGGCGGGGTGATAAGATGGCGGCTTGTGTGTCGCTCCCGTCTGTTCTTAGCATGGAGTCGCTGATGATGACTTGTTCGAAGTAGTTTGCATTGGCTATGTATTCGGCCAGGCGTTCACACACGTTTCTTCCTTCGGCTTGGAGGGTCGTGTTGAGCAGTGGTGCTTTGTTTGACTCTTCTGCCGGGGAGACAGTGTTGTTCAGGATGGCAACTCGTTTGACTTCTGGTGCGAAGCTGACGTCGGCCGGCATTAGTGTGTCGACAGACAAGTAGTCTATCGTGGAGCATGAGCCGAGGCTCATGCATACGGCAATAAGCAGGAGCAGATGTTTCATGTATGGATTGGTATTTGATGTCCAAATATACGAAAAGGATTCGTTCGGTTGTCTGGTCCGAACGAATCCTTTTAGATTCTTTATAGGAGCATAGTCCCAGGAAGCCTGTCAGAAGGCCCGTCTTGCGGGCCATTAAGGGTAGCCGACCTTACCCTGGACTCCGTGGTCGGCTAGCCTGGACTCCGCCCGTGCCTACCCTGGAGGGCGTCCGTCCGCGTGCTTTATGCCCTCCTGAGAGGGGTTGGACGGACACGTCCGGGGCGGGACTGTGAAGGGACTTTATTGGTACAAGTTGCGTCCGTGGCAGTTCTTGTATTTCTTTCCGCTGCCGCAGGGGCAAGGGTCGTTGCGTCCGATGGTGTGTTCGTTGCGCACCGGTTGGCGTTTCACTTCGCGTGTATCGCGTCCGGCTGCCGCTTGCTGGTTCGGGTCGCTCAGGTCTTGCTTGGTCTCGGTGTATTGCGGACGTTGCTGGGGCAGCGGATCGGGAGCAGCCTCACGCACTTGTTCGGGCTCGCGCACCGGGATTTGGGCACGCATCAGCACGGAGATGGTTTGGTCGTTGATTTTCTTCACCATGTTGTCGAAGAGGGTTACTGACTCCAGTTTGAAGATAAGCAACGGGTCTTTCTGCTCGTAGCTGGCGTTTTGCACGGAGTGTTTCAGTTCGTCGAGGTCGCGCAAGTTTTCCTTCCAAGCCTCGTCGATGGTGTGGAGGAGGATGGCTTTCTCAAATGACTTCACGATTTCACGGCATTGGCTGTCGTAGGCCGTCTTCAGGTTGCAGGAGATGTTGTACACACGTTTGCCGTCCGTGATAGGCACGAGTATGTTCTCATAGATATGTCCTTGGTTCTCGTAGACTTCCTTGATGACGGGCATGGCTATTTGTGCCATGCGTTCAGTCTTGCGTTTGAAGTTGGCCATGGCTGCGTCAAACAGTTTGGTCTCGATGACTTCCGGCTTTTCATTGCGGAATTCTTCTTCGCTGACGGGCATCTCGATGGCGAAGTTCTGGAGCACTTCCATCTTGGCATCCTCATAGTCTTTGCCTTCGACGGCTGCGATGCAGCAGGATTCTATCATGTTCACGATGTCCATGCCGATGCGTTCGCCCATCAAGGCGTGGCGGCGACGGGTGTAGACGACTACACGCTGTTTGTTCATCACGTCATCGTATTCGAGCAGGCGCTTACGGATGCCGAAGTTGTTTTCTTCGACTTTCTTTTGGGCACGTTCGATGGAGTTTGAAATCATCTTTGCTTCAATCATTTCGCCTTCCTTGAAGCCCAGCTTGTCCATCACTTTGGCGATGCGCTCGGAAGCGAACAGGCGCATCAAGTTGTCCTCCAGCGAGACGAAGAACACAGATGAACCCGGGTCGCCCTGACGTCCGGCACGACCGCGCAGCTGACGGTCGACGCGGCGGGACTCGTGGCGTTCCGTACCGATGATAGCCAGACCGCCGGCAGCTTTCACTTCCGGGCTCAGCTTGATGTCCGTACCACGGCCGGCCATGTTGGTGGCGATGGTCACCGTGCCGCTCAGACCGGCTTTGGCTACGATTTCTGCTTCCTTCTGGTGGAGCTTGGCGTTCAACACATTGTGCTCAATCTTGCGAAGGGTAAGCATTTTGCTCAGCATCTCGGAGATTTCGACGGAGGTCGTACCCACCAGAACCGGACGTCCGGCATTGACCATCTTTTCGATTTCCTCGATGACGGCTTTATACTTTTCACGTTTGGTCTTGTAGACACGGTCGTTCATGTCGTTGCGGATGACCGGACGGTTGGTCGGGATGACTACCACATCCAGTTTGTAGATGTCCCAGAATTCGCCGGCTTCCGTCTCGGCCGTACCGGTCATACCGGAAAGTTTATGATACATACGGAAGTAGTTCTGGAGTGTGATGGTGGCGAAGGTCTGTGTGGCAGCTTCGACTTTCACGCGCTCTTTGGCTTCGATGGCCTGGTGCAGTCCGTCGGAGTAGCGGCGTCCTTCCATGATACGTCCCGTTTGTTCGTCTACGATTTTCACCTGTCCGTCGATGACTACGTATTGGTCGTCCTTTTCGAACATGGCGTATGCCTTCAGCAGTTGGTTGATGGTGTGGACACGTTCGGACTTGATGGCATATTCAGACAGCAGGGCGTCTTTCTTGGCCAGTTTGTCTTCGTCGCTCAGGTCAGTCTCGTTTTCGAGAGCAGAGAGTTCGGAGGCGATGTCGGGCAAGACGAAGAGGTTGGGGTCTGACGAGTTGCCGGTAATCAAGTCGATGCCCTTGTCCGTGAGGTCCACGCTGTTCAGCTTCTCGTCGATGACGAAGAACAGAGGTTCTACAGCTTCAGGCATACGTTTGTTGTTTTGTTCCATGTAGATCTCTTCCGTAGCCTGCATGCCAGCCTTGATGCCCGGTTCGCTCAGGAATTTGATAAGGGGCTTGCTCTTCGGCAGTGCCTTGTGGCAGCGGAACAGGGCCAAGAAGCCTGCTTCCTGGTCTTTCTTGTCGTCTGAAGCTATCAGGCGTTTGGCCTCGGTCAGAAGTTGGGTGGCCAGTTTGCGTTGTGCTTCGTACAGGCGTTCCACCAGCGGGCGCAGCTGCTCGAAGAGTTGGTCTTCGCCTTTAGGCACCGGACCGGATATGATAAGCGGAGTACGTGCATCGTCAATCAACACAGAGTCGACCTCATCGACGATTGCATAGTTGTGCTGACGCTGTACCAAGTCTTTCGGGCTGTTGGCCATGTTGTCACGGAGGTAGTCGAAGCCGAATTCATTGTTCGTACCGAATGTGATGTCGGCCATGTAGGCTTTGCGACGTGCGTCGGAGTTGGGCTGGTGCTTGTCGATGCAGTCCACGCTCAGTCCGTGGAATTCATAAAGTGGTCCCATCCATTCGGAGTCACGCTTGGACAGGTAGTCGTTCACCGTCACCACGTGTACACCGTTTCCTGTCAAGGCGTTCAGGAATACGGGCAGTGTGGCCACGAGGGTTTTACCTTCACCTGTTGCCATCTCGGCAATCTTTCCTTTGTGTAGGACGACGCCGCCAAACAGCTGTACGTCATAGTGCACCATGTTCCATGTGATTTCCGAGCCGCCGGCCATCCAGTGGTTCTGGTAGATAGCTTTGTCGCCTTCGATGCGGACGAAGTCTTTTGTCGCTGCAAGTTCACGGTCGAAGTCGGTTGCTGTTACTTCGATTTCTGTGTTTTCCGAGAAGCGGCGTGCCGTGTCCTTCACGATGGCGAAGGCTTGTGGCAGAATCTCGTCCAACGCTTTTTCATAGCGGTCGAGCACTTCCTTTTCCAGTTTGTCGATTTGGGCGAAGAGTCCTTCGCGTTCTTCCAGCTCTGTCTCTTCGACCTTGGCTTTCAGTTCTTCGATTTTAGCACGTTGTTCAGTGGCTGAGTCCTTGATGTATTGTTGCAATTCCTTTGTTTTTGCACGCAATTCGTCGTTACTCAGTTGGCTGATTGCCGGATAAGCCGCTTTGACCTTTTCTACCCAAGGCACGATTTCTTTCATGTCGCGAGTCGCTTTATTACCAAACAGCTTACTTAAAAATTCATTAAATCCCATTATCGTATTATTTTTATTATTTGCAAGATAAGAATTGAATAGGTGCACACCCGACGTCCTGTCCGTGTGCAGAGTTGATAGAAAAAGCTGCTACGAAGGAAGCAGCAGTGTGTGAGCGTAGGAAGGCTTAGCGTAAGCCGCTCAACATGACAGAATGGCAGGCGTTGGGAGCCCGTATGCGCATGAAATGAGTCACAGTGGGCGCGATGCAGTCCACGGTGGCCGGGATGGGGAGAATGCTCGGCTTGATGGAATAGCCGAAGAATATGATTGGAAAATTGATTAAGGCTTCAGAAGTGTAGTAGCTGTCAGCCAAAGGGTCTTCACTGATTTGTTTCCATCCGGGGTTCAGTTCGAGGACGATGTCTCCTGAAGCATGGATATTATAGCCGTTGTGCAGCAATAGCCTTTCCGGCGTATTGGCGTTGAGTATCAGTTCGTGAGCTGTATAGGCAGCCTTTACGCCGCTGACCTGTACGAGAAATTCAGCAGACTTGTTCAGCACTTCGGGCAGACTGAGCTGCTTTTGCTCGATGAGCTTGTGGTTGAAGTAGATGTCCAGTCCGTGATAGGCCTCTATGTATTTTCCCTGTCCGTAGGTGGCCATCAGATACATGTTGAGCAACGCCGTGCAGCGGTCCATGTAGAAGTCGCCGGTCGGGATGCGGTAAGGAGTCAGGTCGGCTTTTTCCGGATCGTTGTAACCGGTCGACGTGATAAAGAACAGGGCATTGCGCAAGCCCACTTTCTTGTCCACCAAGTCGATGAGTCGTTCGAGCTGCTGGTCCAGACGGACGTATGTATCCTGGATTTCGACCGGATACTCGGCTGTGGACTTATGTTCGTAGTTGCCGGCATAATAGGTGATGGAAAGCAGGTCGGGGATGTCGTCCATCCCGATTGCCGTACTCTGGAGGCAACGCTCGACGAGACGGTTTACTTCCTCATTGACAAGGCCGGAGGTCTTGAACTGGCGATATTTCGTGTAGTCGGTAAACGAATGCTTGAAACCACGTGTCTGCTCCGATGAGAAATAGGTGTAGAGCAGTTTGTTTTGCAGGGTTTCCCACGTCAGGTTGTTGATACGTGTGTCGACGGCCTGGTGGTCGTTATATCCGATGACCCACGTGGGGAACGTGCCGTAGAATGTCGAACCGGCCCATTTGCCCGTGTCGTCGTTGAGCCAGAACGCTCCGTCGCCGGCATGTCCTGCTCCGAACACGGCTGCGTCACGGAAGGGGCTGATGGCATAGACCAAGGCCTTTCCCTGGGTGGCAACTTTCAGCTCGTCGGCGATGGTCGATACGACCAACTTGCGGGGCGACGTGTTTTCTGCCGTGTACATCCCCATGAACTCTTTGTCGTCGGTCGAGGAGGCCACACGGAGGTTTTCCCTGTTCAGCCATTTGTTGGCTATGATACCATTATAATAAGGTGTAGCACCGGAATACAGCGTAGCCACTGCCGACGAGCGGTCGACGGGCTTGAACGGATAGCCGGCGTTGGTGTAGACACAACCTTCTTTGAGCAGACGCTTGAATCCTTTCTCTCCATAGAGGGCGGAAAATGCCTCCATGTAGTCGGTGCGGAATTGGTCGATCGTGATGCCTACGACCAACTTCGGAGTCGAAGAGATCGTCTGCGCTTGCAGGCTCGCGAGGGCCACCGCGGCTAAGAGGGATGTCAGTATTCGTCCTTTCATTTTCTTGCTTTTCGGGTTACGAGGATGCGTGTCACTGAACGCATCAACAAACTAAGGGCCAAAGGTAATATTACTAATGTTATTTTCTGCGGTATGAGCCACCAGAATACGATAAAAAGTGTTAATACCACGGCGCTGCCCACATGATAGGCATCTTTGCGTCCCTTTAGAGACTTATAAATCATCCACGGAAGGTAGATGAGCGGTATCGGGTTGAGGATTATCAGCAGGTAGTTCGAGCCGACAGTCGGGTGCAGGGAAAAGAAGAACAGGAAGGCCACGATGCAGCCTGCCAACCCTTGAAGGGCGAAGAGCAGCGTGTCAAACCACCAGGAAGGCATCCCGTGACGCCATTCGGCCCATGACACGACTGCTGACAGGGCCAGCAACAAGCAGGCGCAAGTCATCGGTGACAGGGGGAATGATGATTCTGACGGCTGTGCCGACGCTTCCACGACCCGTCTTGTCGCTTTCACCAGGGGGCGTGTCTCTCCGTCGGCCTGACGGATGACGGCGCTGTCAGCTTCTGCCATCATGACGAACGGGGAAAACATCTGTGTGCGTGTGTCGATGGCCCGGTCGGCCTCTGCGCCGAGCACCAGGTCAATGCCAAATTCGTCCCACGGGTGTCCCGCCGTAAAGCGGTGGATGATCTGGCGGAAGGTCGTGGCCTGGCGGTTGACAGGATAGACCACCCGCCCTGCGATGCTCTCCTCGATTCTGTCGCGGGCACGCGTCGTGCAGTTGTCATAGAAGTAGTTATATCGGTAAGTGCGGTTCTCGGGGAGATAGTTCCGCTGGAGGATGCCCACCAGGCGTACCTTCTCTTCGGGGCGCAGGTTCAGTTCCTGTTCGACGACGTAAGAGCCGCGTTCGCGGTATTCCTCTTCAAAGTAGGGGTAGGGGATAATGCCCAACTGGTAGTCTGTCTCTCCGGTGACGAAGCGGAGGACGAAGTGGGGGGTGTTGAAGCTGAACATGCCGTAGTTGTACACCCAGTCGATGTCCTGTGACGGGACTTCCACCCGGATGGCCGTGTGGCCGAAGAGGGCGTAGATCTCGCTTCCCGGCGAGCAGGTCATCAGACTCACGCGGATGGAGTCTGTTTCCGAGGCCCGGGTCGTCGTGTGCCATGCTCCCAACGTCAGCAGGAGGAAGAGGATGTATAGTTTTCTCATTGGATGTCGCTTCTTTTAGTGTCTTGTCCGAAATGACGACGCAAAGGTAGCTCTTTTGGAATGATATTCAAGTGGGTTGCAAGAATCTTTTGTGATAGGATACTGATTTTCCTGCTCCTTCCGCGATTCCTGATTCGCGACGCATGTCTTTCTTTTCAGTGTCTTAGCCTGGGGATTTCGTATGTCTGGTTAAAATTGCTTACGGATAAATACTCGTCCCGTGAGGCGTTAAGAGTAGCCGGGAGCCGGGTCTAAGGTAAGGTCGGGCGCCTTCCTTTCCGTCTTTGTCTGCCCTCCTTTCGGCGCGTGGCTACCCTTAAGGGGGCTTTGGTCTGGGCGCTTAGGGCTGATAATGAGGTGTATAGTGAAAGGGTGTCAATCATTCATGCTTCAGATGGTTTGTTTGAATTGTTTTTACATCAGACTCGCTGCGCTTAGGAAGGCGGCATACGGTCTGCTCCTATGAAGCCGTCATCAGGGACTGAAGCGCCGCCCTTCTTGCTCCGTATGTTATTTATTGGAAAATTTAGAAAGGCTCTTAAACTTCATCTGCTTTTTCTTGTCTTATAGATGCGTATTGGAAAAAACAATCACTCATCTAATTATTATAATAGAATAAAAGCATTATGAAAGGAATTGGAAAAGGAAGCAACCCGCACTGGCTTTGGGCGTGCGCACTGTTGCTTTCCGCCTGTGCCGGTGCGGCCGACGACGCTGCCTTGCAGGCTTCTTACAGGATTGACTGCAATGTGGCCGGACGCCGGCTGGCTGAGGTGAATGAGGCGAAATACACGCCTTGGGAGGTCAATGGGGAAAAGACTGACACACTTCGCCTCGACGGAGGTGTACAGCTTGTCCTGCAGGCTGGCGGCGGCGACGAGGCCGAGTTGCATTCGGGCTACTACAAGGCCGGTGTGCAGACGCCCTATCTGGCCAAGCTGGTCAGCGATGCTGTCTATGTGGACAACGGTGATGCACTGGAACTGCACATCGCAGGTCTGTCTGAGGGCGAACACGTCATCCAGACTTATCACAACAACTTTGAGGTGGATGCCGACACGCCCGTGCCCTCGTTTGATGTCTATGTGGGTGACAGCCTGGTGCATGAGGGACAGACGTGTACGCGCCGCGAACTGGTGAAGGAGGATGTGCTGATATTGAAGACCCCGGTCACTGTGCCTGCCGGAGGCGGCGAAGTGGTGCTCCGTTTCAAGTCGGAGGCGACCGACGGCGAGGGCGCGCGTGGCGTCTATCTGAATGGTGTAGAGATTGACACGCCGGACATCGTCCGTCAGGCGCGGCAGCCCTATCCGGCAGACGAGGACATGCATGCCGATGCCGACGAGGGACTGAAGCTTGCGTGGACTCCCGGACGTGAGGCAGCGAAACACCATGTCTACGTCGGGACTGACTCGCTGGCTGTCGCACAGGCCACGGAGCGTGACAAGGATATATATAAAGGTGTGCAGGACGGGACGGACTATGCGCTGGACGGGCTGTACAACCTGAACAAATATTATTGGCGCGTGGACGAGGAGGATGCTGCGGGCAATGTGACCCGTGGCAACGTCTGGAGCTTCCGCCCACGTCATCTGGCCTTTGAAGGGGCCGAGGGGTACGGACGCTTTGCCATCGGAGGCCGCGGCGGCAAGGTGGTGCATGTGACTAACTTGAACGACGACGGTCCCGGCAGTTTCCGTGAAGCTGTGACCAATGACATCGGCCCGCGCACCATCGTGTTCGACGTCTCAGGTACGATTGAGCTGAAGTCGCGTCTGGCCGTCTCTTCGCCCTACGTGACCATCGCCGGACAGACAGCCCCGGGCAAGGGTATCTGCATCAAGGGTGCTCCGTTCGGAGTAGGCCCTGACGGCATCTGCCGTTTCATCCGTGTACGTCTGGGCGGAGGCCGCACGTTTGACGGCATCGGCATGGCAGGAGCAGACCATAGCATCACCGACCACTGTTCTATCAGTTGGACCATCGACGAGTCGTTCAGTTCGCGCGGCGCGAAGAACATCACTCTGCAGAATACCTTGATTTCCGAGGCCTTGAACATTGCCGGACATAAGAACTATAAGAAGGGCAAGGGCCACGGCTATGCGGCCACTATCGGCGGTAACGTCGGTTCGTTCCATCACAATCTGCTCGCCCACTGTGCCGGACGCAACTGGAGCATGGGTGGCGGTCTTGACGGCAATGGCTACTATTCCGGTGCGCTCGACATTTTCAACAATGTGGTCTACAACTGGGGTGGTCGTGCGACCGACGGCGGTGCCCATGAAGTGAATTTCGTCAACAACTATTATAAGATGGGGCCTTCGACCACTCAGAAATACATCCTCCGTGCCCAGCTTGAAGGTGTCGGAAAGGGTTCGCAGAGCTATTATTGCGAAGGCAACATCCGTCAGGACTTGGACGGCACGAAGGTGACGGACAATGAAGAGCTGCGCCGTTATGAGCTCTCAAACGGACAAGTGCTTGACTGGAATGTCTGGGTGGACAAGCCTTTCTTCCCCTCCTATGCAGAAGTTGAGTCGGCAGAAGACGCCTACAAGTCGACCCTCTCCGACGTAGGTTGCAACATGCCGATGTTCGACGAGCATGACCAGCGCATTGTGCGTGAGACACTGGACGGCACTTACACATATACCGGCAGTGTCGGCAAGACACCGGGTATCATCGACAACGAAAAGGATGCTGGCGGCTATGAGGATTATCCTGAGGAAAAGCGTGCGGCAGACTTTGACACGGATGGCGACGGTTTGCCCGACTGGTGGGAAGAGCTTCACCAGACTGACCTCAACTCGCCGGCCGGTGATTTCTCCGATTCCAATGCCGACCCCGACAAGGATGGTTACACGAATCTGGAGGAATATCTCGACTGGATGTCTGTACCTCACTATGTTTCCGATGGCAAGGATGTGACCATCGACGTCGCTCCCTTGTTTGTCGGCTATACGAACCCAACGTTCCGGGTGGAAGGCGACAAGACGGTGGTCGTGGACGGCAGCAGGCTGACTGTGGAAGTGGCCGGACGCCAGAAAGGCATCACCTATTTGCAAGTGGTGGCGACAGACGAGGCCGGAAGCACGATGACCCGCCGCGTGGGCTTGTGTGTCCGCTGAGGCTGTCAGTATGTGACATATAGAAAGGGCAAGCACCGGGAGATGATTCCAAGGTGCTTGCCCTTTTCGATTGTGATAGGTAAATAGTGATGGATGCTTTTCGCGTGTCAGATGGTCAGGTCGTCCAGCAGTTGGTAATAAAGTTCGAGCGCCTCTTCCAGTTCGGAGATGAGGATGTACTCATTGGCCGTGTGGGAGCGGGCCGAGTCGCCCGGGCCGATTTTCACCGAAGGGAAAGGCATGAGGGCCTGGTCTGAGAGGGTAGGCGAGCCGAAAGGCGTGCGTCCCAGGGCTACGGCACGGCGTACGAACGGATGTTCGGCGTCGATGTGCGAAGAGTTGAGCCGGAATGAGCGTGCTTGTGCTTCGCTGCCGATGTGTGCTTGGATGATGTCGAAAAGCTCCTTGTTGGAATACAGCTCATTGCTGCGGATGTCGACGACAAACGTGCAGCAGTCGGGCACCACGTTGTGTTGCGTCCCGGCGTTGATTTGTGTGACCGTCATCTTCACCGGTCCCAGCAGGGGGGAGACTTTCTCCGGCCGGTAGGTGCGAAACCACTCGATGTCTTTCAGGGCCTTGTAGATGGCATTGTCGCCTTCCTCGCGTGCGGCATGTCCCGCTTTGCCACGAGTGGTCACGTCGAGCACCATCAGGCCTTTTTCAGCGATGGCCGGGTGCATGCCCGTCGGTTCGCCCACGATGCCCAGTGCGATGGGCTGCAGCTTGGGCAATACGCTTTCGATGCCGTTGGCTCCTGACACCTCTTCCTCGCAGGAGGCCAGGAAGATGGTGTTGTAAGGCTGTTCTTTCCTGGTGAGCCGTAGGAAGGTCTGGAACAGACAGACCAAGCTTCCGCTGGCGTCATTGCTGCCCAAACCGTAGAGTCGGCCATCGGTTTCGATGGGAGTGAACGGTTGCTTCTGCCAGCCACTGACCGGCTTCACTGTGTCTATGTGGGAATTGAGCAGCAACGTGGGTTTCTCTTTATCGAAGTGAGGGCCCACGCACCATACGTTGTTGCCTGAACGGTTGGTTATGAGGCCGCTGCGTTCCATGTAGTTTTGTAGGGCGTTGGCCGCAGCTTCTTCATCACGACTTATGGAAGGGGTGCTGATGAGCACCTTCAGTAGATTCAGTGCTTCGTTTAGTGTTGCTTCTTGGTCCATATTCTTTAGTGATTGTGGTTGCAAAAGTACGACACTTCGGAATAAAAACCATATCTTTGTATATAAATTTAAACTTTCGTACAAGAATGTCGCATCCTCATTTGGCCTGGCTCATACACGAGCAGGCAAAGAAATACGGCGGGCGTACGGCGTTGCGCTACCGTGCTCAAGACACGGGGACATGGGTTCCCGTCACATGGAATCAGTTTTCACACACCGTGGAAGTCGCGTCGCGGGCTTTGCTGGAGTTGGGCGTGTCGGTGCAGGAAAACATAGGGATTTTCTCCCAAAACAAGCCCGAATATTTATATGTGGACTTTGCCGCTTATGCGGTGCGTGCCGTCTCCGTGCCGCTTTATGCCACCAGCTCGTGCGAGCAGGTCGAGTATATCCTTCGTGATGCTGGTATCCGTTTCCTTTTTGTCGGTGAGCAATATCAGTATGATGTCGCTTGCCGGGTGGCAAAGTCTGGTTCGTCCTTGCAGCGCATCATTATCTTCGACCGTAAGGTCGTCCGTCATTCGCATGACAACACTTCCCTTTACTTCAACGAGTTTCTTTGTCTGGGCACAGAGCCTTCCGTGGCTTCCGAGCTGAAGCGGCGGATGGAGGCTGTGAATGAGGAAGACTTGGCCAACATCCTCTACACGTCGGGCACGACGGGGGAGTCGAAGGGCGTCATGCTTCATCATTCCTGCTATGCGGAAGCGTTTCGTATCCATGATTTGCGTCTGCCTGTGCCCACGGAGGAAGATGTGGTGATGAACTTCCTTCCCCTGACTCACATCTTCGAGAAGGCGTGGACTTACCTGTGCCTGTGCCGGGGGGCTACGATTTGTGTCAATCTGCATCCGGCCGACATCCAGCAGGCCATCCGGGAGACGCGGCCGACGGCCATGTGTGCCGTGCCCCGTTTCTGGGAGAAGGTCTATGCCGGTGTGGAGGAGAAGATAGCCCATAGCAACGTGGTGAAGCGTTGGGTGTTTCGCGATGCGTTGAGGGTGGGCCGCCGCTGCAACCTTGATTTTCGCCGTATGGGCAAAGAACCCCCGTTCCTGCTTCGCTTGCGTTATGATTTCTATGAGCGCACAGTCTATCGTCTGCTGAAGTGCACCGTAGGCATCGAAAACGGGCGTCTGTTCCCGACAGCCGGTGCGGCCATTCCTCCGGCGGTGGAGGAGTTCGTGCATTCGGTGGGCATTCCCATGCTGGCCGGCTATGGACTTACGGAGTCGACGGCCACTGTCTCATGCGACCCTTATCCTTATTATACAGTCGGCTCGGTGGGCAAGGTGATGCCCGGTGTGGAAGTGCGGATAGGCGATGACAGCGAAGTGCTCCTGCGCGGGAAGACCATCACGCGCGGCTATTATAAGAAGGAGACGCTTACGCGCCAGGTTATTGACGAAGACGGGTGGTTTCACACGGGCGACGCTGGCTATTTCAAGGACGGAGAACTTTTCCTGACCGACCGCATCAAGGATTTGTTCAAGACGTCCAATGGCAAATACATCGCTCCGCAGGCCATCGAGAGCCGCCTGGTGGTCGACCGCTATATCGACCAGATAGCCATCATAGCCGACCAGAGGAAATACGTCACAGCCCTGATAGTCCCAGTCTACGACCTTGTGCGCGACTTTGCTTCCAAGCGAGGCATCGTCTATCACACGATGGACGAGCTTCTGCGCCATCCTCAGGTGATGAAGCTCTATCGCGACCGGATAGACAAGCTCCAGCAGCAGTTGGCCCATTATGAGCAGGTGAAGTATTTCACCCTGCTGCCCGAACCCTTCAGCATGGAGCGGGGAGAACTGACCAATACGCTGAAAATCAGACGTCCGGTGCTCTACCAGAACTACGCTTCGCAGATAGAGGCGATGTATGAGGAGTGAGGTGTGCATCGTGTCGAACGATATTATCTGTCTGAAAAATTCTTAGTCCGGTCCTTTTTTCGGACGGGAAGGATTTTGGGCAACCTTTGTGGTCGAAAGGCATCCGTCGGCTTTTTTACAGGTCGGCGGATGCCTTTCTTTTATGTTTGTAAAACAGTGTGTTAGGTGACCGTAAGCGTGGGTGTGAAGAATGTCCGACCACGGAATAGACTCCGCCCGTGTCCGGCCTTAACTCCGTGGTCGGGCCGATTCCTTTCCGCTCACGGACGGAAAGAAGGCCGTGGTCGGCTACCCTTTATGCCGTGTTTTGATTCGCTTCTGCCCGTCGGGGAAGCCTGTCCGGAGCTGCCTTTTTTTGTTGACAATGTTTTAAAACCGGATGCTTGTACGCCTGTTTCATGTCTTCATTTCTCCGATTTTGTTTGCTTTTGCCCTTTTCGATGAGCCAAACCTCACGGAATATCTGTATCTTTGTCACCAAAAAACGAAAAATTAGTACCCAAGCATGATAACTATCGAACAACTGAAAGATGTCAAAGAACGTACCGAAGCGTTGAAGCGTTATCTGGATATTGATGCCAAGCTGGTCCAGGTGGAGGAAGAACAACTCCGCACACAAGCGCCCGGCTTTTGGGACGATGCCAAGAAGGCTGAGGCTCAGATGAAGAAGGTGAAAAGCCTGCAAGCCTGGATTGACGGCTATAAGGATGTGAAAAACCTGAGCGACGAATTGCAACTGGCCTTCGATTTCCACAAAGACGAGCTCGTCACGGATGAAGAGGTGGACGAGGCTTACGCCAAGGCGCTTTCGGCTGTCGAAGCTTTGGAGCTGAAGAACATGCTCCGGCAGGAAGCCGACCAGATGGATTGTGTGCTGAAGATAAACTCCGGGGCCGGCGGCACGGAAAGTCAGGACTGGGCCAGCATGTTGATGCGCATGTATCTGCGCTATGCTGAAACTCATGGCTACAAGACGGCCATTGCCAACTTGCAGGAAGGCGACGAGGCCGGCATCAAGACTTGTACCATCGAGATTACAGGTCCCTATGCTTACGGTTACCTGAAGGGGGAAAACGGCGTGCACCGCCTGGTGCGTGTATCTCCCTACAATGCCCAGGGGAAGCGCATGACTTCATTCGCGTCGGTCTTTGTCACCCCGTTGGTGGACGACACCATCGAGGTCAACATCGAGCAGGCACGCATCTCGTGGGACACGTTCCGAAGCGGCGGTGCCGGCGGACAGAACGTGAACAAGGTGGAGTCAGGTGTCCGTCTGCGCTACCAGTACAAAGACCCCTATACGGGCGAGGAGGAAGAAATCCTCATCGAAAACACCGAGACGCGCGACCAGCCCAAGAACCGCGAGAATGCCCTTCGATTGCTCCGCTCCATGCTCTATGACAAGGAGATGAAGCACCGCATGGCCGAGCAGGCTAAAATCGAGGCCGGAAAGAAGAAAATCGAGTGGGGGTCGCAGATACGCAGCTATGTGTTCGACGACCGTCGCGTGAAAGACCATCGCACGAATTATCAGACGTCAGACGTGAACGGCGTGATGGACGGCAAAATAGACGGGTTCATCAAGGCCTACCTGATGGAGTTTGGTGATTCGGAAGTGTAAGAAGAAACAGTAACCTTTAAAAGATAATAACCATGAGTCAAAAGAGACAACAGAAGCATGAGGCACATGAGCGTCGCGAGGAACAGAAAGCCGACCGCGTGGTGAAGGGTATATTCATCGGTCTGATAGTCCTGGCTGTCATAGCCATGATTGTCTATTCCGTGTGGGCCTGAACCTTGTGAGGTGACGCTATGCCGCAAGAAATAGAACGAAAATTTCTCGTCACAGGAGAGTTCCGCGATGTAGCCTACGCCGCCAGACAGATGGCGCAAGGCTACATTTGCCGTGCTCCGGAGCGTTGTGTGCGTGTCCGCATCAGCGACGACCGTGGATTCCTGACCATCAAAGGAGCGTCTGACGCTTCCGGCTTGAGCCGTTACGAGTGGGAACAGGAGATTTCCGTGGCCGATGCGCGTGAACTGATGCGCCTCTGCGAGCCGGGACGGATAGAGAAGACGCGCTATCTGGTGCGCTGGGGACGGCACACGATAGAGGTCGACGAGTTTCATGGCGAGAATGAGGGCCTGGTGATGGCGGAAGTGGAGCTGTCTGACGAGTCTGAAGCCTTCAGCCCGCCTCCTTTCTTCGGCCGGGAAGTGACCGGCGACGAACGTTTCTACAATGCCTATCTCTCCTGCCATCCCTACACGAGCTGGTGAGGAAGGCTTCCTGCTTACCCTTCGTTCCTCAGTCTGAACCATTTGCCGTAGGTGAGCATTCTCCATCCCCATTCCAGCGGGCCAAAGCGGAAGGCTGACAGCCACAGACGGCTGAAGACGACTTGCAGCACATAGACGGCAAGCACGATTCCTTCAGTGTAGGCTGCGCCTATGTCGGCTCCCCATCCCAACCCGATGCCGTAGAAGAGGCATACACCGATGACAGACTGTCCGATGTAGTTGGTCAGAGCCATGCGGCCGGGTGCGGCCAGCCATTTCCAGAACCATCCATTTTTACTTTTCAGATAAAGCAGGCAAAGCCCTGCCATGTAGGCGAATCCGAGCGGATAGACGCTGAGCAGGTAGAGCACGCTGTGTGCCGTCAGCCCCAGCGGGTGGGCATTCATGCAGCTCCAAGCGTAGACAAGCGACAGGGGAAGCCCCGCCAGCATCCCGGCGCGGCAGACATGTTTCAGCCACAGACGGCGGCTTTCGAGGTCGGCATACATGTGCTTGCGGCCGATATAGAAGCCGATGAGGAAGAGTCCCAACACCTTGAAGTAGCGGTTGCCGTCCATGAATTCCTGCACACGTACCAAAGCCCCTTGTATCAGAAACTGGAACATTCCTTTATAGTCATTGATGTCGCGCAGCCAGTAGGCGAAGTTTTCCTTCGTAATGCCATACTTGGCACAGTAATAGGCTTGCAGTTCGACGACTCGGCGGGCCGGATAGAATTCGGCCACTTCACACGCCAGGTCGATGAAGACAGGCACAATGAGCAGTACGGCTGCCCACGTGAGCAACCCCCGGTCGGACACATGGCGGAAGCAGGGAAGCAGCAGTCCCAGCAGGGCGTAGAGCATCAGGATGTCACCGCTCCAGATGAACATCAGGTGCAGGAAGCCGATGACAGCCAATATGGTCATGCGCCGGTAGAAAATGCGGAAACCGTCTGCACCCTTTTGCATGGCGTGGGTGATGATGAGTGAGAATCCGATGCCGAAGAGGAGCGAGAAGAGCGTATAGAACTTGCCGTCCACGAAGACATAGGTCAGGTAGCGGACAAACCGGTCTATGGCAGCTGTGGGCAGGGCCGCGGCTGCTTCCGGCTTGAGGAATGTGAAGAGGGAGAATTCAGGGAAATTGGCCATGCAGATGCCAAGCAAGGCAAAGCCGCGCAGTGCATCGAGGATGACGTAGCGTTCGGAGGAACGGACAGGGGAGAGGGTGTGGGTCGTCATGAGTTTAGTTTTGTTTCTTTTTGTTTACCAGCATAACGCTTGCGAGGATTACTGCCAGTCCGGCCAGTTGCACCAGGGTGACTTCTTCGCCGCCAAGTCCGGCTCCGAGTACGACAGCCACGACGGGATTGACATAAGCATGGGTTGCCACTTCTGTGGCAGGACGCACTTTGAGCAGCCAGACATAGGCCGAATAAGCCAGCAAGGAACCGAAGGTCACCAGATAGGCCAGGGAGAGCCAGGAGCGTAGGGGGACGCGGGACAAGTCAGCGAAAGAGAAGTCGTCGAAGAATCCTGCGCAGAGCCAGAACATCAGGCTTGCTGTCAGCATTTGCCAGGCTGAGCCGGCAAATCCGTTTACATCCTCGGCGGCTGACGAGCGGTATTTGGCATAAAGCGTGCCCAATGCCCAGGAGATGCATCCACCGATGAGGAGGAGTATGCCGTATTCGCTGTGTGGATGGGCACCACTGTCGGTATCCACCTGTTCGGCATAGAGCAATCCCACCCCGACAAATCCCAGAATGACGCCGCACAAGGTGTGGCGGCTTCGGAAATTGGTCCGCCACATCGGAGCGTCAAGCAGCATAATCCAGATAGCCGTGGACGAAGCGACGATGGCTACCAGGCTGCTGCTCACGTAGCGTTGTGCCAGCATGATGACGGCCATGTCGACGAAGAGCAGCACAATGCCGCTCACGGCAGAGCGCCGGATGAGCTGTGCGCGGAACACGCTTTCGCCGCGGCAGATTCCACAGAAGGAGAGCAGCAACAGGCCGGCCGCGCTGAAACGCAGTGCTCCGAGCAGGAATGTAGGCAGTCCTTCCAGTGCCACACTGATAAAGTAGTAGGTCGAGCCCCAGACTACATAGATAAGGAAGTAGGCAGTGATGACGGACAGGCGGCCGGCAGTGGTTTTCATTGGCAACAGTTTCGTTGTTCGATGATGCAATCGGCAGGAGCTTGAATGTTCTCATCAAGCGTTATCGAGCCGATGTGGTCGGCCACGATGTGTCCCGACGTTGGGTTCTTGATGTTGGTAATGCTGCCGCGGATGTCGGCACGGACTGTGGAGTATTCGAATGCCCGGTCGCACGACGGGTCGAAAGTGCAGTTTTCCAACACCAGGTCGTGGGCGTAACATAGCGGTTGCTCGCCGGAGATGTGGCAGTTCACCAGCCGCAGGCGGCGCGAGTGCCATCCGAGGTATTCGCCGTTGAGTTCCGAGTCGTAGATGGTCACGTCCTCCACTTCCCAGAAAGCGTCTTTGGTCGTGATGCGTGCGTTGTGTATCTCCACGTCCTTTACGTACTGGAACACGTATTTACTGTCGCTTTCCAAGCCGTCCACATAGATATGATTGCTGAACATAAAAGGGTAAGTTCCTCCGTGGAGCTTCAAGTCGTTTGCGCGTATGCGTTCGCAGCGCCAGAACACTTCGTCGGCGTCGTTCATCGCGACGTGTTCGAGTTCGATGTCGTTCATCTCACGAAACATTTTGGGTGCGTCGATGAGGGTGTCGGTCATCTTCAGATGGTCGGAATACCACAAGGCCGACCGTCCGCCCACTGCGAAGTAGCAGTCCTGTATGGTGAAGCCGTGCACGTGCCAGAAGGGATAGTTGCCTTCGAAGCGGCAGTGGGTTGCCACGATGTTGCTGCATTCCTTGATAGCCGATTCGCCGGCCAGGATGGTCACGTTGTCCAGATGGAGGTCATGTGAAGCGAAGAGTGGGCGTTCGCCGCCAAATTCTTTGTCTTTAATCAGTTGCATAGTTATAGAGATTAAAACGGTTTTTCTACGCTGCAAAATTACGAAGACGCACGGTTTCTGAAGGTAGACGAATTACGGAAGGAGCTACCCGGATTACGGAAAGGTTCTGCCCGGCCGAGTCCCTTGCCGGAGAATCAGTAAATGGGGTTACATTGTCTGTAAAAAAGGTTATCTGCTACGGCCAATGATGCGTATCTTTGCATCACGTATCGTGGCAAATGACTGATTTGACGCATAATGAAGACAGAAGACAAGGATACTTTGGACTTAAAGACTGTGTGTGAATGCAACCGCTGCCTGGGCATGAAGACGTTGCATCCGCAAGTCACCATCATCAATCTGGAGAAACCAGGATTGGAGCAGGACCGGGTAAGGTTTGAATTCTATGCCGTCTTGCTCATCGAGGAATGCCCTGACGGGTGTTGCTGTTGCGGACGGCGTTATGACGACTTCGCCTACGCCACGATGGTGTTTCTCACACCGGGGGAGATATTCCGCATGAGCGAGGACAACACGTTGCCGGACAAGGGCTGGCTGTTGGCCTTCCATCCCGATTTGCTATTTCGCACATCGCTGAGAAACCACATCCAGAACTATACTTTTTTCAATTACCGTAAGGAGGAGGCTCTTCATCTGTCGCAACGCGAGACTGGCACCATCACCTGTTGCCTGGAAAACATCGAGGAAGAGCTCCATCATCCCATCGACACACATTCGAGCACCATCCTCTCGCGCCACATCGAACTGATGCTGGACTATTGCTCGCGTTACTATGAACGCCAGTTCATCACCCGGGAGAATAAGAACAAGGCTATCATGGCCGAATGCGGACGTATGGCAGCCGACTACATATCTTCCGGAAAGTTGCAGGGTGGCCGTATGCCGCGCCCCGCGGTCTTTGCCGGACCGCTGCATCTCTCGGAGGCGTATTTCTGCGACCTCCTCCGCTTCGAGACCGGGAAGACACTTGAGGAATATATCAGCCTCAAGCAGCTCGAGCTGGCCAAGCAATGTCTCCTCCGGGGGGAAGAGACACCGGCCGCCGTCGCCCGCAGGCTGGGATTCCCGAGCACGCAGTATTTCACTTTTCTATTCAGGAAACTGACCGGGGTGTCGCCCGGTGACTATCGCCTGTCGAAGAATTGAACACGGTCTTCCCGTGCGTGGACTAAAGAAGGCTGAGCCAATAAGCCCCTTCGTCGGATAGCTGGTGCCAGCCGGAGAGCAGGAGTGTGACTCCTGCCACGATGAGGCAGATGATGCCCACGATGAGTATCACTTTCATGCTGTGCTTGGAGAGGCCTTTCCAGTGGAATGCGAGGCTGAAAATGCCGCTTATGAAGCACGAGAGCAGCAAGATGACACCCAGCATGAGGCTGATGCCGCAGACAAGTCCCCACAGACCGGCGTCAGGGTTCAGGGAGAGGGCCTCGAAGATGTGGTAGGGCCAGAGGGCCGTGCTTCCGACGAGCATACTCACGAAGGCGATGATGAGAGCCAGGCAAACGATGAGCAACACCAGCAGGAAGGGCGCACAACAGATGCCCAGCACGACCAGCAGGACCTTGAGCACGATGCCGATGAGGGAGACCAGCCCGTCGGCTATGCGCTGGAGGGTGGTGCGCGGTTTGTCGGAGCGGATGTATTCTCCGGCGCTTTCTATGCCATTGGTCACCATCTTGCCGATGTTTTCCATCGTGATGGGCTGGCCTCTCATGCTGAGCTTGTCGGCAGCCGTCGTGGCCTTCGGGATGATAAGCCAGCAGATGAGGTAGATGGGGATGACGGTGCCATAGCCGGCGATGAGGATGACCACGAGCAGCAGGCGCAGCAATGTCGGGTCCCAGTTCAGGTAGAGGGCCAGTCCGCCCAGCACGCCGCCCAATATGCGGTTGTCCGGGTCGCGGAACAGGCGTTTGCGGGACGAGGGTGGAGGCGGCGGAGTCTCTGTCTTTTCTTCCGTCTTATCCTCAGTCGCTTCGGTGTCGCCCTGAGCTGTGTCCGCAGGAGCTTCTGTCGGGTTTTCCCCGGTTGGTGCAGCCTCCGGGGCTTCGTTCTCTTCTCCGGCGATTTCTTCGGGCCGTCCCAGGCGGGTGATGGCCTCTTCCACGATGGTGCGTGAGACCACTTCCTGGCGGTCGGAAATGCGTTCGAGCAGCAGTTCGGCCAGGCGGTTTTCCAGGTCGTCCATGATTTCGTTGCCGCCTTCTTGGCGTTCGAACGCATGGCGCAGGTTGTATAAGTAGTCGTATAAGAGCTTGTACGCGTCTTCGTCCACATGGAACATGCGTCCGCTCAGATTGATGTCTAATGTCTTGTTCATAGTTTTAAAGGATTGCGTTATGGTAATGTTACATGTCTGAATTGGCCAAGGCGAAGAAGAAAAGGATGATGAAAGCCACGGCCAGACCGAAGGCTGTGCCGGCCCAGCATGTCATCTTCCGGTCTTTCTTCCAGAGTCCCAGTCCGACGCCGACAAGGCCATAGACCAGTGTCGACAGAAGGATGCTTGCCAGTCCCATCCATGCGAAGCAGGCCAGTATCGTGACTCCGTAAGCGAGTAGCAGATAACGTCTCATGCGGGTGTCGTGTTGGTGGCGGACGTGTCCGTCAGGTGAGACACGGTGTCGTTGAGTTCTTGCCAGGCATGTTTCAGCTCGTTGAGAAATGCTTCGCCTTTCTCTGTCAGCCGGTAGTATTTCCGAGGCGGTCCTTGGTTGGATTCCACCCACTCATAGCTCAGCAGCTCGTCGTTCTTGAGCCGGGTGAGGAGCGGGTAGAGCGTGCCTTCCACGACTATCAGCCGGGCTTCCTTCAGCTTTTGGATGATGTCGGAAGCGTAGGCTGCCTCCCGGTGGAGCAGGAGCATGATGCAGTATTCCAGCATCCCTTTGCGCATTTGTGACTTTACGTTTTCTACATTCATAGGCTTTTTCTGTGTTAGGACGAGGCAAAGATATGTAATACTTGGTACTTTGTATAACATAGTACTATTATTTAGTATTAGTTAACCTTTTCACGGCCTGGGCGAAGTCGGTCGTCGGGAGTGTCTTCACGCTGTTGCAGGCCGTCATGTTTCTTCTACACCTTATTATATAAAGTGAATTCGGGAGGGAGCGGCTGTGTCACAGCCGGGCTTTTTAGGCTTGGATGGCGCAGACGAAGCAGGTGAGAGGTCGATGGTTCGTCTTTTCCGGGTCGTATGTGTCTGGGAATATGACATAAAGCCGGTGTTGGCACAGTCTTCGTCATGCCCGCAGGGGAATCGGGATGACTGCATTGACCTCCCTGTTGTCTTTTCTCTGCCATCTCTGCAGGACGGAGCAGCGGCTTGTGGACGGCAGGCCGGTGTGAGATTTTCTTCCGGTGGGAGGATTGAGAATAATGCGAACAAACGGAATCACGGTCCGAGGCTTTCCCCGCACAGTCGGATACCGGTCGTCGGGCCGTGTACAGACCGTCCGTGCCAGCCCTCCTTTCCGTGCCCGGCTACCCTCCTTTCCGTCCTTGTCCCGAATCTATTCCGTCCGTGAGCCGAAAGGAAGGCTGGCACGGACCGGGCAAGACGGAATTTTTTCAGGATTGTAAGCGTATGAAAACCATTTGTTTATGGAATGAATCTCTGGAGCTGTTCTTTTCGCTTTCCGGTCGCTGCATGCACCCGTCTTCCGGCCGGGTGGTTGAAGAGCGGTGGCAGATAGGGGCTTGGAAAATGGAGGACAAAAGCGGAGTGCGTTTCCCACTTCGTGCAATCCGAGGGGGAGGGCCTTCATGGCCGCTCGTTCCGCCTTCGGAAGAGTCTTGCCGGAAGCGGCGTCGCAGAAAAAAAGGATGCGAGATTTTTTCATATCTTATGAAATACTATATCTTTGCGTCCGAACTTAAAGACACAAAGTTGTTTGCAATATGAAAATAGTCATTGCCGGAGCCGGTGAGGTGGGAACCCACCTGGCGAAGATGTTATCCGGAGAGAAGCAAGACATTGTCCTCATGGACACGGATGAGGACCGATTGCATCAGTTGGAAGACAATTTCGACCTGATGACTGTCAATGCCTCTTCGCTTTCCATAGCCGGATTGAAAGAAGCAGACGTGCCGAGTGCCGATCTGTTTATTGGTGTTACTCCCGATGAGAGCCGCAACATGACATCCTGCCTCCTGGCACACAGCCTGGGGGCCAGAAAGACGGTGGCACGCATCGACAACGCCGAATATCTGCAACCTAAACACCAGGATTTTTTCTCTCGCATCGGGGTCAATTCGCTCATCTATCCCGAAATGCTGGCTGCCCGCGAGATTGTGGATGCCATCAAGATGAGCTGGATACGTCAGTGGTGGGAGGTCGACGGCGGCGAACTGGTGCTCATCGCCGTGAAGCTGCGCCGCACGGCCCATATCCTGGACATACCCCTGCACCAGCTCGATACGCGCTCGACGCCCTATCTGGTGGTGGCCATCAAGCGCGGCATGCACACCATCATCCCGCGTGGTGATGACTGCCTGCAAGAGCTGGACCTCGTCTATTTCATGACCATGAAGAAATACATCCCCTACATAAGGCAGATAGCCGGAAAGGATGAATACAAGGATGTGCGCAACGTGATGATTATGGGCGGAAGCCGCATCGCCGTGCGCACGGCCAAGTTGGCGCCCGAATATATGAAGGTGAAAATCATCGAAAAGGATTTGGAGCGTTGCCATCGCCTGACGGAGCTTATCAACGACGACCGTGTGATGATTATCAACGGCGACGGCCGCGACATGGACCTGCTCATGGAGGAGGGCATTGAGAACACGGAAGCTTTCATCGCCCTCACCGGCAGTTCGGAGACGAACATCCTGGCCTGCCTGGCCGCCAAGCGTACGGGCGTGAGCAAGACCGTGGCCGAGGTGGAAAACATGGCTTACATCAGCATGGCCGAAGGCATGGACATCGGAACGATAATCAACAAGAAGATGATTGCCGCCAGTCATATCTACCAGATGATGCTCGATGCGGACGTGACCAATGTGAAGTGCCTCACGGTGGCCAATGCCGACGTGGCGGAGTTTATCGTGAAGGAAGGCTCGAAGATTACCAAGCACGCCGTGAAGGATTGCGGCCTGCCCAAGGGTATCAACATCGGTGGTGTGATACGCCACGGAGTCGGTGCACTGGTGACCGGTAACACGCAGCTCCAGGCGGGCGACCATGTGGTGGTCTTCTGCACGGGCATGACGATGCAGAAAATCGAGAAGTTCTTCATTTAAATCCTCTCCCGGTTATGATAAACTATCGCATAGTAGCCAAGATTCTGGGCATTCTGCTCTTCTTGGAAGCCATACTCCTGCTTGGCTGTTCGCTGTTTCCTCTCTGTCTGGGCGAGAGCGACCTTGTCGCCTTTCTGGTCTCGGGTGGCCTCACGCTGGTCGTCGGGCTGGTCCTGTTTCTGTTGGGGCGGGGCGCTGACAAGAAAGTGAACCGCAAGGACGGGTACATCATTGTCACGTTCTCGTGGGTGCTGTTCGCGACGTTTGGCATGCTCCCCTTCCTTGTCGGACGCTACACGGACAGCGTGGCCAATGCCTTTCTGGAGACGATGTCGGGATTTACGACGACGGGTGCGACCATCTTTGACGACATCGAGTCCCTGCCTCACGGCATCCTCTTCTGGCGCAGCCTGACGCAGTGGTTTGGCGGATTGGGCATCGTGTTCTTCACCATCGCCGTCCTGCCTATCTTCGGTTCGGGCGGCATGAAGCTCTTTGCGGCCGAGACCACCGGGCCCACCCACAGCAAACTTCATCCCCGCCTGGACGTCACGGGCAAATGGATATGGACCATCTATCTCATCATCACCATCACCCACGCCGCTCTGCTGGTGTTGGGCGACATGCCTCTGTTCGACAGTGTCTGCACCGCCATGTCGACGGCGGCCACCGGCGGACTGTCCGTCAAGCAGAGCAGCATCGAGGCCTACCATTCGCCATACATCGAATACATCACCACGCTGTTCATGCTCATTTCGGGCCTGAACTTCACGTTGCTCTATGTGGCCATTCTGAAACGTAAGCCCGTGCGTCTCCTGAAAGACACAGAGTTCCGCTGGTATGTAGGCAGCTACTCGGCCTTCACCCTGTTTGTCACCGTCGCCCTGCTTGTGGCCACGCCGATGGGGCTGGAGCAAAGTTTCCGTCTGGCAGCGTTCCAGGTCGCTTCGTTGCAGACCACCACGGGATTTGTCACCACGGACTACATGATGTGGCCTTCATGCACGTGGCTGGTGCTGTGCATTGCCATGATAGTGGGTGCTTGCGCGGGCTCTACGAGCGGTGCCATCAAGTCCATCCGCCTGGCCATGCTGTGTAAGATTGTGAGGAATCAGTTTCGCCACATGCTTCATCCGAACGCCGTCCTCCCGCTTCGCATCAACGGTGTGGTCATCCCCGGGGAAATCAAGGCCACGCTGCTCGCCTTCTTCTTCACCTATATGGGCATTCTTCTGCTGGGCTGGCTCTACATGCTGAGTGTCGGCGTGGGATTCATGGAAGGTTTTGGCATCACGGTGTCCAGCCTCGGCAACGTCGGTCCTGGCCTCGGTTCGGTAGGCCCGGCCTATTCCTGGAACAGTCTGCCTGATGCCGCCAAGTGGGGTTGCTCCGTGCTGATGCTCATCGGCCGTCTGGAATTGTTTTCCGTCCTGCTGCTCTTCAGTCCCAGCTTCTGGCGGAAGCATTGATGCGGGCGCGACCTATATGGGTTAAATTAGTTTACAATGTGTCTTTTATTTTCTGAGGTTGCCTCCTCGGACGGCCTTCGTGGCCTGTCTTGCCGCCTTTTTGCGACAGAGGCTTCCACCCGTGTGATGTGGCAGGCGGAAAGTTTTTTTTGCTGAAAAAAAGTCAAGGCAATTAACATACATATTCGGCAGAAGTGCCTATCTTTGCCGCGCAAAAGTAGTAGTAGAGATGGCAAAAGGATGTAAAATGTTGTTTTTACCCTTTTTCCTATTGGGGCTTTTTGTTAGTGCTTCGATGGGAAGGTTGTCCGCTGTACCCTCAACCAAAGCCTTTAGCCTCTCTGCTTCCACTGTCCTTTCCTCATTTGACAATTCCCCTCAAAACCATAGAGGCTTTAAAGCCTTTCCTCATCAGACGGATTTCGCCTCCGGCCCGGTAAAAGGAGTGACAAAGTGTTGTCTCTCTACTACTTACTACTTCATTATGCACGGAGTCTCCAGCCCAGGCCGGCACGTCTTTCTCTGCCGATTCCAGATTTAATCCTTTCGCAGCGAAGCGAAGACGTTTTTTTATATACCACTGAAACATAAATCAATAACCTAATAATTAAAACATGTATTTTACATTATTAATTACCGCAGTCTTAACCGCCATCGCGTTGGTAGCCGCCGGTTTGTTCGTGGCCAGACTGATTGCACCCCGTTCGTTCAACCCTAACAAGGGTGAAGCCTACGAGTGCGGTCTGCCCACCCACGGAGGTTCCCACATGCCGTTCAAGGTCGGTTATTACCTGTTCGCCATTCTGTTCTTGATGTTCGACATCGAGACAGTGTTCCTCTTCCCCTGGGCTACTATCGTGGGTGAAGTGGGCGTCTACGGACTGGTAAGTGTGATCTTCTTTTTAGTAGTATTAATCTTAGGCCTGGCTTATGCTTGGAAGAAAGGAGCGCTCAAATGGGAATGAAACAGCCTAAGATACGCTCCATGAAGTATGAGGAGTTTAAGAACAACGACTACCTGGAAAGCATGGTAAAAGAGCTCCAGGACAATGGAGTGAATGTGGTCGTTTCCAAACTCGACGATTTGATCAACTGGGGACGTAGCAACTCCGTATGGTCGTTCCTTCTGGGAACAAGTTGCTGTGCCATCGAGTTCATGACGCTGGGAGCTGCCCGCTATGACATGGCTCGTTTTGGTTTCGAGGTGACGCGTAACTCACCTCGCCAGGGTGACGTCTTGTTGGTGCTGGGTACTATCACGAACAAGATGGCTCCGCTGATGAAGCGCCTGTATGACCAGTTGGCCGAACCGAAGTATGTGGTGGCTGTGGGTGGATGCACCATTTCCGGTGGTCCTTTCAAGAAGTCTTATCACGTGGTGAACGGCATTGACAAAATCGTCCCTGTCGACGTCTATGTCCCCGGATGCCCGCCCCGTCCTGAAGCTTTCTACTATGGCCTGATGCAGTTGCAGCGTAAGATGAAGCTGGAACACTTCTTTGGCGGTGTGAACCGTAAACAACCTAAACCCATTGACGAATAACACAGAGCTATGGATATAAAAGATAAAATCTCAAAATTGGTTCCCGAAGTGGAATTTAAAGAGCAAGGCGACCTCATAGCTGTGATTCCCGCTGCTTCATTCCATCAAGTGGCCGAAGCACTTCGCTATGACAAGGAAGACGCTTTCGACTATCTGCGCGACATCGTCGGCATGGACTGGGGCGAGACACTGGGAGCCCTCTACTATTTGGAATCAACCACGACGCATGCGCGTATCGCCCTCCGCACGGAGACGGCTGACCGCGAGAATCCGTTGCTCCCCAGCGTGAGCGATTTGTGGAAAACAGCCATCATCAAAGAGCGCGAGGCTTTCGACTTCTTTGGTATCAAGTTTGTCGGCAATCCCGACATGCGCCGCATCTTCCTGCGTGAAGACTGGGTGGGATACCCCTTCCGCAAGGATTATGACGAGAAGTCAAACGACCTCAACATGACCAATGAGGTGAACGCCGATGTGACTACCGAATATATATTGAATGCGGACGGCACGCTTTCGACTGAAGAACATGTGGTGTTCCAGCCGGAAGACTTTGTCATCAATGTGGGTCCGCAACACCCCTCCACGCACGGTGCATTGCGTATGCGTGTCGGCCTTGACGGCGAGACTGTGAGCCGTGTGGACCCTGTGTGCGGATACATCCATCGCGGCATCGAGAAGATGAACGAGAGCCTTACCTATCCGCAAACCCTGGCGTTGACCGACCGCTTGGATTATCTGAGCGCGCACCAGAGCCGCCACGCCTTGTGTATGTGTATTGAGCAGGCTGCCGGCATTGAAGTCTCAGAACGTGCCAAGTACATCCGTACTATCATGGATGAGCTTCAGCGTATTGATTCGCACTTGCTGTTCTATTCCTGTCTGGTGCTCGACATGGGTGGATTCACCCCGTTCTTCTATGGCTTCCGCGAACGTGAGATGATTCTTCAGATTATGGAAGAGACTACGGGTGGACGCCTTATCCAGAACTATAACATGATCGGCGGCGTGCAGGCAGATCTTCATCCGGACTTCCAGAAGAAGGTGAAGGAATTTATCAAGCACATGCGCGGCATCGTTCATGAGTATCACGAAATCTTCACCGGCAATGTCATTGCTACGACCCGTTTGAAGGGAGTAGGTGTGTTGAGCCGTGAGGATGCCATTTCCTTCGGTGCGACCGGAGGCACGGGACGTGCTTCGGGCTGGGCTAACGATGTGCGCAAACATCACCCGTATGGCCTGTATGATAAGGTGGACTTCAAGGAAATCGTTTATACGGAAGGTGACAGCTTTGCCCGCTATATGGTGCGTATGGACGAAATCATGGAGTCAATGAAAATCATCGAACAGCTCATTGACAACATTCCCGAAGGTGAATACCGCGTGAAGACGAAGCCCATCATCCGCATCCCCGAAGGCAACTACTCTACTTCCGTGGAGAGCAGCCGTGGTGAGTTTGCCGTGTTCCTTGAGAGCCATGGCGACAAGATGCCCTACCGCTTGCACTATCGCTCGACAGGCCTTCCGCTGGTACATGCACTCGACACTGTATGCCGTGGCCAGAAGTTTGCCGACCTGATTGCTATCGGTGCTAGTATGGACTTCGTTATCCCTGACATCGACCGATAAGCGGGAACTAAAGAAACATGAACATAGATGTAAAATAAAAAGCAATGAACACTTCATTTTTAGACTATTATAGCATACAGCCCATTACCAGCTGGATTCACGAAGCGCTTTGCAGCGTGATGCCGGAGGCGCTTGCCATCTTCATCGAGTGCGTGGTAATCGGTGTCGTTATCGTGGCTCTTTATGCAGTCCTCGCTATTGTCCTTATCTATATGGAGCGTAAGGTGTGTGCGGCCTTCCAGTGCCGTATCGGCCCGAACCGTGTAGGAGGCAAGGGAGGTCTGATGCAGGTGCCCGCCGACGTATTGAAGATTTTGACCAAAGAGATTATCCGCCTGAAGCATGCGGACAATCTGCTTTATGCTTTGGCTCCTTACCTTATGATTATGGCTTCCATCCTTGCCTTCTCCTGCTTGCCATGGCACAAGGGCGCACAGATTCTGGACATGAATATCGGTATCCTGTTCGTTCTGGCCGCATCATCGCTCGGCGTTGTGGGTATCCTGCTGGCAGGTTGGAGTAGTAACAACAAGTACACCATGATTGGTGCCGTCCGTAGTGGTGCCATGCTCATCAGCTATGAGCTTTCGCTGGGTATCATTGTGCTGGCAATGATTGTGCTGAGCGAAACAGCCAGCATCAGCGGCATTGTGGAAGCACAAGCCAACGGCTGGAACTTGTTCAAAGGACATGTTGTCGCCATTGTTGCCTTTGCTGTATATCTGATTGCCGGTAATGCAGAAGCCAACCGCGGCCCGTTTGACTTGGCAGAAGCTGAACAGGAGTTGACCGCCGGTTATCATACGGAATACTCCGGTTTGCACTTCGGTTTCTTCTATCTGGCTGAATACTTGAACTTGTTTATTACTGCTGGTTTTGCTTCGACCTTGTTCCTCGGAGGATGGATGCCCTTGCATGTTGCCGGTCTTGACGGGTTTAATGCCGTGATGGATTATATTCCAGGTGTCGTCTGGTTCTTCGGCAAGACATTCTTTGTGGTATGGCTGCTCATGTGGATCAAGTGGACTTTCATTCGTTTGCGTATTGACCAAGTGCTGGTGTTCGAATGGAAGTATCTGATGCCTACTTCGCTGCTTATCTTAGTATTAATGGTAGTGCTCAAAGTATTTGGGCTGGTATTTTAATGATTGAACAAGACAATGAGTAAATTTGGTAATTATATAAATGGATACTTTTCAGGGCTTGAAAGTCTCTTGATAGGTTTGCGCACATCGCTGAGAGTCTATTTGCGTAAACCTGTGACAGAGCAATATCCTGAAAACCGCCACACCACATTGAACGTCCCAGAGCGTCACCGCGCCATGCTGGTCATGCCTCATGATGAGAACAACCAGCACCACTGCATTGCCTGCGGACTGTGTCAGATGGCTTGCCCGAACGACACCATCAAAGTGACTTCCGAGATGGTCGAAGGAGAAGACGGCAAGAAGAGAAAAGTTTTGGTTAAATATGAGTACGACCTCGGTTCCTGCATGTTCTGCGAACTGTGTGTAAACGCTTGTCCGCACAATGCAATCCGTTTCAGCAATGATTTTGAGAACGCTGTGTTCCAACGTGAGAAACTAGTGCTGAAGCTCAACCATGAAGGTTCATCAGTAGTTAAAAAGTAAGAAACGATATGGATATAACACTTCAACAAACAGTCTTCTATGTGGTCGCCATCCTGATGAGTGTTTTCTCGGTGATGACGGTTACGACCAAAAGCATCTTGCGTTCAGCAACCTATCTGCTGTTCGTGCTTTTCGGTACGGCGGCCATATATTTCATTTTGGGATACACGTTCCTGGGAGCTGTACAACTCATGGTATATGCCGGAGGCATCGTCGTATTGTATGTATTCTCAATTTTGCTGACCAACTCAGACAAGAGCATCAATCTGAAGATATGCCGCAGCAAAATGGTCGCCGTGCTGGCTACCATTATCCTGGGCGCTGCATTGGTGCTGTTCCTTATCTGGACGAACGGATTTGCGCTGAATGTAATTCCTGAGGGTAGCGAGATTGCCTTGAAAGAAATCGGTCATGCACTCATCAGCTCTGACAAGTATGGTTACGTCCTGCCGTTTGAAGCAGTCGGCGTGTTGTTGCTGGCATGTATGATTGGAGGTATATTAATAGCACGTAAACGATAAAAGGAGGTACTTATGGAATTACATGTTGTAAGTTATTTGGTCGTCAGCGCCATCATGCTGTTTGCAGGTATCTACGGCTTCTTTACCCGTAAGAACCTTCTGGCTGTCCTTATCTCCGTGGAATTGATGCTGAACGCCACGAACATCAACTTCGCCGTGTTCAACCGCTATCTGTTCCCTGATGTTTTTGAAGGACATTTCTTCGCTTTGTTTGGCATCGGTATCGCAGCCGCAGAAACGGCCGTGGCCATTGCCATCATCATCAATATCTATCGGAACATCCGAAACATCCAGACAGATAATATTGATGAGCTAAAGGGTTAATCGCTAGGGTCTATACTTTCTAAACAATAAGATTATGGATTTTAATTATACGATACTAATATTACTTCTTCCCATGCTCAGTTTCCTGGTGCTGGGATTGGCCGGTATGCGTATGAAACATAAGGTGGCAGGGGCTATCGGTACAGCCGTGTTGGCTGTCGTGGCTGTGCTGTCTTATGCGACTGCTTACCAGTATTTCGGCAACGGACGTTCGGCTGACGGCACTTTTGCCACACTGATGCCTTGGAACTTTGAATGGTTGCCTTTCACGGACAGTTTGCACATTGACATGGGCATTTTGCTTGACCCCATTTCGGTCATGATGCTCATCGTCATCTCTACGGTGTCACTGATGGTGCACATCTACTCCTTCGGCTATATGAAAGGCGAAGTTGGTTTCCAGCGTTATTATGCATTCTTGAGCCTGTTCACCTTCTCCATGTTGGGACTGGTTGTCGCCACCAACATCTTCCAGATGTATGTGTTCTGGGAGCTGGTGGGTGTATCTTCCTATTTGCTTATCGGCTTCTATTACACCAAGCCTGAGGCTATTGCTGCCAGCAAGAAGGCATTCATCGTGACACGCTTTGCTGACCTTGGATTCTTGATAGGTATCCTTATCTATGGTTATTATGCAGGCACGTTCACCTTCGAGCCGGAAACGAAGATGCTGATTGCCGCCGGAGGCATGATTCCCTGGGCTCTCGGACTGATGTTTGTCGGTGGTGCCGGTAAGAGCGCCATGTTCCCGTTGCACATCTGGTTGCCGGATGCCATGGAAGGCCCGACTCCTGTCAGTGCCCTTATCCATGCTGCGACCATGGTCGTTGCCGGTGTCTACTTGGTGGCCCGCATGTTCCCGCTGTTTATCGTGTATGCACCTGACGTGTTGCATTGGATTGCTTACCTGGGTGTACTTACAGCCTTTTATGCTGCTGCCGTGGCATGTGTGCAGACTGACATCAAGCGTGTGCTTGCCTTCTCCACCATCTCGCAGATTGCATTCATGGTCGTAGCTCTGGGTGTCTGCATCGGTGCTGACACACATGAAGGTTTGGGCTACATGGCCGGTATGTTCCACTTGTTTACACACGCCATGTTCAAGGCTTTGCTCTTCCTTGGAGCCGGTGCCATCATTCACGCTGTGCACAGCAATGAGATGTCGGCTATGGGAGGTTTGCGCAAGTACATGCCCATCACACACATCACCTTCTTGATTGCTTGTTTGGCCATTGCCGGTATTCCTCCGTTCAGCGGTTTCTTCAGCAAGGACGAAATCCTGGCTGCCTGCTTCCAGTTCAGTCCGGTTGTGGGCTGGATGATGAGCATCATCGCCGGTATGACCGCATTCTATATGTTCCGTCTCTATTACGGCATCTTCTGGGGTAAGGAAAACAAAGAGCTTCATGCTCATCACACTCCGCACGAAGCGCCTGTATCCATGAGTTTCCCGCTCATCTTCCTGGCTGCTGTGACTTGTGTGGCCGGCTTCATTCCGTTCGGACACTTCGTCAGCAGCAACGGACAGTCTTATGATATTCACCTGAATACGCAGGTGGCCATCACCAGCGTCTGCATTGCAGTCGTTGCCATCGTGCTTGCCACCATCATGTATCTGAGAGAACAACAGCCCATTGCAGACCGTCTGGCTGCGACGTTCAAGACTTTGCATGAAGCAGCATACCGCCGTTTCTATATGGATGAGATCTGGATGTTTGTGACGAAGAAAATCATCTTCCGCTGCATCTCTACTCCGCTTGCTTGGTGGGACCGTCATGTCATCGACCAGTTCTTCAACTTCACTGCCTGGAGTGCTCAGGCCAGTGCCGATGAAGTGCGTGGCATGCAGAGCGGACGCATTCAGAGCTACTGCATCTGGTTCCTTCTCGGAGCTTTGGTATTCACGCTTATGTTGTTATTAATTTAAGTTTATAAGTTGATGGGTTGGCTGGCAGCCGAAGCCTTGGCCGCCGGACGACTCGCAGACTAAAGAACTAAATAGCTAAAGAACTAAAACAATATGAATATATTAAGTCTTTTCGTACTTATCCCGCTGTTGATGTTGCTGGGACTTTGGCTCAGCCGCAACCTTAACCAAGTGCGTGGGGTGATGGTGGCAGGCTCATCGCTGCTGCTTTTGACAGCCATCTACCTTACTGTGGACTACCTTGGCTTGCGTCAAGCGGAACTCGCTCAGGGAGTGGAGCCTGCTGAAATGCTCTACACTTACAGCGTCATGTGGTATGCTCCCTTGCATATCTGTTACTCCATCGGAGTGGATGGCATTTCGGTAGCCATGCTGCTACTGTCTGGCATCATCGTGTTTACTGGAACATTTGCTTCCTGGAAGCTTAAACCGCTCACCAAGGAATACTTCTTATGGTTCACCCTGCTTTCGCTCGGTGTATTCGGATTCTTCATCTCGACTGACTTGTTCACCATGTTCATGTTCTATGAGGTGGCCTTGATTCCGATGTATCTGCTCATCGGCGTATGGGGCAGCGGCCGCAAGGAATATGCAGCCATGAAGCTGACTTTGATGTTGATGGGTGCTTCCGCATTCCTGTTGATTGGTATCCTCGGCATCTACTACGGTGCGGGTGCTCAGACGATGAATGTGATTAAAATCGCTCAGCTCCATAACATCCCGATGGACATGCAACGTATCTTCTTCCCGCTCACTTTCCTCGGCTTCGGCGTGCTTGGCGCGCTGTTCCCCTTCCACACATGGAGCCCCGACGGTCACGCTTCGGCGCCGACAGCAGTGTCGATGCTTCACGCCGGTGTGTTGATGAAGCTGGGAGGCTACGGATGTTTCCGTGTGGCCATGTACCTGATGCCGGAGGCTACTCAGGAATTGGGTTGGATATTCTTGATATTGACGACGATTAGTGTGGTTTATGGTGCATTCAGCGCCGTCGTGCAGACCGACTTGAAGTATATCAATGCTTATTCTTCAGTATCTCACTGCGGACTGGTGCTCTTCGCCCTGCTGATGATGACATACACCAGCACCACGGGTGCCATCATGCAAATGTTGAGCCACGGTCTGATGACGGCACTCTTCTTTGCCCTGATTGGTATGATTTATGGCCGTACGCATACGCGTGACATCCGTCAGATGAGCGGCTTGATGAAGATTATGCCTTTCCTCAGCGTGGGTTACGTGATTGCCGGTCTGGCCAACCTCGGTCTGCCGGGCTTGAGCGGTTTTGTGGCTGAAATGACCATCTTTGTCGGTTCGTTCCAAAACGCAGACATGTTCCATCGCGTATGTACCATCATCGCTTGTACGAGTATCGTCATCACGGCGGTCTACATCCTGCGTGTCGTGGGCAAGATTCTCTATGGCAAATGCACTGACCCGCATCACCTGCATCTCACCGATGCCACGTGGGATGAGCGTCTTGCAGTCATCTGCCTCATCGTGGCCGTAGCAGGCATGGGTCTGGCTCCGTTCTGGATAAGCGATATGCTTCATGACAGTGTGACCCCGATCATTGATAACTTATTAAGTGCTCATCTTTCCAACCTCTAATTAAAAAGTTACTCTATGAATTATCTTCAATTTTTTGATATGAGAGCGGAAGTCAGCCTCATTGTCTTGATACTTATCATTCTGCTCTACGATTTGTTTACCGAAGGCAAAGAGCGCCGTGGCTTCCATGCTCTGACGTGCGTCTTGCTGGGCATTCACACCCTTCTGAACATCTGCCCGGGCGATGAAGTCGAGCTTTTTGGCGGCATGTATCAGTCGTATGCCATGACCAGCATTGTCAAAACCATCCTTGCTGTCGGCACCCTGTTAGTCTTCTTGCAGGCGAAAAACTGGTTGCGCCGTGACGACACCCGCCACAAGGAGGGTGAATTCTATGTGCTTATCCTCTGCACGCTGCTGGGTATGAACTTCATGATGAGCGCAGGCAACTTTCTGATGTTCTTCATCGGACTGGAGCTGGCCTCTATTCCTTTGGCTTGCCTTGTGGCGATGGACAAGTTCAAACACGAGTCTGCCGAGGCCGGTGCAAAATATATCATGAACGCCATGTTCTCCACGGGCTTGATGCTCTACGGCATTTCCTTCGTCTATGGCACTGTCGGTACGCTTTATTTCAATGACATACCTTCTGCTCTGACCGGCACTCCGATGCAGATTCTGGCGTTGGTGTTCTTCTTTGCCGGATTGGGCTTCAAGTTGTCGCTCGTGCCCTTCCACTTGTGGACGGCTGATACCTACCAAGGTGCTCCGACTGCGGTGACTTCCTATCTCTCCGTCATTTCCAAGGGTGCTGCGGCCTTCACGTTGCTTCTCATCCTGACCAAGGTGTTCGGGCCGATGGTGGAACAGTGGCAGGCGTTGCTTTATGCCATCATCATCATCACCATCACGCTGGGCAACCTCATGGCCCTGAAGCAGGAGAACCTGAAACGATTCATGGCGTTCAGTAGTATCTCCCAAGCCGGATACATCATGCTGGGTGTCATCGGCGGAAATGATTTGGGCATGACTTCGCTCGTGTTCTACATCCTGGTCTACATCGCTGCCAACCTGGCTGCGTTTACGGTCATCAATGTCATCGAGCAGAAGGCTGGCAAGGTGGACATGAGCGACTACAACGGACTCTATCAGAGCAATCCGAAACTGAGCTTCCTCATGACGCTTGCTTTGTTTTCGCTCGCCGGTATTCCGCCGTTTGCCGGATTTTTCAGCAAATTCTTTATCTTTGCAGCAGCGTTCAGTGCCGGGTTCTATCTGGTGGTATTCATCGCTTTGCTGAACACCATCATCTCCCTGTTCTACTACCTGCGCATTGTAAAGGCGATGTACATCATCCCGAACGATACTCCGATAGCTACGTTCCGCAGTGACTGTAGCACGAAAATCAGTTTGGCTCTGTGCACGGCTGGCATCATCGCGCTGGGATTGGTCAGCGCCATTTACGACGGTATCCATCTCTATGCCTTCGGCATGTAAAGATACAGCTTGATTTAATTTCAAATTCGATCGGCGAAGTCGGCTTCCTTTGTGAGGTCGGCTTCGTTTTTTTTTGTGCCTCCTGTGGAGCATGGGAAGTTGTCACGTAGGTTTTACGAAGAAAAAAACATAAAAGGGAATAGAGTTTTCAATGCGGGATAGTTTACTTTTTTTATCAACATACGGAAGCAGGCCATGCGATTTGAATCCGTCTTGTTCTCTTTGATATACAGCCTCTTATAGACCCTTAATTCCGGCCGGGGACGGAAAGGAGTCCGGACTTGGCCGCCATAGACTCCGTGCCCGGCTACCATAGACTCCGCTCTCGGACACCTTCCTGTGGGAGTCTTTCGTGGGTAGAAAACTGGAATCGTTTGTAAGTTTTTCTTTCCTGTTTTGGCTGCGTGGTTATTTGTCTTTATATTTGTCCAATCTTTTAAAATTGTTTGCAAATTATGAAATTTTATCAGACAGCTTTGACCCTGTTGGTCAGCTTTAACATGTTGGTTGCTTGTTCTGACGACGACTGGAAAGATGACGTGTCGGCGTTGCAAAAACCTGTCCCTTCGGGCATTGTCATGCTTGGTGATGCAGGTGGTACGGTGGTGAAGGGCAATACGTTCCAATTGCGTTTCCGTGTGAATCCCAGCGGAGTGTCCTTGACGGGGGATGACGTGAAACTCGATGTCCAAAGCAGCGAGACTTATCTTCTCAAGGTGTCAGACGAGTCTGCCTCCTTGCAGACACGTGCTTCTTATGTGGAGTCATCCGACTGCTATGAACTGGTGAGTGTCGAGCCGGAGAAGAATGATGCTGGTGAAACACTTGACGGACAGTGGGTCGCTACGGTGCAGACCAAGGGGGAGGGCAACTATCGCAATGTGGCTGACCTGCATCTGGTCGTCGACTATACGGACGCCGCAGGGAGGGTGCAGGAAGTCAGTTCGCCGGCAGTGCCCGTGGAAATCATTCCGACAGTGGATGAAGGACTTGACTTCGGCTATTCCGGAGTGCAGACTTTCCGGTCGTCTGACGGGAGTGTGAACCCCTACTATTTGTTCTGTTATGTGAACACTTATGAGGCTCCTTCGGGAGAAGAGTGGCATTATTCGTGGGACTACGTCAACCGTGTGCAGGTGGAAAGACCGGAGACGGTTATGGCTGTCGACACGACGATGTTCTATGACAAGCACTATGTGACCGTCACTCCAGATGATTTGTCGTCGAAATGGCAGCCGCTGGACAGCGGAGAGGCCAAGATGGCTTCTGACACGGCAAGTGTGAGACTTGTCGACGTGGGAGGCACGGAGAAAACACTCAGGCTCCCTCTCACGTATGCACCTTCGGCTATTACGCTTGACATCGAGTTGCCGGCGTCTGAAATCAATGCGGCTTTTGATGCCGGCACGAAAGTCTATGACTGCGACTTGTCCGGCGCGCTTCGCGAATGTGGATTCACGGAAGATGTGTTGTCCCGCTTGTTGCGTTTCTCCGTGTCGCCTGTGGTTCATATCTCCGCGAGAGAGCTTCCGGCCAGAGCGAAACTGAACGGGCTGGACAAGGACAATTTCAGCCCTGTCTTGTCCTTTACTTTCTGGCGGAAGGTGACTCCCGGCTTTGTCTCCGAAGAGGGCAAGTTTTACATCGACTTGGCTGTCGGGAGCGTTCCGCAGGGAGTGGACAGTGAACTTCTGTATCCCATCGTGATGAGGATAAATCTCAATATTTCCGTGACTGACTGATTGCATTTTTTATATTCCCTAAACAAAATAGTATGATGAGACATTTATCTATTCTGAAAGGAGCAGCTTCCTGCCTGTTGGCTCTTAGCTTTGTGGCCTGCTCCGACAGCGATTCGACCACGAAGTCCGTAGCCGGAACTGTCGGCGACATCACCCTCGACCGTCAGACTATCGGAGCTTACCAGCCTTTTACGGCACAGTGTGCCGTGGCTTCAGGCAGCAACCTGTATGATGAAAAGTTCTATTGGGAAAAAGGTGGGACGGAAGACCTTTCGTCGCTCCGTGACCAGTATGAGACGAAAGATGGCATTTCTTCTTACTATATGCAGGGCATGAAAGCCGGCAAGCATACGCTGGTGTGCAAGATGGCTGCCGTGGGCAACGACGGACAGCAATACACTGCGGAGAAGACGCTCACGGTGGAGATTGTCCCGACTGACATCCGCAACAATTTCTGGGGCGAGACCCAGGAGGAAACACGTCGAAACTTGACCTACTACACGACGATGCAGCAAGAAGCCGACGGGGGATTCACCTTCGAGGAGAAGGATGCCTATGGCGACCTCAACTACTCGACAGAGTTGCAAGACGGCATCAGTGTCTCGCCCTGGCGCTTGGTCTCTTTGGAATATGACGAGGCCGGAAAGCTGGAGCGCGTGGTTTATATCTGCATTCCTTCCGAGGTGCGGGCGGATGCCATCGTGTCCCGCTTGGGATTGCGCAAGCAGTTGTTGGAGCGTTATGAAGGTTTCACTTCGTTTGCTTACGATTGCATAGTCGGGGACGGTGTCGTGTTGACGGACGAAGAGCAGGCGATGGTCGACCAGTTTAAGGGCGGCAGCCTGACCACGGACAGCGGCACCGCTCTGGATAAAGCCGTGGCAGAACAACGTGTCAAGTTGGAGCTTACGGCAGAAAACAATGTGAGCCGTCTGCGAATCACCGTGACCGGTATGGGAACAGGGTCTGATGCCCAGACGCAGATGGTGTTCAGCCGGAAGTAAGGTCGGAGGCAAAGGACGATATTCATGAAGCAATGGGAACGGGCATACCCCGGACTCATTGCTTTGTTGTTTTTTTCATTCGTTTTCCGTATGTTTGCAGGACATCCTGAAATCATAAGCAATGAAACCAACACAAGCCGCTGAAGGGCAGTCAAGCCCCATGAAGTATATCTTCAACTACAACAACGTATTCTATAGCTTTTTCTATGATGGTAGCAGTGCCTGCACGCACCGTTCGGCCGAATATGCGATGAACTATGTCTATTCCGGCGAGATGGTACTCGACAACGGACGCGAACAGATACACGTGGGCAAGGGTGAGTGTGTGTTCATCCCCCGCGACCATCACATCACCATGCACAAACGACCCTGTGACGGCGAACGCTACTGTGGCATTTTCCTCATGTTTACCCGCAACTTCCTGCGCGACGTATATGCCCGGTTTGAGCAGTACAAGGTGCCTGTCGACACGCCCAAGCTGGAGCCGGAAGTCGTCAAGCTGCCCCGCACGGCTGAAATAGCCAGCCTGTTTGCGTCCATGATTCCCTATTTTGACACGGCGGTGAAGCCGCAAGACGACTTCATGAACCTGAAGTTGCAGGAAGGCGTGCTGGCCTTGTTGCACATCGACAAACGCTTTGCACCGATGCTTTTCGACTTCAACGAGCCGTGGAAGATAGACATCCTGGACTTCATGAACGAAAACTACATGTATGAGTTCAGCATGGAGGAGCTGGCCCATTACACCGGGCGCAGCCTGGCCACTTTCAAGCGCGACTTCAAAAAGATAAGCGACCTCACACCTGAGAAATGGCTGATACGAAAGCGGCTGGAAGTGGCTTACGCTCTGATGAAGGAAGGCGGCAAGCGCATTGTCGATGTCTACACGAAAGTGGGGTTCAAGAATCAGTCACACTTCTCGGCCGCGTTCAAGAGGCAATATGGGGTGTCACCCACATCTGTCTCCTCCTGACCTGCATTAACGAATCTAAATCCACATATCCACATGAAAGTTTTATTGATAAATGGCAGCCCGCGAGGCAAGGGAAACACCTACATCGCCCTGTCTGAGGTGGCCAAGGCCCTCCGTGAAGACGGCCTGGAAGCTGAAATAGTCTCTATCGGCACGCGTGCCGTGCAGGGGTGTATCGCCTGCAATCGTTGTGCCGAGTTGGGACACTGTGTGTTCAATGACAGCCTGTATGCCACAGTCCGTGAAAAACTGGCGACGGCAGACGCGCTGGTTGTCGGCTCTCCGGTCTACTATGCCGGGCCGAACGGCTCGCTCTGTGCCTTGCTCGACCGCCTGTTTTATTCCTCTTCCGCTTTGCTCCAGTACAAGCCTGCGGCCTCTGTAGCCGTTTGCCGGCGGGGAGGGGCGAGCGCGACATTCGACCGCCTGAACAAGTATTTCACGATTACGAACATGCCTGTCGTGTCATCCCAATATTGGAACAGCGTGCACGGACGCCTCCCTGGCGAGGCCGAACAGGACGCCGAAGGCTTGCAGACCATGCGTACGCTGGGTCACAACATGGCTTGGCTGCTGAAAAGCCTGAAAGAGGGCGGACAGTCAAGGCCGGAACGCGAACCGGGCGTGATGACCAGTTTCATCCGTTGACCTGCAAGCCTACGCGATATGGAAGGACGGATGATAGCTTTCCGTAGCGGAGTGCAGGTATGCCCGCTCGGACAAGGAACTTACCAGATGGGGAAACGGCGCGGCGAGGAGATACGGGCTTTGCGCCGGGGTATCGACTTGGGCATGACGCTTATCGACACGGCCGAGATGTACGACACGGAAGACCTTGTGGGCGAAGCCGTGAGAGACTGCCGCGACAAGGCCTTCATCGTCAGCAAGGTGCTGCCCGGCAATGCCAGTTATGAGGGTACAAAACGCGCCTGTGAGCGTAGCCTGCGCCGGCTCGGCACCGACTACATCGACCTCTATCTGCTGCATTGGATAGGGCCGCATCCGTTTGCCGAAACCGTACGTGCCATGGTGGAGCTGCAACAGGAAGGCAAAATCCTCCATTGGGGCATGAGCAATCTGGATGTGGCAGACATGGAGCGCATCCTGGCTTTGCCGCACGGAGAGGATTGTGCGGCCAATCAAGTGCTCTACAACATGCGCGACAGAGGTGTGGAATACGACCTTATCCCTTGGAGCAGGCAGCGGCAAATGCCCCTTATGGCCTATACCCCGTTGGGAGAAGGGCGGCTTAGGGACCACGAGACACTTGTCAGGATAGGCCGCAGACACGACGCCACTCCCACCCAGGTCATGTTGGCATGGGTCATGCGCCAGCCGGGGCTTATCGCCATCCCGAAAGCCGGAAGCACGGCACATGTGGAAGAGAACTTTCGCAGCCTGGACATCAGCCTGACCGATGAAGACTTTCGCGACATCGATGCCGCATTTCCAGCTCCGAGCCACAAGATTCCGCTGGCCGGATGGTGAGAGAAACACTTGAACTTTTCAGCAATAATCTTTGAGCCTCACAGCAATGCCGCTGTGGGGCTTTTGCTTTATTTTTGCACCGTAACCTTTAATATGGACACTGGATTATGAAACCTTATATTGTATGTCACATGATGTCGTCGGTCGATGGACGTATCGACTGCGATATGACCGAACGCATCGGTGGTGATGAGTATTACGAAGCATTGGAACAACTCGGATGCGACTCCGACTTCTCGGGACGGGTCACCATGCAGATGCATTTCGCACTGCCCGAACCCTTTGTCCCCCGTGACAGCACGCCCGTGGGTTGTCCTTCGGCTTACAAGGCTGTGGAGGCCCGGGGATATGCCGTGGCTGTCGACTCCAAGGGACGTTTGCAATGGCCTGACAACCGGGTGGACGATCGTCCGTTGCTGGTCGTCACCAGCGAGCAGGTTTCCGTAGCCTATCTGGATACGCTGCGCTCACAGGGCATTTCCTGGATAGTCGCCGGACAAGACGAAGTAGACTTGGCTCAGGCCGTGGAGGTGCTGGGCAGTGAGTTTGGCGTGAAGCGGCTGGCTGTCGTCGGAGGCGGACACATCAACGGTGCTTTCCTCAAGGCCGGATTGCTCGACGAGGTCAGTCTGGTGATGGGTGCCGGCATCGACGGACGCCGGGGGATGACGGCTGTGTTCGACGGCATCGACGACCCTGCATTCCCCACGACGCTGCTGCGGCTGAACAGCGTGGAGCGCATTGGCCGGGACTCTGTGTGGCTGAGATACACATTCTTAAAATAAATGGCACAATGAAACTTCGCTTTAAAAACCTATGTCTGGCCCTGCTTGCCTGCACCTGTGGTACAGGAAACCTGGAGGCGCAAGGTCATTCTAACAACGTAAATAGCTTTATGGAAGAAAAACTGAATCTAACGCAAGAGTGGGACAAGGTGTTCCCGCAAAGTGACAAGGTGGACCATACGAAGGTCACCTTCCACAATCGTTATGGCATCACGCTGGCTGCTGACTTGTATGTTCCGAAGCATACCGGAGGCCGGAAGTTGCCTGCCATCGCCGTCAGCGGCCCGTTCGGGGCTGTGAAAGAACAGGCTTCCGGACTGTATGCGCAGGAGCTGGCCGAACGCGGCTTCCTGACCATCGCGTTCGACCCTTCCTTCACCGGCGAAAGCGGCGGCCATCCCCGTTATGTGGCTTCGCCTGACATCAATACGGAAGATTTCTGTGCAGCCGTCGATTATCTTTCGACCCGTGACGACGTTGACCCTGAGCGCATCGGCATCCTGGGCATCTGCGGCTGGGGCGGCATGGCTGTCAATGCCGCAGCCATTGACACCCGTATCAAGGCTGCTGTGGCTTCGACGATGTATGACATGAGCCGCGTGACGGCCAACGGTTATTTCGACGAGGGGGACAATGCCGAGGCGCGCCACGCCTTGCGCCAGCAACTCAACGTCCAGCGCACGGAGGACTATCGCAACGGCACGTATGCGCTTGCCGGCGGTGTGGTCGATCCGCTACCGGCTGATGCACCGAAGTTTGTCAAGGACTATTATGCCTACTACAAGACACCGCGCGGCTATCACAAGCGTTCGCTTAATTCCAATGGCGGGTGGAACAAGACATCGTCGCTTTCGTTCCTCAACATGCCGATTTTGTCATATGCCGGAGAAATCCGCAGTGCCGTCATGCTCGTCCACGGAGAGAAGGCCCATTCACGCTATTTCAGCGAGGATGTCTACAAGCGGTTGAAGGGAGACAACAAGGAGTTGCTTATCGTCCCCGGTGCCAGCCATACGGACTTGTATGACAACATGGAGAAGATTCCTTTTGACAAAATAGAACAATTCTTTCTTACCTACCTGAAATAATCCTCTTTGAGAAGACCGTTCCCGGATTCATACAGTCCGGGACGTACTGAGACTTGGAGACACGGGGATGCGGAGCGGTATGCAGCGTGGCTGTTGGCTGACTCCGTGTCTTCGTGGCTCTGTGTTTTTAGTCGTTGGTTGTATATGGTTTTCGTAATTGGATACCCTGTCTTCCGAAAGAGGTGTCCGCTCGGGAACTGGTGGAAAAAGAAAATATGGACTAGGAATGAAATCCTCTGATAATGAGTGAATAAGAACGCGGATTCCGCCCTTTTCTTTCATTGGAAGTCGGCTGTAAAGGGAAGGCGCGGGCGGAATCCTTTCCGCGCGGGCACGGAAAGGAGGGTAAGCATCGACGGAAAGGATTCCGTCGTCGGACGGCCTTTATGCCGGACAGACACGGTGTCTTCCGGAAAACTGTTTTGTTGAGAATGTTGAGTGTCGGTCAGACTTGGGCAGACGCGCCCAGTTCTTCCAGCAGGACACGGCAGATACCTTCGCGGTCTGTGCCGCACACGTGGTGCAGGATGTTGACAGCCCCGTGTTCGACAAAGTGGTCCGGAATGCCGATGCGGCGGATGTGTGGCGTGTGTCCGTGGTCGGCCATGTATTCCAGCACGGCGCTTCCTACGCCACCTTTCAGAATGCCGTCTTCCACGGTCACGATGCGCGTGAAGTGCGTGCCGACTTCTTCGAGTAGAGCCGTGTCGAGCGGTTTGACGAAGCGCAAGTCATAGTGTGCGATGCTCACGTCGGGCAGGGCCTGTTCGGCGTCGGCTATGGCGTCAGCTGCCGCGTTGCCTATCGTGCCGATGCTGAGCACGGCCAGGTCATGTCCTTCCTTCAGACGGCGTCCACGCCCCACTTCGACAGCTTCCAGCGGGCAACGCCAGTCGGTGAGCCGTCCGCGTCCGCGCGGATAGCGGATGACGAAGGGACCTTGGTCGGGCAGTTGGGCTGTGTACATCAGGCGGCGCAGTTCCCGTTCGTCGTAGGGAGCGGCGATGGTCAGGTTGGGGATGGGGCGCAGGCAAGCCATGTCAAATACGCCGTGGTGGGTCGGGCCGTCTTCGCCCACCAGTCCTGCGCGGTCCAGGCACAGCACGACGTTGAGGCGTAGCAAGGCCACGTCATGGATGATGTTGTCGTAGGCCCGTTGCATGAATGAGGAATAGATGTTGCAGAACGGCAGCAGTCCTTCCTTGGCCATACCTCCGGAGAATGTCACGGCATGCCCCTCGGCAATGCCCACGTCGAAAGCCCGTTCGGGCATGGCATCCATCAACATGTTCATGGAGCATCCGCTGGGCATGGCGGGCGTGACGCCCACGATGCGGTCATTTTGCCTGGCCAGCTCGATGAGCGTCTCTCCAAAGACTTTCTGGTATAGGGGTGGCAGTCCGTCCGTGCTTTCCACCAGCCGTTTGCCGGTCTTGGGGTCGAAGCGTCCCGGTGCGTGCCAGATGGTAGCTTCCTCTTCAGCCGGAGCAAATCCTCGTCCCTTCACGGTGTGGATGTGGAGCAGCTTCGGGCCTTTCATCTCTTTCAGCGTACGAAGGGTGCGTACGAGTTCGATGACATTGTGTCCGTCGACAGGTCCGAAGTAGCGTATGTTCATGCCTTCGAAGATGTTCTGTTGTTTGGAAAGGACTGATTTCAGGCTGTTGTTGAAGCGGATGATGCTTTTGCGCGTTTTGTCGTTGAGCAGTCCGAGGTTTTCGAATATCTTGGAGAGCCGGAAGCGGAGCCGGTTGTACTTGTCGGTGGTGTTCAGGTTGAGCAGGTATTGCCTCATGCCTCCTACGCTGCGGTCAATGGACATATCATTGTCATTGAGGATGATGAGCAGGTCGTTGGGCGTGGTTGAGGCGTTGTTGAGTCCTTCGAATGCCAGTCCGCCGCTCATGGAGCCGTCGCCGATGATGGCCACGATGTGACGGTCGTTCTCTCCCAGCCGGCGTGCGCTCACGGCCATGCCGAGCGCGGCGGAGATGGAGTTGGAGGCGTGTCCGCATGCGAAGGTATCGTATTCACTTTCATCGGGAGAGGGGAAAGGGCGGATGCCCTTGTACTTGCGGTTGGTGGAGAATTGCTCTTTGCGTCCGGTGAGTATCTTGTGGCCGTAGGCTTGGTGGCCGACGTCCCACACCAAGCGGTCGTAGGGTGTGTTGTAGACATAATGCAATGCCACGGTCAGTTCCACAACACCCAAGCTGGCGGCGAAATGTCCGGGATTGCACGAGACTTCGTCGATGATGTCTTGTCTCAGTTCACGGCACACCTCAGGTAACTGGCTGGGGTCGAGCCGACGCAGGTCTTCCGGATAATGTATCTTGTCGAGCAGCTTATAGGTAGGATTCTTACTCATCTCGGTATTAGGCTAGTCAATAATAATCGGCAAAATTATATAAATACTCTCTAAGATGTGTATTTTTGCCGCGTATTTTTAGAACTGAGACCAGATGACAGAGCTATTAACAAAAGTGAAATTGCCCAAAGCCTCTTTCTCGATAGACCATTCGAGCCGTATGATGTCCTTAGGGTCCTGCTTCTCGGAGGGCATAGGCGAGCGTTTGGCGCGGGGCAAATTTTCTTGTGACATCAATCCTTTCGGCATACTCTATAACTCATACTCCATTGCCAAGGCGATAGATACGATGGTCGAAGGGCATCTCTATGACGAGGACTCTCCGGAGTTGTTTTCGACAGGAGATGGCTGGTGGCACAGCTTCATGCATCATTCGCGTTTTTCAGCCCCGACGAAGGAAGAGTGTCTTCGTCTGATAAACGGACGTTTGCAGACTGCCATCGAGGAATTGCCGAAGCTCGACGTCCTGTTGGTCACGTTGGGTACGGCGTATACCTATTCTCTCAAAGACCGGAGACCGGAACAGCTTGACGGCTATGCATTCGCAGGAGCCGTGGCCAACTGCCATAAGTTGCCCGAGAAGCTGTTTGTCCGTGAGATGCAGGCTCCTTTGGGCGTCGTTGAATCGTTAAGCTATGCTTTCGAGCGTTTGGCAAAGGCCAATTCGAAGGTGCAGGTCTTACTCACGGTGAGCCCCATCCGTTATGTCCGCGACGGGTTTCATGACAGCCAGTTGAGCAAGGCTTCCTTGCTGCTGGGCGTCGATGAACTTTGCCGCAAATACCCTAATTGCTCTTACTTCCCGGCCTACGAAATCCTGCTGGACGAACTGCGTGATTATCGCTTCTATGCAGATGATATGCTGCATCCTTCAGCCTTGGCCGTGGATTACATCTGGGAATACTTCTGTCAAACGTATTTGACGAAGAATGCGCGCGATGTGATGGCTGAATGTCAGGATATATCACGCGCTCTGGAGCATCGTCCCTTTCATCCGGACTCAGAACAGTATAAGAACTTTTTAACCCAAATAACGTTAAAGATAGGTCGGCTTATGGAAAAATGTCCGACCTTAGATTTCAAAAAAGAATTGGAACTATGTCGTACACGATTGAAACAATAACCCACCAAATCGGAGCAGAGCGTTTCGGCAACAAGAAGGCTAGTATAGACTGGATTCTCACCGACAGCCGCTCGTTGTGTTTCCCGGAGGAGACTTTGTTTTTTGCCCTGAGGTCAAAGCGTAATGACGGGCATAAATATATATGTGATTTATATAACAGAGGTGTGCGCAATTTTGTGGTGGCCACTTTGCCCGGTCCTGTCGAGGACTTTCCTGGAGCAAACTTTCTGCGCGTGTCCAGTCCGCTCAAGGCGTTGCAACATCTTGCCGAACTGCACCGTAAGGAGTTTGATGTGCCCGTCGTGGGCATCACGGGAAGCAATGGCAAGACGGTGGTCAAGGAGTGGCTCTATCAGCTCATCTCTCCGGACAAGACGGTGACCCGTTCGCCACGTAGCTATAATTCGCAGATAGGTGTGCCGCTTTCCGTGTGGCTCATGAACGCGGACACGCAGGTGGGCATCTTCGAAGCCGGCATTTCTGAGATGGGGGAGATGGATGCCCTGCGCACCATCATAAACCCTACGATTGGTGTGCTGACCAACATAGGCGGAGCGCATCAGGAGAACTTTTTCTCCCTGCAAGACAAGTGTAGCGAGAAACTGTCGCTTTTCAAGGATTGCGATGTCATCATATACAATGGGGACGACGAGCTGATATGCGAATGCGTGGCCAAGACCATCCCTTCGGCACGTGAGATAGCCTGGTCGCAGAAGGACGACGAGAAGCCTCTCTACATACGCTCTATCAAGAAGGACGACGCAGGCACTACGGTGCAATACCGTTACCTGGGCATGGAAAACAGCTATCGGATTCCCTTCATCGACGATGCCTCGGTGGAAAACTCGCTCAACTGTCTGGCCGTGTGTCTCTATCTGATGATTTCGCCCGAGGACATCGCTGCGCGTATGGAGCATCTGGAGCCTGTGGCTATGCGCCTGGAAGTGAAAGAAGGCAAGAATGGCTGCATCCTCATCAACGACAGTTACAACTCGGACATCGCCTCGCTTGACATCGCGCTCGATTTCATGGCACGTCGTGTCGACACGAAGGATCGCAAGCGGACATTAATCCTGTCTGACATCCTGGAGACCGGTCAGAGTGCTACGTTCCTATACCGCAAAGTGGCGCAGTTGGTCCAGAGCCGCGGCGTGGAGAAAATCATCGGAGTCGGCCCGGAAATATCGGCTGCTGCCGCGCGTTTCACGATGGAGAAGTATTTCTTCCCAGACACGGCTTCACTGCTAGCTTCCGATGTGTTTGCGTCTTTGCGCAACGAGGCGATTCTGGTGAAAGGCTCGCGTAAGTTCTATTTTGACGAAGTGTCGGAGCAGTTGGAGCTGAAAGTGCACGAGACAATTCTGGAAATCAACCTGAGCGCGATGGTCGACAACTTGAATTATTATCGCAGTTTCCTCATGCCTGACACGAAGATGGTGTGCATGGTGAAGGCGTCGGCCTATGGGGCAGGTTCCTACGAGATTGCCAAGACCCTGCAGGACCATAGGGTGGATTATCTGGCTGTCGCCGTTGCCGACGAAGGTTCGGAACTGCGCAAGGCCGGCATCACGTCGTCCATCATCATCATGAATCCGGAAATGACGGCATTCAAGACGCTGTTTGATTACAAGCTCGAACCGGAGGTGTACAGCTTCCACCTGCTCGAAGCCTTGATCAAGGAGGCTGAGAAGCAGGGCATCACCAACTATCCCATACACATCAAGCTCGACACGGGGATGCACCGCCTTGGATTCATGCCGGAAGAAATCCCGGCCCTCATACGCCGGCTCAAGAACCAGACGGCCCTGCTGCCCCGTTCGGTATTCTCGCATTTCGTGGGAAGCGACTCCCCCGAATTTGACGACTTCACGCTCCAGCAGAATGAAATCTTCGCCAAGGCTTCGGCTGAGCTGCAAGCCGCATTCCCCTATAAGATATTGCGCCACATCTGCAACTCCGCCGGCATCGAGCGTTTCCCGCGGGCACATTATGACATGGTCCGCCTCGGTCTGGGGCTTTATGGCATCAATCCCGTGAACAATTCTTTCATTCACAACGTCAGTACGCTCAAGACGACCATCCTGCAGATTCATGACGTGCCGGCCGGCGACACGGTGGGATACAGCCGTCGGGGACTTGTCACGCGGCCTTCACGCATTGCCGCGCTGCCTATCGGCTATGCCGACGGGCTGGACAGGCACTTGGGATGCGGTCGAGGCTATTGCCTGGTCAACGGGCAGAAAGCTCCTTACATCGGCAATATCTGCATGGATGTGTGCATGATAGACGTCACCGACATCGACTGTCAGGAAGGAGACAGGGTGGAAATCTTCGGCGACAACCTGCCGGTGAACGTCTTGTCCGACATGCTGGGCACGATTCCATACGAGATACTCACCAGCGTGTCGAGACGCGTGAAGCGTGTATATTTTCAAGACTGAGTTACTATCGTTTTTTGAGTGAAGGCGTGCTTGCATTGTGCAAAATGAAGGCATGCCTTCTCTTTTTGTGTTTTTTTGAACTGAACTTGTTAAAATACGAGAATTGGAGAGTGACACTTTTTAACAAACGGGGAGGGAGAAAAAAAGCCTTTTTCTGTCTTTATGCTTATTGTTTTTTCACATACCTTTGTGGACACCTTATGTTAAAAGTGAAATGTTATGCAAAAGGAATCTCAAAAAGTAACCTTATTGCGTTGGGCTGTAATCGTGAGCGACTTGATTATGCTCAACTTGCTGCTGTCTGTTTTTTATGTATTCGGACAGCGTCTGGTCCCCGATGTGGCACATGAGCAGTTTCATGTGGTCTACTTCGTCTTCAATGTTATCTATCTGTTTTGTGTTTCTTGGAAAAAGCCGGTGCTTTACATGCGCAAGGTGCGCCCCGAGCAGATTGTCGGACGGGCGTTCATCACGGTGTTCTGGTTTGCCATCTTTTCCTTTCTGACCGTCAACTACCTGGTCGAACATTCCTTCCCCTGGCTTTGGGCCTTGTGTTTTTATCCCCCGTTGTGGTTGTGCATTGTGATAAGCCGCCTCGTGATGCGTGCGTTTATCAGCCGTTATCGCCGCTTGGGACGCAACCTGCGCAGCGTCGTGTTCGTCGGGAGTGGCTTGAACATGCTCGACCTGTATGGGGAGATGATGGGCGATCCTTCGACCGGTTACCGCGTGTTGGGGTATTTTGACGATGAGCCGGCCGAACACCTTCATTTGCCCTATCTGGGGAAGGTGAACGAGGTCATCCCTTACTTGCGGACCCTGCCCGTGTCGCCCGCGGCTCCTCCGCGGCTCTATTGCAGTCTGCCTTCGGTGCGCGCTGCGGAAATCCTGGAACTTATCAACTACTGTGAGAACCACCTGATTCGCTTTTGCAGCGTGCCCAACGTGCGCAACTACCTGCGCCGTTTCATGCGCATGACGCTGGTGGGCGACGTGCCTGTGCTCTACATGCGCGAAGAACCCCTGCGCCAGCCGCTGAACCGCTTCGTCAAGCGTCTGTTTGACATCGTGTTCTCGCTCTCCTTCCTATGCACGCTGTTTCCCTTCATCTACATCTTTGTAGCTATCGTCACGAAGATTACCTCGCCCGGGCCGGTGTTCTTCAAACAGAAACGCAACGGACTGAACGGGAAGGAGTTCTATTGCTACAAATTCCGCAGCATGAAGGTGAACCGCGACGCAGACACTGTGCAGGCCACGAAGGACGACCCCCGCAAGACGAAGTTTGGCAACTTCCTGCGCAAGAGTAGCATTGACGAGCTGCCTCAGTTCATCAACGTGCTCAAGGGCGACATGTCCGTCGTCGGCCCGCGTCCGCACATGCTGAAGCATACGGAGGAATACTCGGCATTAATCAACAAATACATGGTGCGCCACTTCATCAAACCCGGTATCACCGGCTGGGCACAGGTGAACGGCTGCCGTGGCGAGACCAAGGAACTGTCACAGATGGAAGACCGCATCCGGAAAGACATCTGGTATGTGGAAAACTGGTCGTTCTGGCTCGACCTGCGCATCATCTACATGACCGTGCGCAATGCCATACATGGTGAAGACAACGCATATTGATTATTTTTGAGAGTCAAAAATACAACAGGCTGTCTTTTCACATTTTAGATTTGTCACTGGGAAACGTCCGGACTGGATAAAGTCGCTCCCAGCCCGGAGATTCAAGGACACGGACGACACGGACCGTGCGATGTCATGCCCCGGGCATGCTGCACGCCTCGTGTCGTCCGTGTCTTTTTTTGTACCCGTGCGGGGCCGCCGCCGGAGAGAGGGGTGGCGTCCGGGCGGTTTTGTTCGTGGGACAAGAAGTCTATTGTCTTATATTTTCTTAGACCCCATTTTCTGTCGGGCCTGCATGTCCCTTGGCCGTGTCCGGTGTCTTTGCTTGGCAGGCACATCGCAGTGTTGTCGTAAGTGTGCCCGTGCTAATGCTTTCATTTTAAGTGTTTTCTGACGGTCGGGCGATACTCCGAATAGTCTCTTTTGTGGCTGTTAAGGGCTGGCACGGGCCGAAACTATTCCGCCCGCGGGCGGAAAGGAGGGCGTGCGTGGGCGGAAAGGAAGGCGTCCCTGCCCCGCATAGAGGCGGCTTGGCGCAATGGTCCTGCGGAGGCGGCGACGGGAGAGGGTGTCGGCTGCTTTTTGTTGAATGCTTTTATCTTCGGGAAGCCGTTGCTGTTTCTTCCTTTCAAAAATATTCGTAACGCTTCTGTTGGTTAAACCCAAATCGGTCATTAGACCGCTCAAAGGTTCTTTTTCCTTTCTGAAGGAAAGCTCTTTGGGCATTTTGCCCGCTTCTGTCGGCGTCTTGCCTCCCGACTTGCCTTGACGTAGCCCGCTACGCCTTCTGCAAGCCGAAAAGCAATCCGTAAGACATAAGTGGGCAATCTACCCAAAGTCTAATGGCTGATTTGGGTTAAAAAAGTTAAGAAAGCGGTTTTTATCCAAAAAAACGTCGCATTCCTTTCCCTTTTTGCTCAAGAAACAGTACCTTTACAGCGTTTTGTATTTAGCAAGGACATCAGAAAGTATGAATCATCTGGAAAAAACATTGGTCATCTTGAAGCCATGCACCCTGCAGCGCGGACTGGTGGGTGAAATCACCCGTCGCTTCGAGCGTAAAGGATTGCGTTTGGCAGGGATGAAGATGATGCAGCTGACTGACGAACTGCTGAACCAGCATTACGCGCACTTGAGTGCAAAACCGTTTTTTCAGCGGGTGAAAGATTCGATGATGGTGACTCCTGTGATTGTGTGCTGCTATGAAGGCGTTGACGCCGTGCAGACCGTACGCGCAATGGCAGGTGTGACGAATGGTCGTTTGGCTGCTCCCGGAACCATTAGGGGTGATTACTCGATGAGTTTCCAGGAAAACATTGTCCACACCTCAGATTCCCCTGAAAACGCGGAGATTGAGTTAAACCGTTTTTTTAAACCAGAAGAAATCTTCGATTACACGCAGGCGGCTTTTCCCTACCTGTATGCAAACGATGAGTATTAAAAGTTTTTAGTGGAATGATTCTGAAGACGATTCGATCAGTGACAATGGCGGTCTTGGCCATGGTGAGTGTGGGAGCGTCCGCACAAGACCTGCTCGCAAGCCAAGCGCCGGTTGACAAGAAAATGCGAGCCATCGACTCTGTCGCCCTCCAGCGTCAGATTCAAAAAGAAAAAATGGAATACCCCGGCTTTGCCTTGTATCCGAGTTGGATTAATGACCGCGTGCATGTCTATGCCAACGCAGCAATGCCCGACTCGTTTACCATCGACCTCAAAGGGTTCTGTATGCCCACCGAAAGCCGCAAGATAACCTCCAAATACGGTCCTCGCCGTCGCCGCATGCACAAGGGTGTGGATGTGAAAGTCTACATCGGCGACACCATCCGTTCGGCATTCGACGGCAAAGTGCGCGTCGTGAGCTACGAGCGCCGTGGCTATGGAAAATATGTCGTCATTCGTCATGACAACGGACTGGAGACCATCTATGGCCACCTTTCCAAGCAGTTGGTGGGTGAAAATCAGATAGTGAAGGCCGGCGAACCCATCGGATTGGGAGGCAACACGGGACGTTCCACGGGTTCCCATCTCCATTTTGAGACCCGTTTCTTAGGCCAGGAGATAGACCCTTCAAAGATGTTTGACTTCCCCAACCAGGACATCGTGGCCGACACCTACACCTATTATAAACCGGGAAGCCGCAAGAAGGCAGGCTCGAAGGACGGAGGTTCTGAAATCCGTTACTACCGTGTGCGCAAGGGTGACACGCTCTCGAAGATAGCCGCCCGCCAGGGCGTCACCGTCAAGCGTCTGTGCCAGCTTAACGGCATCACCACGCGCACGACCTTGCGCATCGGGCAGGTGCTCCGCTTCTCATGATGGGCTACACCTTATATATAAAATATAGGCAAACCAGGCAAAATGATATTCTTTAGACGCGGATAGCGCGGATGACACGGATTGGACGTATGGAAAATCTGCGCCATCCGCGCCGTCTGCGTTTAAAAAAGTATAAAAGACTTCCTATATGACATCTAAATACGATACGAACCAGCAGTTTCAGCAAATCATGGCCGTGTGCCGGGATGTATTTGCGAAGAAGTTGCACGATTATGGCGCGGCGTGGCGCATCATGCGTCCCTCGTCTGTGACCGACCAGATTCTGATAAAGGCCAACCGCATTCGCAGTCTTGAGACCAAGGGTGTGTCGCTGGTGGGCGAAGGCATCCGTCCGGAGTTCATTGCCATCGTGAATTATGGCATCGTGGGGCTGATCCAGCTCGAGCTGGGTTACAACGACCGTGATGACTTGACCGTCGAACAGGCGCTGGACTATTATGACCGCTATGCGAAAGCCTCGCTTGAGCTGATGAAAGCTAAGAATCATGACTATGACGAAGCCTGGCGCAGCATGCGCATCACGTCCTACACGGACCTGATACTGATGAAAATCTACCGCGCCAAGCAGATAGAGTCGCTTGCCGGGCAAACGCTGGTGTCGGAGGGCGTGGATGCCAATTACATGGACATGATTAATTATTCGGTGTTCGCACTAATCAAGATAGACTTTGGAGAATAGCAGGCTGACACATAAGGCAAACGTCGTGTGGACAAACTTCTGTCGGTTTGCCCTTGGCGTGGTGTTTATCTTCTCCGGCTTTGTGAAGGCTGACGACCCGTATGGCATGGTCTACAAGATTGAAGACTATTTCCGTGCTTTCGGGTGGGACAGTTTCCTGCCTTCGTTTCTGCCGTTGTTTCTCTCGTGCCTGTTGGCCATCTTTGAGTTCACGCTGGGCGTCTACCTGTTCTTCGGTATCCGCAAGCGGTTGACATCCATAGCCATTACGCTGGTCATGGTGCTCATGACTCCTTTTACGCTTTATTTGGCTTTGGCCAATCCTGTGTCTGACTGCGGTTGTTTCGGAGATGCCGTCGTGTTGACCAACTGGGAGACGTTCTGGAAAAATGTGGTGCTCCTGTTTTTTGCCCTTTGGCTGTTCCGCAACTATCGTTTGGTGGTGAAGTTCATCAGCAAGAAAAACCAGTGGATTATCTCCATGTACGGGATATTCTACAGTCTTGCCATCGTCTACTATTGCATTTCCTATCTCCCCATCTTCGACTTTCGCCCCTACTATATCGGTGCGAACATCAAGGAGCAGATGTCTATCCCCGAGGGTGAACAACCTCCGGTCTATGACACGACGTTTATCATGGAAAAAGACGGCGTGCGCAAGGAGTTCACGCTTGATGAATATCCGGACAGCACATGGACGTTTGTCGACACAAAGCTGTATGTCAAGGAGGAGGGCTACGAGCCTCCGATAAAAGATTTCGCCCTGATGACAAAAGACACGGGCGACGACGTGACGGAACAGATTCTCTCTGACACGACTTATACGTTCCTGTTGATTTCACCCTATCTCGCTCTGGCCGACGACGGTTCGATTGACCTCATCAACGAGCTGTATGATTACAGCGTGGAGAACAATTACCATTTCTACTGTGTCACGGCTTCGCCCGACGAAGAAGTGGAGCAGTGGAAAGACCGCACGGGGGCCGAGTATCCCTATCTGATGGGTGATGAGATTATGCTGAAGACGATGATACGTTCCAATCCCGGACTGATGTTGCTGAAGGGTGGCACTATCATTAACAAATGGAGCAATCAGAACATGCCTGACGAGTATGCTCTTACGGGCCGTCTGGAAAATATACCTTTGGGACAAGTGCAGCAGTTCTCGTTGAACTATCGGCTGGGCATTGTGTTCCTGTGGTTCTTTGCGCCCTTGCTGTTGTTTACGCTTGTCGACAACTGGTATCATCTTTACAAGGCACGCAAGAGCCGTAGACAGAAAAGAGAAATTTAGTAACCTTACTTAATATATATAACGAACATGAGAAAGAATATTGTAGCAGGCAACTGGAAAATGAACAAGAACCTGCAAGAAGGTATTGCTTTGGCAAAAGAGTTGAATGAAGCTTTGGTCGCAGACAAACCCCATTGCGACGTCATCATCTGCACTCCCTTTATTCATTTGGCTTCTGTAACTCCGCTGGTGGATGGAAACATCATCGGTGTGGGTGCTGAAAACTGTGCCGACAAGGTGTCAGGTGCATACACCGGTGAAGTGTCTGCCGAGATGGTGGCTTCCACAGGTGCGAAGTATGTCATCTTGGGCCATTCCGAGCGTCGTGCATACTATCATGAGACCGTGGACATTCTGACTGAGAAGGTGAAATTGGCTTTGGCCAACGGCTTGAAGCCCATCTTCTGCATCGGCGAAGTGCTGGAAGAGCGTGAGGCCGGCAAGCAGAATGAAGTGGTCGCTGCTCAACTGGCTTCTGTATTCTCTCTGTCAGCTGAGGACTTCTCCAAAGTCATCTTGGCCTACGAACCGGTTTGGGCTATCGGTACAGGCAAGACTGCTACACCGGAGCAGGCAGAAGAAATTCATGCCTATATCCGCTCGCTGGTGGCTGACAAGTATGGCAAGGAAGTGGCTGAGAATACATCTATCCTCTACGGTGGAAGCTGCAAACCTTCGAATGCCAAAGAGCTTTTTGCCAAACCGGATGTGGATGGCGGCCTGATAGGCGGCGCGTCTTTGAAGGTGGCTGATTTCAAGGGCATAATTGATGCTTTTAAATAATTGAATGGATATATGGCGGATGCGGACGGAGTGCATCTCCTGCCGCATCCGCTTTTCTTACAGATGAACGACGACGTATGAGACTGATTGCTTTATTGTTCTTTTGCCTGGGTAGCATCGTTGCATGGGCGCAGGCGGACATTGTTTCAGAACTGACCCGCAAGAAGCCGGGTGAGGGAACTGTCGTGCTCCATCAGGATGCCCGGTTGAAAGCTCTCTTGCAGGCAGATGCGCCGGTAGCGGCTGAAGGTGAAGTACGCGTGGCCAAGATTGCAGGTTTTCGTGTACAGGTATATGCCGGTAACAATTCCCGTCAGGCACGCAATGAAGCCAACCTGATGGCTTCCAAAGTGAATACGGCTTTTCCGGAGTTGCAGGTCTACACGCACTTTGTCAATCCGCGCTGGCTATGCCAAGTGGGCGATTTCCGCAGCATTGAGGAAGCCGACGTGGTGATGCGCAAGCTGAAAGCCACAGGAGAGTTTAAGGAAGTATCCATCGTACGTGCACAAATAAACATACCATACTGATGAGCGATATACTACTGAATGATTTTGCTACTCCCGAGCGGATTGAAGCGTTGAAGTCTTCTTATCACCAGGTGCTGACCTTGCTGGGGGAGGACCCCGAGCGTGAGGGTTTGCTCAAGACACCCGAGCGGGTGGCCAAGGCTATGCTTGCCCTGACGCGCGGCTATCACATGGATGCCCGCGAGGTGTTGCTCTCGGCCAAGTTTAAGGAAGACTATCGGCAGATGGTCATTGTCAAGGACATCGACTTCTTCTCGCTCTGCGAGCACCATATGCTCCCCTTCTACGGGAAGGCCCATGTCGCCTATATTCCCAACGGTTATATCACGGGGCTGAGCAAGATTGCCCGCGTGGTTGACATCTTCTCGCACCGTCTCCAGGTGCAGGAGCGCATGACGTTGCAAATCAAGGAGTGCATACAGGAGGCCCTCGACCCGCTGGGCGTGATGGTCGTGGTCGAAGCACGGCACATGTGCATGCAGATGCGCGGCGTCGAGAAACAGAACGCCATCACGACGACGTCCGACTTCACCGGTGCTTTCAACCGGGCGAAGACGCGCGAGGAGTTCATGAATCTGATTAAAGCCTGAAGCACGCCCGAAAGGGGGAAGCCAGGATGCGGGGAGCAGCGATGCACCCCGTTTTTTTATGCCCCTTCGTGGGCGGGATGGCAAGTGGGGATTTTAGACATTGAGCACACGGTCGCCCAGCCGTTTGGCCATGATGCGCTGCACTTCGGAGAGGTCTTTGTAGTGTTTCAGGATGGACATGTAGCGGGCTTCGTCATGCAGGTTTTCGGGATTGAGCAATGCCTGCTGCGTGTGCTTCAGTTCCTCTTCGATGATAGCATGCTTGAAGTCTATCATCACGTGGGGGACAAGTTCGTAGAGACGTTCCGCGTCGGTGGCGATTTTCTGGTTCTTCGTGTGATATTTGCTCAGCGTATAGCGTTCGTTCACCAGGCTGACGGCGTAGCGGCTTATGTCCGGGTCGGGATGTGTGCTGAAGTAATGTTCGGCATGGAAACCTTCGTCATGGATGTGAGCTGCCGCTTCGGTCAGCATGCGCCTGTGGAGCGGGTTGTGGAATTGGAGGTCGTCGATTTGCAAGTCATTGCAGATGTATTCCACTACGGTGAGCGGCACTTCATGCCCTTCGTCGTCCGTCACGTTGCACATCACCCGTTCGCCGTAGCGCACGAGCAGCTCCATGATGAGCTTTTCCAACGGGTAGAAACGACGGCTTTCCGCGTTGTCTTGGGGAATGAACGATTCGTAGGGAGCTGCGGGAGCGGAGGCGCCCGTAGCAGAGGTTTCTGTGCCTGGCGTGTCCGTTGCCGGAGCGGGAGACTGGGCTGCCGACATGTCCGCCGTCGCAGGTGTCGCGGATGTCCCGCCTTCGGTCGTCTGTTGGGATTGCGTCTGTGCATTCCGTTGCTGTTTGAATGCTTTTTCAGCTTGTGCTTCTTTCAGTTTGGCTATTTCAGCCAGCAACAGTTTTTCGTCCACTTGCAGCAGTTGGCTGCATTCCTTCACATAGACCGAACGGACAATCGCGTCCGGGATGACAGCAATGCTCCGCACGATGTCGCTGATGAGTCCGGCACGTTTGATGGGGTCGCTGCCGGCATCGTCGAGCAGCAGGTTGGTTTTGAAGCGGATGAAGTCCACTTCGTGCGAGTTGATATAATTTTGATAATCTGTCGCATTGTGCTTGCGGGCGAAGCTGTCCGGATCGTCGCCGTCGGGCAGGAGGACGACTTTGATGTTCATACCTTCTTCGAGCAGCATGTCGATGCCGCGGAGGGAAGCCTTGATACCGGCCATGTCGCCGTCATAAAGCACGGTGATGTTGTTCGTGAAGCGGTGGATGAGGCGGATTTGTCCGGGGGTGAGCGAAGTGCCTGAGGAGGCCACTACGTTTTCAATGCCCGACTGGTGCATGGAGATGACATCCGTGTAGCCCTCGACGAGGAAGCAACGGTCCTGTTTCACGATGGCCTGCTTGGCGAAGTAGATGCCATAGAGTTCGTTGCTCTTGTGATAGATTTCCGATTCGGGGGAGTTGACATATTTAGCCGTCTTGGCATCGGTCTTGAGCACACGTCCGCCGAAGGCCACCACTTTGCCTGAGAGGGTGTGGACGGGGAAGATGACCCGCCCCCAGAAACGGTCGCGCAGGGCACCGTCATCGCGGGCGTAACACAGGCCTGTCTTCACCAGGTATTCCGCCTGGTAGCCTTTCTGTAAAGCTTCGCGGGCGAAGGCATCATGCTGGTTGAGGCAGTAGCCGAGCTGGAATTTCGTGATGATGTCGTCGCGGAAACCGCGCTGGCGGAAGTAAGTCATGCCGACGGTCTGTCCCTCGACGTGGCTGCGCAGGATGTTTTGGAAATAGCTGCGTGCGTAGTCGTTGACGACAAACATGCTTTCGCGCACGCTATGGGCTTGCTTTTCTTCCTCGGTCAGTTCACGTTCCTTGATTTCGATGCCGTATTTCCGGGCCAGCCATTTCAGCGCTTCGTAGTAGGAGAGTTGTTCGTGCTCCATGATGAAATGCACCACATTGCCCCCCTTGCCGCAACTGAAGCACTTGCACAGCCCTTTGGAGGGCGATACGCTGAATGAGGGTGTCTTCTCGTTGTGGAACGGGCATAGTCCGACATAGTTCACACCACGTTTGCGCAGCGTGACAAATTCTGATACGACGTCGACGATTTGTGCGGCGTCCATGATTTTGTCGATGGTGGCTTGGTCTATCATGACTTAGTTCTTCATGCTCCGGTAGATGCTGACGATTTCTTCGATGGGGATGTCCAGTTGGTCGAGCCTGGCCAGGAATTCCGGCAGTTCGTCGCCCAGGAATTGCGCCTTGCGCTGGGAGAGAATCTTGCGGCTGGCTCCGGGTTTGACGAAGAAGCCCAGTCCGCGGCGCGTGTAGATGATGTCTTGCTCGAGCAGGTGTTCGTAGGCTCGCACGATGGTGTTCACGTTCACTCCCAGCGTGGCAGCATGTTCACGCACGCTGGGAATGCGGGTCTCGTCGCGATACTCCCGGGCTAAAATCTCGTCGCAGATTTGGTCGGCTATCTGTTGATAAATGGGTCGGTTCTCCTTGAATATCATAAGTCCGTCAGGATATGAGCCTGCGAAGTTACACATTTTCGCCTGACGGTGCAACATCCTTCCGGCCTTACTTCTTGAGTGGCAGTTTCAGCAGGTCGTCGATTTCCGGATTTTGCATGACAATGGTTCCTTCCGGGCCGATGAGGAACATGGTGGGGAGTTGACTTACGTGATAGGCGGCTGCGATGGCGTTGTCCTTGAAGGGTTTCACCTCGCCCGTGTTGGTCCACACGATGCCGTCCTCGCGGGTGGCCGCGGCCCATTGTTCGCGTTTCTCGTCCATGCTGAGCCCGCACACTGTGATGCCGCGAGCCTGGAGTTCCGGGTAGATGGCTTTCAGTTCGGCTGCCCGTTTGCGGCAGGGCTTGCACCAGCTGGCCCAGAAGTCGAGCAGGACGTATTGCCCGCGGAAGTCTGACAGGCTCACAGTCCGTCCGTTGAGGTCACGGGTCGTGAAGTCGGGTGCCGGACGGTCTTGAATCCACTTGCTTTTGGCTTCGTCATATTTCTGCTTGAATTCCTGGTAGCTGCGTGAGTAGGCGTATGCCAGCGTGTCCATCTGGGAGTGGATTTCGTCCAGTTCCGGATAGGTGTAGAGCAACAGGTCGCCGGCGAGTTGGCAGGCGGCGAAGCTCTTGGGGTGTTGGAGGATGAAGTCTTTCGTCGTTTGTTCGCGTGCCTGGAACACGTCGCTCAATAGCTGCATGAGCGAGTCGGCCTGCGCCTTGGAGGCATCGTCCCCCTTGGCCAGCTTTTCGGCATAAGCCGCGTTCAGTTCCTGTTCTTGTCGGCGGGAGTCTTTCAGGCTGCTCAGGTAGTCGTTCATCAGGGTCTGCTCGGCCCCGCCTTTGAGCACCTGCACTGGCACGGGATAGTCTTCACTGCTGAAGTCGATGCGGTAATTTCCCTGCGGTTCGGCGATGAATGCGGCGTCGTAGCGGCGCGGGGAGGTGATGACGCGGTAGGCGTCGGGATGTTCGATGGCGTGCCGGAAGCGGAAATCTGTCTCTTCGTCCAGGGTCACGGAGTCAATCCGCGTCAGGGCTTCTCCTGCCGGGATGTAAGTCAGGTAGACCGTTCCGGTAAAGGGTTGGGGCAATGTGCCTTCGAGGATAAATTCGTTCGAGGATTGGCAGGCTGCGAGAACGATTCCTGCCAGGAGGTAAGCGATTCGTTTCATGGTCATGCGTGTTTATCGGTTTGGTCTGCAAGTAAGAAATTATTTGCGACATACGCATCATGCAAGCACCACTTTTTTGTGTTCTCTCCGGTGGAGGCCGGGACGGAGTTAAGGGTAGCCGTGGACGGAAAGGAGTCCGCTCCCGGCTGCAATCCTTTCCGCTCCCGACTACCCTTTAGGGGCGGTTCGCTGTTCTTAAAGTCTTTGGTTTTTGTATGAATATCAGGTATTTGCTGGAAGGTATAAGAAAAGGCGGACAGATGGAATCTCTATTCCGTCTGCCCGCCAGGGACATTTGTGCTAAGAAGGTCTTAGTCCGGTTTTTTCATTATTTCTGTGCTGCGCAGAGAGGTCTGGGCTTAATTTGCTTGAAGAAGTCGTTGCCCTTGTCATCCACGAGGATGAAGGCGGGGAAGTCTTCCACTTCGATTTTCCAGATGGCCTCCATGCCGAGTTCGGGATATTCCACGCATTCGATGCTCTTGATGTTGTTTTGTGCCAAGATGGCTGCCGGGCCTCCGATAGAGCCGAGGTAGAATCCGCCATGCTTCTTGCAGGCATCGGTCACAGCCTGGCTGCGGTTGCCCTTGGCCAGCATGATGAGGCTGCCGCCGTGGCTTTGGAAGAGGTCTACGTAGGGGTCCATACGTCCGGCCGTGGTCGGGCCCATCGAGCCGCAAGCCATTCCTTGCGGGGTCTTGGCCGGTCCGGCGTAGTAAATCGGATGGTCCTTGATGTATTGCGGAAGGTCTTCTCCGCGGTCGAGACGTTCTTTCAATTTGGCGTGGGCGATGTCGCGGCCGACAATGATTGTACCGTTGAGAGACAGGCGGGTGGCTACGGGATACTTGGACAGCTCTTTCAGGATTTCGGCCATCGGACGGTTGAGGTCGATTTTCACGGCATTGCCTTCGCCGGCCTGACGCAGTTCTTCCGGAATCAGTTCGCCGGGATTGCTGTCGAGCTTTTCAATCCAGATGCCGTCCTTGTTGATTTTGCACTTGATGTTGCGGTCGGCCGAGCAGGACACGCCCAGGCCTACGGGGCAGGAAGCACCGTGGCGCGGCAGACGGATGATGCGCACGTCGTGGGCGTAATATTTGCCGCCGAACTGTGCGCCCAGGCCGATGCGGTGAGCTTCTTCGAGCACTTGTTTTTCGAGTTCGATGTCGCGGAATGCGCGTCCTCCTTCGCTGCCGGTCGTGGGCAGGTTGTCATAATAGTGCGTAGAGGCGAGTTTCACGGTGAGCAGGTTTTTCTCAGCCGATGTGCCTCCGATGACGAACGCGATGTGATAGGGCGGGCAGGCAGCCGTGCCCAATGTCTTCATCTTCTCGACGAGGAAGGGGACGAGCGTGCCGGGGTTGAGGATGGCTTTCGTCTCTTGGTAGAGGTAGGTCTTGTTGGCCGAGCCGCCGCCTTTGGTCACGCAGAGGAACTTGTATTCCATGCCTTCGGTGGCTTCGATGTCGATTTGTGCGGGGAGGTTGCACTTGGTGTTCACTTCCTCATACATGCTCAGCGGAGCGTTTTGCGAATAGCGGAGATTTTCTTCCGTATAGGTCTTGTAGACGCCGTGTGACAGGGCTTCTTCGTCGCAGTAGCCTGTCCACACTTGTTGTCCTTTCTCGCCGTGGATGATGGCTGTTCCGGTGTCCTGGCAGAAGGGAAGCACGCCTTTGGCGGCCACTTCGGCGTTGCGCAGGAAGGTCAGGGCTACGTACTTGTCGTTCTCGCTGGCTTCAGGGTCATGGAGAATCTTGGCTACTTGCTCGTTGTGCGAACGGCGGAGCATGAACGACACGTCGCGGAAGGCAGCGTTGGCCATGGCCGTCAGTCCTTCTTTTTCAATCTTCAAGATAGGTTTTCCTTCAAACTCGCTTACCGAGACATAGTCTTTGGTCAGCAGGTAATACTCGGTGGTATCCTCTCCCAACTGGAAGGGAGCTTCATACTTGAACGGAGGTGTTGCCATAATAGTATGTATTTATTTATAATGATTAGTACTGGTGCAAAAGTACAAAGAACTTTTCAGTCCTTGGCTTTCGTGTGGGCTTTCTTTAACTCTTCGTCCCTTTCCTTGTGGAGACGGGCGATGAATGTGCGGGTTGCGGTGAATGCATATTCCTTTTTCGCGTCAGCCAGCAGCCGGTCGTAGTACGCGGCCACGTTGTCAGGGTAGGCTTCCAATGCTGTGTGCACGTCTTCCTCTGTGTAAGTGTTCTCGATGTGCTCCTTTACAAAGGATGGATAACAGGCGCACGCCTGGGCGAAGAGTTCGCTCATCCGCCTGAAACAATCCGGGGCAGGTGTGTCCTGAATGCGGTTGTCGTTGCGCATGGAGTCGAAATAGTTCTCCGGGAATATCACGCCCAATGCGTCGTGCCACGCTTCGTCCGGCTTCCGTGGGGCGGTGAAGTCGTAGTTTGCATTCACGTTACGGGCGATGTAGAGCTGCTCCATCCATCGGTAGAGTTCGATGCCCCGACGCAGCGCCTTGGGAGTGACAAGCACATTTTTGTCCACGACGTAGCCGGACTCTTCTGCGGGGGAAGCTGATAGCAATTCCTCCAGCAGGGTTCGTCCCCGGCGCAGGTGGCTGATGGTGTCGGGTGTCAGTTCCTCATAGGTGGAGACAAGGCAATCGGCCGTTGACACACATTGGTTGCGTCCGGGCCATTTCCGCACGTCGCGATAGATGCCCACGGTGGCGAAGTTCACACCCGGAACGATCATCACTTTCCCGTCGGGACGGGTGAATATATAGGAGAAAGGGAAGTCGGAGAGGTCGGCATGGCAGGCATATCGGCCCATTACCATCGAGAATGCGCCGATGTGCCCGTCCCACACGAGGTGTGCGCCGGAGGCCGTCTTGCAGCCCCGGTCGAGCGTACCGTAGTGAATCGGGCCGAGCTTGTAGGCATGGTTGCTCATGTTTGTGCCCGAACCGGCGTTGAAGAAGGAAGTCATGCAGCCGATGAGCAATGTCGATTTGTGGTGGCTTACGGTGAATGGGCCGCCACAGACGGCACAGGCCTCGCCGTTGTCCAGATGGCAGTTGGCAAAGAAAAGCGACGACTCGGCAGTGAATCCCCGTCCGATGTGTGCGGCTTGCCCTACGAAGCATTCGTTCACCTTCGCCCCGTCTGTCACTGCCGCGCCGGCAGCCAGGATGCTGTGGCGGCAGATGGCACCTGCCCCGACGCGCACGGGCGCATCTTTTGTGCTGTCGAGGAAGCAGTCGTCCACCACGTCGGCGCTGTCCACTGAGGCATGAGGGCCGATGTAGGTGTCCTTCACTTGCCGCGTATGGCAGACCGTAGCTCCTTCACCCACCATACCCCGTGCGGGGAGGGCTGACGACACGGCTTTGTCGAGCCGGATGTCCAGCTCGCTGAAGCTGAATATTGCAGGCTGTGTGCGTAAGTAGGCCTCTTGCGCTGTCAGATGGCGGTGGAGGGGGACGACGAACTGTTCGCCTGTCTCGCCCAGGACGTGGATGCGCCGGCCTTGGGCAAACGTGGCATTTTTCTGAGTAACCATCGTCCCGATGTCGGAAATGTATGCGCGGTCGGCCACGTCGTAGTGGGCAATGTAGCCGTGGACGTGCTCGATGAGGCAGTCATCGCCCACGGTCACGTCATGCAGTTCAGCCTGCCGGATGCCCGAGGGACGCTCCACGCCGTCGGCTGTCGTGAGCGTGCCGCGGAACGAACCCAGGCGTATTTTTCCATAGAAAAGCACGTCTTCCACCCGCTCGGGGATGAAGCCGTCGCACACCGCCACGTTCGTCCAGTCGTCGGCATGGCATCTGCGGGCTTCCAGAACGTGGATTTCTTCCGGAGTGAGCGGACGGTAGTAATCATTCGGGCGTGCCATCGTTGTCGTAGGTTTGGTAGAGGAAGTCGTTGTAGGGATACTTCTGCACGTGCAGTTCCTTTACCTTTTTATATAGGAGTTCTTTCAGTTCTTCGATGTTTTCCCGCTGGCGTGCGGAGATGAAGAGGCAGTTGTCGTGCATCTTCGCCATCCATGTCTGCATCAGTTCCTCCAGTGTGATGTTTTCTTTCGTGCGGGGCGTCAGGTCGTCGGCGGCCTTTTCCACCCAGGTGTAAGCGTCTATCTTGTTGAACAGGAGGATGGTCGGCTTGTCAGCGCAGCCCAGGTCGGCGAGTGTTTTCTCGACCACTTGTATCTGCTCCTCGAAGTCGGGGTGGGAGATGTCGACGACGTGGACGAGCAAGTCAGCCTCTCTGACTTCGTCGAGCGTAGACTTGAAGGAGTCGACGAGGTCGGTCGGGAGCTTGCGGATGAAGCCCACGGTGTCGGACAGGAGGAAGGGAAGGTTTTCGATGATGACCTTGCGCACGGTGGTGTCGAGCGTGGCGAAGAGCTTGTTTTCGGCAAACACTTCGCTCTTGGCGAGCAGGTTCATGAGGGTCGACTTGCCGACATTCGTGTAGCCGACGAGGGCCACACGGATGAGCCGTCCGCGGTTCTTGCGTTGGGTGGACTTCTGACGGTCGATTTCGGCAAGCTGCTGTTTGAGGAGCGACATGCGATTCAGGATGATTCGGCGGTCCATTTCGAGCTGTGTCTCGCCCGGTCCACGCAGGCCGACCGAGCCTCCCTTGCCGCTGCCCGAGCCTCCGCCTTGGCGTTCGAGGTGGGTCCATAGCCGCTGGAGGCGGGGGAGCATGTATTTATACTGTGCCAGCTCGACCTGTGTCTTGGCACTGGCCGTCTGGGCGCGCATGGCGAAGATGTCGAGGATGAGTGAGGTGCGGTCGAGTATCTTGACTTTCAATTCCTTTTCGACGTTGCGTATTTGCTTGGCCGACAGCTCGTCGTCGAAGATGACCATGCCGATTTCCGTCTCCGGGTCGTCCTCGCGGGCGGCGATGTAGTCACGGATTTCCTCCAGTTTGCCTTTGCCGATGTAGGTGACGGAGTTGGGCATGTCGAGCTTTTGCGTGAAGCGTTTGGCCACTTCCGCGCCTGCGGTCTCGGCGAGGAAGGCCAGTTCGTCCAGGTATTCGTTTGTCTTGCGTTCGTCTTGCAGCCGTGTGATGAGGCCGACGAGTACGGCCTTTTCGGTCTGCGCCTGTGAGATGACAAATTCTTTCATTCTGCAATCTACTGTTTGTTTTTTATAATGAGGCAAAGATACATTTTTTGAGCAACTAAGAGAAATCCGCCCGGCGGCAAGTGGGCTTTTGCATTTAATTTATCTCAAATTCGGAGAGCGGGAGGTATTTGTTTTCCTCTTTATTTACAAAAAAGACCGCTTCGGGCTGGCCTTAAAGGTGTGCGAAAGCCGGAACTAAGGTAGGCGACCACGGAAAGGAGGGTAGCCGACCTTACCCTAGGCTCGGCCCTCGCTTTTCCTTAAGGCCGTCCATGAGCAGATGCTAGCTGTTGATTATAAGGAAATTGCCTGAGGTGAGGCTTCCTTTTGCAGACCTTGTGCCCATCTGAGAAAATAGTTGAAAAAAGAGCCCTGGCCTGCGGCTGGCGGCGGAATGGCCGCGCCTGACTCGCATCCGGGGAGTGGAAGCCTGCTTGCAGATGGGGAATAATTCCACAACTTTTGGACTTCTTTCTACAAAAGGAGGGCTCTTGTGTGCGGGAAAAAAGGATACGTAAGCCTGGCACATGATTTGTTCTTTTTATGCCTATGAGGGACTTTCGCTAAGGAAAAAGGCCCTATCTTTGCACCGCAGTGTGAAGGAAAGACTAAGACAGATTGCATAATACAACGATTTTCGATTAGGTATGAAAAGACTTTTAAGGAACAGAGAATTCCGTCTCTCGCGGAAGAAAATCATGTACACGTGTGTAGCCCTGGTATTCGTGGCGGCTGCGGTGTGGGTGCTGACGCATCGCCGCGCGGTCAAGCCCGATGTGCCGGTCATCGCTACGGTGCCCGTCACGCAGGAAGATGTGAACGTTTATGGCGAATATGTGGGTCGCGTCCGCGCCCAGCAGTTCGTCGAGATACGTGCCCGTGTGGAAGGCTTTCTGGAGGAAATGCTTTTCGAGGAAGGCACGTATGTGACAAAAAACCAGGTGCTCTTCGTCATCAATCAGGAACAATATCGGGCCAAGGCCGACAAGGCGCGTGCCCAGCTCAAGAAGGACGAGGCGCAGGAGCGCAAGGCCGAGCGTGACTTGGAACGCATCCGCCCGCTCTACGAGCAGAACGCAGCGAGCCAGCTCGACCTGGACAATGCGGTGGCGGCCTACGAGAGCGCTGTCGCGTCTGTGGCCATGAGCGAGGCTGACCTTTTCCAGGCCGAGCAGGAACTGGGCTATACGATAGTCCGTTCGCCCATCTCGGGCAACATCAGCGAGCGGCTGGTTGACTTGGGGACGCTTGTGGGCACGGGCGGCAAGTCGCTTCTGGCGACCATCGTGAAGAGCGACACCGTGTTGGTCGACTTCAGCATGACGGCCCTCGACTACCTGAAGAGCAAGGAGCGCAATGTCAATCTCGGACAGAAGGATTCGACACGCTCGTGGCAACCTTACGTCACGGTCACGCTGGCCGACAACACGGTCTATCCGTATCGCGGGCTTGTGGACTTCGCCGAACCGCAAGTCGACCCTCGCACGGGTACGTTCTCGGTGCGTGCGGAGATGCCGAACCCCGACCGCGTCCTCCTGCCCGGGCAGTTTACGAAAGTGCGCCTGTTGCTTGACGTGATTGAGGATGCCCTTATGGTGCCGCAGAAGGCGGTCATCATCGAGAAGGGTGGTGCTTATATTTATGTGGTGCGCCGGGATTCGACCGTGGAGAGGCGTTTTGTCGAATTGGGTCCCGAGCAGGACAACTATGTGGTGGTCGAACGTGGTGTGGCGGCCGGTGAGCAGGTTGTGGCTGAAGGTTATCATAAGCTGACGCCCGGTATGCGTGTCCGTATTGACAACAGCAACCTGACTTTGCCTTCCGACAGCACGTTTGTCCGCCCTTCTGCGGCGCGCGATTCTCTCACGACCGTTAACGACTAAATATCCCTTCGCCTCATGAAAGTGAATTTTTTCATCGACCGCCCTGTGTTCTCGGCGGTCATCTCGATAGTCATCGTCATCGTGGGCATCATCGGCCTGACGATGCTCCCCATTGACCAGTATCCCCAGATTACACCCCCGGTGGTGAAAATCAGTGCTTCCTACCCCGGAGCGAGTGCGACGACGGTATCTCAGGCTGTCGCCACGCCCATCGAGCAGGAACTCAACGGTACTCCGGGCATGCTCTACATGGAGTCGACCAGTTCCAACTCGGGAGGTTTCTCGGCGACCGTGACCTTCGACATCTCGGCCGACCCTGACCTGGCAGCCGTGGAGATACAGAACCGCCTGAAACTGGCCGAATCGCGCCTGCCGGCTGAAGTCATCCAGAACGGTATTTCTGTGGAGAAACAGGCTGCGAGCCAGTTGATGACACTCTGCCTCACGTCGAACGACCCGAAGTTTGACGAGATATACCTGAGCAACTTTGCGACCATCAATGTCGTCGACGTGCTCCGCCGTATTCCCGGCGTGGGGCGTGTGTCGAACATCGGTAGCCGTTATTATGCCATGCAGATATGGGTGCAGCCCGACAAGATGGCTAACTTCGGCCTCACGGTGCAGGACTTACAGACTGCGTTGAAGGACCAGAACCGCGAGTCGGCAGCCGGTGTGCTTGGACAGCAACCCGTGTCAGGGCTTGACGTGACCATCCCCATCACCACACAAGGACGCCTGTCGACGGTCAGCCAGTTTGAGGACATTGTCGTGCGGGCCAATGCAGATGGTTCGATAATCCGCTTGCGTGACGTGGCCCGCGTGTCGCTGGAAGCCTCTTCCTACAACACCGAGAGTGGCATCAACGGAGGCAATGCCGCTGTGCTGGGCATTTACATGCTGCCCGGAGCGAACGCGATGGAAGTGGCTCAGAAGGTGAAGGATGCGATGGAGGACATCAGCCGTAATTTCCCGGAAGGCCTGACATACGAGATTCCCTTCGACATGACGACCTACATCTCCGAGTCTATTCATGAAGTCTACAAGACGCTTTTCGAGGCTTTGTTCCTTGTGATTGTGGTCGTGTTCTTGTCTTTGCAGAGTTGGCGTGCGACGCTTATTCCTGTGGTGGCCGTACCTATTTCACTCATTGGTACGTTTGGTTTCATGCTCATCTTTGGTTTCTCGCTCAATATCCTGACACTGCTCGGCCTCATCTTGGCCATCGGCATCGTGGTCGACGACGCCATTGTCGTCGTGGAGAATGTGGAGCGCATTATGGATGAAGAGAAGCTGGGAGCATATGAGGCCACCAAGAAAGCCATGAACGGACTGGCCAGTGCTTTGATAGCGACTTCGCTGGTGTTGGCCGCTGTGTTCGTCCCGGTGAGTTTCCTGCCGGGTATTACGGGGCAGCTCTATCGCCAGTTCACCATCACCATCGTCGTGTCGGTGCTCATCTCGACCATTGTTGCCCTTACGCTAAGCCCGGTGATGTGTTCACTCATCCTGAAGCCGGCTTCATCCGGAGGGCATAAGAAGAAAAACATCGTGTTCCGTTACATAAACTATTGGCTCCGCGTGGGCAACAACAAATATGTCTCTGCCATCACCCGGGTCATTCAGCATCCACGGCGCGTGATGAGCGTGTTCGGTATGGTGCTTATAGCCATCCTGCTCATCCACCGCATCATCCCAGCCAGCTTCCTTCCCACAGAGGACCAAGGCTATTTCACCGTGGAGCTGGAGCTGCCTGAGGGGGCAACGCTGGAGCGGACACGCGTCGTGACGGAGCGTGCTGTAGACTATTTGATGACGCTCCCCGAGGTGGAATATGTGCAGAATGTGACCGGTTCCAGTCCTCGTGTGGGGAGCAACCAAGGGCGCACTACGCTGACCGTGATTCTGAAACCCTGGAAGGAACGTGACAATACCACCATCGACCAGCTGATGGCCCGCGTGCGTACGGAGTTCTCCCGTTACCCGGAGAGCAAGGTCTATCTCTCCACACCGCCGGTGATTCCCGGCCTGGGCAGTTCCGGAGGATTTGAGATGCAGCTTGAGGCACGCGGCGACGCCACGTTTGATGATTTGGTGCAAGCTGTCGACACCTTATTATATTACGCTTCCCAGCGCGAAGAGCTGACCGGGCTTTCTTCATCACTTCAGTCTGAGATACCTCAACTTTATTTTGATGTAGACCGTGACCAGGTGAAGTTTGCCGGCGTACCTTTGTCGGATGTGTTTTCTACGATGAAGGCATACACGGGTTCTGTCTACGTGAACGACTTCAATATGTTCAACCGTATCTACCGCGTCTATATTCAGGCTGAGGCTTCTTATCGCAAGCACAAGGACAATCTGAACCTTTTCTTTGTGCGGGGCACCGACGGGGCGATGATTCCCCTGACGGCGTTGGGTACGGCCTCCTATACGACCGGGCCCGGAAGCATCAAGCGTTTCAACATGTTCACCACATCCATTATCCGAGGCGATGCGGCTGAAGGCTATAGTTCGGGGCAGGCGATGAATGCCATTGAGGAAGTGGCCCGCGAGCATTTGCCTGACAACATCGGCGTGGAGTGGAGCGGACTGTCCTATCAGGAGAAGCAGGCCGGCGGACAGACCGGACTGGTGTTGGCGCTGGTGTTTCTTTTCGTCTTCCTTTTCCTGGCCGCCCTCTATGAAAGCTGGATGATTCCCGCAGCCGTGCTCCTGTCGTTGCCTGTGGCGGCTTTGGGCGCTTACTTGGGCGTGTGGGCATGCGGCCTGGAAAACGACGTGTATTTCCAGATAGGATTGGTGATGTTGGTCGGCTTGGCGGCTAAAAATGCCATCCTTATCGTGGAGTTTGCCAAAGAGCAGGTCAGCAAGGGTGTGGACACACTTCAGGCTGCCATACACGCCGCACAGATGCGTTTTCGTCCCATTCTGATGACTTCGCTGGCCTTCATCCTCGGTATGCTGCCGATGGTGATCGCTTCCGGTCCGGGAGCAGCCAGCCGTCGGGCCATTGGCACAGGCGTGTTTTTCGGCATGATTTGTGCTGTCATCTTCGGCATCATCCTCGTACCGTTCTTCTTTGTGTATATTTACAAGGCCAAGGATAAGGCTAAAAACAAACTTTCCAAACATAAATGACTTGTCGTATGAAGCATTTCGTCTATATCATTCTTTTCAGTCTGTGTACCGTGTCATGCCAGCTGGGCAAGCACTATGCACGTCCCGACTTGCACCTGCCGGCTTTGCTTGACAGCACGGCGACAGACACGACATCCATCGCTGACTTCCGTTGGTGGGAACTCTATACGGACACCACGCTGCAGAAACTTATCCGCGAGACGTTGGAGCATAACAAGGATATGCTCACTGCTGCCGCACGTTTGAAGGAGATGGCGGCACAGAGACGTATCGCCTATGCAGATATGTTTCCGCAGGTGAATGGGAGACTCTATACGGACAAGGAAGCCGAAAACTATGGAGGCGACAATTATAAGTCCACACCTGAATATACGGCCAAGTTTATCGCTTCTTGGGAATTGGACCTCTGGGGCAATCTGCGTTGGGCGAAGGACAAGAGTATGGCACAGTTCGTGCAGGCTGTGGAGAACCGTCGTGCCTTGCAGATGACACTCGTGGCGCAGGTGGCACAGGCTTATTTCGAATTGGTTGCGCTGGACAATGAGCTGGCCATCGTGAAGCAGACGCTGAGTGCCCGTGAGGAAAGTGTGCGCCTGGCGCGTCTGCGTTTCAATGGCGGGTTGACTTCGGAGGCTGTCTACCAGCAGGCTCAGGTGGAGCTTGCCCGCACGGCTACCCTCGTGCCCGACCTGGAACGTAGCATCGCCTTGAAGGAGAATGACATCAATTTCCTTGCCGGGCGTTATCCCGAGAAAGTGGAGCGTTCACACCACCCGCAGGACATCCGTCTGCCTGAGACTTTGCCTGCGGGATTGCCTTCCTCGCTGCTCGAACGCCGTCCTGACGTGCGTGCAGCCGAAGAGGCCCTCATTGCAGCCAATGCCGATGTGGGCATTGCTTATACCAATCTCTTTCCCCGCATCACCCTCACGGCGCACTATGGACTGGAGAGCGAGGAGTTCAAGGATTTCCTTCATTCGCCCTATCATTTCCTGAGTGCCAACCTGCTCACGCCCCTGTTTGCGATGGGGAAGAACCGTGCCGTGCTGAAAGCCAAGAAGGCGGCCTACGAGCAGGCTGTCCACCAGTATGAGAAAGCTGTCCTTTCGGCTTTCAAGGATGCCCGCAATGCGATGGTCGAATTCAACAAGGTGCAGGACATCTACGACTCGCGCCTGAAGCTGGAGCAAGCGGCCCGAAAGAGCACTTCGCTTACCCGCACGCAATATATGAACGGTTATATCAGCTACCTCGACTGGCTCGACGCCCAGCGTACCTATCTCGACGCGCAGATAGCCCTGAGCAATGCCGTCCGCGACAAGCAAATCGCGATGGTGCAGCTCTACAAGGCGCTGGGCGGAGGCTGGGAATAATTCGACAACGAAACGTAACGCTTTGTACATCACTTCGTAATATAGCGTGTTTACCTTTGTGTCAGTAATAAAGGTGAACACGCTATTATGTTTATACGCAAACATTACCGCACGGTGGTCCTTTCGGACATCCATTTGGGGACCACTCATTCCAAGGTCGAAGAGGTGAGCCGCTTCTTGCGCTGCATCAACTGTGACCGTCTTATACTCAATGGTGACATCATCGACGGATGGCACATTCGTAAGAACGGCACACGCCGTTGGCAACCTGCACATACGCAATTTTTCAAAATCCTCATGAAGATGATGGAGAACTATGGCACGGAGATTATCTACGTGCGCGGCAACCACGACGACTTCCTGGATAGCATTGCTCCTATCGACTTTGCCAACCTGCACATCGTGAAGGAATATGTGCTGGACGGAGCCGACGGCAAGCGTTATTTTGTTACCCACGGGGACATCTTCGACCGTGTCACCACGCAGATGAAGTGGTTGGCCCATCTCGGCGATTTGGGTTACACCTTCCTGTTATGGTTCAACGGCATCTACAACCGCTATCGCGCACATCGCGGGAAGCCTTACTATTCGCTCTCGCAGCACATCAAGCAGCGTGTCAAGTCGGCCGTGTCCTACATCTCCGACTTTGAAACCACACTGGCCGAGTTTGCCGTGTCGCGTCGGTGTGACGGCATCATCTGCGGCCATATCCATCATCCAGACAACCGTTACTACGGACAGATACACTATCTCAACTCCGGCGATTGGGTAGAAACGATGTCGGCTCTTACAGAAAGCACAGAGGGCGACTGGAACATCGTCTACTACGCCGAAGTTGAGTTGGAAGAAACTCCGTCCGCGCTCAACATTGTTCCAACTATAGTTTCAGCCTCATGAAATACCTGTTTATCGTCCAAGGGGAGGGCCGAGGACACTTGACCCAAGCCATCGCACTTGAAGAAATCCTGCGCAGCAGTGGACACGAAGTCGTGGAAGTGTTGGTGGGGAAAAGCAGTTCGCGCCAGCTCCCGGCCTTCTTCAGCCGCAGCATCCATGCGCCCATCCACCGTTTTGAAAGCCCCAACTTCCTGCCTACGGCTTCCAACAAGCGCAACAACATCACCCGCAGTGTGGCTTACAACGTGGCCCGGCTGCCGGTCTATCTGCGTAGCATGCATTTCATCAAGGAACACATTGCCCGTAGCGGGGCCGACATGGTGGTCAATTTTTACGAACTTCTCACCGGCCTGGCTTATGCGCTCTATCGCATCCCGACGCCCCAGGTCTGCATCGGCCATCAGTATCTTTTCCTCCATCACGATTTCCGCTTTCCCAAGAAGAGCCTGCCCGGCTTGTGGGGGCTGAAGTTTTTCACCCGGCTGACATGTATCGGGGCAAAGAAGAAACTGGCGCTTTCGTTTCATGCGATGGACGAGGACGAGAAGGAAGACATTCGCGTCGTTCCGCCTCTGCTCCGCAAGGAAGTGTTCCGCTGCGAATGCTCGGAGGGTGACTATGTGCATGGCTATATGGTCAATTCCGGCTTTGCGGAAAGTGTACGCGAGTGGCATGCCCTGCATCCCGATGTGCCCCTCCGCTTCTTTTGGGACAAACGGGGTGAGAAGACCGTCCGCCGGGAGGATGACACGCTGAGTTTCTATCCGCTCAATGACGTCGAGTTCCTGCGCCAGATGAGTGGTTGCCGGGCTTATGCCAGCACGGCCGGTTTCGAGTCCATTTGCGAAGCGATGTATCTGTGTAAACCGGTGCTGATGGTGCCGGCCCACATCGAGCAGGATTGCAATGCCTTTGACGCCGCGTCCAACGGGGCCGGCATCGTCTCCGACAGTTTCGAGCTGGATCGTCTCCTGGCCTTTGCCGAACAGTATGTCCCGGATGTGCGTTTCCGCACATGGGTGGAGAGTGCCCCCTATATGATATGTTATGCGCTTGACCCTGATGCCTACAAGCACCAGGCTTCCGACCACATGTATATGGTGGAAGAATTCACCTGATAAGTAAGTCGCAGGAATTAAATGAATCTATCCGGTTATTTTTTTAGACGCGGATGCCGCTGAAGGGCGCGGATTTATAAGATTCAGCGGGATTCAGTGTTTTACAGTAAGATTAATCCGCGTCATCTGCGTCTAAATATTGTATACCATCTTCCGGATGCTCCGACCGAGCGTCCCTACAAATTGTGTTTAGGATGTTTGCCGACATTTCGGATAGGAAATCCTCACATTCGACTCCTTCGGATGGCACATCCGAAGGGACAGAAAGGGGCAGGACCAAGCAAAGGACTCCGCCCGACCACGGATTCCTTTCCGTCCTCGGCTACCCTCCTTTCCGCTCTTGGCTACCCTTTAGGGCATGGTCTCCATGTCCGGATGTTTCGTAGTGTTTCGGGAGTGTCTTGCAAGGCTCTTAATGCTAATTAAAGTGTTATACTGTTAATGAAATAAAAAGAATGAATATTTGGAAGAAACATAAGAAATATGCTTCCTGTGATTCAAACACTTTTTCAATAATTTTGAAAATAATTTACAGGGGGGGGGTAAAATTGAATTATTTTTGTCCTGAAAGGACTAAAATGTATCCTTTTCGGAGGAGGTTTTAAGAAGAAAGGATGGAATATCTTGTTTTCTTATCTTTGAAAATCAGTGTGTTGTGTTTTGGTACTGGTTTTTTATATTAGGTTTTGGCTTATTGCTTTACTCTCATTTTGATAATTATATACATGTTTTCTTGCAGGTATTAACTTGTAATGTTAAATATTTGTCTTCAATTTAAGAAATAAAAGCCAAAAAGAAGATTCGGTTTTGGGGTGGTATGGTAAAGTATAGTAACACTATATTGGAAAATCATTTATATTTGCAATGTGATTCTAAACGAACTCAAAATGGAACTTTAGAAACGCAGTTCACATACATAGAGATTGGCTTCGGAAGTTTCCATCCACCAGACGGTGAGAACCATGAATAACTATTAAATAATGTACGATATGAAACGCAGACTTCTGTATCTGTTAGTCGCGG
>OIWT01000183.1_pt1 | contig 90144 bp, 118 predicted proteins | sample 1587701 | NCBI WGS metagenome assembly OIWT01 (sample SAMEA3888904, study PRJEB22519) | human gut metagenome | biome: human gut; feature: human-associated habitat; material: faeces | place: Denmark | collected 2009
GTTTTTTATTTTTTGGATTTTAATTTAGAATTAAATATTTTGATTTTAAATTTTATAATAGAATTTGTACTATTTATATTAAAACTCAAAAATACCAAAAAATCAAGAAATTTTCATCGTCAATTTCTTACATTTTTCGGCATTTTTCATTATAAAAAGCTCTCAATTAAGAGAGCTTTCTTTTTTTATTTTGTAACTGTTCCACAGCATTTCATTCCACTGCCATTAGCTACAAATATTTCGACATCTATTGCAGATACCGAAGATGTTTTCATTAACTCTGCCCTAATCTTAGGGTCTACCCTTTCACAATATGCACCATATTCGCAATATGTTTCTTTTGGGCATAAGTTTCCGTTGTTTGTTACCATACTGTCTTTCCTCCTTATAAAAAACATCAAATTTTATAAAATACGTACTTATTAAGTATAATACATATTATATTATTTTTCAATATTTTCTATTATATTTTTTGCTTTAATTTCAAAATATTCCATTAATTCTTCTGCTTTTCCAGATTTTCCAAAAGTATCTTTTATTCCTAATCTTACAACTTTAGTTGGATATTCTTCTGAAAGTACTTCGCATACACTTGAGCCTAGTCCTCCTATTATATTATGATCTTCTATTGTTATAATTTTTTTAGTTTCTTTTGCGCATTTTATAATTGCTTGTTTATCTATTGGTTTTATTGTGTGTATATCTAATATTCGTACATTTTTTCCTATTTTTTCTAATTCTTCTTTTGCTTTTATTGCTTCATATACAACATCTCCAGTTGCTATAATTGTTGCATCTGTTCCTTCCCCTATTTGTATAGCCTTTCCTATTTCAAATTTTTCTGAAGATTTGTATATAATAGGTGTTGCAAGTCTAGATAGTCTAAGATATACTGGTCCTTTTATTTTTGAGATTTCTTTTATTGCCCATTTTGTTTGTGTGTCGTCAGATGTACACATGACTGTCATATTAGGCAATGCTCTCATTAATGCTATATCTTCTAGCATTTGATGTGTTGCTCCGTCTTCTCCTACTGTTACTCCGCTATGTGTTGCACATATTTTTACGTTTAAGTTAGGGTAACATATACTGTTTCTTATTTGATCATATGCTCTTCCTGCTGCAAATACTGCAAATGTACTTGCATATGGTATTTTTCCGCATGTTGCAAAACCTGCTGCTGTTCCCATCATGTCTTGTTCTGAAATTCCCATATCAAAAAATCTATCTGGAAATTCTTTAGCAAACATATTTGTTTTTGTAGCTGTAGATAAGTCTGCATCTAGTACAACTACATTTTTGTTTTCTTTTCCTAATTCTACTAGTGCTTCTCCATAGCTTTGTCTTGTTGCTATCTTTTTTATTTCTTCACTCATGCTTTTTAACTCCTTTTAAAATTTATTTTCTTTTAGTTCTTTTATTGCTTGTTCGTATTGTTCTTTATTTGGTGCTTTTCCATGCCACTCAGCTTTGCCTTCCATAAAAGATATTCCTTTACCTTTTACAGTTTTCGCAATTATTGCTGTTGGTTTTCCTTTTGTCAATTTTGCTGTTTCAAAACTGTCTATTAATTGTTGCATATCATGACCATTTACTATTATTGTATTGAATCCAAAGTTTTTAAATTTTCCTTCTATATTATCTAAACCTTTTACTTCTTCTACTGTTCCATCTATTTGTAAGTTGTTTGAATCTACTACTACACACAGATTATCTAATTTGTATTTGCTTGCTGTCATTGCAGCTTCCCATACCTGTCCTTCTTCTATTTCTCCATCTCCTAATAAGCAATACACCCTATATCCTTCATGATTCATTTTTGAAGAAATTGCCATTCCATTTGCAACTGATAAACCTTGACCTAGTGAACCTGTTGACATATCTATTCCTGGAACTTTATTTTTATCTGGATGTCCTTGAAGTAATCCATCTATTTTTCTAAATTTTGTAAGTTCTTCTTCTTTTATAAATCCTCTTTTAGCTAATGTTGCATATAATGCTGGTACACAATGTCCTTTTGATAGTACAAATCTATCTCTTAATGGTGATTGTGGTTCTTTCTCGTTGATATTCATTTGATTAAAGTATAATACTGTTAATATATCTGTTGAAGATAATGATCCTCCTGGATGTCCAGAGTTTGCATTATATACTTGATTTATTATCTGAATTCTAATTTCATTAGCTAATTTTTCTAATTCTTTTATATTTGTTATTTTCAAAATTATCACTCCTTTTTGGTTATTTTATATTAGTTTCTTTTTATATGCAATATATTTTTTAGAATTTATGTATATAATAATGTATACTTTTAATAATAATCCAAAGGATTTACATATTCTCCATCTACTCTTATTCCTATATGTAGGTGTGTCCCTGTTGTTGCTCCATTTGTAGGTTTACCACTACTATCATGATAATTATTTCCTTTTACACCATATACGTATTTTGGTCCTACATTTCCAATTATTTGTCCTATTTTTACTGTTTGACCTACTTCTACTATATAATTAGGTGAAACATGGCAATATGATATTTTCATATTATCTTTGCTTAGTGTTATAGTATAGCCTCCACCTCCCAAAAAACCTGTATATGTTATTATTCCTTCTGTAACAGCTATTAGGATTGTTCCTTCTGGTGCTCCTATGTCAAGTCCTTTGTGGAAAGATGATGCACCTGCTGTTGGTGATTTTCTTCTTCCAAAGTTTGAGGTTATTGTATTATACCCAGGAATTGGCCATGCAAACCCATATTTTGAAATAGTAATTTGCTCAAAAATTTCTTTATCTATATTTTCATAATTTGATATTACTGGTGTAAAAAAACATGTTATAAATATTATTAACACTACTAGTATAGATATTAAATAATACAATGGCTTAAAAAAAGAGCCAAGCATAGAATTACCTCCTTACTTTAGCCCCTTATTAAATTTTATTTTTTCTTAAATACAAATATTTTGCTAAATACGTAGTTAGCTATAATTACTATAAATTGAGATATTAATTTTATTATTCTATCATTAAGTTTTAGTATTGTAACTCCTAAAAACATAATAAGCATATCCATTAAGAGTGTTGCTAGTCTTGATGTTACAAATTTAGTAGCTTCACTTAGTTTATTTGTGTTTTTACTTTCAAATACAAATCTTCTATTTGTTATATATGCGAATGCTACACTTACAATCCACGCTATTATATTAGCTATTTGTAGTTCTACTGCATTTTCTGCATTTAAAAAAGTTCCTACACATATATAATATGTAATTAATGACACTAGAGTAGTTAATACTCCAAATACTATATATAATATTATTTCTTTTGTACATACTTTTTTTATTATTTCTTTTATTTTTTTCATTTTCTACTTCACCTATTTTTTTATTTTGCCATATTTATAAATTCCTCCTACTAGGAGAAATTTCCTACTATATAAAAAAGTTAGTAATAAAAAGCTATTGTTTTTATTGCTAACCCCTTAAAAATATGGCAGGACATCCTTACCCAAATTTGAACCAATATTCAAATTATTTATTTCACTAAATACGGATTTATTTTCAAAAAATGAATTCTCAATTTGCTCAATAGTGGGTACCCTAGTTATGAATGTCCTGTCTTGTGTATTATAAACAATAGTTAAATTGTCATCATACAAATATATTCTATATATTAACACATTTATTAGCATTTGTCTATACTTTTGGTCGTTTATTTTTCCACTTTTTAGATTTTTAAGGAAGAATTTTATTTGTGGCTCTGTAACTTCAATATATGTGGATTTTTCTAATGTAATCAATTTTTGTAGTTCTATCTTTTCTTTGTCCATACGAGATATTTCTTCAAATATGGATTTTCTAACTTCATTATCATAACAGATTTTAAGACTATCAAATAAATTTGCTTTTTGTTTGTCATTTTCCTTTAAAGCATTTTCTAATTGCTTTAATCTTGTATTGTCTTTTTCTTTTTGGGCAATTTTTGCGACTATTTTTGCAATTCTATTTATGGCCTTTGTTGTAAGCATATTTCTTGCTTGTTGTACTACTAAATCTTCTATATAATCTTTTTGTACGTTTTTTCTATCGCATTTGTGTTGCCAAGTGCCTTTACAACTATAATAGCAATGTAATTTTCCCGTGTGTGATGTTCCACTAATACCAACCATCATTGATTTACAAGTACCACAATATAATTTTGTAGTCAATAAGTAATTTGTTTTTGCTTTTGTCCTTGCTGGTGCTTCTTTATTTTTCAATAACTTTTCTTGTGCTTTGTAAAATGTATCATCATCAATAATTCTAGGAATAACATTTGGCGTTTCTTGTCCTTTATAAGAATATACACCAATATATTTTTTGTTTAGTATAATTGTTCTAATACTATTTTTGTTGAACTCTTTTCCAAAAGATGTTTTTATATTTCTTTCATTTAGATAGCGAATAATATCTGCCATTGTGTTATCTGCAATATACATTTCAAATATTTTTTTGACTATTGGTGCTGTTTCTTCGTCAATATCAAATTGTTTTTTGTATATTGTTTTTCCATTTACACCTAATGGTACGGGAATTGACTTTAATTTCAAACCTAATGGAACAGTACCACCATTGTAATAGAATTTACTTGCGTTTATTTCCATACCCCTTTGAACTTTTTGTCCTAATTCCACAGAAAAGTATTCTGCCATACCCTCTAAAACACTTTCCATTAAAATACCACTAGCATCTGTTGAAATATTTTCTCTTGCAGATAACACCCTTACACCATTTAATTTTAGTTTTCTTTTATATATAGCACTATCATATTTATTCCTTGCAAACCTATCTAATTGGTAAACCAAAACACCTTGAAAATGTTTCTTTTCACTATCTTTAATCATTCTTTGAAAGTCTGTCCTATCGTCCCTTGTTCCACTTTTTGCTTCATCTTTATATATTCCAACAATTTCCAAGCCGTTCCTATTTGCATATTCTCTACAAACTTTGATTTGTCCTTCAATAGATTGTTCTGTTTGGTTGTGTGAACTAAATCTTGCATAAATTACTACATTCAATTTTATTGCTCCTTCCTTTTATAATATCTATTAAAAATGAAGGCTTATTTGCCTTCATTTATTACTTTTTGATTAAGTTCTTTGTTATAATATTGTGCAAAGCCTTTAAGTATATTTTTTAGTGAAATGTTGTTTGTGCTATTTTCCAATTCATCATTTGAAAAATAATTTGAAATTCCGTTATAAGCACCATCATAAGCACCATCACAAGCACCATCACAAACTGAATTATAAACAATAGTATCATTGTCAAAGAATTCTATAAGTGCTTCTATTATACTTTCTGTTAAAAAATTTGAGTTATAATTTTGTGCTATTTCTAATTTTTCTTGATTTGCTAACAATACATTTATATTATTTTTTCTTAATTCATATTTTGCATAAGCACTATCATACCTTGTCGAAAATATATCTAATGAAAACATTATAACTGTTTGAACTTGACGCCTTTTACTATCTTTTATCATTTTTCTAAAAGTATCGTAAAATATACCATCTTTTATTGATGTATCTACATATTCGTTTATAATATTAAAATTGTGATTTTTAGCGTAATCATAGCATAATTTTAATTGTTCTTCTATTGTTATTTCATTTTGAATATGTGGGTCGCATTTGACATAAATTACTGCATTATTTTTTAACATTGTTTTTGCCTCCTTTCTAAATTGTTTTGTTTAAACTATCTAATATACTCTTTTGTATTCTGCCTTCAATTCCTATTAAACGTGTTTCTAAATCTTCTTTTTCTTTATCGTAGTTTAAAATGTTTTCTTTATTGTTGCTTATATTGTTTATCTCTTGTTTTGTCCTAACATAACTTTCAATATATGTTAAGAAATTAGAGAAATTGGGAAAGTCAGCTATAAAGGAACTTAAAATTTCTAATTTGTTTTTATTCACATTTGAAACTTCCATAGGGTCCATTAAGTCTTGTATTTCTTCTACATTATGATTAAGCATTGCAAGTATTTTCATTGCATTTTCAGACAAACCAATTATTTTATTTATTTCTTGTGCAGAAAATGTAATACAATCAGTTCTCCCTAAAAGATAATCAGTAGGAACACATAATTTATTGGCTATTTTTTGAAGTTCCTTATTGTCTGCTATACGTTTACCATTTACATAATTTGATATTGTTGGAGCCTTTATGCCTACATAAGTTGCAAATTCAACTTGTGTGTAATTTCCATTGATAATTATCATTTTTAATCGCTTTGAAAATTCGTACTGCTCTTGATAAAAATAGCCGTATTCTTGTATTATTTTTTTCTTTAAATCATCATCATCAAAAACATCAAATTTTCTATGATTTTCATTAGCAATAGATTTGGTTTCTTCCAATAAATCAATTTCTCTATGATTAGAGTTTACCATAGATTTACACCACCTTTCAAAAAATTACACCTAAATTAAGTTTTTGTATCTTATTACAAATTTCTTAATTTTATTGTAAATAATTTATACTACCTTACTTTATGTGTTATTTTTATTATAATATTTATTTACAATCAAACAATATTATTATTATTTTTATTATTATTATAATATATTCTTAATCGATTGTAAATATTATGTTACAACTTTTTTACATTTTTGTCAAGTGCTAATGCTTGAAATATAAAGGAAAGGGGGCTTTTATATGTCTAATGAGAAAATAAAGGATTTGGCTAGACAAAAGAGAAATGAATATCACAGAAATTGGCAAAGACAAAATCCAGAAAAAGTACAACAAGCACAACAAAGGTTTTGGGAAAAGAAAGCACAAGAAGAACAAAAAGGAGATGTCTAAAAATGGAACTTACAAAGGAACAAGAAAAAGAATTTGCTATCTATATTGATTTAGCAGATATTAGAAAGTTTATACAAGATAACCAAGAAGAATATAACATATTTGAGAAACTAGAAAATCAAAGTTTTATTTTTGGTACTTGTGAAATGCTTTCAAAAATCAAATTATCAAAAACTTTTGAAATATTAGAAATAAGAAAGGAATCGAAAAATGGAAAATGAAAATAACGTGGAAAATGCTCTTCGTATTACTATAATGGCTAATATTGACAATTTATTAAGCACTATTGAAAATGAAAAATACGAAGAATTTAATGCAAATAAAGATAAAAACAAAAAAGCACTTTTGACATCAATTAGTTATATACTTGGCGATTTTGTAAATGAGTCTTTTAATCTTATAAGTAAAAATAAAAAACTAAAAAAAGAAAAGCAAAAAAGTATTGTGGAAATATTTTTCAATGTATTTAAAGAATATCAAATTGAATACATTACACAATGTCAAAAATTTGGCAACCAAAATGAAAGTAAATAAATTTTAATGACAAAAAACACCCCAATATGACACCCCTATAAAAATAGTAATGAAAGGAGATTTTGAAAATGCAAGACTATTACATAAAATCAAAAGGAAAACAAAGACTAGGAAAATCTATATATACTTATGAAGATATTACAGAACCTAGTTTTAATAGCGATTATGGTAGATTAGTACAAAAAGGCTATGTATTTTTTGATTTTGATGACCAACCATACGTTGATAAAATTATTGCCATAATTGAAAATTCAAACCTTAAATGTAAAATGTTAAAGACAACAAGAGGGGTGCATTTTTTGCTCAAAACCAATAGAGAAAAGATAACAAATAATAGCAAAAATTTTAATTGGCTAGGCTTAAAATGTGACGTAAAAGGTGTAGGCTTAAATGAAGAAAAACAATGCTATCAAGCAATTAAAGTAAACGGAATATTAAGGGAAGAAATTTGCATAAATCACAATGAAAATGACGGAATTGATGTATTAGATTATGCACCAATTTGGCTATATCAAGCACCTAAAAATAAGCAAATGGACCTTACTATTGACCAAACAGGTGGAAGAAATGAATTGTTTCATAGTGTTTTAATGATTACCGCAAAAAAGAACAATTTTACTTATGAAGAATATTGCGAAATGGCACACATAATCAACAAATATGTTTTACCTAGTGGAATTGACGAAAACGAATTAAATACTGCTATAAGACAAGAAGAATGGGACAAATTAAGTATTTCAAACAAAGACGATATTTTACGTTTAGAAAAAGCAATAGATGTAATTGAACATTTTAATTGCATAATCATACAAGACAAAATATTATTCTTTGACGAAGAACTAGGACATTATTCAAGTAATGAAAATACTATTGACTGCTATATTCAAGAAAAATATGCTAATACCAATATAAGAACAAGCGAAATAATGGAGGTGAAAAACCAAATGGAAATTCAATTACGAAATTACAAAAAATATCAAGAAAAACGTAATGAAGAATATATCGTTTGTAAGGACAAATTAGTTTCTATATGGAAAGACGAAACAAAGGAAATGACTAGAACTATTGTAACAGACGTTGTTTACCCATATAGCATTATGACACAAGAAGAATTAAGCAATTATAATGGAATCGGCAAAAAGTTTCTAAATGATATTAGTTGTAATAATGCAGAAATTGAACAAATAATATGTGAATGTTTAGGGTGTATGTTAGCACCCACCAACCATTTTGGAAAAATTTTTATTTGGTACGGATCAGGGGCAAATGGCAAAAGTGTATTAGTAAAAGCAATGGGCGAAATTATGGGAAATCTTATGACACATAGTAATATACTAAATATTAACGATAAATTCGCTTTGGAAAATGTAGTCAATGGTATTTGTAACGTAACAGATGATGTAGGCATTACAGAAATTAAAGAAACTGGTATTTTGAAATCGCTTATTGATGGTAGCGAAATTGAAGTAAATAGAAAATATAAACAACCTATTAAATGGCAACCAAATTCTCAATTTATTATGTGTTGCAACGAATTGCCAAAAATAAATGATACAACACAAGGAATGATAAGACGTTTGGCATTTATACCTTTTAATATGCAACTATTAAAGGACCAAATTGACTATAACTTATTGAACAAATTAAAAGGTACATATATAGGACTTGAAGAAAAAGACAAAAACAAAGATGCTTTACGATATATTATGACAAAAGCAATTATAGCATATAGAGAAGCCTTTAAAAATGGACATTTAACAGAACTAGAAGAACAACAAATACTTGTAAATGAATTTAAGGAAGAAAACAAAGACGATATCTCATTATTCTATGACTACTTATTAGAAACACACGGAGATTTGAAAAAATTATGTGAATATTTGGACGGAAAACAAACCAATGAAATATGGGACGAATACAAACAATTTTTATTTCCAGAAAAACCAAAAGTAAATGATAGACAATTCAAAGTACATTTTAATAGACTATTACCTAAAAATTTGATAAAGGTTAAAAATGCAAGACTTGGCAAAAATGTATTCACGTCTTATTGTATGTTGTAAAAATGTTATTTTGTTATTTAGTTATTTGCGAAAAAACTTTTATAAAATTACAAAAAATTTATTTATGCTTATACCATTATTGCTTTTTATATTTATAATTTATAAAAGTAAAATAACAAGATAACAAAATAACACACTTATTAAAACGAATATATTTTGAATATCATTTTTGTGTTATCTAATTGTTATCTAATTTGGAAATGGCAAAAATTAGATAACATTTTACTTTTTGGGATTTAAACAGATTTAATCAAAATATATTTATATATAATTTTATATTATCTTATTCAAAAAGTAAACTAGAATTAAACGTAGTTAATACTAGAACTATTTGGAATAAGGCTTTTGTATAAAAATAAAAAGAATAGCATTATTTACTATCCTTTTTATTCTCCCATATCTATATTATCAAATATTTTATCATCAAAAAATTCTTTTAGTTTTATATTTAAGCCTTCACAAATATATTCTACCATATCAAGTCTTATAATTTTTCTTTGCCCTGACATAAACTTTGATAATGTAGAACGTGATATTCCGGCAAGTGTACTAAGTTTTGAAATATTTAGATTTCGTTCTTCTATTAAGTTTTTTATTCTAATTCTAATTGCTTGTGATAAATCCACGATAAAATCTCCTTTAATTTAGTATTTCATTTACAAGAAATTTTATCAAAATATTGGATTTGACTTGTTGACGATTGTCAACTTAACTGATATAATATTTATAATTTTGTCGATAAAAGGAGAATAAAAAGATATTGATTTTATCTTTTTGGGTATTATAGATATTATGGAAGATAAAAAAGAATATTTGATAAAAACATTATCAAGAACAAAGCGTAAAGACTACGAAAATTACGTAATAAATAGAATATATAGTAAATTGGACGATTTAGATATTAAGCCTATGACACAAAAATACGTTAAGCGAAATATAAACAACAGAAAAGGTTATTGCTTAATAGATTTGTATTTTCCACAATTCAATATTGGTATTGAATGTGATGAGCCACACCATATTACACAACAAGAAAATGATAAATTAAGGACAGAAGATATTATTGAAGAATTAGGCGACTATATCGAAAAAAGAATAATTGTGTATAATAAATCAATAATTGATATAAATAGAGATATTGATAAACTTGTGCAATACATTAAAAATGCAAAAAATGAACAAATTAAAAATGGAATTTTTAAAAAGTGGGAACTTTTAAGTCCACAAGAATATTTTAAGAATAAGGACAAAATAACAATTTATGACGATATAGAATTTAATACTATAAACGAAACAAGCAATTTAATTTTTAATACTAATTATAAAGGACAACAACAAGCGTGGTTCCCAATTAAGACAATAAAAAATGAAAGAATAATGGCTTGGTTTCCACAATTAGCAATAGAAATAGATAATACAATGGTCGCTTCTTCTAATGGTTGGCATAATACAATAAATGATGAAAAAGATACTATTTTTGAATATAACGAATATGGTAAAAATGCAAATAGCAATATTGATAACTTAAAAAGAGTAACATTTATGAAGATAAAAGACAAAATCACTAACAAATCAAGTTATAAGTTTTTAGGTGTTTTTATACCAACAAGCAAAACAAATGGAAAAGTAACATATAAAAGAATTTCAACGGAATTTAATATCATAAAGGAGCAATAAAAATGGAAGAACAAGAAGAAATAACATATCATACACCAAATGGAATAATAAAAAAACTAGATACATTCAAAGGTAAAAAAGCATTAATTGGAGATTATTTTGCACCATCATATTACAATACAAAAATGGTTTTAGATAGTTTAGGCTTTGAAATGACTATTGTCAAAACTTATTATGATGTAATAGAAAAAATAAAAAAAGGCGAAAAATATGACGTAATATTTACAAATAACATTTATCAAATTGGTGGCACTGGTCCACAATTATTAAAAGAACTAAAAGAAATTGAAGGCTTTGATATACCTGTTATTATACATACAATATCAGAACAACCAATAGATTACTTTTTAAGTTTAGGATTTAATGGTTGCTTAAAAAAGCCTATAAAACAAGATGAAACGATACAAGTATTGAAAAATGTATTTTAAACAATTTACTAAAGTTGAAAAAAATGATTAAATGTGATTTAATATTACAAATAGTAATTGTATGGAGAAATCTATGGAAGAAAATATAGATAAAAAATATGTGGTTTTAGATGTAGAAACAAATGGACTATCTTCAATAAATGATGATTTATTATCTGTTTCTATATATAAACCTGATGATGAAAAAATATATAATAAGTTTTTGCCATTAGAATTGAATTCAGATGTATATACTACACATATAAATGGAATTAGAAAAAAAGATTTAAAAAAAGCAAAGCCTTTTTCACAAGAAGAAGTAAATTCGATAATTCAAGAATTTGAATTAGATACGAGAACAATTTTAACTTATGGAAATTTAGATGAAAGATTTATAAAGAATTATTTTAAACGAAAAAAACTAAAAGGATTTGAATTAATGAATTTTTACAATTTTAAGCACGATATTATATCATCTACTTTTACGGAGGGAAATGTAACAAAAGACAATTTGTGTAGGATTTATGGAATTGATAATATATTAGAAGTTCATACTGGTGCTAATGATTGTTTATTGGAATGGCAATTATTTAAAAAAATGAATGGCAATAAATTATTGATTACTAGTAATAATGTGTTTGAATTGAATGAAAATTATATTATTCCAGCTAGTTATCTATCAACATATCCCAATTTCAAATATTGCTTTACTAACTTTCCCAAATTAGAATACAAGTCTAGGGTCGTAAAAAGAATAGAGATAAATACTAAAAAAGCAAAAAAATTTGAAACTAATATAAGTGGAATGACTATTGAACATCTTATAAATATCTTATTGAATGTTAAGAAAATTGATTCATCAAAATTTTTAATAGAAAATAAAAGTAAACTTAAATATATTGGTAGATTACCATCTGTATATGATGATATTCTTGTTAATTTTAACAAGGATGGAACTATAACTGCTATTAATGAAAAGGATGAAAAAAAGGTTAATGAAATAAACGAAGTAATACAAGAACTAAAAGAGAATATAACTCCACTAATTGATTACATAAAAAATAATATATTCAAAAATAAAGAAATATTATCACAGGAACTTGTATTTTCAAAAGATAAAAAAGTGTTAGCAATATGCGATCTGTCAAATCAAAATAGCATTTTAGAAATAAAGTCCTATTCATTTAATATGGAAAAAATGAAATATCAATTATATTATGAAATGAATGACAGAAATTGTTACGTTATGAATATTGACTGGTCAAATGCTCCAAAAAAACTAACATTTATTATAACGCATATTAGTTTTAGTCTAAAAGAAACAACAAAAAAGAAAAAAATTCAAAACAATGAAAAAACAAGTAATAAGATTTATACTATGCAAGAATATAGAGATAATATGAAATGCAAAAATATTCAATTAGTCGAATATGGTGGCTTATTAGATAATTGGGTTAAATTACAATGTACTATATGCAACAATAAGTGGGATACAACGTATAAAAATGGACTAACTACAAGGAAATGCCCGTTTTGTTCAAACAAACCTAAAATATCCAGTGAAGAAAAGTTACAAAATAGAACAAACAAATATGTAGAAAAAATTAAGCAAAAAAGTAATGGAAATATAGAAGTATTAAGCTATGTTGGTTCAAAAGAAAATGCAACTGCTAAATGCTTAAATTGTAATCACGAATGGAACATAAGAGCAGACCACTTATTAGAAAGGTGCTATTGTCCTAATTGCAAAAAATAAAAGCAAGTTTTGTATAAAATTTGCTTTTATTTTTTTAAACAATTTTTAATAGGTAAATATAGCCTATTTGTTTGACTTTTACTAGAATTAACCTCAAAATAGGTATATATAATTATATTATTTTTTTCTGAAAGTTTATCAGATTTAATTCTGATAACAACTAGAAAAGTGAATATATGTAATTTTAATTATTTCCATTAAAAAATTCCCTTACTATGAAACCACCATTAAAACAAATTAGGTTCATATTAGGGAAATATGGCAGGGGTAGTAGGATTCGAACCCACACAGGCGGTTTTGGAGACCGATGTTTTAGATCTTTATAAGTTCTTATTTTAAAAGGTCTTACAATTATTTTCTTCGTATTGACCACTTTTTTGACCACTTTTATTAAATATTTTCCCATCCATTACCCCTACTAAATAAACTTTTTTAGTTATACTAGCATAATTATTCAATAAAATCAATTCATTTTTAGAAAATATATTTTTATTATTTTCAATTCTTTCTTTTACTAACTTTTCTAGATTCATAATATACCTCCAATTGACAATTTAGTCTTGAGAGTATATACTTATATTGTATATATGTGCTTAGTATATACTCTTTTGAGATAGTTTCAGTTCCAGCTGAGCTATCTCTTTTTTATGCTCTTATTATATTACCGTATTCGACAAAATGCAACAAAAATCGTTCGTCAAATGTCGACAAAAGCCTGGAACTGGGAGTTCCATATTGTGTAATTAGAATAATATTATTAAAATTAGAAATAATATTTTAGAGGTAATTGTATGATAATATTTAATATAAAAAAGATAAGAGAAACAAAGAATATTACTATATATAAATTAAGTAAAATAACTGGTTTATCTAGAACTTATATAAGGAATTTAGAAAATAATAAAAATGCAAATCCTACTATAAATTCATTATTTAGTATTTCCAATGCGTTAGGTGTTAATATAAAAGATTTATTTTATACTACTTTTGATATTGATTATTTAAAAGAAGAAATGTACAAAAGAATTAACGAGTACGGATTAGACTCTAAAGAAGCATTAGAGATTAGTCAACTTATAGACTTGCTTATTAATATTAAAATGAAAGAAGAACTAGACAAGTAGTCCTTCTTTTTTTACATATTGATTTTTTTATCGAACTTATGAAGTCTTTATTTACTATATCGTAAAGTTTTATTTTTGTCAAGAAAAAAGAACTATCGCTAGTTCTCCTTTCCTCTGTCTTGCTAAAATTTTATTTTTTATTCTCATATTTATTATAGCATATTGTTTGGGTTTTGTGTGTCGAAATGTGTCGAGCATTAAAAAAAGACTATTGCTAGTCTTCTATACTTTGTAAAAAATCTCCATAACTTACTAAAAATCTATTTAATTCATCCGGTTCTACTGTTCCTATTTTACAATTAATACTATTACTTGGTATATTATAAAATTGATCACATTTTACTATACTATCTTCGTTTAAATTATTTATATTGTTTTTATTTAAAGGTTCATTATATTTAAATGGTGAGTTTTCTTTACTTTTGTCTGTATTAGATGATACTATAAATCCAAAATAATCAGCTGGAATAACTTGTCCATCATCATCAATTACTACAAATAAATGGTTGTTTATTTTTTCCATATCTTCTAAGTTTGTTACCCAAACTATGTCCCCCATATTATACTTCATTTTCAACTACTCCTTTTAGTACGTAATTTATTTGCAATAATATTCTTTCTTTCCTTTATGAACTTCTTCATTAACAGGGAAATCTTTGAAAGCAACAGTATAAGATTTTATTAGATTTTTAGCTTTAGCTTTTGCGACGAGTTCTTTTGCTGTTTTACTAATATCGTTTATATTTGTTTTCATAATTATTCCCTCCTTCTTAATAATTATGATACAATATTATATGCATCTCTATATTATTATACCACAAATTTAACATAATATCAAATATTTCCTATTAGGATGATATCATTCACGGAAAGATATTGCAATGCTTTTTGCAAAATTCATAAAAATGTAATATAATTGAAACATTATATTAATATTTTTATCATTTTCATTATTATTATACCATGTTTTCATATTAAGTCAACAAAAAAATTCTGACATAATTCGACATAATTTTTTCTAAAAATCAACGCATTACAATGAATTTTAAGCCGTTTTTATTTTGAATTTGAGTAATTATATTACTTAATTTTATTGACTTTTGGAAGTTTTTCACGTATTATAACGATAAAGAAACAAAATATAAATATTATAAAAAAGGAGGTCCTTAATAATGAAATATGATCCAGAAAAAGATGAACTTACACATTTGGTAAAATATAATGGAAAAGAATTTAACAAAGAAACACTAATAGATGAATTAAAAAGTAAATTTGATGTAACATACATTGAAGATAAGAATAATAACCTTACAATTACTTTAAATAATAAAAGTAAATATGTATTCAATTATTATGATTCTGATTCTAATAATGGAAAAATTAAAATTTATGATGTTTATGAATTAGGTCGTATTATGCCATTAGCAGATATAAACAATTATTAGAGCAGTACAATTAAGTACTGCTCTTTATTCTATCTAAATAATGCATAAAATGTATTTCTACCACAAATGCCATCTACAGACAAATTATTTCTAGCTTGAAATTCTTTTATTGCTTTTATTGTTTCTTCGTTATATTCATCATTTAATTCTAAATCGAATCCATGACATATTAACATTGCTTTAATTAAATATGTAATATTCCCTTTTGCACCTTTTCTTACACCAATTGCTGCAGCTTTTGATTTTGCACCAAAAATACCATCAACAACAAGTCCTTTATTATATTGTGTATTAAATTCAGTTTGTAATGCTTTTACAAGTGCTTTTTTAGTTTCATTACCATATATGTTGTCTACTGCTATATTAAAGCCATATTTTTCGTTTAAGTACTTTTGAATATTAGCTACACTTCCTGTAGCTTCTAATACTTCTTCTACTTCTCCTGTTATAACGACACCATTGATAATTTCTTCAAATGGATATTTATCTCCAGGGCAACTTGTAGCACATACATCTTTATGTTTTTGTACTTTAGTGATATTATATTTTTTCTTTAATTCTGAAACTAATTCTATAATAGAGTTCTTTTGTGCTACTGGCATTTCTTCTTCCATATATTTACCTTCTGCACAAATACCAATTGAATTATAGTTTGAACCGTATGCATGAGCACCTACTTTGTCTTCTGGTCTCATTCTATAAATAGAACCATCTTTTCTAACTAAAAAATGGTAGCCAGCTCCTGACCACCCTTTTTGTTTATGCCATCTATGTATATCTTCTGCAGAACATACACTTGCTTCTGCATGATGAAGTATAATTCTTTCTGTTTTTGTTCTTTTTTCTAGTGTTCCAAATTCTAAATTTGTTTCTATAATATTCATTTATTTTTCCTCCATTTCTGGTAGCCCAGCTACACTTGTTAATAAACTTAAAATTCCTGCTAATAAACTAGCACTTCCTACAGCTAACCAATTTACTTCTCCCATTACTGCACTTGTTCCTATTGTTGCTACTGCTGTTTGTGCTATTGTTTTTATTGCTCTTATTCCTGCACATTTTAACCATTTCTTTACGTCCATTTAACTCACCTTCCTTTCTAGGTCTTCTATTCTGTGATTTGCGACCTTAATTTCTTCATTACGTACTGCATCTGATTGTTCTAATTTATAAACTCTTTCTACAACTTGATTATGTTTTTCTACTTTCTTTTCAAGTTGTTCTACTCTATAATTTGTTAGTTTATTTGCTACTAAAATTCCTCCTAAACTTCCTCCTAGAGTACCTATTAAACTAATTATCGATACTATTATAGTTTCCATTACTCATTCACCACCTAATCTGTTGTTTTTGTATAATATAAAGTTACATATCCAGTACAACTACTTCTATCTGTAGTAGTTGTTATTCCAATTACTGAACTATTGCACATTATTGTTATATAATTCGAATATGGAATTGGTAACCAATAATTAGAGCCACGTGCATAACCTTCCATTTTAATTATATTTTTTAAATTAGAAATATTAAAAGCTACATTCTTTGTAGTTGCGTTAGGTAATTCTCCAATATCTATTACTTTGCTATATAGTGGTTTTCCATCAATCCATTTCCCTATTACTTGTTCTTCTGTAGAATATATATCTCTTTTTTCTAACTCATTAATATTCTCTTCTACCTTATCAAACCTTTCTCCATAACTTTTATTAAGTTCATTATTATACAAATATGTAAGTTGTATATCTGGTTTTATTTCATCTATACACTCTATTTTTGTATAACCTTCATACATTAATAAGTGTTGTAATTCATAGTATGCTTCTTCTTGTTCTGTTGTATATGGTGTTATTGTTTCTGTTGCTAATCTATACTCTATTGTAAGTGGATTTTGTGATAACCAAGCCTTAACTGTATCTTCTGTTTTTCCTACTAAACTTTTAGGAAGTCTTGCAATAAATGATGTACCATCACTATCAATATAGCCACCTACTTCATCAGTATCCCAATTTAATTTTCCAATTAACATATTTGATTTAAAACCAAGTCTTGATCCTATACTTGTAGATGATTTAGTCATTATGTTTTTCCAATATATTCTTACTGTATTTGTTAGAGAGTTGCTTACATTAGTTATTGTTTCATCTCCATTTAATATTAAAGTATTTCTTTCGTTATATATTCCGTCTTTAGCTAGATAATCTCCTTTATGTAATAGTTGTCCTTGTGATAAAGGAAATATTACTGTTTTGCTTTTTGTTTTATCTTTATTTTCTACTTTAAATCCTACACTTCCGCAACCATATTCACTAGGACTTGTTGATTTTGTGCCGTGTTCTAACTTCATTGTATCAATTCTTGATAAATACTCACTAAATCTTATATATCTTGCATTACTTGGTGTTGTTATAATTTGATTTACGTCATCTTTACTTATAAATGCTTTTGAACTATCATAGAAACACCATCTTGTATATGCATCTACTGTATTTGTTCTTATATAAGTTGCATTTCCATCTACTGGGACAAAATCACTCGTATAATTTGTTTCAGCACTTACATTTGGTTCTCCAGTTACAGAAAGTCTATAACCACTTGTAATAGTTGATTTATCAAATAATTGTATATTATCCCCTACATTTCTAATACGTGAAGGATAGTCTGGACTTGGACTTACGCCATATGGTTCGTATATTGTTTTTGAAATATCACTTACTAACATTGGCTCAAATAATAAGTTATTTATTGTTACACCACTTTGTATTCTTATTCTTGGAATAAAAGTTGTTTCTTCTATAATTGTAAATTTTGCACCATTTCCTACATCTATAACTGGAATAGTATTATCTGAAGTTTTCATTAAATCAAATCTGTATGTATCAGTAGCTCCACCTCTTGGACAACCACTTAATTTATATGTTCCAGCACTATATGTAATACCACTATTTAATTGTAATATAGCATTTGCAGTAACAGTTCCATTAACTAATACAGTTCCATCTTTATTAACTATAAAATCTACTCCATTTATATTTTGTGTAGTTACATTATTAGGTAATATATTATACCCTTCTCTTGTAGCTTGCTCACTCTTCCCACTCTTTATATCTAGCTTTCCTTTTACTCCTGCACAATTTGTTATTGTTAACTCTTCTGATACTTCGGTTGTTTGGGTGGTTTTGGTTGCATTTCCTACTGCTGTATTTAATTGATCTAAAGATACATCTCCTGGATCTCCTTTTGGTCCTGTATCTCCTGTATCACCTTTTTCTCCATTTGTTACTGTAAATGTTTTTGATGTTCCATCAGTAAAATAAATAGAGTAGGTATCTACTAAACCTACTCTACTTATTCTTTCTATTCTATCTATTCCATTTCCTTTTTCACCTTTTGGATATAAATTACCAGTTATTTGTTCTACAGCACTAATATTACCGTTTATTTCTGACATTTTTTATTCTCCTTTCTCTGCAGGATATATAATAAATTCTTTTGCACCATCTTCATCATACCCTATAATAGTTATTGTTTCATTTAAAGATATTTCATACCAATATGTTTTTGGTTTATTTATATCTTCTCCTATTATAGTATTTTCTTTAGTTAATACTAAATTAACAGATGTTGTTGTCTTAGCAACAGTTGTTTCTACTTCCATTACAGGATTACTATAATCTTTCTTTTCATATATTCGTAATTTTAAAATATCTCCTTGTTGAAATTCATATTCTCCATTATTAGCTTTAACTTCTATTGTTGCTCCATCTCCTCTTGAGATATGTACTGTCTTATTTGTATCATCAATTTTAAACATATTTACCTCCTAAATTTTAATAAATCCATAAACATTTAATACAGCTTTTAATCTTCCTGTTTGTTTAGCGCAATTACTATTATCTGTTGCAGAATAAGTAGGTGCACTATTTTTTGTTTCTATTATTAATCTATTTAATCCAGATGACAATTGACTAGCTATATCTATAGATTGTTTTGTTTCAATTTTTGCTGAACTAGATGAAGGAATAGATGGTGTCCAACCTGCAGTATCTCCAAATGCACTTGATATTTCTTCTAAAGAAGATGGATTTTCATAATAACCACTATTCATTTCTGCATTTATATATCCATCGTTACTAGCTTTATATAAAGCTAATGCTCGTGAATACCCATAAGCAGGAATATTAGTATAATAAACTGGCTGATGTAATAAAGTAATATATGCTTTTGATATTGTAAAATTAGAAGGAATATCTGCTAAAATTTCAATAAAATCTTTTGAATTTTTCTCATTCATATAATCTACAGAAAATCCAACAAAATTCCAACCTATTCCATTTGCAACACCATTTTGATAGCCTACAGCTAAAAATTGTAAATTAGACATAAGCCCTTTATCAGTAATAATTTCTGCTCCATTACTTAATTTTATATTTCCATATTCATCCCATTTAGTATTTTTAGTATCAATAGTTCCATCTGATAAATCTATTTTCATACCACTCGTTCCAGAAACATAATTTTGAGATTTTATTACTCCAGTAGTAATGTTTTCTCCTGCTATTGTTGTAGAGCCTCCAGTTGATAAATCTGTAAATTTTACATAGTCCTCAGCAATTTGCGTTACTGTTCCTTTTAATACAATAATTTCATCATTTTGTTTTATAGCTACTGTAGTTGTATATTTACTAGAAATTATAAAATCATTTTCTTCATACTCTAAACTTGATATTTTCCCTAATTGGCATATAAATAACGTTCCATCTTCTTTAATCCACCAATCACCTGAACTATATGGTGGTGTAGGTTGATTGAAAAATACTTTTCTTTCAAAATCTGTAGAAGTATCTAATTCAGTATTTGTTAATGCCATTGCTTGTATTAAATTATAATCTTCATTTTTTTCCCAACCATTTTCATAAAATTGATATACATATCCACTATTTTTATCATAATAAATATCTCCATAATGTTCTGATGGAGTTTGCCATGATATATATGGTTCATTACTTGTTGTTGGAATGCCAGAATAAAACCAAAGTGAAACTTCACTCTGGCTATCTAAAACATTTTTTAAATTTATTATTAAAGTATTTAATATACTATTTAATTCATTATCTAATTTAATTAAGCTTTTGGCTTGTATTTCTATATTTTTCTTTAGCCCTAATAAAGAAGCAAAATCATATTTTCTTTCTAAATCTTGTGCAGTTCTTACTCCATTTAAGTCTTGTTTAGTACTCATAATTTCCTCCAAAATTAAGGAGAGTTACCAAGTAACTCTCCCATTTTTATATACTGTAAATCCAGAAAGCTTTTCATATATGTCTAATTTTTCTTGTTTTGTTAATTTCATATTATTTACATAGTTTGCAAGTGTTGTTTTTTCACTATTCGTTAATGTGTATTCCATTCCTAAAAGTAAAAGTCTTTGATTATAACTTATATTCATACTATTTACATATTCATAAACTTTTTTCTTTTTGCTTCCGCTAACTGTTTTTCCTGTAGTTGTTCCATCATCTTTCTTATCAGATTCAAATTCTTGTTGTTTATATTTTAAATATTCTTTAATATCTATTCCTGATTTACTAATAATGTCATATTGTGTATCTTTTGCATTTTTAATATAATTTTCATAAATAGCTGTAATTTCTTTATCTGAATATTTAGAGTCTAATAAAATTTGAATTTTATCCTTATTTTTTAAATCTTGTTTTTTTGTTAATTCTCCATTATTTCTCTTTTCTTGTGTTTTTTGATATACCATTTGTTTATAGTCCGAATAAGTATCTAATGATAAATCTCCAATTTTTTGTTTTTCTTCATCACTTATAGATGTCCAATTTCCTTTAGAATCTCTATAATATTCTTCGTCGCCTATTTTAGAAGAATTATTTGTTTTGTTTAAATTAGAATAATTATTTATCCCTTTTTCTGCTAATTCATTTATTTTGGATTGTATTTCTTTTACTTGTCTTGTTTTTTCTTTATTTGAAATATTACTCATTTGTATTTCTCGTTTTTGTTTATATAAATCACTCATATCTTTTGAAATACTATTTAAATATTTTAACTGTAATTGGTCTTCATCTGTAGCAAATGAATCATTAGCAATTTGTGTTTGTTTCTCTAATGTTTCATAAAATTTGCTTACATTTTTATTTTTTAATACACTATCAGTTGTAAACTTATCAATTAAAACATTCTGTTTTGCTTGAGGTGTTATCATAGGTAATAATATATCTCCTACACCTCCACTATATTGGTCTATTAAATAATTTATTTTTTTAGGACTTACTTTTATTTGTTTTCCTAGCCATTTACTAAACTCATCTGTAGTTTCATCATATTGATTTTCTGGAAGTTCTTTTTGTAATCTACTAGATACTAAATCTCCTCCATACCATGTTTTATTGTTTTTCACTTGTGCTATAGGAGATAGTATATTATCTTCTAATGGATTATTAGGAGCAATTTGATTTATTATTGTTTCTTTAAATCCATCCCATGCATCATCTTGACCTTGAATACTTTCTAATGTTCTTCTTGCTGCAGCTCCAAAAATACTTAAAACTCTTCCTTTAGGTATTCTTATAAATTTACCATTATCATATTTAAATAAATAGTATAAATCTTTTGTGCTTTGAGGTAAATCTTGATAGTCATCATCATCATCTAATAGCATATGGTTTAGAACTGATGGAATAATACTCATTATGGTTGCTTTGGCTAATAAATTCACATATCCTTTTGCTCCATTTTGTCCCGAAAAATTTCTAAATTGTTTATCTAATCCTTGTATAGAAGCATTCAAGAAATTTACTCCATTTCTGTTTAATGCTTTTGCTATATCTCCACCTCTTTTAAAATTTGTTGTTATTTCTGCTGCATTATATAAGGCTTCATTTAAACTTTTTCCATCTTCTAATGTAGAAATAAATTCTGACATTCTAGGAAGTTGTTCTACAATTTCATTAATATTTCTTATTTTTTGTATAAATTTATTATGCTTTTTTATTCCTTCATTATAATCAAAATATGTATTAGTCATTCCTCCATTTGCCATATATGATTGATAATATTTTCCTTTAGTATATATTTCATTTAAAGCTTTTCCATAATTTTTAATAAATTTACTAGAATATTTCGAATTAAATGCTCCATCTTGAAAATCTTTAAAGAAATTAGTTACTACAAATATTGGATTACTAGATGTTAATAAACTTCTATGAATACTTGTAACTTTTTGCAATGCTTTTACTGGAAATGTTTTTTCTAATTTACTGATCTCTGTTGGTTTTAAACTTTCATACAAATTATCATTGATTTTTAATTTTATTTGTTTTCCATTTTCAAAATATAAATAATATTTATTTCCTTGATTATCAGTATCTACCATAGTATTCATATCTAACAATAATGTAGGTGATAATTCTATATCTACTCCCTCATCTACTTGCGCATTTTTTAAAGTTTTTGCTAATTCTTTTCCTAATTGATTTTGATTAACAAGTCTTTTTATTTTTATTGCTTGTTGTGCCATTGTCTCTTTTATAGGTTGTATATCAGAATTTCCACCAGTAGCTTTTTTAAGAGGTGCTATTGCTCCAGTTTTTTCATTATTTCCTGTATATAAACTATCTTCTAAATTTCTTGATATTGCTATATAATTTGGATACATAGATTCAATATAATCTATTGTATCTTGTGTTAACATTCCTGCTTCTTTTAAATTATTTAAATTATTATGATTAAATTTTTTAATATCTTCTGCATATTGTTTAAATTCTGGATGCTTTTTTTCTAATTCTAAAGCAATTGAAGTTGATTCTGCTGGACCAATTTCTTCTCCAAAAATATATTTACCTCTTTCACTTCTGTCAATATTATGCTTATGTAATAAATATTCACTAAATTCTTTTGTTAATTTACTATTTTCTATAGGTTCCCATATTTCATTTATAGACTTACCTATTTCATTTCCATTATTATCAGTTTGTGCTACACCTACAACATATTGTCCTTCTGCAAATGAATTTAAATTTTTATCATATATAAATTTTAATTCTAAATTATTAGTTTTCTCTGCTAATTGGTCAATGTAATGTCCTTTATTTATAAATTTTTGTGCTAGTATATCTAAACTATCTTTTATAGTGTATTTATCATTTGCATATTTTTCTAATAAACTAGCTTTCTTCTTTTCCGTTAATACTTCTGTTTTTCCTTCTTTTTCATATATTTTATTAAGAACATCATAATCTTCATCTGTTAGTAATTCTACTTTTTCTTTATTATTCATTTTGTATATATCTTGTGGTGAAGGAAAATTTATTTCTTCTGATTTTTCTTCTACTTTTATTGGTAGTTTTACATCTTGTATTGTTTGTCCTTTTCCTGTATTTTTATAGTTTTCGTCTAGGTATGATTGCCATGTTTCGTTATTTTGTGAATATCTTATGTCTGGGTTGTCTGTAGGATTTAAATTATCTATATTCTTTATTTGATTTGAGTAAAATGGAATTACTACTTGATGTTCTTCTCCTCCATTTTTTCCTCCGTTATCTACAATTCCGTCATATCCATTATTTTTTAATACATTAGTAACCCAATCTGGAATACTTGTCCATGCATGTGTTGTTCCATTTTCTATATCATCTTTTAGTCTATTCATCCATTGTATTGGAGTAATATTGCTCTTGTCCCACTGGTCAGCACTATATCCAATTTGTGTTGGAGCATGTTTCGATGCTTTATCTAATTCTTTAAATATTTCTGAACTAATGCTACTTGTATCAAAAGGATTTTTAATTTTTAGATATACATTATAAACTTTACTATCTATTTTGTAAGGGTCTAAATACTCTACATCATTTATTCCAGCTAAAGCTAAAACATCTTTAAATTTTGCCATATCTTCGCCAAATAAATTACCATCTTGTATAAATACATCGTATAAAGCTTTAATTTCATTGTTATGTTCTTCATTTTTTAAATAATAATCATATTGTCCTGAAAAGCTATCATGATTTTCATCATAAACTATATTTTCATAATTTTCATCAAAACCTATTGCTCTACCTTTTTTATTTATCTTTTCTTGTTGTTGTTTTGTTAAAGAGTTCCAATAAGAATCTAAATCTTTTCCATTAGCTTTAAATAGATCATATTCTGTATCTGCTTCTCTTGATATACTTGTATCCTGTTTATTCTCAGAATAACTTTTAGCTATATTAGAATTGTCTGTAAAAAAAGCCATAGGTCCTGATGTAGCTTTATTAGGGTCAAAATAGTTTCCTACTCTATCAGCTCTTTGAGTTCCATGATAATATTCTTTTATATTTCCATTTTCATCTCTAAGTTTTTGACTAACATCTTTAAAATACTCTTGTTGTTCTTTTGTTAAAGTTCTTCCTTGATTATCTTGCATAGAAAAAGAACCTGAATTATTTTCAGATTCTTGAATAGAATATTTAGTAGTGGTATTGACATCATTTTTTGTTGGTGATATACTATTATTAATAGAATCCGTACTACTAGATTTACTTGCTGAAACATGCGAGTTTGACGTAGTATGGATTTTATTAATTTCATAAAAATGTTTATTTCCATTCTTGTCTACACCTATATTTATTAATCCTTCAAAGTTTTTTCCACCTAATTCAAATTTGAACTTATAATATTCCCAATTAGGATATTTACTTGTATCTTTTGTTGGTGGACTATCTTCTACTTTTTCTGCTATTTCTAATACATTTTTAAGTTCAGGTGTTAATTGCATTTTTTCACTTAAATATTTAGTTTGTTGAGTTGGATTTGTATATTTATTTATACCTTTACTTCCTATTGTAGCTTTATCATTTTTATTTAATATTGTATTCCCTTTTAAATAATCTTGCATATACATTTTAGCAATCTTATTATAATCATTTTCATTTATTCCATCAAAGATGTCTTGGTCTGTATCTACTTTTACATATTTATTTCCATTATTATCAGTTTGAATACTATATTTTAATTTATTATTATTGCCTTGATAATCTTGTTTATAAGCATTTTCAAATTTATTTTTAACATCTGCCCAGAATAATTTTTCATTGCTATATCCTGTTAATTTATTTATCTTATTAAGCTTATCTATTACCCAATTATATATTCTTCTTGCAGTACTTGGTTTTTCCATTGTTAAAGTATTAATAAAATCTTGGTCTCCTAGTTTATTTCCTAAAATATCTGCTACTGCTTCATTATCTACTAATGATTGAAACTTACTACTATTCTTATCATATACTTTTGAATATATATCTTCTAATGATTTTCTCGCATTTTCAAATCCTATGTTTCCTTCGTCATAGCTTAATATTAAATCTTTTAAGTCTTTATATTCTGTTGTTCCTTCAAAATCATGTGTTAATTCATGTATAATTACATTTTGTAATGTCTTTTTAGTATCTGCATTTGGATTTAATATTACTTCTCTTGTTGTATTTCCATTTGCATCTGTAGTTATTTTCCATATTGCATTAGTATTATTATCTGTAAATATATCTGCATCAAATCTTGTGTTTATTCCTCTTGCTTGTGTAATTTTATTTATAGATTGCACAGTTTCGTTATTAGTATCTATATTATATTTTTTAGCACTTTCTTCAAATAGTCTATTTGTATATCTATATTTTTCATTTGCTACTGTCATCATATCAATTTCTTTTGACGTTTGATTTTGAGACATTTTATTTTGTTCTTGAATAATTTGTTGTGTTTGTATATTATTTTCTTTATTTACTTGGTTTTGTTGTAAATATGTATTACTTTTTAAATAATTATTATAATCTTGTAATGTATTAACATTATTCAAATTATTTAATAAATTAGTTTTTTCATCAAAATTTATGTTAGTATTATTATTAAGTTCATTTCTTATAATATTTTTAGCTTCATTTAAATATTTTTGTCCTTTTATATCTTGTACGTCATTATAAGTACTTCCACCTAAACCTAATGCATTTAATACAAGTGTTGTTAAGAATGTTCCTTTTGTTGTTTCTTTTGTTTCGCTCCACCATTCTTGAAAATTTGGTAATTCTTTATTGTTTATAATTTTATCTATAATATAGCCTAGTTGATTTTCTAAATTCTCTTCTCCAATTTCACCTATCATTTCATAAGCTTTTGATGCTAATTTTTGACCTACTTTTCCTTTAAAATGACTTTCAATAAATTTAGCAGCACTATCATCTAATGAACCTTTACCTATAATATTACCACCTGAAATTTTTTCAATCAAACCTGATACAATACCTTTTGCTGCACCTGTTATAGTCGCTTGTAATTTATTTGATGCATCTTCATTTAAAGTATCTTGATATTCTTGTGCACCTACATTAATTCCTTGTGTTACAACTCCTGAACCTGGTAATGCTATATTTGATATAATAGAAGGTACCATTCCACCTATTGTTCCACTTACTTCTGATGCTGTTTTTACTATATCATTATCTATATTAGCTGTTGTTTGCTCATATTTTTTAGATAATAATTTATTTGTTTTTAATAGTTCATTCTCATCTGCTTGAGTATTACTGATTTTTTTAGGAGCAACTATACTATTCATTGATGCAAAAGTAGTACTAGTTGAATCCAATGCTTTTTGAGGAACTCCCAATAATACATGTGCTATAGCAGAACTATAATTACCATTAGATATATCTTTATTAATTTTATTTGCCTTTTCTTTTGTTTCCTTTTCTTGTTGATATTGAATTGTATCTAATTTAAATTTATTTGCATCTTTTTCATTATTTGTTATGGCATTTATTATACTTGCTCTTTTACCATAATTCATATTAGATAAATTATTTAATACATTATCAGTATTTATATTTATTGGTTTTTCTGGATTTAATAATGGAAGTATTGGCTTTTGGTTTGAAGAATTATTGTTTACTTGTTCCTCTTTCTTTTCTGACTCTTCTTTTATTATTGTTCCTATTTCATGTAAAGTATTTCTTTTTGAAGAAGAATAATTATACATTGTCTCTTCTTGTTCTTTACGTTTTTTTTCTAATTCTTCTTCTTTTCTCTTTTTTGAAATATCTTCATATGATAGTCCATTGTCTATCATATCTTCAAATAATGAATTTCCATTCTTTTTCTTTTTTTTATTTTGTATTGTATCATATGATAACCCATTATCTATCATATCTTCGAATAATGACATAATTTTTCTCCTTTAATAACCATATCTATTAAATAAGTTTTGAGCTTCGCTACGACTAATATTACCTGCATTATATTGTGATTGTATATATGTTGTTATACTTGATTTCATTTTTTCACTAATTGCATTCTTAGTATTTTGACTAGTATTTTTATAAATTGTATTTAAATCTTTTGTTAATGTATTATAAATATTATCTAATTTTGATTGTACACTACTTAATTGTGAAGATGTTCCAGAATCTTTTACTGTTAATCCACTGCTACCACTTGTAGAGCTATATCTTTTAGCTTTTGATAAAGCATATTCTTTTTCCCATTGTGCTTGTGCTATTCTAGATTGTTCTCTCTTATATGCAAGTTCTGCTTCTGCTTCTCTTTTCTTTTCTAATAACTCTTCTTTTTGTAGAAGTAATTGATCTATTTGTCGTTTAGCACTATTATAGTCTTGTAAAATTCCAACATTTGTATTATATAAGTTTCTTCTATTCTCAATTTCTTGATTAATTTGTGCTAATACATTTTGATATTTTGTATCATACCTACTATTATTAGCATTAATTTGGTTTGTTTTAGCATCTAACAAACTATTCTTATATTGGAATCCTTCTAAAGATAATTGTAATTGTTGCTGTAAGGCATTATATGAAATTTCAGCTAATGCACTATTATTCGTAAGTTGTGCTTCTTTAATAGAATTATTATAATTTAATATTGCTTGATTAAAACTTTCTCTTGCAGTTGCAACTCTATTTTGGTATGTATTATACATACTTACCATTGAACTTTCACTATAGCCACTATTACTTAATCCTGATATTGCCATTTGCTCAGCATTAACACCGTATTTATTACTTTGTTTTTGATAGTCTACATATGATGCTTTTTGCTCTTTAGTATAATCTTTTTCTGCTTTATCTTTTTCTTGATTTATTTTTTCTATTGCAAAGTCAGTATTTTGTTGTTGTAATTGGCTTTGCTTATCTGCCCATTCTTTTGAAGCATTTATTTGGTCCTGATAAAACTTATTTGAATCATTAATCATATTATCATATGTTTTATTTATTTCTGCTTCTTTTTCTGCTTGTTCTGCTTTTACATCAGTTAATCTTTTATCGTTATAATCTACCGTTTCATTTGGATTATAATTATTTACATATTCATTTGCTTTATTTACTAAGTCTTTATAACTTTGTGAAATATAGTCATCTGCATTAGCCATTTTATCCTCCTATCTTTTGACATAACTGCCAATAAAACTTTCTAATGTACAAGAACGTAAATAAAAAGGCTTAGAAGAACTAAACCTTATTTGTATATCTTTCCATTTTTTCTTTTTAATTCTTGGAACTACATAACCTTTTGTATTTTTATATGTTCCTATTTCTTCGAATTGATTATTATCTGTTTTTACTTCTACTTTTATGCTTTCTCCTTCCATATCTACAACACAACCTCTTTTGTTAGTTGTTTTTTGCATATTTGGATTCTTAAAGTTATCTTCGCATGTAGTCCAATAAGATGAAATTTCTGTATCTGTTTTTGTTAATGTATATATTCCATCTTCACTACATAAATACAAGATATTGTCTTTTACAGTTGCAAAAGTTATATTTTTTCTTAACTCCCAATAAAACCACTCATATTCATTATGTGTTTCATTTGTAAACATTGCATTACTATCAGCTAAATAAACTTTATTGCCTATAATAACTAACAGATAACCTTCCCATTCTTGTAATATTAAGTTTTTATAGTTACTTTCTAATAATAATTTACTATCTATTAGACTAGACCTATGGGCAACTACTTGTTCTGTAGTTATATCTCCACTTATTCCTTCCATACCTCTATCACTAAAAAATACTATATCATCATTAAAGTTTATACCTGTAGCCACACAACCTGTTGAAATATTTGAATGTGTACTAGGATATACCTTACCTGCTTGACTATCAATTGTTGGATTATGATAAAAAATAGTTGTATTTCCTTGTGATGGTTCTTTAAATACCCATAGTGCATTATTTCCTGCTACCATAGCTTTTACTTTAGACATATCTAGACCTTCATTATAATAATCTAAATCACTAATATATCTTGGATTATCTAATGAACTATGGAATATTGTATTAGGATAATCTTGATTTCCACTAAAAAATACTCTATTATCAAAAACACATAATAGAGTACATTTATCTATTCTATTTCTATAGCCACTTACTTCTTTATAAAATTGAATTATTACATTATCTTGTCCATCTGTAAGAGGTTTTTCTGGTGCAGTTGTAAAAGTTATAATACCATTTGCTGCATCTACACTAAATGCTGTAGTTTCTACATCATTAATCCATGCTTTTACTTTAGATGTTGATATTCCTGTTGTATCTAAATGGTATTCTTTAGATGTTCCATCTGCACAAAAACTGTTCTTTCTATAAGGTGTAAGTAAATTAACATCTTCATATGTAGTTCCTCCACCATTTGGACTTCTTCCTATAGTTGTTGTTGGTATATAACCTTCTACACTTTTACAAGTTTCTCCATCATATTCTAAATAATTAATTCCGTCTTTTATATAAAATATATTATTATATATAAAACTTTCACTCTTTCTTGGATTCATACCTGTTTCTTTAATTGTAGTTAATACTTTTGTGCTTAAATTATAATCATATAAAGATACTCCACAATGAATTATCATATGTTCTACTGTATTTATAGTATAAAAGAAAAGACCATATATAGTGTTATTAAATTGTTTAAATAACTCTATATCTGGTCTTGTTTCTACACATTTTCCTAAACCTTTATAATTCTTCCACATATTTAAAGCATTTGGACTTCTATATAATGATACATCATTTCCTGTAAAATCTACACCTCTAAAATTTATATATTGTCTTGTTATTAAATCTCCACTATCATTGTTAGGCATATAACTTCTCCTTTAAAAATCTACTCCACCTTCTATTGTATAACTTTCTATAGAATATCTTGGATCTAAATTTTGTTTTAATTCACTATATCTATTTGCATAAATAGAGCCATATTGACTTGATACATCACTTTTTAATAAATCTGCAGCCACACCATATGGCATTATTTCTAATACATCATCTGATGGTTCAAATTTATAATCATTTTGTGTTTCTTTTGTTATTCTCTTAGGATATTTATAATAAAATATTCTTGCTGTTCCATCTTCTTTTGGAATTATTATATCTCCAAAGCTTTCATACTCAATACCTTTTATACTATCAAGTTGGAAGAAATTTTTTAGTTCTTTATTTAATTCTATTTCTTCGTTTTCTTTTACTTCTAATGTTTCATATGCAGGTATTTTCTTAATGCGTATCAATTCAAACATTATTTGATTAATTACATCATTTAATTTTTCTTCAATATCTACATCTTCTGTTAAAAGTGGATTATTTGGACTAATTTCCTCTATCAGTCTTAATACTTTCTTTTTCATTTCTAGTAGAGTCATCTTTTACTTCTCCTTCCAACGCAACTTTTAAAGTTTTATAATCCTCTATTGCTTCATCAATTGTGCATATTCCATCTTGTGGTAAGAAATATCCTCTATTTTCCTCTTCTAATAAAAGAATTTCTCCTTCTTCAAGATTTAATTCTAATAAATTTGTACTTGTATATTTTTCATTTTTATAAATATAGGTAGATTTTAATTTCAAATCTTTAATTTCTTGTTTTACCATATCATTTTTAAAAGTAAGCTTAGTATCTTTTGTTATTTTTACTCCTTTAAATGGTCTTAAATCTGGTTTTAATACATAATTCATTTTATACCTCTTTCTTTGTCTATTCGTGGAGTTGCACCACATATTACTCTTATAGACATATATAAAAAGGGCATTACTGCCCTTTTGTTATGCTGGTATTTTTACAGCTTGTAATTCATCTTGTGCAATAATTTCCATACCATAAGTATCTAATCCTCTAATTCCATCAGAGAATGAATCTTGCAATCTTAAAGATTCTACTTCATTGATTTGTCCAACAAAAGCAATAGCTTCTTTTGAACGAATAATACACCATCTATGTGCATCATCTTTATATATTGCATTAGACATAATTACTTCGAAATTATCATACATTCCTACAACACCTTTTCTAATTAATTCTGGGTTGTTTGTTGATAATTCTATTAAGTTATTTTTAAAGATATTGTATGTAAATGGGTCTATTTCAATTACTCCACCAACATCAAAGTTTCTTTCTCTTAATGCAACAATTGCTTCATCTAAAGCATTTTTTATAGCTGCTTGAGTCTTTGCAGTTGCAGTAGTAATATTTTTAGCACCAGTTTTATATGTACCTTTAGTGATTTCATAATAATCACCAATATTATCCTTTACAGGTTTAGCAACTCTTTTATATTTTCCATTTGATAGTACAAAATAATCTTTATAAGATTTTATTTCTGAATCAGTTGTTTTTGTATATGTTGCTTTTCCTTCTTCAATAGTAGAAATACATTTTCCTGCTACTAATCTACCTACATTAATATCTCTTCTTTGAGCAAGTTTACTTGTTGCTTTTGCTTGATATTTTTGTGGTAGTCCAGGCATACTTTGAGCTTTATCAATATCTTTAACAGCAAAAGAAAAGTATTCTGCAAAGTCAATGTTTAATAGTTGGTCACTATCTGACATTTCTTCGTATTCTACTTTTCCTTGATATCCTGATATTGTTGGGTCTCCTACACCTAAAATTCTAACTGTTTTTGCATATTCTGCATCTCCTTCATATGCTCTAGTACAGTTAGGCACTAATTTTACTTTCATTTCTAGGTCATCTTGAATTTTCTTTGACCATATTTCTCTTTGAAAAAATTGAACGCTCATGTTCTTTTACCTCCTATTTTTTGTACCATAGGGGCATTGATTTCTCCACTGCAGCTAATAATTTTGGATTTTTATCATAATCTTTTCTAGTAAATTTACTAGCTTCTTCAAATGTATAAAAATCTTTAACTTCATTTTTATTAGCTGTATTTGATTTCATGCTTCCTATTGGCTCTACTTCTTTTTTTGGTTTAAATTTTAAATACATTTCGTATTTTTCTTTTTCGGATAACTCCGGATTTAATTTGCTAGAAAACTCTTTATAATCATTGTCTTCTAGTTTTTCTTTTGTAACTCCTATGCTTTCAAGTTCTTTAATTGTTTCTTGATTTTTTCTTTCGGTTGCTAGATTTCTAAATAACAACTTTTCTCTTTCCGTCATATTATCGAAACCTTTATTAGCTAATCTATCAACTTCATCTACTATATCTTCATATCCCGCATTTATAATAGAATCTGCTTCTGCTTTAGCTAACAATTCTAAATCTCTTTGAGAATACTTTGGTTCTTCTGGAATATCGATACCATTTTCCTTATAGAACTCTTTTAATTTTTTTGTTGATTCTTCAGTAGATTTAGTTTTTAGAGCAGCACTTAAAATTGAATCTAACTCTGAATACTTTTCTTCATATTCTCTTCTAGTTCTTTCAATTGCTCTCTTTTCAGCTCTCTCAGCTCTTTCTTTAAACATTTTGTCTAATTCAGATTGAGTGAACTCTTTTTTTTCCTCTTTTGGTTCTTGAGTATCTACTACTCCTTCCACATTTTCTTCTACAGTTTGTGTATCTGTATTTTCAGATTCGTTAGTTTGTTCTAACATTTCGTTGTTGTCTTGAACAATAAGTTCATTTTCTTCATTTTCCATTTAATTTCTCCCATTTAAAGTCTGTCGACTATAATTTTCCACGATAGCAGTTTATTTATTGCTCTTACACATGTTTTGGAGCATAAAAAATAGACATCTTTTAAATGTCTAATATTAATAACTTTTTAATCTACTTGTTTCCAATCTTCTGCTAACATATCTGCTTGACTAGCTAACCATCCTAATTGTACTCCTGATGTTCCTACAAATGCTATTGCAGAATTTCCTATTGCATCATGTTCTACATTAACTAATTTTCCATCTGTATTTTTATAACTAATGCATGTTGCTAATTCTATATATTGATTTTTTCCATTCCAACCACTTCTTTGAACTTTATATCCTTTTTTTACTAATTCAATAGCTTTTCCGAAATTCATATTATTCACCTTCTTTCTTTATTGTAATACATTTGCATTAACCATTTGTTGTGAATCTACTATTTGTTGAGCTTGTCCGTCTATATCATTATTAATAAACATATTTGCTCTTTGCATCATTTGTTGTGCTTGTGCTTGTATTTGTGCTATTTTCTTTTGTTCTTTTTCTTGTTCTTCTATTATTTCTAAAATTATTTGTTTTGGCATTGTTGAATCATCTGGTAATGCTTTTGCATATATTTTCAATTCTCCAATTTTTTGTGGAGAAAAAAATCCAGCTTTTAATAAATTTTCTAATGATAATTCTTGTGCATATTTATCATAAGCACCTTTTGGAGTAATATCTACCTTAACAGATGCTTTTAATTCTTCTAATAATGTTGGTTCTATTTTTGTTAATTGTGTGTATTTTTCTCCTGTCATAGGATCTTCTACTTCTTCTTCTACTTCTAATCCATTTGGATTATATACAATTAACATATCTAACCAAATTCTTGCTATTCCTTCAATGAAACGTTTTAGTGAACTTAATTGTTCTACTAATGGTAATTTAGATGCATTTTGAACTGCTAAAATTGCTTTTCCTGATGCTTGGTCTGGTTGAACATCTCCTGTAGTTGCATCAGATGCTCCAGCTAATGCTCTTGATGTATTTATTAAATCTTGTTGCAACTTTTCTACATCTGTACTCATTTGTGCTGGTTGAGTAACTTGAAATACTTTTCTTATATCATCTATATTACTTCCAGATACTTTGATTAATCCTCCAACTTCATTTATTGCTTTTGGATTAACTATTTTATCTATATTAACTACTTTTTGAGGATAAGCTGTATTTTTAGCTACTAAAGCTCTTCTCATTAAAGTTTTATTAACTTCTATTTGATTCGGAATAAGATTTCTTACTTCTCCCTCTCCTCTTGCCGAACCTTCTTTTTCTTCCCATAACATATGTTCTGTTGGATAATAACTTAGTCCACTATCTGTATCTTCTTTAATTACAACATATCTTGTTGCTCTAGAATAATGTACTTTTCCATTTTCTTTATATAACTTTGTAACTAAAGTACACATGTTATCTTTTTCATATTTTGAAGCCTCTCCTGATTCTTCTATATTATCATTATCTCCAACAATTAGATTTAATTCTTCATCACTAACTCCAGCTCTTTTTGCTATCTCTTGAATTTCTATTACAGATTTTCTTTGTTTTATTAAGATATAAGGTTGATTTCCTATTTTACTATCATTTTCATTTCCATAATATATATCATTCTTTGATAAAACTTCTCCAACTGGCATACCTAATTCTTTATCATAATAAATATAAAAAGGAGCTTCATCATTTATTGCAGCATTTTTTGAAATAGTCCATATTTTATAATCCATTTCATCTTTTTCCCATATTTTATTTGCCATTTTATTTAATAATTCACATGCTTTTGCTGCATTTTTTGCTAATTCTCTATTTTTAAAATTTTCTGATGAAAAATGAATTTGCCATAAATTTTGGTTTATAGAACCTACTTTATATCTTACTATAGGTCTTATGAAATTTAATTGAACTGGCTCAATTCCTTTTACTTTTAAACCTTCCCATTGGTTTCCATTAAACATACGGAAATTTTTATCAGTATCATTATAAATACCTATCATTCTTGCATAATTTTGACATTGTGCATACAATTGCCATATATCTGTTTCTTTTACTTCTCGTAAATCCATATCTTTCCTCCTATGGTATATCTTTTTGTCCTAGTGGTGTTCCATCATAATTCTCAATGTTTTCTAAATTCGCTTTTAATATTTCTTGTTCTTTTTGTTTTTCTTCTTCTATTCTTTTTCTTTCCTTTGCTGTTTTATAAATTTTCACAGGATTAATAGTTACATTTTTCTTTTCTTTTACAGTTTCTGTTTTGTTATTCATTTTTAAAGCTAAATAAAAAGATAGTAGATTAAACATTCCTACTATCGTAATCAATAAAACATTTTCCATATTATTTTCCTTTCTTAGTTGTTTTCTTTGTTGGGCTTTTAGTTGTTTTCTTTGTATTTGATTTTGCATTTTTATCTACTTTCTTTACAACTTTATTTGTTTCTTCTCTTTCCTTTGCTAATTTTTCTCTTAATACTTTCTTTTTCATCGTTTTTACCTCCTAAATTACTTCTATTTCTTCGCCATAATCTTCTTGTAAAACTCTTTTATTATCGAAACTAAATATTACTTCTTGTTTTACTTTTTCTGGCATTTTTACTTTTCTTGTTTGTTGTGAACTAATAAAATATGTAATAGCTGTTCCCATTATTAAATCATCATGAGAACCTTCTTGAGCTTCTGGTCTTCCTTTTTCATTCTTTATAAATGTTAATGCTTCTTTCAAAATATCAATATCCGTTATTTTTTCTATTTCTTCATTCATAATTCTTTGTAATTCTGCTAATATTAGAGGTCTTGATTTTTTATTTGTTTCAAATCCAAATATTCTTTCTTTTTTATTAGTATAATCATCAACTTTTTCTCTAACATATAAATTAGGATATTCATATTCTTCTGCAAGCATTTTAGTTGGATATGTACTAAAGTTTGTTTCTAGACCAATTAAAGCCCAATTATAAAATTGTCCTAAACAATAAATTTGCCTTGTATAATAAGTTTCATCTTTTTCATGTTTTAACTTTGCAACAATTTTATCTGTAGTATTATCTATAACTATTCCTGTAAAATTGTCGCTACCTTCTCCTGCAGTATCTCCTCCTAATGAATATGGATAATATTTCTTTGGTTTTTGATATATTTTTATACAACCATTTACATGATCACTAACCCACCTTATATTCTTTAATATTCTTTTATCTTCTTTTACTGCTATTTCATAATCAAAATAACCTATATCTATAACACCTTTATTTTCTAGTTGTTCTAGCTCATCAATTCTTTTAATTATTGTTTCAGTATTAAAATAACATCTTCCAGAAGCTATAAAAGCTTCATCTTCTGTACATGGATATTCTTGTTTTATTAATTCTTTATCTATATAGCTTTGATATTTCTTAAAATACCAATATAATTGATTTTCATCTAATTTTTTTTCGTCTCTTAGCCATCTTAACCTATCATATATCCATTCTCCTTTTCTTCTATCTATATCATTTAGAAACTTAGTCCTCATATTCTTTGTTTCAAAATTTAATCTATATTCCTTTGTTTTCCACCATTGATAAAAACAATTAATATGTTGTCCTGATTTCCACATTTCTCTATAATCATTAAATCCATTAGCTGTACTTTCGTATATTTTTATAGCATTCTTAGTAAACGTTTCTCCTAATGATGCTTGTATACTAGATATTCCATCTTTCCAGAAAGCACATTCTGAACCATGAAAAAAGTTGATAGTTCTTGAACGACCAACTTCTTTTGTTGCTGTATCTATACTCCAGCTACTATTTAATTTTTCAAATAATAATTGTCTTTTTGAATTATACTTTTCTGTAGGTTTTAATAAATCTGGTAATCTATTATATGTAAATTTTGCTTTATTTTGAAATATTGCTTCTGTATTTGAACTCTTATCTGCTAAAGTTAATCCTTCGCAGTTCGCTCTTGTTATTGTTAATGCTAATTGATATGCTGTAATTAAAGTAGTAAAACCTTGCTGTCTACCTTTTAGTATTAATAATGAAATACTTGTAATTAAACCTTTATCATAATCTTCAATAGCTTTATTTAAAGTATCTAAAAATTCATATTGTACTTCATTTAAGAAAAAAGGAACTACTTTTTTATCTTTATCTACAACAGTAAAACAAAGTTCTATTAATTTTTCTGGTTTTTCTACTATTTCTTGTCTTAGTAACTTATTTTGTGTTATTTCATAAGATACTGCTAATACAAATTTTTCATCTTTTTTAATATCTTTATGAACTTCCCATTGTCTTTTTCTTCTATCAATTAAAAAATCAGCTGTTACTTTCATAATACATCTTCCAATTTTACAATTTGATTAACTTCACCAGACAAATTAACATCTTGTCTATCTGACCAACTAAAATTATTTTGTAATACAAATTTTGCTCCTGATGTTTTTCCATTTTCATATAAAGATTTTTCTGCAAATTCTTCTACTCTTTGTTTTGCTATCTTTATAATATCTGCATACTCTGTATCTCCATAATTTTTTTCATAATTTCTTAATGTCTGTGTAGATAATCCTAACCACAATGCTAGTCCAGACATTGTATATGGTCTTTGGTTTTGATAACATGTTAAAAAATATTCTTCTACTTTTTCTTTTAGTTCTTCTGCCGTCTTAAATGTACAATGAGAATTAAGTTTTAAATATTCTTTTTTTAATTCTTCTTGGTCTAAATCTTCATCATAAAATTTACCCATTTTATCACCTTCAGTATTCTTCTTTATCTAAACAAATATTTTCATACTTGCATTTATCACATTGTTTATTGTTATTAATAATACATTCTTGTCTTTTCTTCTTTTCGTATATTTTTCTTTTTCTGTATTCTTCATCTATATAACTTGCTAATATGCTACCTTTCATTTGTTTACCTCCTATAATATAAATTAGGCAGCTAGGATGCTTAATTCAAAATAAAAAATAAAAGGATGAATGTTTATTCTAATTACCTAGCATTTTTTAAGATTATTTTCATAAAAAAAGAACTAGATTATTCTAGCTCTTAGTAGGTATAATAATTGATTTTGCAGTTGCATATCACGTAAATCAATAACGTTTGATAGACTTCCCATGTTATACCTTGTCTGGGTGGTTGCAGTGAAGAGAATTGAACTCTTAAACTCTAGTTTATGAGACTAGAAAGCTACCTTTGCTACCCTACTGCAATATATAAAATACATTATTAGAGTTTCCTCTTACAAATATTTATCTATCTTAATTATTCAACCACTGTGAAGACAAGTCTGAGCTATAAGTTGCGACCTTATAACTTCTTGCCTCTTTCCAGCACATAGAAGACTGATTACTTCTAAATTTCACCCATCATTCAGATAATTTTGATATAATTCCTAATATACCATATGTTTTCTGATTTTATCTCGAAATTGAGCTACTTTAACCTAGTTATGTCTTATAGTTTCTTTTGGAAACATCACGAGAAATAGTCTTATTTAGCTTTACCTACATTGCTTCATATTTGCTAAACATGAGTTATAGGCTTATTTCCTACTAGGACGTCTATTGCGACTACGACAACTCTAGTGTTTTATTAAGCGATAATATTTGCACATTACTCTTTATTAAGTTTTATCTCTTCTCTATATACATTGCTATACATAGAAAGCAACCTTCCAAACGTATCCGTTTAGCTGACCACTTATTGAGTAATTCCAAGCTACATGATATTGTAGTTATGCACTTGGTTAATAATATATTTATTGGTAAGAGACTTTTACTAAAATCTCTCTGAAAAAGCATGATAATACTTGGGCTTGGCATTTCTACCGTATTATCTAGAACTTGAAAGGCTTTTCTTTAAGAGCCTTTTTAACTTACTAGCATTTTAACACGTTTTAACCGAACACGACCGAACACTTTTAAAATTTTTTAAAATTTTTTTAAAAATCTTTTTATTTTCATTCTAATACTATCTTCTGTATACTCTTTATCTTTAAAAAGCTGATTCATTTTATGTGCTATTTGATTATTCGTCAAATTATCTTCATATTTAAATCTTAGTATCATTCTTAATTCGCTATCTTCTATGTAATTAAGTTCATATTCAAATTTTTTATTTAATTTCATTAATTTTTCTTTTTTCTGTTTCAACATTTTTTTATATGATTTTATTAATTTTTTATATTTAGGTGTTTCTACTCCTTCTATTTTACAATTATGCTGCGTATATGGATATTCTCTGCTAGAACCTTTTACAGCATCTATTACAATTCTTTGTGGTTTGGATTCTATTTTTTTTATTCTATTATCTATATCTTCAATTTCTTTACTTGTATTAGAAATTTGATTTAATAATAATTTATTCATTTGTGACCTCCTATCTATATTTTTTTAAAACATTTTCCATTGTTCTTAATTTATTTTTCATACCATCGATATGCTTTGCTATAGTACTTTTAGATATATTATTTTTATCTATTAAATTTAATATATCTTCCTGTACTTTATCTGTTTCATTTAACCAATTATATAATGCCTTTTCTAGTCTACTTTTATTTTCTTCTATATCTTTCATATTATCATCTCTTTCTTATGTATTGTTTCTCCTTTATACTTTTTATTTCTTTGGTTAGTTGATTTACTGCTCTAACTACTTCATTTAATTTATCTTGTAATTTAAATTCAACAGTATTCATTGTGTATTTACTATTAAATTCTTCTATAGATTGTATATCTATTTCATCTTCTAGTAGTTCAAAATCTAATTTTGAAAATTTTAAATCATCTATTCCTTCTGAAAAATAATGTCCTTCTGCATTGTCTTCTCTTAAATTAATCCCATCAAAATATACAATACCTCTATAAGTATTAAATTTACTTCCGTTCTTTTATTTCTCCATCTGCTATTTCTTTTATTAGTTCATAGCCTTTATATACTTTACTCATATTTATTTTCTCCTTATTTTGTTTTTTCTTTTTAAGTTTTTCTTCGCAACTCTCACACGTTCCAATTCTATTTATTCCTAATGATGTTCCACACTCTGAACAATGTGTTAGTCCTCTACACGCAAAACTCATATTATTCTCCTTTCTCTAATAACTCTGGATTATCATATAACTTTTGTTTTCTTTTTTCTCTATACTCTTTATCTTTTTGTAATAATCTTTCTTTATTTCGTTTATAATAATCTTTTCTTTGCTCTTTTATTTTTTCTTTGTGTTTTTCTTTATAATTCCTATTATTTTTTAAAACTATATCTCTATGTTCTTTAGTATATTTCTTTTGATATGCTATTCTTTGCTCTCTATGTTTTTGATAATAAATTTGATTTTCACTAACTCCTTGAATTATTGTATATCCTAACATTCTTAAGTCATCACAAATTGGCTTAAATGTTCTATCTTTCATATTCCATGATTGATGAACTATAATATCATATATTTTTCTTTGTTCTTCTTTGTCTTTTGTTATACTATTTAAAACTCTAGTAATGTGTCTGTTAAATTGTCCTATTCTTTTATAATTAGGATAATCGCTATCTTCTTCACTAAATATTTCTATATACCAATGTTGAATTTTTGCTATATCAATTAATTTTATCTCCCTCATTATCTACTCCTTTCTTATACTTTTTCTAATATTCCTGCACACATTAGTTTAAACTTTATTCTACCTAAATTTTGTTCTGCATTATCTCTATAAAATCTACACATTGTTTTCTTTATTTTAGGCTCTATGATTTCATAATTAATTGTACATATTGAAAAACATTTCCCTTTTCCTAAATCATACTTATATGTATTACCTTCAAGATAAAATCCAAACTTTTCTAATTCTTTTAAATCTACATTGTCTTTTATTTTTAACATACTACTTGTCCTCCTAATAATTTACTCTAATTATGTAGCTATTAAATTGTGGTTCATAATCTATCGTTAATCTTAAATTTTCCATTTTATCTATTCCGTATCTTTCTATTTGCATTCCACCTCTTAAATTTCCTATATGATTTGTCAGTGCAAATTTTATAATATTAGCATATAATTTTGTTTTTTCACTGTTATCATCTTGCTTTAATATATTCTTTTTAAGATTTGTATTTTTAATTTCTAAATCTTTTGTTTTAAGTTTTAATTCTTGTATTTGTTTATTTAGCCTTTTTACTTTTCCTTTGACACTCATACTACTTGTCCTCCTAATAATTTACTCTAATTATGTAGCTATTAAATTGTGGTTCATAATCTATCGTTAATCTTAAATTTTCCATTTTATCTATTCCGTATCTTTCTATTTGCATTCCACCTCTTAAATTTCCTATATGATTTGTCAGTGCAAATTTTATAATATTAGCATATAATTTTGTTTTTTCACTGTTATCATCTTGCTTTAATATATTCTTTTTAAGATTTGTATTTTTAATTTCTAAATCTTTTGTTTTAAGTTTTAATTCTTGTATTTGTTTATTTAGCCTTTTTACTTTTCCTTTGACACTCATACTACTTGTCCTCCTCTGCTTTCTTTTCATATTTTTCTTTTAATTGTTTTTTTATTGTTATCACATCTGCATAACTATTAATATCGTAATTAAATGCTATTTCTTCTGACATTAAATCTATTATCTTATCTTTCTTTTCTATTTCTGCTTTTTGGTTTTCTATTAGGTTTAAAACTGTATCAAACATCTTAGCTTCTTTACTTCTACATCTTATATAATAGCCTCCATAAGTCTTATATTTTGAATTTTCATTTATGTAATTAGTTATATCTTTCATTCTTTCTATTGTTTCTTCTTCATTCATTGTTTAGACCTCCTTATAAGCACATTGTATATTTGCTGTACCGCCGAATATATAACCACAATCTAAACATTGCCAATTCTCTGGCATATTGCAAGAATCCTCTTTTTTCTTTGTACATTTTTTAGTTGGATTGTTATTTTTGTCTAGTAAATAATATCTTATAGTACAAAATTCTTTAAAATATGTTAATTTTTCGCTTCCGCAATTCGGACATATTACTTTACTCATTTCTATTCCCTCTTTTCTAATAATTCTTGTAAAACTTGTACTTTTTTATCAATATCTTGTTGTTCTCTACTTTCAATTTTATACCCCATGTAATTATCGTATTTTAATATTCGTTCTTGTTTTAATTCTTCTATCTTTTCTTCTACTTTAGATTTTGGAATATAATCATTAAAACTGAACTTTACTCCATTTATTATCAAACCTTCTGTACTCATCATTACTGCATATTTTTTGTAATTTTTATTTTCTTCTTCTAGCTCTTTATTTCTGTTTATTAGATTTTCAATAGCTTGTTTTTCTTCTTGTTTTAATATTGGTTGCCACCCTACTGAGAATAAAGCAACATTTTCTTTTAAATTTTTTAATATCTTTATATCTTCTTCCATTTAGCCCCTACTTTCTAACGGTGGATAAATCTTGTGTAATTCGTCCGTTAATTCATTTATTTTATTTCCTAGCTCTCTATTTTCTTTTTCTAATTCTCTATTCTTTTCTTTTAATTCATCTCTTTCATCTGCTATTTTCATAATAGCGTTAAATAGTTTTAATGTTTCTCCTTCTAACTCTTCTGGTTTTTTACCTAACATTTCTTTTAATTGTTCTTCCATCTAAACCTCCTTATAAATTTGAAATTTACTTATCATATCTTTTTGTGTAGGTAGTTCTTTTGTTTTTAACCATTCCTTAAGTTTCTTCTCGCAAATTTTGCATAAATCAAAATCTTTCTTTGGCGAAGAGCCATATTTATTAGCTCTATAATATTTATTAACTTCAAATCCTTTATGATGAATATATGGAATTTCTTTACCACATTTATCACATCTATATTGTGGATGTTTATTGTCTTTTCCTATATTCATATCTACTCCACCTGCCTTATACTATCTTCTAAACAAAAATTTATATATTCTTGCTCAAATATCATTTCATTTGTTTTTATTTGTTCTTTTAACTCATTCATTCCTTTAAATATTTCAATGAATCCTATTACTATTAAAATTATTGATAAACATATTGTTAGTTTTAATATGTATTTTTGAAAATTATCCATTTTATTTTTCTCCTTTTATAAACCTTTACTAATCATTTCTAATTCTATTTCTACATTTTTTTTCATACATTTTAGAAAATTTTTATTATTATATAAAAAAATACTTTCACTTTTATTTATTCTTCCTATACATCTTGCTTCTTCTAATTTTCCTCTACCTACTCTGTTAATATAAATATATAAATATCTATTTTTTTTAATTTCACATTCACTTGTTGTAATTTCTATCCTAAATAAGTCTAAATATTCTTTAATTTTATATATAAGTTTATTTGTAAAATAATCATCTAAAATTTTATGTATTATATTGTTTTTTCTTATTTGCATATTTTTACTTTCCTTTCTTACCTATATTTTGATGTATTTGCTTTATACTCTCTGCTGCAGAAGGTATCTTTGAATATATACAATTAGGATTTCCTATAAAATCTGGATTTTCTAATGCTTGACAACCTAAACATCTTCCACTTTCTATTGCTCTTCTGCAACTATATATTAATTGTTTATATTTCATTTTTTAATCCTCTTATTTTTGAATTTATTTTTGATTTTTTCTTTAATATTTTTTATTTTCTCTAGAATATAAGCAACAAACATTAATATAAAAAATATTAAAATTAGTATTAATACTATTAAATCTTCCATTGTATAAATAAACATTTTTCTTCTTTCCTTTCGTGTTAATATTGCCTATAAGGCTAAATTTTTATATCGTTCGAATATTACATATCTTATATTGTGTGACTTTCGCTATTTTTTATTTTTAGTTGATATATCATATAATTAAAGTTTTCTATCTTTTGAATGTCATGTCATAAAATTAAATGACATTCACTTATTTTTTTATTAAAAATACCTCATTTTTTTCATAGCATTATTACTTTTTTCTTGACTAATTCCTATATATCTTAAAGTAATATTTTCACTACTATGATTTAATATTTCCATTAGCATTGCTATATTATTTTTTGATTGCATATATAAGAAATAGCCGAATGTTTTCCTCAATGTATGTGTTCCTGCATTATAAAAATTACACTTATTACAAGCATCTTTTATAATTCTATATGCTCTTTCTCTAGATATTGGTTTATTGCCACCTTTTCTACTTTTAAATAAATATTCATCTGGTTCCTTATTTTCACAATACTGCTTTAATTCTTTATATAAATATGGGTTCCAATCATATATTTTTTGTTTTCCTGTCTTTTGTTCTCTTATGCTATAATTCTTTTTTAAGCAATCTCTAACTCTAAATTTGAGAATGTCTGATATTCTTAATCCTGTATATATTCCAAATGAAAACATTAACGCATCTCTGTCACTTTTAGTTTTAAGATATTGATGAATTTCTTTAATTTTATCTGGATCTCTAATCGGTTCTACTATATTCATATTAGCTTTCCTCCTCAAATTCTTTTAAAACAGAATTAAAACACTTATTACAAACTGCTATTGTTATTGGCCTTTTTTTAGTTAATAATTGAGGTAAATAAACTACTCCTCCATTGCTACGTTCCCATTTGTCTTTTATTTTTATTTCACAGCCACAATTATCACAAATATAGTATTCATATAACTTTTCTTTTTTTTCATAAGTTAAGTGATTACATTCTTGTTTCTTATACTTTGTTTTTACTTCAGGTAAGCCTCTGCTTAAATATCTACTATAATTTTCTTTTATCATTTTAGTTTCCTCTTTCTTAGTCAATATGTGGTATATGATTATAATTTTGTTCTTCTAATTCTATTTGTTCTGCTTTTTTTAAATATGCTATATCTTTTCTCATTTGTTTTCTTAATGCTTTTTCTCTTGATTTTTTATCATTTAAACTACGAATTATTTGATTTATTTCTTCGTCTCTTTCTATTTTCGACATACTTCTATATTCTCTTGCGAGTCTCCAACCTTTTGTTTGACTGCTATATATTACAACTCTTTTTTCTTTTAGTTTACTAACTAAATCTCTTACTTTTCTTTCACTTAAACCTGTTTTTTCACAAATTTCTTGTTTAGTAGTATATCTTGTAGCTGATAAATAATTTTCTATATTTATATTTTTCATATTTCCTCTTTTCTAGACTAAAGATATTAGTCTTGTATATAATTTTGTTTGTTCTTCTTGTGTTAATTCTTTAAATTTTTCTTCTTGCATACATTTCTTAAAAATTTCTTGTTTTTCTGATGAACTTTTTAAAAATGAAAATTCGCCCTTATATTTATTAAATAAAAATAAATATATATTATTATCATTATTGTTTGTGTCCCTGTGCTGTCCTTCTGCTGTCCCTTTTGGTGTCCCGGGACATGTCCCATTCATTATTTTGTATTTGAAATTTATTATAATTTTCAATACTTATAAGGGTTTTTTTGTTGTCCCTTATCTGTACCAACATGCCGTTCCATTTCGAGACGATTTAAGAAATTACTTACTTTATGTCTTGACCATTTCCATCTATCTGATAATTTATCAATTGATGTTATTCTTTGTCCTCTTTCTACTTCAATAATTTTTCCATTAAACTCAATTTTTTCTTTCTTGTGATTAACCATCAATAATAAATCTATCCATGCACTACGTTTGTCGAAAGGCTCGTTACTCTTCCATATCCAGTGATTTACAATTTGTCTATATATACTAATCCAGCCCTCCATATTTTTCTCCTTTCGTACAATAAAGGACAATGATTTTTTGTCATTGCCCTTGTTGTTTTAATCTTCTTTTACTAATTTATTTAACTACCTATGTTAAATTTTAACCACCAATCCCAAACTGATTTTGTGATTTTTTGTTCTTTTAATTCTTTAATTTTTTTGTTATTTTCTTTATATAATTCGATTTGACTTTTAACTAATTCATTTGAGTTAAGTTCTGGATATTTAATAAGTAATGTTTCTAATTCAGCATCTTTTATTAAATTGCTATATGTTTCTGATTCATAATTCATATATCCTTGTACTGTTGATTTGACTTTTTCTTCAATTTTAGTATTTTCTTCTTCATACATTGTTAATTTTTCTGTGATTTTAAATGGATAGCCCAATATAAAAATTATTATTGTAATTATTGTTACTGTTACTGCACAAAACCAATATACTGGTGAAACTTCTTCCCATTCATCTTTAACTGTTACTACTATTCCAATTATTATAAAAATAATATAAATTAAAATTATCATTTTTCATTCCTCCTAATATTTTTTATAAACTAATTTTGACTTGTCCCATTTTGCTCCATAAAAGCCTTTTAAGTAGTTTTCTATGCATTTTTCATATAATTTAGTATTAAGTCCGTGGTCTTCTTGATAATGGCATTCTGGGCATAATGTAACAATATTATCTGGTATGCCTAAACCTCCGTTGACTTCTTTTTATAAAGTGTGCATTTGCACAACTTTTTGGAACACTTTTCCCACAATAAATACACTTTCGTGAATCTCTATTCCATACTATTTCTTTTGTAGTTTGTGAAATATCTGTAGCTTTTGCTATTCTTGAACTTTTATTACTTTTAACTTTTATAGGAGTAACCTTTAATTTTTTTTGATTTTTAAATTTACAGCAAGAACAACTATTACAATCATTAAATGTAATTTCTTTTTTCTTATTTATACAAAAGTAATATTTCTTATATTTTTTACTTCTTACTCTAAAATTCTCACAAACCATAGATTTACTCCTTTACTTTTACAAAAATTTGTGATATCATATATAAAAATATGAGTTCATATTTATGTTATTTTTTGCTATACGTTTTCTGATTGGTAGTCTGGAACGTATAGTTTTTTCATTATAGATTGAATTTGCTCTTCAAATCTTTCTGCATTTTCTACTTGATTTTGAGTTATAGCATTAAATTTCAGCCATTTATTTAAGTCTTGCATTTCAAAAAAACCTTGTACTGTTTCTAGTTTAAATTTCAAAAGTTCATTATCTTTATTGTTCTTAAACTCTTTCAATTTTTTCATAAACTTTTCTAACATATAATTAATTTCCTTTCTTATAAAATGATATTTGTAATAGCATTTGCTATATAACAACCTACTAATGGTAGCCATATAAAGCTTGTACCTTTTAAAATAAATATTGCTTTCTTCATTTGTTTTCATCTCCTTTAATATAATTTTTCTAATATTTCAAAAAACTTATCTCTGTCTACTCTAATTCCTTTTTTACCTGTTCTACAAATTGCTTCTTTCATCTCAGGCATTTTTAAAATATCGTATATTCTTGTTTTTCCTAGTTGTAGTTGCTCTTTTAATTCAAGTGGTTTTACAAAAATTCGTCTTGTTCTACTACATGTATTTGTTGCCATTGTTTTCCTCCTTTCTATTTTCTAATGTTTTATTTTTAGTTTTCTTTAAGTGAACTTTTATGATAAAAAAATTTCATCAGTATTAGCCATAGGAAAACACTTTTTAAAATCTTTTATTTTTTGTATACTCGGATTTTTTACTCCATATTCTATTTGCTTATAGAAAGATAATGTTATTCCCCATATTTTAGCCATTTCTTCTTGAGTTTTATTTATAGATACTCTGTACTTTTTTAAGTTTTCTCTTGGCATTTATATTTCCTCCTCTCTTTAAGTTCACTCATAGTATATTATACTATGAGTGAACTGTCAATACTTTTAAAAAAATTTTTTTCAATTATTCTTGCAACATTTGATACTCTAAGTAAACTTTTTTTGTTTTTTTCTTGCATAGTACACTTATAGTGTGCTATAATATTTATATGTTAGGAGGTTCTATAATGAACAGAATAAAAAATTTAAGAGAAGAATTAAATATGACTCAACAAGAGTTAGCGGATAAATTAGAAGGAGCTAAAAGTACTATTGCTATGTATGAAAAAGGTGATAGAAAACCAAGTTTAGAAGTTCTTGTAAAATTGTCTGAAATATTTAACTGTAGTATAGATTATATACTATGTAAATCAAATATACGCAACCCAGAAAAACAAGAAGATCCATTAGGACTTGCTCAAATAGGTTTTAGTATGAAAGACTACGTTCCACCTACAGACGCACAAAAAGAACAAATTAAAAGTTTAATAGAAGTAATAATGAAAGATAATAAAAAGGAGAAATAATATGGAAAATAAATTTAAAGTTTGTTTATTCTTAATTATAATTTATATGATATTCTCTACTTACTTATATGTAAATATTACCAGTACAAGTACTTCTCAAATATCCTTAAATTATAATTCATCATTATTTGAAGATATGATTGATAAAGGACTATCTTACGAAGAAGCAAAAGAAGATCAAAGTAGAAAAATATCAAATAAAAACAATATTATAATATTGTCTACATTAACAATTGCAACAAGTTGTGTTTTTTTGTTTAGTTTAATACCTTCAAAAAATAATAAATAATATGGAGAATAAAAAATGAATCTAAATAATTTATACAATATCGCAGATAAAGAAAAAATAAAAGTATATAATTGGCACATAGAAGATGCCTATGGTGCTTTTATTAATATTGACAAAATAAACGCTATAGCTTTAAATTATAATGAAATTGGTACAAGCATTGAAGAAAAAGAAACACTTGCTGAAGAACTTGGACATTATTACTACGATGCTACATACCCATTAAATTGTACTGATACCATTTTAATGGCAAAACAAGAATATAAAGCTAAAAAATGGAGCTATAATATTCTCATTCCTTTTGAGGATTTAAAATTAGCTATAAAAAAACGGAATAGATAATCTTTATAGTCTTGCAGAATATTTTGATGTCACAATTGAATATATGCGAAATGCAATAAATTTTTATACAAATAAATATGGAATTTTTACAAAAGAAGCATTAGTGTAATGTTTCTTTTTGTTTTAGAAAGGAGAATAATATGGCTAAATATAAAAAAAGAGCCGATGGAAGATATCAAACTTCTGTTGTTGTAGATGGTAAAAAGAAATATCTTATAGCTAATTCTTCTGAAGCTTTAGATAAAAAAGTTATTGAAGCAAAATATTTAGAGGATAAAGGAGTTTCGTTAAGTAACAACGATATTACTCTAGGAGCATTTTCAGACAAATGGTTAGAAATAAATTCTGCAGGAAAAGAAGAAAATACAATAAAAGAGTATAAATATATTATAAATTCTTATATCAAACCTAATTTGGGACACTTAAAAATAAAAAAAATAAAAGTATATGATATCAAAGAAGTTATAAATTCTTTAATGTCTAATAATCATCAAAGACTTGCAAAAAAGTTTTATATGTATATTAAAAGCATATTAAATGATGCTGTTCAAAATGACATTATATTAAAAAATCCTGTATTATCTATAAAAGCTCCAAAGTATAAACCTAACGAAAAAGTTCCTCTAACTGAAGAAGAAGATAAATTACTTGTAGAATGCTCAAAATCACATAAATATGGTTTATTCTTTTTGCTTATAAGATTTACTGGTATACGAAAAGAAGAAGCTTCTGCTATAGAAATTACTGATATAGATTTAGAAAATAATACTATTTCAATTAATAAGGCTATATCTTTCGCTACTAATCAAGGACATTTAAAACCTACTAAAAATAGAAAAGATAGAAATGTATATATTTTAAAAATTTTTAAAGATATGTTAGAAGAAAGAGTGAATTATTGTAAAGAAAACAATATAAAATATTTATTTACAAAACAAACTAATCCTAAAGAAAGAATATCAGATAGTTCTATTACAACAATGTGTTCTAGTTTCTTGCTCTATATAAATAAAACATATTTAAAAAGATTAGAAGAAAAGAATAAAGATAAAAAAGAAAATGAAAGAGAAAAACCTGTAGAAATACATTTTACATTACATCAATTAAGGCATAGTTTCTGTACTATGCTATATTATTCAGATATTGGCATAAAAGAAGCTCAAGAATTAATGGGACATTCTTCCGCTGATATGGTATATGATATCTATACTCATCTAGATATGAAAAAAGGGAAACCTTATGATAAGTTAACTTCTGCTATAGAAAAATTCTTATAATATTTGTCTTTTTGGTTTGACCACTTTTTTGACCACTTACTAGCCAAAAAAAGTGATACAAAACGAACAAAACAAACAATAAAAATTGCAAAATAAAACCGCCAATTATATTGAAATGGCGGTTTTTCTTTCTGGCAGGGGTAGTAGGATTCGAACCCACACAGGCGGTTTTGGAGACCGATGTGCTACCATTAACACTATACCCCTATATATTATGCTAAGACATTTTTTATCTTAGCATATTTTTTTTAATTATGCAAGTACTTTCCAATATAATTTATATTCTTTTTTAAATATTTTGTTGCCATTTTAATATTGGATATCCATCGTTATTATTATTTACATCTTTTATAAAGTTTTCTCCTAAGTATGTTTTTATATTTTCATTTGTCCATGTACTTGCTATTTCATTTGTTATTGCCATGTAGTTATCTGATATTGCATCATAATCTTTTCTTCCTATTATTGTTCCTAAATAATTATTATTACTGTTTCCTATTGTTTCTGTTGAATAATTTGTTTCTCCTGTAATTTTTGCAGTTGCTGTTGAGTATATATTTTGTGTTTTTACCGTACTTTCTCCTACTAATCCTATTATTCCACCTATTGTATTTTGTCCTGTAATTTCTGCTGTATTATATGAATTTTTTACGTTTCCTGTGTTTAAACCTTGCCATCCTGTAATTCCTCCTACTTGTGTAGAAGTTCCTGTTACTTTTCCTCTATTATATGTACTTTCTATATTTCCTTGATTACTTCCAGAAATACCTCCTGTACCATTTGAAGTTTCATTGCTATTACCTGTAGAACTTACTTCTGCTTTATTTAGGCATTGTTCTATTGTTGCCCCCTCTGCATTTGCTCCAGCAATTCCCCCTACATATGTTACTCCTGTTATTTTTCCATAATTAATGCATTCTTTTATAATTCCTGAATTGTTTCCACTAATTCCCCCAATATATGAATTAGTATTTGTTATTTCACAGTAATTTTTACAATTTTCTATACTTCCATTGTTTATTCCTGCAATTCCTGCTACTGCTGTATTTCCTGTTATGCTACCAGTTATATTCAAATTTTCAACTGTTCCTTGTAATTGTGCAAATAATCCTTTGTTATTTCCATCTTCTTTTATATATATGTTTTTTATTGTATTTTCTTGTCCATCAAATGTTCCTTCAAATCCATCTATTGGTTTCCATGTTCCTGCTGTTGTACTACATATATTTGTAAGGTCAATATCGTTTGCTAATTTTATTTTTTTATCTTTATATGTGTTTCCTCCATTCACATTATCTTTAAATATTTTTAGTTCTTCTGGAGTTTCTATTATATAATCACTAAATGTTTTTTCTTCTGTTTTATATATCTTTCCTTCTTTGTTCTTTACTTTTACATATGCTGTATAATCTCCAAATGTTGTAGTAAATTTATATTCTGCTGTATTATTTGCTATTTGCTTTGTTTCTTTTAATTCATTATTAATATAAAATTCGTATGAATTTATTCCTACATTTCCTATGTCTACTGCTTTTGCCACTAGTTTTACATTTTGATTGTCTATTTTTTCTATTTGTATGCTAGCATTTAATGTTGCATCTATTTTGCTATAAGAATCTAATGTGTATTTAACTACATTATCATATAATATTCCCTTAGGATAGTATATCGTGTGTGATTGTTCATTTACTATATATATGTCAAGTAAATTTAATATATCACCTGTAATTTTTTCATTTACTATTTTATTATAATCTTTTCCATAGTTTAAACTTACTTTTATTTTTGATAAATCTATAACATAGTAATTTTCATTGTCGTTTTCGTTTATATTTTTTATCAGTTCTATGTTTGTGTATTTATTTATTATAGGTAAGCTTTCATTTTTTACATAGTATTGGTCTATTTCTTCTTTTAATGCTTTTATGTCATTTTCAAAATTTGTTTTTCTTTTTCTATTTGAAATATCTGTTACGTTTACGCTAATTGTAAAAGTCAAAATTAGTAATAATATTATTGTTATTACTAAAATTATTAGTGTTACTCCTTTTTGATTTTTCACATTATACCTCCTAAATATAGCTTTTATAACATAAAAGACACTTTTTCAAGTGCCTATTTATTAATCTTCTTTATTGATATCTTTTATTAACTCAAGTTGTGATATTAATAAAGATTCCATTTTTGCTTTATATACATCAAATTGTTTTTTTACATCTTCTAATTCTTTTTTCTTCATTAATATTTCTTGACTTAAATCTTCTGCTGCTTTTCTTGCATTTCCTTCAGCTTCTTTTATTATTTGATCTGCTTGTTGTTTGGCTACTTCTTTTACTTCTTCTGCTGTTGATTGAGCCATAACTAATGTGTTTTGAAGTGTATCTTCTATAGTTTTGTAATGTACTAAACTACGTTCTAATTCTTCTACTTTGTTTTTTAGTTCTGTACTTTCTTTATAGGCTTTTTCATAGTCTACAGTTAATTCATCTAGGAATTCATCTACTTCTTCTACACTATATCCATTCATCATTTGTTTTGAAAACTTTTTATTTTCTATTTCTAATGGTGTTATCATAAATCCTTCCCCCTAGACTTTTACTAATTGATATTAGAGTTTTTTAGCCATGATACTGATATTTTGTTTTTTATTTCTTCTCTAGCCATTTCGTTTGTTATTTCATAATTGTATGGTGCAATTAAAAATATAGAATTAGATATTTTTTGGATATGTCCGTCTAATGCATGAACTGCTCCACTGATAACATCTACAATACGTCTAGCAATATCTTTGTTAACATATTCTAGATTTACAATTACTGATTTTTTTTCTTTTAATAAATCACATATTGCTTCTGATTGTTCAAATGTTGTTGGTTGTGATATTACCATTTTTATTTGATTTGCTTGTGGCATATTTACAACTTTCTCTTTATTTGAACGTCTATTCCAGAAATTTCTTCCTTCTTCTTGTTCTTCATCTTGTTCTGTTTCTTCTTCGTAACCTTCTTCTTCATCATACTCTTCTTCTGTATTATCCATTCCGAATAAATCTAATACTTTGTTCATGATAGCTCCTGACATTTTAAAACCTCCTAAATATCGTCATTAGTAATCTTTTTTTGATTAATATTTTTTCACTTTATAATTTCATATTATAAGTATCTATCTTTTTTTTATCATTGTCAATAGTTTTTGTGATTGTAATTTTAATTTAATATTTTTGTAATATTGTTGTAATATTTTTTTATAATTGAACTTCATCATACATAGCAATTTTTTTTCTGTTTTCTATTTCATCTTTGCTTACACCTTTTTCAGTTAATTCACTACTATCATCATAATTTTCTATTATTGAGTATTTATCACTTTGCTTTAAAACTTTTACATATATTTTATCTGTGTATCCAACTCTTTTTCTTATTATATATGCTAATTCCTGATTATTTTCTTCATAGTGTATTGCTTCATTTGAAACTTTTAATCCTGTTACATTCCACCATATAATATCAAATGAAATTTTTCTATAATTAATTAATTCTTCAACGTATCTTTCTATTTTCAATATTACTAAATCTTCTTTTTCATTTTCTTTAGATATGTATGCTATTTGTGCTTCTACTTCTTTTTCATTAGATAATCTTATTTTTATTTTACTACCTACTTCAGTATTTTCTTTTTGTAATGTGTCTTCGTCTATTATTGTAGCTATATAACAATAAAAATTATCTATTATTTTTCCACTTTCTTCATTTGTTGATACTATTTGACCTGTTTTTAAATTTAAATCTTCTAGCATTTTTTTGCTTAATGCTCCAAAATTGTTTGGTGTAAGAGTTTCTTCTAAGCCATCTACTCTATATGAAACTACTCCAGACTTTGGTGCTTTTATATACTCAGATCCAGAATTCAATTCGTTTTCATATTTACTTCTTTCTTCAATTAATTTTTTTAAATATGAACCTGATGGACTTTTTTCTCCTGCTATTTTAGCTTTTTTAGTAATGTATGAATTTATATCTTTTTTATATTCTTTTACTTTTTGTAAATCATTTATTCCATATGATTCTTTTAATTTTGCTTCTATTTGAGTTTCTATTGATTTTATATCACTCGAAAATAAATTATTTTCGTTTTCCCATGCTTCTTGTATTTTTACGTCTAATTCTTGTATTTTTTGTTTTAGTTTTTCTTCTCCACTAGTGTAGTAACGAAATATTGCTTCTCCTTTTGCAACTTTTTCTCCCTCTGTTTTTATTTGGTTCATTCCATTTTTGTAGTTTTCTCCTTTTACTACTGTTTCGTCCCTTATTACATATCCTTGCTTTGTTTCTTCATATGATAATTTTCCTTTTTCTACAACAAATGTATCTGTTGGATTAGCAACCAAATTTATTATTCGATAAACACAATATATTACTATAAAAATTATTACTATTCCAAAAATTATATAGTTTTTCTTATTTAATTTCTTCTCCACTATTATTTAACTCCTTTAAAATAAGGTCGATATTTTTTTGTTTTTCGTTTGTACCATCTATCCAAATGTTATTTTTCTCTTTTCTAAACCATGTTAATTGTCTTTTTGCATATCTTCTGGATTCTTGCTTTATTTTTTCTACCATTTCTTCTTTTGATATTTCTTTTTTTAAATATTCTACAACTTCTTTATATCCTAGTCCTTGCATAGCTGTTGGGAAGTCTTTGTATTTTTTGCATAAATCTTCTACTTCTTTTATTAAACCTTCTTGAATCATTATATCTACTCTTTTATTTATTCTTTCATATAATTTTTCTCTATCCATTGTTATTATAAATACTTTGTAGTCATATTCTGGTTCTTTTCTTGATTCTTTATCTAATTGAGATTTTTTCTTTCCTGTTTGATGATATATTTCCAATACTCTTAAAGTTCTTTTTTCATCGTTTACACTAATTTTTTCCATTGCTACAGGATCTATTTTTTTTGCTTCTTTATATAATTTTTCTAATCCTTCTCTTTTTACTCTTTCTTGAAGTTCTTCTCTATATTTTAAGTCTATTTCAATTTTGGGATATTCTATTTCGTAAATTAAAGAATCTATATATAAACCTGTTCCTCCTACTATTATTGGAGTTTTTCCTTTTTCTATTATTTCTTTTATTGCTTTTTTTGCATCTTCTTTATAGTCTGCAACACTATATCTTTCTTCTGGACTCACAAAATCTATTAAGTAATGTTTTATTCCTGACATTTCTTCTTTTGTTGGTTTGGCTGTTCCTATATTCATATCTTTATATATTTGCATAGAATCTGCTGATACAATTTCTCCATTTATTTGCTTTGCTAATTCTATTGATAAAGCTGTTTTTCCTGATGCTGTAGGTCCACCTATTACAATTACTTTTGATTTTTGCATTATCTTTTCCTTCCTAGTATTGTTCATTTATTTGTGTGTTTGTATTTATAGTATTGATTTGTTCATTTAGTTGTATATTTGTATTATTTATTGTCTGTTCTTCGTTTTCAGTATTTGTATTTTGTGTATTTTCTACATTTATTCCAATTTGTTTAACATTGTGTTGAATATTTTTAAAATAAAAGTATTCCCCTATTAATACGACAACTCCAACAAATGATATGATTACTATCTTTTTTATTAATTCTTCTTTTTTTATTTTTTTATCTTTATATTTCATATAGTTGTATGCTACAAATGGCATAAATAAAATTACATCTACTGGTACAAACATGTATGTTACAAAGCTTTTACATTCTTCATGTATTTTTTCGTCTATTCCAAAACCACTTATCCAATAAACTATTGTAATTAGTATATATACAATTGCTACACAACTGCCTATAAAAATTAATTTATCTCTTTTATTTAATTTTTTTACAAATTGGTATAATACTGCAATAGCTATAGCATTTGCTAGTATTATAGTTAGCATTATAATAATATTCATATTAATTATCTCCTTGAAAATTTTTTCTCTATATCTGTTTTTGTCATTTTTATTGCTGTTGGTCTTCCATGTGGACATGTGAATGGGTTAGGTAACTTTAATAGTTTGTCCATTAGGCTCTCAACTTCTTCTTTTGTTAATGCCATATTAGCTTTAACTGCTGCTTTGCATGCTATTGTTGCTATAAATTTTTCTTCTATTTCTTGTTTTGCTGTTCTGGCTACTGTGTTTATTTCATCTAATGTTTCTAAAAATAATTCTTTTGTGTCTAAATCTAAGCATATATTTGGTACTCCTGATAGTTTTATTGTGTTTTCACCAAATTCTTCTAATACGAACCCTGCTTTTCTAAATATATCCATATTTTCTTTTGCTATATCCATTTCTTTATGTGTTAAAGTTATTATATCTGGTAATAGCATTAACTGAGAATCTTTATTTTGATCTTTGTTATAATTTTCTTTAACTTTTTCATACATTATTCTTTCATGTGCTGCATGTTGATCTATAATATATAATTCTTTTTCCATTTCTATTATGATATAAGTTGAAAATGCAATTCCTATAAATTTGTAAGATGGTATTACATATTTTTCGCTTTCTTCAAATACAGATAAATTGTCTCCTTCTGAAATAGGTATTGTAGGTACTATATCTTCTTGATTTTGCTCTATTATTTCTTCTTTTTTTGGTGTTGTTCCAAAAATAGATGTATACATTTCGTCAAAATCTTTTACAGGTTCATTTTTTTCTTCTACTTCTACTTTTTCTAGTTCATTTATATTTTCTTTACCAAGCTCTTTTATTTCAGATAAGTCAATAACTTGTGTTTCCCCATTTTTCATTGCTTTAGTCATTTCTTCTTGCATTTGTTTTGTAATTATTTTTGTTTCTTGATTATCATCTTGTTTTGGTATTTCAACTTTTATTGTATCATCTTTATTTATTTGTTCTGTTCCTATTTCTTCTTTTGGCGTATTTATAGTATTTTCTTCAGGTTTATTCTCGTTTTTGTACTCTGATACTGCTTTTTTCATTTCTGCCATTTTGTTTATTATACTATTAAAATCTCCTTGAACATCAATGTTTTTTTGTTCATTACGTTTATTGTATAATTCAGCAATTACATTGTTTGATTGTTCATTATTTTCATTTTCTTTATTGTTTTTTAGTATTCTTTGGAATAGTCCTTGTGTATTTTCTTCCACCTTTTCTATTTTTTCTGTTACTATATCCTCTTTTTCTGTATCTGTAACTAAGTCTCCTTTTAACAAAGTATCTTTTATTGCATGATATACTGCTTTAAATACTTTTTGCTCTTCTTGGAAACGTACTTCCAATTTAGCGGGGTGTACATTAACATCTACTTTTTGAGGGTTCATTTCTAAGTTTAATATTAAAAATCCAAATTTTCCAATTGTTATCATTCCTTTGTATGCTTGCTCTGCACTACTTGTTAATGATTTGTCTTTTATATATCTTTTATTTACAAAAAACAATTGGTTTGATCTATTTGACCTAGCTATTGATGGTTTTCCTATTACTCCACTTACTTTTATATCTTCATATGTATATTCTACTGGTAATATATTTTCTGCAATGTCTTTTCCATAAATGTTATATACAACATTTTTTATATCTCCAGTTCCTGTTGTTTGTATAACTGTTTTTCCTGAACTTATTAATTTTATAGCTATTTCTGGGTGAATTAGTGCTATTCTTGTTATTGCGTCTTCTATATATCCTGCTTCTGTAAAATCTTTTTTTAGGAATTTATAACGTACTGGAGTATTATAGAATAAATTTTCTATTGTGATTGTTGTTCCATTTGGACATCCTGTTTCTTGTTTACTAATTACATCTCCGCCTTCTACAACAATTTCATATCCTGTATCTGTTTGCATTGTTTTAGATTTCATTTCTACTCTTGCTATTGCTGCAATACTTGCTAAAGCTTCTCCTCTGAACCCCATAGATGTAACTGTATCTAAATCATCTGCACTTCTTATTTTACTAGTTGCATGTCTTTCGAATGCAATTTCCATATCTTCTGGTAATATTCCTTTTCCATTATCTGTTACTCGTATATAAGAAATTCCTCCATTTTTTATTTCTACATTTATATTATTGGCACCTGCGTCTATTGCATTTTCTACTAACTCTTTTACTACTGATGCCGGTCTTTCTATAACCTCACCTGCAGCTATTTTGTTTATTGTTAAATCATCTAATAATACAATATTTCCCACTTGTTTTTTCCTCCGTTTTATCTTTTTATATACTTCTACTTGGCATTATATCATTAATGGCTTTATTTTGTATAGTTATTTTTAAAAGTTTTTTGTTTTTTAAATTGTAACACTTTTTTTTATTAAGAATAATATATACCATACAAAAGAACAAAAAAATATTTATATAGGAGGTACTTCAAATGGGAAATTGTTGTTCATGTAACAGTGAAATTCTTTGGTTCATTATCCTATTCTTACTACTTTTCTGTGGTTGTTCAAATAATTGCTGTAACAATGGTTGTTGCTAATTATTTGTAATTAGTACAGAAAAGCAAGTCAAAGTATGCTTTGAAAGGAGGGAATAATTATGCCAGAAAACAGAGGTTGTGGATGCGGTTTCGGTAATGGATGTGACTGCATTTGGATTATAATCATATTAATATTAGTATTCTGTTGTTGTGGAAATAACAACTGTGGCGGATGTGGATGCTGCTAGAATCTAATTCTTCAAACATAAAAAGCGATAGAGTTTCTATCGCTTTTTAATACCCCAAAAGGTCCAGGTTATAATGGGGTAACAATTATTTAATAAATTATCTAATACCCCATTATAACCTGGACCTTTTGGGGTAAATTTAAATTAAAAGTTCATTCCAGCAGTATATCCTGTAGAATATGCAATTTGAAGATTAAATCCTCCAGTATATGCATCTACGTCAATTATTTCTCCTGCAAAATATAATCCTTTAACAATTTTTGATTCCATTGTTTTTGGATTTATTTCTTTTATGCTAATTCCTCCAGCTGTGACTATTGCTTCTTCTATAGGTCTAAAACCTTTTATTTCTATTTCAAATTCTTTTAATGTTTTTAACAATTGAATTCTTTCTTCTTTTGTAATTGAATTTATTTTCTTTTCTTCATCTAATTTTGCAAGTTTTATAACTGGTAATATCATTTTTGATGGTAACAAGTCTTGAAGACCATTTTGCAAATCTCTATTTTTATACTTTTCAAAATCTCTTTTTATTCTATTATCTAGTTTTATTTCATCTAGCGCTGGTTTTAAGTCTATTTTTAAAACAATTTTATTATTTTTTAATTTTTCTTCTACATTTTTATATCTTAGTAAATGTGCTGATGAACTAAGTATTGTAGGACCCGATACTCCAAAATGTGTAAATAACATTTCTCCAAAATCTTCATATATATTTTTGTTTGTCTCCTTATCTATTAGTGTTATTCCTACATTTTTTAAGCTTAATCCTTGCATTTGTTTACAAAAATTCAAAGATTTTTCTGATGCAGTTAGTGGTACAAGTGATGGTTTTATTTTTTCTACACTATGACCTAATTTTTTTGCCATTTCGTAGCCTTCTCCTGTCGAACCTGTTGCAGGATAACTTTTTCCTCCTGTTGCCAATATAATTTTATCTGCTTTTATTTTTTCTCCATTTTCTAATATAACTCCTGTAACACTTTTTACTTCATTTACTTCTTCTGTTATAATTTCTTTTACTTTTGTATTTGTTCTTATTTCAACTTTTAAACTATTTAATTCTCTTATTAACGCATTTAATACATCTTGTGAATGATCAGATACAGGAAATATTCTGTTTCCTCTTTCTTCTTTTACTTCTACATGTTGCTGTTTTAATAAATTTATTATATCTTCGTTTGTATAATTTTGAAAACTACTATATAAAAATCTTCCATTTCCTGGAATGTTTGAAATAAATTCTTCCATAGGTATAGAAGATGTAATATTACATCTTCCTTTTCCTGTTATTAATAGTTTTCTTCCTAAACTATTCATTTTTTCAAGTATTGTTACGCTGTTTCCATTTTTTGCACTACTTATTGCCGAAATCATTCCTGCTGGTCCTCCGGCCAATTACAATTACTTTCATATTTTTGTTCCTTCCATACTTACATTATATTTTGTATTGCTTTTAATACTCCTAATTTTCCATATTCATATGTAAGTCCACCTTGCATAAATGCAATATAAGGCTCACGTATTGGTCCATCGCAAGAAAGCTCTATTGAAGAACCTTGTGTAAATGCTCCTGCTGCCATAATAACTTGATCTGTATAACCTGGCATGTCCCAAGGCATAGGAACTGAGTTTGAATCCACTGGTGAACCCATTTGTATTCCTTGGCAATATTTTATTAATTTTTCCTTATCTTTAAAAATTATGTTTTGAACTATATCTGCTCTTTTGCTTTCTGCTTTTGGTTCTACTTCATAACCTAATTCTTCTAACATCTTACTTGCAAATACAGCTGTTTTTAAACTTGATGATACAACTGATGGTGCTAAAAATAGTCCTTGTAAAATTGATTTATTTATTCCTAAAGTTGGTCCTACTTCTTTTCCCTCTCCTGGTGCAGTTAATCTTTGAGCAACTAAATCCACTAAGTCTCTTCTACCTACAACATACGCTCCATTTGGTGCTATTCCACCACCTAAATTTTTTATAAGTGACCCTACTGCAATATCAGCTCCTACTTCTATTGGTTCTTTTGTTGTAACAAATTCACAATAGCAGTTATCTATCATAACAATTACATCTTTATCTATCTTTTTAATTAACTTTATGACTTTCTCTAGTTTATCTATTGTAATACTTTTCCTTGTAGAATATCCTTTAGAACGTTGAATTTCTATCAACTTTACTTTTCCTTGCTTTAATCTTTCTTCTATTTTCTCATAGTCAAAATCATCATTTATTAAATCAATTTGCTCATATTTTACATTATAAGATTTAAGTGATGCAGGATTATCTACTATTCCAATGACTTCATCTAGTGTGTCATATGGTTTTCCTGTAATACTAAGCATCACATCATTTGGTCTTAGAAGTCCAAATAAAGTTACTGTCAATGCATGTGTTCCAGAAATAAATTGTGCTCTTACCAAGCTATCTTCTGCTTTAAAAATATCTGCAAAAACTTTTTCTATTGTATCTCTTCCAACATCGTCATATCCATAACCTGTTGTACTTCCAAAATGAATTTCTGAAATTTGATTTTTTTGAAATGCTTTCATTACTTTTAAGCTATTTTTCATACATGTTTCTTCTATTTGTTTAAATATATTTTCCACATTTTTTTCAACTTTTGTTGATAATTCTTCTATTTCTTTACTTATTCCAAATTCTTCGTACATATACTTTTCTCTCCTTTTAAATTACTTTTATATTATAGCATCTTTGTGTTTATTATTCAACCAATTTTTTTCGTAAAAAGGATGCCTTTTGGTTGACCTTCATTTTATTTTATGGTAGTATAAATCTAATAGTAAAGGATGGTGTTTTGTATGGAAAATAATTCTCCTAAAGAAATAGAAGTTATTACAGGTAATGGAAAAGATTTAAACATTTCTCCTGTTTATGATCATATTGATATTGAAAAACCAAAAGAGGAAAATAAGAAAAAGAAAGTAATTATTCCGGAAAAGAAAAAATAAAAATTTAGAGCCTTATATTTATATATAAGACTCTATTTTTATATGATTTGTAAATTATATGGCTTGTTTTTCTTCTTCTACTTCTTCTTGATTATTTGTATTTTCAGCTTGGTCTATTACTTCTAAACTTGCTACTGATACTTCATATGCTATTTTTATTTCACTTGTTCCATCTTCATATTTTTTCTCATATTGTCTTGATTGAACTCTTCCTATTATTTTTACTTCTGTTCCAACTGGTATATTTTCTGAAAATCTAGCATTTCTTCCCCATGCTATACAAGGGATATAATCTGATTTATTATATGCTCTGTTTACAGCTAGTAATATATCTGCAATTTCTCTTCCAAAAGGTGTTTTTCTGTAAATTGGTTTTTTACAAATATAGCCATCTAATATAACTTCGTTTGAAGTATTTTCCTTTGTTGGCTTAAATTCCTCTTCTTGCTCTTCTAAGAATTTTACTTCTTTTGTAAATACTGTAAGAACTAGTCTGTTTCTTTCATTTTCATAACTATTATATGATCTGAATTGACCTTCAATCATAATATTTTTTCCAATTTCTAATTCTCTTTCTACTAATAATCTTTCTGATATTGTAATAGGTATAATATCAGCATTTCCACTTAAACGTGGTACACTTAAATCAAATATGTAAAATTTTTCTCCGTAAATTTCATGACTAAATCTTTTTTCACTTGTTACTTTTCCAACTAATACTAGTTGATTATTCTCTGAATAGTTTGTATTCAATTTCTTTTCCTCCCCTTATTTGTTTATCTAGTGTATTTTATTCATTTAGTTTATCTTTTAGAATTTTTTCTTACATTTTCTATTATACTACCTTTTTTTGGTTTTGTCTACATAAAATGTTAAATTTTATAAATTTTGTCTTCTACATTATTTGATTTAACTGTATTTTAGCTATTTATTTTTAAATTATTTTTCCATATATTAATAAAATTGCTGTTATTGCCATTGTACACATTGCATCATTTTGTATTTCTATTTTTACTTCTTGTGGTTCTACTTTTTGCTTTTTTGCATTTATTATATTCCTTTGAAGACACACTAATATCTCTTCTTCACCGACTGAAGATGCTGTTATTGTTGCCTTTGAGTTAAATCCATATGTTATTACATTGATTTCTATATCATTTAAAACATTGAAGCTCTTTACCACATCACAGTTTATTATAAGATATTTTACATTTTCTAATACCATCTTTAAATTTTTTTCATTATTAAATTTTCTATCTAATATTATTGTATCAAATTTTATATTTTTTATATTTTCTATGTTTTTTTCTTTTATAAGTATTATTAAATTTTCATCTATTTTTAGTTGTTCTACTATTTGTTTTTTTATAATATTTGATTTTCTCTCTTCTGCTATAATTCCAATAAAAGGCATTTTGGTCTCCTTATTATATTTTTAGTTTATTGTTTCCATTTTTTAGTTACTTATTCATTCTTTGTACTCCGTTTACATCTATATAACAATTGTCTTTATATATTAAATCAGAGACTGTTACTATTTTGTAACCTTTTTCTTGAATATTATGAATTAACATATCTAAACTTTCTGCTGTATGTTTTGTTCCATTGTGACTTAATATAATGCTACCAGCTTCTAATTTATTTTCTATACGTTTCCACATTTGTTCTCCTGTAAGTCCTGAATAATCTAATGTGTCCAAATTCCACTGTATTGTTGTTTGATTTTGAGCCTTAGCTGCTCTTATTACTGTTTCATTATATTCCCCATATGGTCCTCTATATAGTGTTGTTTTTTTGCCCGTTATTTTTTCTATTTTTTCACTACATTTTTGAATTTCTTCCATATTTTTTTCTAAACTTAAATTATTTACATGTGGATGTGTATTTGAATGATTTCCGAATTTCATGTCCTGCTTTACTTATTTTAATTACTGCTTCTGGGTATTTTTCTACCCAATCACCAACCATAAAAAAAGTAATATGTATTTTATATTTTGAAAGAGTATCTAATATACTATCTATATCGTCTGCATTCCAAGCGCAGTTCATTGTAAGGGCTATTTGTTTTTCTTGAGTATCTACATTATATATAGGCAATTCTTTTGTAGCTGCTGATGTCTGTATAGTCTGCTTTGCAGTCATTGTGAAAGCTAATGAAAATAATATAACTACTGTACTTAGTAAAATAATATATGAATTTATTTTTTCTTTATTAAATACTATAAACATAATTTACCTCCTAATATAAGCTGTTTAATTTTATTCTTTTTTATTGTATTTTATTCCTACTAAATAATTTTCCTATAAAACCACAAAATAATACACTTTTTCCTATTTTTCTCATACTATATATTAAGCGATATGCTAAATATAATCTAAGAAAAGAGGTTTATGTTATGGATTATGATAAAAATATATGTCCTGTAATTGATGTTGACGGTGTTATTGCTTCAGGAAGACAATTTGATTTGGAAATTAGACTTCCAGAAGACAACCGTAATGTCATTTATGGTGTAGTAACAGATTGCTATGGAGATCCTGTATGTGATGCTGTTGTTAAATTAATCGAAGTTGTTTGTGAATGTGGTAAAGATGAAAGAAGACCTGTTTCTCATTCTTTCACAGATAAAGATGGTGAATTTGTATTTGGACCTTTATGTGCAAACAAATCTTACGCTATAGAAATATGGGTAAACCAAGTAAAACATTGTAAAGTTTGTACAGAATGTAAACATGAAGGAAAATGTTTAAAAGGTGTAAAAATGGACTGCAAACACGACTACAAATGTGAAAAAGGATGTACTAGAGACTGTTTAAATTCAAAAGAAGATTGTAAAGACTGTAAAGATTGTTAATTTTTTTGAATAATTATTAAAAGGAGAGTTTTAGCTCTCCTTTTATATTATGATAGTATTCCCATTTTTTTTGCAAATTGTTTTCCTTTTTTTATCATTTGTTTTTTGTTTCTTCCTGACATTTCTTTATATGCAAGCATTGCTCCTGCTGATACTACTGTTCCCATAATCATTCCTTTTATAAATTTCATATTCATTTTATTCCTCCTTTTTATATATTATTTGTTTTTTCTTATTATTTTATACTCTTTATAAAATTTATAAACTTCGTGTATTGCTATTATTAATATAAATATGGCAAAATATTTTCTTAAATTTTGTGAGCTTATGTTTTCTGAAATTTTTGCACCTACTACTGCTCCTATTATTCCATAAAAGGATATTGTTATAGCTAATTTTTTATCAACATTTTTTTGCTTTAAATTTATTAAAATTGCTGATAATGATGTAGGAATAAAGAAAATTAAATTTGTTGCTTGTGCTATATGTTGCTCCATATTCATGAATAGAGAAAGCAATAATATTAATATTGTTCCTCCTCCCATTCCTAGTCCTGTTACTATTCCTGATATAATTCCAAATACTATAGCTAACAATTTTCTCTCCTTTATAAAAATAACATTTTTATAGATACATAAAATAAAAATATTGTAAATAACATTCTTATATATTTAGTTGGTATTTTTTTTAGTAGTTTTGCTCCTAACATTCCTCCTATTATTCCACCTATAGCACAATATATACCTATTCCCCAATTTATATAATTATCTTTATAATAAAATATACTACTTGTAATTACCATTGGTAATATACAACATACCGCTGTTCCTCTTGCTACCTTATCTGGCATTTTTAATAAATATATAAATGCCGGCACTAAAATTAGCCCACCTCCAGATGCAAATAAACCACATATTATTCCAGATATAAATCCTATCAATACTTTTTTTGTTTTTTTCATTTTATTAATTATTCCTTTTAATTTTATTATGTATTTAATCATTATTTTTTATACTATTAAAATACAAATATAACGAGGCTAAATTTTAGCCTCACCTTTTTAATTTTTTCTTAAAGTTGGAATAATGTCTTCTAGTTGTTCTACTAAAAAATCTATATCTTGTTTTGTGTTTTCTTCTCCTAAAGTAATTCTTAATGCTCCTTTCGAAAATTCTCTATTTAAACCTATAGCTAATAATACATGTGACGGTTTTGAATTTCTAGAACTACATGCACTTCCTGCTGAAGCACATATTCCTTTTTCATCTAATTTTAATAGTAAGTCTTCTCCTTCTACATTTTTAAAAGATATATTTGCATTCCCTGGAAGTCTTATATTTCTATGTCCATTTAGTTTTACCTCTGGTATTTTTTCTTCTATTTGTGATATATAATAATCCCTTAATTTTGTTAATTTATTATTATATTTTTCCATATTTTCATTTGCTATTTCTATTGCTTTTCCTAAACCAACAATTCCTGCTATATTTTCTGTTCCTGATCTTTTATCTTTTTCTTGATGGCCTCCATCTTGTATTCTTTCAAATTCTACTCCATCTTTTACATATAATGCTCCCACTCCTTTTGGTCCATAAAATTTATGTGCAGACATTGATAATAAATCTATATGCATTTTTTTTACATCTATTGGTACATTTCCTACTGCTTGAACACTATCTGTATGAAATAATATTCCATATTTTTTAGCTATTTTTCCTATTTTTTCTATTGGTTGTATTGTTCCTATTTCATTATTTGCAAACATAACACTTATTAATATTGTTTGTTTATTTATTTTACTTTCTAGCTCTTGTAGTGATATCATTCCTTGACTATCTACATTTAAATAAGTTATATTAAACCCTTGCTTTTCTAATGTTTTACAAGATTCTAATATAGCTGGATGTTCTATTTTTGTTGTGATAATGTGATTTCCTTTTTCTCTATATTTATATGCAATTCCTTTTAATGCTAAGTTATCACTTTCACTTCCACAAGAAGTAAAATAAATTTCTTTTGAGTTTGCATTAAGTGCTTTTGCTACTTGTTTTCTTGCTCTTTCTAATGCTTTTTTAGATTGTCTTCCGAATACTATATAAAGATGATGCATTTCCATATTCTATATTAAAGTATGGAAACATTTCTTTTAAAACTTTTTCTTTTACTGCTGTGGTTGCAGCATGATCAAAATATCTTATTTTCATTTTACCCTCTTTAACTTTATAATATTTATATTTTATTATATTAGTTTTATTTAATAATATTCTTGCAAACACAAAATCACTCTAGAAAATACTTTCTAGAGTGATTTATATATATAGAGTTTTTTATGTTAAACTATTTTAATTTGACACCCATCTTAATACTTTTATATTTTTATATGTATCAAGAACATCATTATATTTTTCATATTCTTCTTCCCAAATCATTTTTGGAACTTTATCAAATGCATTAAATACTTTTTCGGCTTCCATTAAGAATATTACTTGTTCTTGTGGTGTCATTTTTTTATATTTTTTAGAGAATGCATATAATTTATCTAACATTTGGTTTGCTTCAATAAATGACCAAAAGTCTTTTACATTCATTCCTGCTAATTTTAGTTGCATAACTGCATATGCTACTAAAGAAAATATTACAATTATTAATATATAAATTATCATCATTAGTTCCATTTTTTCCACCTTCTCTTTTGAATATACACTTATTATAACATGTTTGTAATATTTTTGCAACCTTTTTGTAATATTTTTGTAATATAATTGTAATATTAGATTTCTTTTTCTACATTTTTATACATTTTTTGTATATTTTCATATAGCACTTTTTTGTTTTTATACCTTTTATTTTCTTTTATTACCAGTAACCACAAATACCCTAATATTAGTAATATTGCTACGTTTTTAAAGTATAATACTGCTATGCTACTTATTGCTGTTAGCATACTTATAGTTATATTTGATATTAAATTTGTATATTTGTATGCTTTTGCTCTTCCTTCTGTAATATTTAATATGTATTTTGCTATTCTTCCTCCGTCTAAAGGATATATGGGAATTAAGTTAAACATTCCTATTATTATATTTGCATATATTATTAGTTCTATTTTTGACTCTATTATAGGATTTTTAAATATAGAGAATATTAAAATAAAGATTAAGTTTGTAAGTGGTCCACATATAGCAATTATCATTTTTTTTATTGTTAATATGGTTCCTTTTTTTATTTTATGATTATAATTTTCTAATTTGCTTTCAAATCCTATTGACAAACCAAAAGGCATTATTTCTATTTCGTTTGGTTTAAATCCCAGTAATATTCCTGCTAGCATATGACCTAATTCATGAAAAATACTAAATAACATTATTATGCCATATATTTCTATTTGTCTTGTTAGTATAAATATTGCTATAAAAATAAATATCTTTAAATTTAAACGTATTTTCAAAATGTTATTCTCCTTTTTAAAAAGCTAATATATACTCTGGATTAACTACTCTATTAGCTTTTCTTATTTCAAAATGTAAATGTGGACCTGTTGCTTTTCCTGTTGAACCTACTTCTCCTATTTTTTGTCCTTGAACAACTGTATCTCCTTGTTTTAGATATATAGTTTTGCAATGTGCGTACAATGTTGTAACATCATCTTTTTGAATATATATGTGATTTCCATAACTGCCTTCTGAAGATACACTAGTTACTGTTCCCTCCATTGAAGCAGTAAATACAGTTCCTTCATTTACTCCTATATCTATCCCTGCGTGATTTGCAGACACTATATCTGTTGGCGTCCTACTTCCAAATCTAGACGTTACTGTTCCTTTTAATGGTAGTATTAAATTATAGTTTGCTTTTATATCATTTGCATCAATTTCCATTTGGCTTAATGGTTTCTGATTTTCATCTTCTTTTTTATCTTCTTCTTTTATCTCATCTGCTGAAGTTTGTTGTATTTCATTATTTAGCAATTCAACTCCTTCTTCTCCTCCTCCAATACCACCTTCTTCATTGACTTGTTCATTAACATTTTGTTCTTCTTTACTATCGCTTTGATTATTTATTATTGGCTTTATCACTTCATTATAATATTTTTCAGTTTGAGTATATATTCCTTGAAAATTTATATCATATGATAAAAATTCTCTAGTTTTGTTTACTACTTCTTCTGAAAAAATATAATTTGAGTTTTTTATTAAATAAAAAATAAAATATATAAGCATACATATTAATACTTGTAATATTACTTTTTTTAACATTCCATATTGTACTTTATTACCAGCATTTACTTGGCTTGTAGGTACTTTTATACCATTTTGTATTCTCCTTCTTTGATAAATTTCTTCTGCTCTTCTTATTCTTTCTTCTGAAGTAATTGTTCTTTCCAATTAACACACCTCTTCCTTTGTAGGTATTTGTTAATTTATATGCTTGCCATTTTTTTTTATTACAAAAAGAAAAATAAGAATTTCTATTTAATAAAAAAATTCTTATTTTTTCTTTATTCTTATTTAAATATTGCTACCAAAAAGCTTATTATTGCTACCACCATTAAAATTGTAGTAAAAGTTTTTAATCTTTTATATTTTGTTTGCATATTTTTTTTACCTTTTTTTATTTCATATTCTTTGTTTTCTATGTTTTTTATATAATCATTTATTATAAATTCCGCTTCTTTTACCATATAATCTTTACTTTTTACCTTTTCTTCTTTTGCTACTGAATTACATTTATCAATTTTTTCTTTTTTATGTATTTTAACATTGTTTTTTAAAACGACAAATGCTTCTTCAACAATATTTGATTGTAAATCTTTTAATATAATCATATTTTTCATTTTTTCAGATTCCATATAAACTTAAATTCCTTTCGCTTTGTTTATATAGATTTTTTCCATTTTTTTCATAATTATACTAGTTATATTTTATAGTTTCTATAATTGCTTCTGATACCACATTTGATAATGTATATACAGTATTTAATGATATATTTTGTAATATCGAAAAGTTATATGCGGGTATTTTATAATCTTTTCCTACAACAGCTTTTATGCTAAGATCTCCTACTTCTATCCTACTTTTGTTTAAGCCTTTTCCTAATATTGTTTTTCCTTCTTCTATATATACATTTCCTATATTTTCTTTTTTAGATAAAGCTGCATCTATTACTACAATATATGGATTTGAATGTTTTGTTTGTATTGTTCTAATTACTTGTTCAATATTTGAATAATTTACATTTTTTATTAATGTGCCATATATTGTTATATTAAAAATATTACTATTTTCTAGCATTCTTTTTAAATTTGTTCCCACAAGTGGTCCAAAGCAGTCTCCTGTTATTCTATCTGTTCCTATGCACAAAAATATTATTTCTGAATATCTTTTTATACTTTTAGCATAATTCATTTTTTTTACCATTTTTTCTTTGATTCTTTCTTTTAAATTTTCTAAATTGTAATTATAATTATCGTATATTTCCAATTTTACCTCCAAATAATTTCTTAAAAAATATTATGTGCATTTTTTATTTTTTATTCTTTTCTTGTCCCAATAATAATATTTATTTGTTTATCATTTTTGTATTTTTTTATTATATCTTCTGAAAATCCAGCCAATTGATTTGATAAGATGATGGTATGAAAATCTTGTTTTACTAAGTCTTCCATTAGCTTATCTACTTCTTCTGGATTTTCTAATTTATATACACTCATTCCCATTTTTTCCGCTACTTTAAAATTTTTATTATCATTTTGTTCTTTTATCCATGATATTTTCACATTAATCATCTCCTTAATTTATTGTTTATTTTTTTAATTTTTTTATTCATGTTATATTTTATTCTATTGACTTTTTTCGACTTTTTTCATATTATTCTATTATACAGTTTGAAAGGATGATTTATATGTTTAAAGAATTTAAAGAATTTGCATTAAAAGGAAATATTGTAGACATGGCAATTGGTGTTATTATAGGAGGTGCTTTTCAAAAGATAGTTTCTTCATTAGTAAATGATATTATAATGCCTTTAATTGCTATTTTTACAGGCAAAGTAGATTTTTCTGATTTGTTTTTTACAATCGGTAATTCTCAAATTAAATATGGTTCATTTATAACTACTATAGTTGACTTTTTAATTATTGCTTTTTCTATTTTTATTGCAATTCGATCTATTAATAAATTAAATGATAAAACTAAAGAGAATGTAGAAAAAATAGCTAAGAAAAATAAGTTTTTGAATAAAAAGAAACATACGAAAGAAGAACCTATTCCAGAACCTACTACAAAAGAATGTCCTTACTGCTTATCTGAAATAAATATAAAAGCTACTAGATGCCCTCATTGTACATCTGAATTAAAATAAGATAGAATATTTATAGTGAATGTAAAAAAAGCACATCTACAACGGTCAAATTACAGATGTGTTTTTTTATTGGTTATTTTTGTTTGCTAATAATTACTACTAATGCAATAATCAAGGCAAACGTAATGATAGTCATTCCTAGTAGTCCATAAAATAATATATATACTTTTTCTTTTTACTACATTATGCACTTTTTAATTCTAGTCTTAATTTATCAGCTATCATTGCTATAAATTCGCTATTAGTTGGTTTTCCTTTGCTTGCTGATACTGTGTATCCAAAGATACTTTCTACTGTTTCTGTTTGACCTCTTCCCCATGCAACTTCTATTGCATGACGTATTGCTCTTTCTACTCTAGAAGGAGTTGTTTTATATTTATCGGCGATTTCTGGGTATAATTGCTTTGTTATTTGGTTTATTACATCTATATCATTTACTACCATCATTATTGCTTCTCTTAAGTATTGGTATCCTTTTATATGAGCAGGTACTCCTACTTCATGTATTACATTTGTTACTAATGCTTCTAAATTTCCCTCATCCTTTTTATTTTCTGGCGCTATTTCTATATATTGAGATTTTATCTCTCTACTAGCGTAGTTTCCTTTCACAGCTCCTGGTTGGTAGTATTTAAAATCTCTAATTCTTTTAATTAATAATTTTATATCAAATGGTTTTACTACATAATATTCTGCACCCAAATTAATAGCTTTTTGTGTTATTTTATCTTGTCCTACTGCTGAAAGCATTATACATAAAGGCATTTTATCTAAATTATATGAATTTATTGTTTCTAAAACACCTAAACCATCTAAATGTGGCATAATAACATCTAGTAGTACTACGTCTGGCTTTTTCTCTGTAATAATTTTACAAGCTTCATTTCCATCTTTTGCAATTCCTACTACTTCCATATCCTCCTCTTTTTCCAAATATCCATTTAATGTGGTTGAAAATTCAATATTGTCGTCTGCAATTAATACCCTAATCTTATCGTTCACTTTCGTTTCCCCCTATAACAAAAAAATTTGTAAAAAATTTACATTTTGAATTATAATATGTTTTATTCAAATTTGCAAGAGTTTTTGGAAATTTTTTCAAATTTTTGTTGTTTTTGTTTATATTTCAATATTTTTTCTTATATTTTTTTGTTTTATTGTATTTAACTTTTCTATTTTTAACGAACATTCATCAATTAATTCTTTTATTTTATTTTTTTCTTTTTCTGTTACTTCTATTTTACTTACTATTTTTTCATTATATTTAACATCTATTATCAAAATATTACTTTTTTCTAAATAATATTTAACTTTTTCCCACTCGTTATATAATACAGTTATTTCTACTTCATATCCAATTTCTTCATTTACTATTGTTGCCTTTTCTAAAGCTTGCATTGTTGCTTCCGAATATGCTTTTACTAGTCCTCCCGTTCCAAGTAATATTCCTCCAAAATATCTTGTTACTACTACTAGTATGTTAGTTAGTTCATTTTTTGTTATAATATTTAACATTGGTGCACCTGCTGTTCCACTTGGTTCTCCGTCATCTGACATTTTATTTACTATCCCATTATTTGTTAAAATTGAATATGCATAACAGTTATGTCTTGCATCGTAATATTTTTTTCTTATTTCTTTTAAAATATTTTCTACTTCTTCTTGAGATTGCACATAATAAATATTAGCAATAAATTTTGATTTTTTTTCTACTATTTGTGCTGAAGTATTTTCTAATATTGTTTTTGACACTTTGTTTTTTTCCTCTCTTTTTTATTTACATTGCATTAAGTTGAATTTCACATAATTAAATTTAATTTATATGATACTAAATTTTAGCTTAAAAATCAACTTTTAAAATTTTTTTAAGATTTTGAATCAGAAAAATTTGAAAATTAGTTGACAAGTTGTCTAAAATAAGTTAAAATAGTAAATGCATTTGGAAATGGTGGATTTAGCGTAGTTGGTTAACGCGCCAGTTTGTGGCACTGGAGACCATGGGTTCGAGTCCCATATTCCACCCCATTTATATTTAGCATAATTTCATATATTGGGCTGTAGCCAAGCGGTAAGGCACCAGACTTTGACTCTGGCATGCGCTAGTTCGAATCTAGCCAGCCCAGCCAATAAAAAGAACTATACGGACGAAAGTGAGTTATAGTTCTTTATTGTTTGTTCATATATTTGAAAAAGACTAGGCTATCTAATCTTCTTTTATTTCTTTTAGTTTTACATATTTACTAGTAAATAACATAAATTTGCTTTTTTATGTTATTTGTGCTATAATTAATGTATAACTTAAATTAGTTTTATTTTATGGAGGAAAAACTATGCTTACATTTTTAAACTTTAACTCACGGCAATTAGCTGCAACTGATGGATTTAATCGGAAGATTAAAAGAGTAGCTTCCTTTTTAGAAATTACAAGAGTTTTATACTCTGAAATCATTAACATAGAAGACTCAAGCATTGATGTACTTTTGGTTGATGATAAAATGTATTTTTATAAAGTACATTTATATTCTCAGGAAGCTGTAAAAATGTTAAATGAAGAATTCTCTAAAACACTTATTTCTTTAGGCTACACATCAGCTAATATTTCTTTGTTAACTCAAACTAAAGGAATCTTAAGTAACGAAAATATTATTGAATTAATTTTTTCAGTACTAAGCAAGTCAATGGAATTGCTTAATATTGAAAACTCTAACAATATTGACAAACTTGATAAAAGTGTTTCATCTGAATTTAACGTTAGCATTGAGAACTTTTCTTATGATGAAGTTCATAAAGCTGTTGAACCTTTTGTAAAGGATTTTATCAATCATCTTTATAACTTCAAAATTATTAGTCTTTCTAAAACATCTATCGAAGTATTAGCAATAACTACAGAATGTAGATTATACCAGTACACAATTCCTTTGAGTAAAGCATATACCAAATTTTTCAATCGTTACTTATCAGCAATTCTCCCATATGAGAGTTTTATACCTATGAAACGTAACTTAAAAAAATTTGATTTTACTCAAGCTATAAAGGAAACTCTTCCAATTTACAATTCTAAAAAAGAAAAATTAAATACCTGTGGTTTTTTAACATTCCTTTTGAAACAGTACAAAAGTGATATTAAAGAAGAAGGAGCTGGTGTAGAAGGCTTGAAAAATTTTTATAAATTTTTCTTAGATACTTCATCAGATGAAGAAGAAGCTAAAAGCAAAGTAATGAAATGTTATACTAAAGCAAAAACTTATAAAGAAAAATCAAAACACTAATTGCCAATCTCAAAAGAAACTATTCAACTGAATAGTTTCTTTTTTGGTATATTCTTTATTATTTTGTAAAAAATATCTTTATATTTAAAGTTATAAATTTAATTTTACTCTTATGTTTCTTTATGCTTTATTTTATAAATGCTATAGTCCAAATAGATAAAATTTTACACTTAGATTATAGTAAGAAAGGATGTGAAAATATGGCAATTGATTATAGTATAATAGGACAAAGAATAAAGAAAGCAAGAAAAGCAAAATCTTTAACTCAAGAACAATTAGCAGAAAAAATAGACGTTTCAATAGCATTTTTAAGTAGAATTGAAAGAGGCAATTCTCAAATAAATTTAAAAAGATTAAATCAAATTTGTGAAATTCTAGGTGTAACTGAAGGTGAAATATTAAACGGTGTTTCTAACAATTCTTCAAAATACTTAAATAATGAATTTTCAAGTTTATTAAAAGACTGTTCTTCTGATAAACAAAAATTAATTTACGATTTAGCTAAAGTTATTGCAGAACAAAAATAATTAAAAAAGTAAAAACTTTCATAAAAATTCAAATTTTTATGAAAGTTTTTGGTTTATTTTACATATTATTTTTAGTCTAATTTTGTTGAAAAAATAGTTTACCTATGTTATTATAGAAGAGTATATTAATGTTAATTAGACACTAAAATAAAAAGGAGGATTTATTTATGAAATTCAAACAATGGGAAGGATTTAATACTCTTGGAGAATGGACAAAAGAAATTGACGTAAGGGGATTCATTCAAGCAAATTATACTCCATATGATGGAGATGATTCTTTCTTAAAAGAACCAACTAAAAGAACTAAAAAATTATGGAATGAAGTTTTAGAACTTTATAAAAAAGAAAGAGAAAACGGAGTTCTTGATGTAGATACAAAAACTCCATCTGCAGTAAATGCATATGATGCTGGTTATATAAATAAGGAATTAGAGCAAATTGTAGGTTTACAAACAGACGCACCTTTAAAAAGAGCCATTATGCCAGCTGGTGGTATTAAAATAGTAGAAAAATCTTGTGATGCTTATGGATACAAAGTAGATGAAGAAACAGACTACATCTACAATAATTTAAGAAGAACTCATAATGATGGTGTATTTAGTGTATATACTCCAGATATTAGAGCTGCAAGAAGCTCACACTTAATTACTGGTCTTCCAGATGGATATGGACGTGGAAGAATTATTGGAGATTATAGACGTGTTGCACTTTATGGTGTAGATGTTTTAATCGAAGAGAAAAAACACGAATTAGAAATATTAGATGTAGATGAATTTACAGAAGACGTTATTCGTGAACGTGAAGAAATTCATGACCAAATAAAAGCTTTAGAAGATTTAAAGAAAATGGCTGCAAAATATGGATTTGATATTTCAGTTCCAGCTTCAAATGCTAAAGAAGCTATTCAATGGTTATATTTTGGATATTTAGCTGCAACTAAAGATCAAAACGGCGCTGCTATGAGTTTAGGTAGAACTTCTACTTTCTTAGATATCTACATTCAAAGAGATTTAGAAAATGGAAGTTTAACTGAAGAAGAAGCTCAAGAATTAATGGATCATTTTATTATGAAATTACGTATGATTCGTTTCTTACGTGCACCAGAATATAACGAACTATTTAGTGGAGACCCTGTTTGGGTAACTGAAAGTGTTGGTGGTATGGGTGTTGATGGTAGAACTTTAGTTACTAAAAACTCTTTCAGAGTTTTACACACATTAACAAACTTAGGTCCTGCCCCAGAACCAAACTTAACAGTTTTATGGTCTGAAAGATTGCCAGAAAATTTCAAAAAATATACTGCTAAAATTTCAGTAAAAACATCTTCTATTCAATATGAAAATGATGACTTAATGAGAGTAACATTAGGAGATGACTATGGTATTGCATGTTGCGTATCTGCAATGAAAATTGGTAAACAAATGCAATTCTTTGGTGCTAGAGCAAACTTAGCTAAAACTCTTCTTTATGCTATTAATGGTGGTAGAGATGAAAAAACAGGAAAACAAGTTGCTCCTAAATATGAACCAATTACTTCTGAATATTTAAATTATGATGAAGTCATGGAAAAATTTGATGTTATGATGGACTATGTTGCAAAAATATACATTAAAGCATTAAATGCTATTCATTATATGCATGACAAATATTCATATGAAGCATTAGAAATGGCTTTACATGATAAAGAAATTTTAAGAACTATGGCATGTGGAATTGCAGGGCTTTCAGTAGTTGCTGATTCTTTATCTGCAATTAAATATGCAAAAGTAAAAGTTTTAAGAGACGAAACTGGACTAGCTGTAGATTATGAAATTGAAGGAGACTTTCCTAAATATGGAAACGATGATGATAGAGTAGATAGTATAGCTGTAGATATAGTAAAAACTTTCTTAGGAAAACTACAAAAACATCATACTTATAGAAATTCAAAACATACATTATCTATTTTAACTATTACATCAAACGTAGTATATGGAAAAGCAACAGGAAATACACCAGACGGAAGACGTGCTGGAGAACCTTTTGGACCAGGTGCAAACCCATTACATGGTAGAGATACAAATGGTGCAGTAGCAGTTATGAATACTATTGCAAAATTACCTTACGAATACTCAGAAGATGGTATTTCGTATACATTCTCTATTACACCAAGAACTTTAGGAAAAGAATTAGATACACAAGTAAATAACTTAGTAAGCTTACTTGATGGTTATTTTAAACAAACAGGACATCACATTAATGTTAATGTATTTGACAGAGCACTATTAGAAGATGCAATGGAACATCCTGAAAAGTATCCACAACTTACAATTCGTGTATCTGGATATGCAGTAAACTTCATTAAATTAACAAGAGAACAACAATTAGATGTAATTCATAGAACAATACATGAGAAATTTTAAAACTAAAGAGAGCCAATTAATGGCTCTCTTTAAGTTTGTTACCTGTTAATAACCTTCATCCTTATTCTTCCTGCCTTTTCAAGTCCCATGCATTGACATTCTATAGAATCTGTACATCCATAATGTTCACATGTAAAACAAACATCTTTTGGCATATTATGGACTAATGTTCCTTTATAAGGTAATTGTTTCCGATTTTTCTTCATGCTTCATACCTCCTATTGTTATTAATCTTCATTACAACTTTAATATATTAACATTTTATCATATTTACATAATTTATTCAAGTTTTTATTTTTTGATTTTTTATAATTTCAATTAAGGACTTTTCAATTCCTTGTTCTGTGAATACATATGGCAGATACCTTCTTCCTCCATAGTTTTGAAATTCTTTCTCTTTTAACTGAAACCATTTTTTAAAATTCCAGCTAATATAGAAATTCCCTGTTCAATATAAACATATGGTAAATATTTTTCACTTCTATACTTTATATTATCTTTTTCTAATGTGGTTCTATTTTGGAACCACATTTATTTTAGTTCCGCCATCGTTAATTGAAAACAAAAATCTTCTGGAAATCTCTCAACATTTCTTTTCATAGCTTTATTAACATTTTTGGTTTCATAATGATATATCATAGCCACATCACTATCTAGCATCACTTGTTTTCCTCTTATGTTATAAATTAAATTTTTAATATTTTCTGTTTCATTATTTACTACGTTTAATTCTTCGATTATTGGTGCAATATTATTTTTTCATTCATAATTATCACATCCTATTTCAAAGTTTCGTTTATTATAAAACATTTGTTTTGTTATATCAAGTGTTTTTACTTTTTTATCTTCTACAAGATATTGATTCCATTTTTTGTTGTATTTTATAATTTTTTATAGTAAAATGGTTAAGATATTATTATATTAAACATATGGAGGATTTACATGGAAGGAAGAATTCACTCATTTGAGAGTTTAGGAGCAGTCGATGGTCCGGGTGTTCGATTCGTAGTCTTTATGCAAGGCTGTAACTTAAAGTGCAAATATTGTCAAAATAGAGATACTTGGAATTTAAAAGGTGGTACTACCTATTCTAGTGATGAAATTGTAGAAAAAATTTTAAGATATAAAAATTATATTATGCCAAATGGTGGTGTTACTATAAGTGGCGGAGAACCTTTGCTTCAAGCTAAATTTTTAATTGAACTTTTTACTAAGTTAAAGAAATATAATATTCATACATGTATAGATACATCTGGAAGTGTAGTTTTAACAGATGAAATAAAAGAATTGATTAATTTAACTGACTTATTTTTATTAGATATAAAATGTATAAATGATGAAAAGGCTATTAATTTAACTGGTGTTTCTAACAAAAAAGAATTAGAATTTGCCAGATACTTAAGTAATATTAATAAAACTATGTGGATTAGACAAGTTTTAGTTCCTGGCTATACTGATAATGAACAAGATTTGATTAAATTAAGAGAATTTATTTCTACTTTAAAATCTGTGGAAAAAGTAGAAGTTCTTCCTTATCATGATTTAGGAAAGTTTAAATGGGAACAACTTGGCGAAGTTTATCCTTTAGAAAAGGTTAGAACTGCAAACAATGATGATGTAAAAAGAGCAAAAGAAATTTTAAAAATAAAGTAGCTTAATAGAATAGGGACGTGGTATTTTAGTTTAATTTACTAAACTAAATTGCCCCGTCCCTATTAGTTTACTATAAAATCAATTATAATTCCGCAAAATACACCTATGAAATAAAGTAATCCTAATATTTTAAAATTTTCTTTTAAATTTTCATTTACTCTAAACAATACTAGAATACCTATTCCTGAACCTACTAGTAGTCCACCTATCATTGAGCCTACTGAAATTACATTTTGTAAATATAACTGTGTTAATATAACAGATGATGCACAATTTGGAATTAACCCTACAATTCCAGCTATTAATGGTCCAACTATTGGCATATTTAATATTAAATTTGATATATTTTCCTCTCCTATAAAATGTATAATAATATTCATAATTAATGATATTATTGTAATAAACACAAAAATATTTAATGTATGTTTTATAGAAGATTTAAATATTCCTTCTTTTTCACAATGGCAATGTTCGTGCTCGCACATATGCCCTATTTCTTCACTAGTTTCTTCTTTTTCTTGACTTTCTTTTTTCTTTCTAAATACTTGTCCTACAAAATCTATTACTACTCCTGCTATCATCCCTATTACTAACTTTGTAGCTAATATCTTTAAAATAACATCTACTGGTGCCGCTTCTGATATTAATATAGGTAACATTTCATCTGATGTTGACAAAAATATTGCAATTAATGTACCTAGAGTTATTACTTTACCTGCATATAGATTTGCTGCTGCAGCTGAAAATCCACATTGTGGAACAACTCCTAATAATGCTCCTAGAATAGGTCCCCACTTTCCTGATTTTTTTATTATACTCTTTGTCTTATTTCCTGTTTTATGTTCTATATATTCCATTATTAGATACGTGATAAATAAAAATGGTAATAATTTTAATGCATCAATTCCTGTATCTAATAATATATCTATAATTTCATTTGACATTTTTTTGCTCCTTATATCTATAACTCATATTTTTACTATTATTAATAATACCACATTTTTCTTTTTATAACAAGGTTAATTTTTAAGCCAGTCCTTAAAATTTAGGAATCTAACATTTCTTTTATTTTATCAATATTTTGTACTACACATTCATATCCATATTTATAACAACTATCTAATTTTTCTACATCTAAAAGACCTACTTTATCTGTATACACATTTAAAACTAAATCACTCATTTCTAAACTTTCTTCTGATATTTTGTTTCCCATTATATCTATAGTTTTCATTACAATATCCATTATATTACTATTCTCATCTACTGGATCTGCGTCAAATTTAACCGCTATTACTTTATCCACTCCCTGTTTTTTTACCTCATTTACAGGAATATTATCTAATGCTCCTCCATCCATAAAGGCGTGTTCTCCCATTAAGCAAGGGTTAAATACTGCTGGGAAACTACTGCTAGCTCTTACTGCTTTTCCTATTGTTATATCTGTAATATATTGTGATGTATCTTCTACATTTTGTGGAATGTTATTTGTAAATACATATTCTTTTGACTTTGTTATATCTACAGTTGGTATTACAAGAGGCATTTGTATTTGACTTATATTTTTTATTCCTCTTCTTATTGCTAATTTATTATATACTGTTTCTATTATTTCACCATCTTTTAGACTTGAAAAGACTTTCTTACATTTAAAGAAATGACCTAATCCTGAAATAATAGGCTTCGTATTAAGAGCTGCTATATCTTTTGCATATCTTTTAAATAGTAAATATATATAATGCGGTGTATATCCCATTGCATATAAAGATGCAACCATACTTCCACTACTGCATCCTCCTATAATATCTATTTTTATATCATTATCCTCTAATGCTTTTAATACTCCTGCATGTGCTATTCCTCTTATTCCTCCACCTGACAAAGCAATTCCTAATTTCATAAAAAGCCTCCCATATATTTTTTATAATATTATTTACAAATATTATATGTTTAAACATATGAGAGGTTATTTTTAGTTAACTTCTATACTATTATAATATAATTCTTCTGGGTCTATATCTTCTCCTGTATCCCACTCTATTGTTTCACCAGCTGGATGTACTTTTTTAAATAATTCATAATCTTTTAACTTTTTAAATGCTTCATAATCTAAATTCTTTTTCATATCATATATTTTAACTTTTTCATTTTCATATGTTACCTTAATTTGATAATTATCTAATACTTCTACATTTTTTATTATTGGCATTAACATTTTTATCTCTCCTATCTATGAAAACAACTATATTATTTTAATGGCTCTATCTTATAACCTTCTTTTCCTTGTAATAAAACATCCCATAATTTTTTTAATTCTATATTATGAATTTCTATCCATGCTTGTAATATTTTTTGCTGACTTTTAGGTATATAGCCTTCTATTATATTTCCATCTAAATCAAATATAGATCTATACTCATTATAATTTACATGTATGTGTGGTAAATTATGTTGCTTATTATCTATAAAATACATTCTTACAATTATTCCATAAAACTTAGATATAATTGGCACGTTCCGTCCTCCTTATAATATCATACTATTTTTTATTTTTCAACTATATAGTTAATTTTGTATTTACTATTTTATTAGTATATCTAAAATCCTGTTCTTGGTAATGTAGGTTTTAGTGGTTCTGGTTCCTTTGGTTGTTCTGGCTCTTCCTGTTGTTCTTTTAATAGGTTCGTAATAATTAATTTAACTACCTCACCATCTTCTATTATTTCAATTGTTTGCTTTTCTTCATTTAATATATACTCATCCTTTGTTTTTGTTTCCACTATTGTATATTCTCCTATTGGCAATTTTTTAGTTATTGCATAGCCTTCATCATTTGTTTTTAATGTATCTACAATATTATTTTTGTTATCTAATACATTAAATTCCACTCCTTCTAACTTTATTTTATTATTTTCTTTATCCACTTTGTAAATTTCAATTTGACCTTTTTTCTTTCTATTTTCAAAAAATACTTGTGCCGTTTTTCCCCATTCTAACATTATTTCTTTTTCATCTTTTGATAAAACATATTCTTCTGGAACTTTTATTTCTTTTATTTTTACTATTTGAGGGGTAATATCGTTTATTCTAGCAATTCCATCTTTGTCTGTTACTGCTTCTCCTATTTTTTTACCTTCTTTATTTTTTATTTCAAAAGTGACATTTGCTACTGGTTTATTTGTTTCTTTATCTACTTTTTTTATTTGTAAATTACAGTTATTGGCTTTTACTTGCATATTTATTTTAGCAGATGCTTTCTCATATCCGCTTGTATATGTAATATAACTTTGAGCTTTATCTATAGAACTTTTACAGTAATATATCGGATTTGTTTTTATTAATGCATTTTCTACTTTTATTGTTCCATCTATATCTTGTTTTATTTTATTTGTTGGGATTGCTATTTTTATATTTTTTTCACATGAATTATTTATTTCTTCATTTTTTGAATTTAAAATTTTGGTTTCATTCGGAAAATTCTCAATACTAATATTATATGATTTTAAATATTTATTTGATGATATTAAATAATTTTGAATATAATAATTTATTCCTTTTATTTCTTGAATTTTAGTTTCTCCACTTTTTTTAATATTTACAACTGGAGATTTATATATTTCTGTACCATTTATTCCATATTCATATAGTGTTTGAGCTACTTCTAATACTTTCGCTCCTCTTCTTTGGATTTCTTCTACTGTATTTCCATCAACACTACGATTTCCTAAAATATACTTATCTTTTGGTGATATTCCTTCTGCTAAACTATGAAGTGCTACTTTATTTGCAGTATAAAAGTCGTCATCACATTCTAAACTCCAATCTTTATATGTCGACCCCATATACCCTTTATTTAATATACGCCAAATTCTATTATCATTTTCTCTAGATATTGATGTAACATATGAATTATATCCTGTTCCAACACCTTCTTTTTGTGGTTCAATGCAAAATGCTGGATATTTTTCTTTTGTTTCTGGATCATTATAATAAACATACCATACTATTTTGTAACTCCATTTATTATAATCTTTCATCCAATATTCTAATAATGAATCACATTCATGGTCTCCTTTTAATTCAATATTGTCACCTTCTTTTATATTTGCTTGTACTGTATTAAATGCACTTGATATAATTTGTAATATTTGTATTATTAAAAATATTATTATTAATGTTTTTCTTGTTATTGTATTTTTCATATTCTCTCCTATCTTAAATTTTTATTTTGATTTAATTATTTTGTATATAGGTAAATTATATATTATTTTTATACCTTGTTGTCGCGGTCTCCAGTTTATTAATTTAGTATGTCGACCGCTTCAATCGCACTCGCGAAGTCGCTCGTTTGGTCGCTACGCGGTATTACAAATAATTATATAATTTACCTATAATACAAATCTTATTATTTTCAATACTAAAAAGGACTAAATAAAACGCAATAAACGTTTATATTTAGCCCCTATTATATTTATGTATTAATACACTTTTTATATTACTCTTGAGTAAATGGTAATATAGCTATTTGTCTAGCTCTTTTTACTGTTAAAGTAATATCTCTTTGATGTTTTGCACATGCTCCTGTTGCTCTTCTTGGTAATATTTTACCTTTATCATTAATGAATTTTTTTAATTGATCTGCATTTTTATAATCTAACACAAGATTTTTGTCTGCACATAAAGGACAAACTTTTTTTCTTATTTTTCTAAATCTTGGGTTGAAATCATCATCTTCATTATTTCTGTTATTTCTTCTTTGTTTTTTATCTGCCATTTTTTATTCCCCCCTAACTTTTAATTTTACTTTTTTGCCTAGAATGGTAAATCATCTCCTGAAGAAACTTCAAAATCTGAACCTGTTGATGCTGTACCTGGCATTGTTCCAAATGTTGCATCAAAGTTTCCACTTGTTTCTCCATCTCTTTTACTATCTGCAAAATATGCTTCTTCAGCTACTACTTCTGTAATATAATGTTTTTGTCCTTGGTCATCATCCCAAGTTCTTGTTTGTATTCTTCCAATTATTCCTACTTGTTGACCTTTTTTGAAGTATTTGCTACAAAATTCTCCAAGTTTACTCCAAGCTACAATGTTAATAAAATCTGCTTGTCTTTCTTCTCCTGGTCTAACAAATCTTCTATTAACTGCCAAACTAAAAGATGCAACTAAAGTATTATTAGATTGTGTATATCTAACTTCTGGATCTCTAGTTAATCTTCCCATTAAAATTACTTTATTCATATTTTTTCTACCTTACCTTTCTTAAAGGCCCCACTTTATTCTTCAACTTTTATTGTCATAAATTTGATTACTTCGTCTGTTATACGATAATTTCTTTCAAGTTCAGAAATTAGGTCTGGGTTTGCTTCAAAGTTAAATACTACATAGTATCCTTCTTTATTTTTTTGTATTTCATAAGCTAATTTTTTCTTTCCTAATTCATCAACTTTTTCTACTTTTCCATCGTTATTAATCAAATCTGTTAATTTTTGAACAAGTCCTTTTATTCCTTCTTCATCAACATTTGGATTAATAATGATAACACTTTCGTATTTATTCATTATTTTCACCTCCTTTTGGTTTATAACCTACATTTGAATGTAAGTAAGGATGCATTTAATACATCTCATATATAACGTTGTTATTTTATCACATTTTTACTTACAATACAAGTGTTTTTACCATTTTTTATGTTATTTTATAATTTATCTGTATAATAATCTAATCCGTATCCAAAATTTACTTTGCAATACTTTCCTATAAATTCAGGTTCTTGCCAATTAATATTATAGGTTGGTTCTAATACTATATTTCCTGTAGTATCTATTACTCCCCATTTATTACCTTGTTTTATTCCTGCAAATCCATAAGAATTAAATTCTGTTACCATGTCATATTTTGGCTCTATTATTATATTTCCTTCTTTGTCTACAAATCCCCATTTTTCATCTTTTTTTAATGCATATATATCATTTTGCTCTAATATTTCTTTACTTGATATTATATTTCCTTCTTTATCTAAATATTGCATATCTGTATCTGATACTACTTTTATATAATTGTTTTTGTTATATACAACTGCATTTTTTAGAAAACTTACTTCTTCTAAATTTTTATTATACAACTTTGTTACATTTTCTTTTATTTTTATTGCTTGTATTATATTTGTATTCTCTAACCTTTGAACTACATCATATTCCAAATTAATTTTTGTATTTCCAGTAACATCTATTACTCCACTTTTTCCATTTTTAGTAGCTATAAATAAATCTCCAAATACATATTCAATATACTGATAATTGTTATCTATTATTTTTTCATTATTTTTATTTAAAACACCGTATTTTTCATTATCTTCTATAGAAATAAAATAATTCTCATTTTCAGTCTTTATTAATTCATTATTGACCTCTGAATCTTGTTTATTTCCATTAATATCAAAAGTATAACTTTCTCCATCTTTTTCAGCTATTATTAAATCTTGAGAAATAAAAATATTGTCATATTCAGTTTCTATAATTTGTTTTCCTTCTAAATCTACAATTCCTTGTCTAGAAGCCTTTTGAACTGTAAATAATTTATTGTTTTTATTGTATTCTATATCTTCATATTGGTGTTGTAATATATATTTCTTATTTTTTAATAAACCTGCTTGTCCATTTTTAAAAGCTACTAAATATGCATTTTCATCATCAGAAATTTCTGTAACTCTATCTACTTCATTATATTCTGCTTCTAAAATCATTTTACCTTTAAAGTTTATATATCCATATTGATATCCTGTTTCTGTTTTAGCACTTACAATAAATCCTGCATATTTATACTTTGAATCTTCTTTATAATATCCATCAGCAGTAATAGTATCATATTGAGATTTTACAATTCTTTTTCCTTTACCATTTATTATTCCATATTTATCATTTTCTCCAACTATTAGATAACCTTCTTTGTATAATAAACTTTCTATAGATGTATATTGTGCTTTAGTTATTTTTTTACCTTCAAAATCGATTATTCCATATTTACCATTTTCTTTATACTTTAATACACTTTTTTCATATGGTACTTTTGCTGTTGAATCTTGAAACATAAGAGGTAATACTTGTTCGTATTGTGAAAATATTTCTTCATTTTTTTCATTATATACTTTTGTAGAATAACTGTCCTCTTGAGAATTATAATCATAATAGCATATAAATACTGGTTTTGATGGGTTTGGTATTGCAACTTTATCGTATTTTGCTTCTACTATTATATTTCCTTTAGTATCTATTACTCCATATTTTTGATTCTGATATAATGTAAAATACGAGAATTGATTAACCTCTTCTATATTATATTCTTCTAATATATTCTTTAAAAAGATTCCTCCTATTACAATTATTGCTATAACAACTATTGCTATAATACTTATTATAATTTTTTTCTTTATATTTCCACTCATCTTATTACCCCCACTACTGTTTTTTATATTTTACAAGCCTTAACCCATAAAATTCTTTTTTCTTCATATTCTTCTATTTTATATACTACTTGTTTTGTTTCTATCGTTGGCTTTTCATTATCTTCAGGAACTCTTCCTAATTTTTCTAATAAATATCCTGATAGTGTATCATAGTCTCCCTCTGGAATTTCTATTTTTAAAATCTTCTTTAATTCATTTATAGAGACGCTTCCACTAAGTAAAAAAGTGTTATCATCTATTTTTTCATACTCTTTTTCAATTTCATCATATTCATCAAAAATATTTCCAACTATTTCTTCTAATAAATCTTCCATTGTAACTACTCCTGCAGTTCCTCCATATTCATCTATTACTATAGCCATTTGCTTTTTATTTTTTTGCAAATCTTTAAATAATTCATTTATAGGCTTATTTTCAGACACAAAATATGCTTCTCTCATTATGTTTTTTATTTTTATACTTTTTTTACTATTTACATATTTTATTAAGTCTTTTATAAATAATATGCCTTTTATATCGTCTATTTCTTCTTCATATACTGGTATTCTGCTATATTTATATTCTCCTAATTCTTTTAGAATATCTTCTATATTAGAATTTATATCTACAGCATATACATCTATTCTATGTGTCATTACTTCTGATACTGTTATATCATTAAACTCAAAAATATTATGAATCATTTCTTTTTCGTCTTCTTCTATTGTTCCTTTTTCTTCGCCTTCATCTATCATCATTTTTATTTCTTCTTCTGTAACAATTTCTTCCTCACTTTCTGAAATTCCAAATATTTTAGAAATAAAATTTGTTACTATTGTTAATATTTTTACAAATGGTGCTGTAATTATTGCTATTACTCTTATTACTCCTATTGTACTATAAGCTATTTTTTCATAATACTTCATTGCTAGTCTTTTGGGTACTAATTCACCAAAGACTAATGTAAAAAAAGACAATATTATAGTTATTAATATTATTGATATTTTTTTAAATACCTCTATTGATATTATTGGAAAGATATTATTTAACGTAGGGGCTAATATATTTGCAAATGTATCTGATGCAAATGCACTAGACAAAAAACCTGCTAAAGTTATTCCAATTTGTATAGTTGCTAAAAATTTACTTGGATTTTTAAGCATTTTTTCTATTTGCTTAGCTTTCTTATTTCCTTCTTTAGCCTGTTTTTCAATTTTAGTATCATTTAAAGAAATAAAAGCTATTTCTGAGGCTGCAAAATATGCATTTAGCAAAATTAATATTAGTAAGATTAATAGTTGTGATATCATATATGTTATATCATTCCTCTCTTTTTTCTTACTTATATTTATTCCCCTTTTTATAGCTTTTATTATATATTTATAACAATTCGAATGTCAATTATTTTTTATGTTATTTATAATGTTTTTCCAGTATCTTTATTCCATAAATTATATACTGAATTTAATTCTGAATTTGGTACTAGAGCAACACGTATAGCTGAAAATGGTTTATCTTTTCTATAACATGCTATTTCTTCATTTTTGGCAGGTTTTAGCCATCCTATAGAATCTACATAAACTTGATAAATTATAGAATTATTTTCATAACTTTTTAATTTAAGTTGAATTGCTGAAATTCCATAACGATATTCTTCCATAAGTTCTTTACTTATTTCTCCATTTCCATCTAAATCTGTTTCTCCTTCTCCATTTACACCTGCACCTCCTAATTGAAAATAATTTTTATTATTTAATATAATTCTATTTTGAGCGGTTTTATATTTCCATTCAGAATTAGCTGGATTCCATCCATAAGTATAAATTTGATTAGAATCATTACACATTGCTTTACTACCTTCTCCCCAGTTAGTATACACAAAAGCTCTTGCTTGTAAAAAATCTTCATCTACATTTCCAGAAATGCTAAATGCTAGACTCTCTGTTTTATATTTAGAATTTTCTTTTATTGCTTCTAAACCTGCTATATCATAATTTCCATATCCATAGCTCCAACCAACCATTGAATTGTGTGATGCATAACTCATTATTACATTTGTAGCTTCTACAATGTTTATATTTACTTGTTGTTTATTTCCTGCTAGGTCTTCTATTTCAATAACATATGATAAATTGTTATTAAATGTTTTCTTTAGTATCTTTTCATCAGTCATCTCCCATCCATTTAGCTTTTTTATTTTTTCATTTGCTGTAACAATGGCTTGTATTTTTCCATCATTTAATTCTTTTTGTTTAAAACTTGCTTCTGGTTTTGTATTATCAATTATAATGTTACTCGTTTTTTCTACTTCTTTATTTGGATTTTTAGCTTCGTCTTTTATTGTATTTTCTAATATTTTTATCTTTAAAATTCCATCTTTCTCAATTCCTTTTACTATTAATTTAGCTATTTTTTCTTTATTTGTATCTTTTTCATATGTAATTTTTTTCTCTTTTGGAAATTCTTCTTTTGTTCCTACAATTATTTTTATATCTTCTTCTTTTAATTTTTCATATATGCTATTATTGTCTGTTATTTTTATTAACACTGATATTGTTTTTTCTTTGTTTACATATGTAGGATATTCTTTGTTATCATTTGTAATTTCTAATATTTCTATACTAGGACATTCCTTATCTATTTGAGTTACAGTAACTTTTTGTTTTGTCTTATTTCCTGCTAAATCCTCTATTTCTATTTCTTCAATTATGTTTTTATCATATTCTTTTATTAATGTTTTTTTATCATCTTGTAAAATCCAACCATCAATTGGCTTTATTTCCTCATTTGCCTTTATTCTTACAACTATTTTATCATTTGTAACATTTTCTGGTAAATATGATATTGTAACTTGTGGACTAGTTCTATCAATGTCAACATTAGCAACAACTATAGACTTTGAAAACATATATTTTGCAAAAACAATCTTAAATGAAAATATCAAAAATATAGAAAGTATAATAAATAATATAATTAAAAAGTAAATTTTGCATTTTTTCATTTTTTCTCCTCGTATAATGTAAATATATTTATTATACGAATTTCTCCTTTCTTTGAAAT
>OIWT01000184.1_pt1 | contig 89723 bp, 100 predicted proteins | sample 1587701 | NCBI WGS metagenome assembly OIWT01 (sample SAMEA3888904, study PRJEB22519) | human gut metagenome | biome: human gut; feature: human-associated habitat; material: faeces | place: Denmark | collected 2009
TTATTACTCAATTTTTTATAATTAGAAAGATAATTTGAGCGATAACTTACTATTTGTCTCTCTAATCTTGTTCTAAATACATAATTTCTTTTCATAGTTTTTTTGCATATTCAATTTCTAAATTTGTACTTTTTCCAATATAATTATTTTTATTTATTACAAATATAGCATCTGATATTTCAATTCCTAATTCTTCTTTAGTTTCTCTTATTAGAGCTTGTCTTCCAAATTCTCCACTATCTACATGACCACCTACTGTTACATCCCACATATTAGGCCATAATTTTTTATTTGCACTTCTTTTTTATAACAATACATTTCCATTATTATCAATAATAAAGGCATATACTGCTCTATGCCAATAACCATTTTTATGACATTCCTCCCTAGTTGCTATTTTCCCTGTAAATTCACCATATTCATTAAGTACATCAAAAGGTTCCATATTTTTTCTCCTTTACAATTGATTATTTAACATATTTACACATTATTTACTATAAACTCTATAACGTCGTCTTCTTTATAATTTTCTTTGTTTTTATTTTTGTCTTCTTCTGTTAAGTCTACAAAATATTTATTACATTCTGGCATAATTGATATTGAGTCTAAAGGATATCCTGGGTTTCTTCTTTCACAAGGCTTGTCTACAAAGTAAAAATGGCTTTTGCTCCAAGTATATTCTTTTGCTTCTTTTCCATTATATATTACCATTCCATATACCCATTTAGCTTTCAATTTGCCACCATATTCTTTAACTAAATTACAATAATATTCAATCATTTCATCATCATTTAATTCTTTTCCGTTTACTCTTCTTACGTGTGTTCCTGGTTGTTTTTCTTCTGGCAAATCCTCTATATATAAATTATTATCCATTCCTATAGTTGTAATTTTGTTTTCATCATAATACGCTTTTGCTTTTATATAAGCATTTTCTATAGCATTTTTTCCTGTTTCTTCTGGATTTAGATTTATTCCTAAATCTTTAATAGTTAATACTTCTATATTTTTTTCTTTTAATCTTTCTGCATATTTTTTTATTTTGGCTGGATTTGTTGTTGCAAATAATACTTTCATTATTTTATCTCCTTCAATATAATATATCTTTTTTATATCACAAAAGTAGACAATTAGTAAGTGAACGTAAGGACCGTCCCTTACGTTCGATTCAATTATTTTCTTATTATTGCACCTTGTTTTTCAAGTCCTGCAATTATTTTTTCTAATATAGCGTTTATTTCGTCGTCTGTTAATGTTCTATCTGCTGCTCCAAATTCTAATGAATAGGCAATACTCTTTTTGTTTTCCTCGATGTTTTCTCCTGTATAAACATCAAATATTTTGCTTCCTAGTAATAAGTTTCCTGCTAATTTTTTAATTTGTTTTGCTATTTCTTCTGATGTAATATCTTTATCTATTACTACTGCTAAGTCTTTCTTTACACTTGGGAATTTAGATATTTCTTTATATTTCATTTTTCCGGTTTTCTTCTCTAGTAATTTATCTAAGTTGATTTCTAATACATATACATTATCCTTTGTGCAATTTGGATGAAGTTTTCCTATGATTCCTACAACGTCGTTATTTACACTAATTTGTGCAGTTTGATATGGATGGAATTCTTTTGGCAATTCATCTTTTACTACAAAGCTATATCTTCCAGCATAACCTAAGTAATCTAATAGTTCTTCTGCTACACCTTTGATATCATAAAAATCTACTTGTTTTGATTTTACAGATAAGTATCTTTCTCCTGTCATTAATGCACAAAGTTTTAAGTTTTCTCCATATTGTTCATCTTTTTTGTAGAATCCTTTTCCTATTTCAAATATAGATACATCTTTTTGGCTTCTTGCTTTGTTGTATTCATATATTTTTACTAGAGATGGTATCATACTATATCTTAATGTATTTCTTTCTTCTGTCATAGGGTCTAAAAGTTTTACTATTTCAACATTATCTGTAGTGTATTTTGTAGCTTCTTTATCATTTACTAAAATGTAAGAAAGTGTTTCATTTAGTCCTAAATCTATCATTTTGTTTCTAATATTTCTTAATGTTTTATTGTAGGAACCTTGTTTTAATGGAAGACTTGGTAATTTTCCTTCTATATTGTTTACTCCATATATTCTTCCAACTTCTTCTATTAAATCTTCTTCTATTGATATATCTATTCTTCTTTTTGGAACAGATACTGTTATTTTATCTCCATTTACCTCGCATTCAAATGCTAATTTTCTGAATACATTTAGGACATCTTCTTTGGATATTGTTGTTCCTAATACTCTGTTTACTTTTTCTAAACTTACACCTATTTTTGTATCTTCTAATGATGTCGTATCATATTTTACAAGACCACCAACTATTTTTGCATCTGCATATTTTTCTAGTAAATGACAAGATCTTTCTATTGCCATGTATGTTCTGTTAGGATCTAATCCTTTTTCAAAACGGTTACTTGCTTCACTTCTTAATATTTCTTTTGATGTTTTTCTTATTTTTACGTTATCAAATATTGCTGATTCTATCATTATATTTTTTGTATTTTCTGTGATTTCAGTGTCGGCACCGCCCATTACACCTGCTAGACCTATTGCTTTTTTACCATCAGATATTACTATGTCTTCGCTAGATAATGTTCTTTCTACATCATCTAAGGTTGTTAATTTTTCGTTTTCTTCAGCCATTCTTACTTCTAAACATCCATTTAATGTATCTGCATCATAGTAGTGAAGTGGTTGGCCTACTTCTAGCATTACATAGTTACTTATATCTACAACATTATTTATTGGTCTTATTCCAGAAGCTATTAGTCTATTTTTTATAAATGTTGGACTCTCTTTTATAACTACATTTTCAACTCTTTTTGCTAAGAATATTGAACAATTATCTGTTTTTACATTCACTTTAAAAGAGTTGTTTATATCTTCATTGCTTTGGTTGTATGATAAATCTATGTCTTTAACTTTTTTATCATATATTGCACCTATTTCATAAGCCATACCTAAAATGCTTAATAAATCTCCTCTGTTTGATGTTAACTCAAAATCTATTACTCCGTCATCCATTCCCATTAATTTTATAGGATCTTCTCCTGGAACTGCAGTTTCTGGTAATTCATGTATTCCTTCTTTGTCTTCTGGTTTTAAGAATTTGCTATCTAAACCTAATTCTGCAATTGAGCAAAGCATTCCGTTAGATTCCACACCTCTAATTTTTCCTGCTTTTATTTTAAAATCTCCTGGTAATTCTGCTCCAACTAAAGCTACTATTACTTTTAAACCTTTTCTAACATTTGGTGCACCACAAACTATTTGTAAAACCTCATTTCCGACATTTACTTTGCATACATGTAAATGGTCAGAATCTGGGTGCATTTCACATTCTATAACTTCACCAACTACTAAATTAGTTGCATTAATTAACTTTTCAGCAGAATCATATTCATTTCCAACACCTGTCATATCTTCTGCAAGTGTTTTTAAATCTACATCTATATCTACATAATCTTTAACAAAATTTGTACTTAATTTCATTTTTTTCTTTTCCTTTCTTAAAGGACAAATAGATACTATGCATTTTTGTCCTTATTTACATTTTTCAATTTTATAATAAAAATATAAAATTTTTAAACTTAGTCCATTCTATCAAATTGATTTAAAAATCTAACATCATTTTGATACAATAAACGAATATCTGTAATTCCATACTTAAACATTGCTAAACGGTCTAAACCTGTTCCAAAAGCAAATCCTGTATATTTTTCTGGATCATATCCATTCATTTTTAATACATTTGGATGTACCATTCCTGAACCTAAAAGTTCTATCCATCCTGTTTGTTTGCAAAGATTGCATCCTTTTCCACCACATTTAAAACAGCTTACATCTACTTCATAAGATGGCTCTGTGAATGGGAAATAACTTGGTCTAAATCTTAATTCAGTTTTCTCTCCAAGCATTTTTTTCATAAATACTTCTAATGTTCCTTTTAAGTCTGCTAAGCTAATATTTTCATCTATTACTAATCCTTCTACTTGTGCAAATTGATGTGAGTGTGTTGCATCATCATCTCTTCTATAAACTTTACCTGGGCATATAACACGTATTGGAGTTTTTTCTTTGTTTGCCATCATAACACGTGCTTGAACAGCTGATGTTTGTGTTCTTAATAAGTATTCTGGTGTTATGTAGAAACTATCTTGCATATCACGTGCTGGATGTCCCTTTGGTAAATTTAATCTTTCAAAACAATATTCATCTGTTTCTAGTTCTGGTCCATCTACTACGTCATATCCCATTCCTACAAATATATCTTCCACTTCTTCTATTATTCTATTTAATGGATGTTTGCTACCTCTTTTAATTTTGTTTGATGGAAGTGTAATATCTATTTTTTCTTTTGCAAGTTTTGCTTCCATTTCCTCAGCTTTAAATTTTTCCTCTTTATTATTTAATTCACTTTGAATTTCATCTCTAACAACATTTACTAAACTTCCTATAACTGGTCTTTCTTCTGCAGATAATGCTCCCATTCCTCTTAATACTGCTGTTAGTTCACCTTTCTTACCTAAATATTTTACATTTACTTCATTTAGTTCTTTTAAGTCTTTTGCTTGTTCAATTTCTTTTAATGCATTTACTTTGATTTGTTCAATTTGCTCTTTCATTATTTTTTCCTCCTTTATTTTTTTATAATTTCATATACTTGATTCCAGTTATCTACTTTAATAATATTTTTTCCTTCACATACTTCATTATGTTTTGCTTTAAATACAATAACTGGTATATTTTTTGATATTGCATTTATATTTTGTGGTTCATCATCTATCATTATATCTATATTATATTTCATACAAAGTTCGTCTTTTTTTGTACTACCTACTATTAATTCATTATATATAATATTATTATCTCTTAAAAATTTTTCTGTTATAGTATATGGATCTCTGAAATTAGGCTTTGTTCTTGCTGTCATAATATAAATTTTATTTTCTTCTCCTATCAAAATAGCAGTTCTATCCTATATAGGACGAACTGCTTTGTTTTCGTGGTACCACCTAATTTTATTAATGTTTATTCATTAACCTTATTACCCTTTAACGCAGGTATACGCTACTTTCTACTATTATTTCAAAAATAGTTCTCAAAAGTGAAATTTCAATAATAGCTATAGGAATGGCTTTCAGCTGGTAACCTTTCTCTCTTTTACTATATTTTTCTACTACTTACTTTGCTTTTTCTTTGAATTTTTTATTTTACTTTTATTATATTAGCACACTTTTACTTTGTTTACAAGTGTTTTATAAAAAAATAACTGTACAATTTTTATATTGTACAGCTATCTTTTACTTTAATTAATTATTTACGAATTATCTTCTATCATTTTTTGATAGATATAATCCAATCTTTTTACATAGAAATTGGTTTTTTCTCCTTTTAGAAGGTCAGTCCAAATAATTCTTACCGCAAAATTTCTACTATGCCTTGTTACAATTTGATATATATTAAAACTATATTTCATTTCTTTATCAGATCTGGTGAAAATTATATCACCTACTTCAATTTCAATGCTTTTATCAAATTGCTTTTCTTCTCCAGATTTTGAATAGACTTTTACTAATTTTTCTTCCTGTCGTCTTTCAAAAAACATTACCTTTCCATTATGTTTTATAAAACCTAATGTAGAAAATTTTATAGCATGACTTTTGCATATGCACATGTATTTCATATTTTCATCCAATAGTATTAATTTATTTTTTAATCCTACTGTTTTAAGCTTATTATAAAGCTTTCGATTTGTTGTAACATAGATTACATTTTCATTTTCCTTCAAATAATTTATTAAACCTAAGATTTCTGAGCTACCTAAATCTATAAATTCATAATTTCCATGGCTATCTCTTTTTATGTTTTCTAAAAGACAGGTACAATTATTTGAGTATATTTTATATGTAATTCTGTTTTTTCCTCTTTCTATTTTACTCATTGTTTTTTTAGATATAACAATTTTATTTCCAAAGAAAATCAAGTCATAAATATAAGAGATTCCACTTTTCATCCGCATTATGCTTTCATCTAGCATTACCTTTTTGTCTTCTTCGAAACAATATTTCTTACTGTTCTTAACAATTACGTTGCATTCATGTTTCTTCATCTATTTTCTCCCTTCTATGCTATAAATAATTAACAGTATTATTATTTTATTAAAAATAATAATATATAAATACTTTTATAATATTAACATTTTAACATAAATCTTACTGGTTTGCAAGTTAAATGAATTCACATACTAAGCAGAACAAGATTGCAAATGTCGTTTTGTTGAATTTATACTGTTAAATTTTATCACTCAATTATCAAGTAACAATGTTATGATTTAAAACTAAGTACTACTGGTCGGAAACTGTTGTCAGTGTTCGCATTACCTGTATAGTAACCGAATGCAAATACTCCTGCAATGCTACCATTGTATGCACGACCTCCACGATTGAACACTGGATTGCTAGAATTAGGAAAATCAGAGTAATTAGAATCCCAACTACCAGTATCTCCATAACCAGAACTAGAAGTTTCATATACTGCATCTCCATATTTATCTGTATTTCCATAATAATTCGATTGTTCTCCTGTGCTTTTTGTATATTGATCAACATATTTTGAATTATTATTATCCCATAATTTACTTCTATCATCATTAGATGCTCCAGCTGTGTATATTCCTGCTACATATTCCCATGCTCCTCCTGCCATATCATATATTCCATATACATTTCCTGTTGTAGAAGCATTTCCTCCACCTATTTCATTATATTTTACAGTATTACTCATATTTGTTGTGAAATTATCTTTACCATTTGTTTTATTTCCACATAATCCTGTTATTGGTGAACAATTTGTTGTATTATTATTATATGGATTATTCCATACTTCTCCATTTTTTCCATATACACTTCTACTTAGGTAAGCACATGCTCCCCATTCTGTATTTTTCATCATATGTGAATTTAAATTACTAGTGTTTTCTAATGAATTTCCTGTTTCTGTTAAATTTCTGCACACAGTAAATATATTATTTACTGTTATTCCTCTCCAACTAGTTACATTTGGTTTTACTCTTACTTTTAAATCTGTGTCATTATCTGAGCCACCATCAATTTCAAGTTGTTCTGATGTTGGATTTTCTACTACAGATGAACTATTACTACTTGCTTCATATTTTGCTATCCATATTCCTTTTAATTCTCCAAATCCTCCATTTCCTGCATTTGTAAATGCTGGGTGTACTACCCATGAACCTTCTGTCGGTATTGTATTTGTTATTGCTTGTGTTTCTCCTATTGGAATATTAGTATCTTCTTTTAAGAATTTAATATTTATTGTTTGTGCTGTGCCACTTTTTGTTGGTACTTGGTATGCATATCTTGGTATCCATACCCAATAACAATCATTTTTTCCTCCTGTTGTTTTTATATTTGCCCAATGGTTTACTCCTTCTGTGTAATCATACCAATTACTTGGTGCTATTCCATTTAAGTTTGTAGCTTCATCTATTTGATATGGACTATTTGTTAAATCCCACGATACATAATAAGTATTGTCTTTATTAAATCCACTTATATCTGGTGCATTTGCTACGGTTGTAAATGTTGGCCTGTCGATATCATCTTTTACAGTTGTTCCATTAAATATATCTGATACTTTTATTTCATAGTTTCCTTTTGTTGTGGTTAATGTTTTATCTGTTAATTTTTCTTCTTCTGATAATGTTCCATACTTTTCTAATATTTCCTTTAAGCTATCATCTGATATGTTTCCATTGTTTTCTGCTTGTTTTCCTAATATTTCCATTTGTATATTTTCCTTTATACTTGCTATATCTGTTTTTATTTTAGCATCTTTTGCTTTATTTATTATTCCATTTGTTCCAAATATTAAGTTTATGCTTATTCCTGCTAGTATTATTAAAACTATTATAGTTACAACTAAAGCTATTAATGTTATACCTCTTTCTTTTTTATTCTTCATTTGTCTCATTTCTAAAACTCCTCCCTTTTTTTATTTTCTCTTTAAATTAAATTTTCAATCATTTTTTAGTTTTATTTAAATCACAAAAAGATAGCAACAAAAACCTATGTATTAATAGGTTTCATTACTATCTTTTTTATTTATATTTTTCATTTTTTCGTTTACTAAACTATAAGTGTGTGTATATACTCTTGCAATAGTTTCAACCTTCATTTTTGTTTTTTCTCTTTTGTTTTTCTTTACTTTTCTATATTACCATTGCATTTTTTATTTGTCAATACGTTATATAAATTCATTTATTCGTATTCTAGAGTTTATGAAATAAATTTTCTGTACAGTATTTAAACTATATAAAAAACTATGTTACACTGCAATAATTATAACATAGTTTTTATATTTTTCTATTACATTATTAGTACATTCCTTCCATTCCTGTTGGTGCTGATTCATGTGAACATGAGCATTTTTCTTCTTTCTTTTCTGTAACAATACTTTCTGTTGTAAGTACCATTGATGCAATTGACGCTGCATTTTGAAGTGCACTTCTTGAAACTTTAGTTGGATCTACTATTCCTGATTTTTTCATATCTACATATGTGTTGTTTGCTGCATTAAATCCAATTCCTTTTTCGCTTTGTTTTACTTTTTCAACAATAACTGCTGGTTCTAAACCTGCATTTATAGCTATTTGTTTTGCTGGCTCCTCTAATGCTTTTAATACTATTTTTCCTCCTATTTTCTCGTCTTCTTCTAAGCTGTTTACTAATTTTTCTACTTCAGGAATAATATTTAAATATGCTGTTCCTCCACCTGCTACAATTCCTTCTTCAACTGCTGCTTTTGTTGCAGATAAAGCATCTTCTATTCTTAATTTTCTATCTTTCATTTCTACTTCTGTTGCAGCACCTACTCCTATAACTGCAACTCCACCTGCTATTTTAGCTAAACGTTCTTGTAAATTTTCTTTTTCAAACTCACTTTTTTCTTCAGCTATTTGTGCTTTTATTTGTGCTACACGATCTGCAATTTGTTTCTTATCTCCTGCACCATCTACTATTATTGTATTTTCTTTTTGGATTTTAACTTGTTTTGCTTTTCCTAATTGATCTATAGTTGTATCTTTTAATTCTAATCCTAAATCAGATGTGATTACTTCTCCTCCAGTTAATGTTGCGATATCTTGTAACATTGCTTTTCTTTTATCTCCGTATCCTGGTGCTTTTACTGCTACTACGTTTATAACTCCTCTTAATTTATTTAAAATAAGTGTTGATAAAGCTTCTTGTTCAACGTCATCGCATATAATTACAAGTTTCCCTGAATTTTGCATTAATGTTTCTAATAATGGTAATATTTCCTGAATATTACTTATTTTTTTGTCTGTAATTAATATATATGGATTATCCATTATAGCTTCCATTTTTTCTGTATCTGTTACCATATATGGTGAAACATATCCTTTGTCGAATTGCATTCCTTCAACAATGTCTAATTCTGTATTAGAAGTTTTAGATTCTTCTATTGTAATAACACCATCTTTAGAAACTTTTTCCATAGCTTCTGAAATTAGTTTTCCTACTTCTTCGTTATTTGCTGAAATGCTTGCAACTCTTGCTATATCTTCTTTTCCATTTACACTACTACTAATCTTCTTTAATTCTTCTACTGCAACTTCTACCGCTTTATCCATTCCTCTTTTTATTGCCATAGGATCTCCACCAGCTGCTACATTTTTAACCCCTTCTTTAATCATACTTTGTGCTAAAACTGTAGCTGTTGTAGTACCATCACCTGCAACATCATTTGTCTTAGTAGAAACTTGTTTTACAAGTCTTGCTCCCATGTTTTCAAAAGGATCAGGAAGTTCAATTTCTTTAGCAATAGTTACTCCATCATTTGTAATTAATGGAGAACCATATTCTTTATCTAAAACTACATTTCTTCCTTTTGGTCCTAATGTAACCTTTACTGTATCTGCTAATTGATTTACACCATTTAATAAACTTTTTCTGGCATCTTCACCAAATTTAATTTCTTTTGACATATCAAATTTCCTCCTTATTAAACTATTAGGGACGGGCCTTTTTAGTTTAGCTCATCATATTTCCTTTTATAGCATCATATTTTATTCTACAATAGCTAAAATATCATCTTGGTTTACTATAACTAAATCTTCACCTTGATATTTTATTTCTGTTCCTGCATATTTACTTACAACAACACTATCTCCTTTTTTTACTTCCATTTTAATTTTCTCTGTTCCTGGTCCTACTTCTAGAACTTCTGCAAATTGTGGTTTTTCTTTGCTTGCTCCCGCTAAAATTATTCCACTTTTTGTAGTCTCCTCATTTTCTTTCATTTTAATTACTACTCTGTCTGCTAGTGGTTTTAACATTTTACATTACCTCCTCATACTTATTATATAATCTAATATAAATTAGCAGTCTTTATTTGAGACTGCTAACAATTTATACCTATTTAATATAAATGTCAATACTATTTTTCTAAAATTCACATAATTTTCACAAAATTTATTAAACTATTAGGGACGGGGCATTTTAGTTTAATAAATTATTGAGCTAATGCAAACTAGGAAAATTGATTTAATAAAAAATATTTAATTAAATTATTTAAGATGATTTTTCATTTTATTTAAGAATATTAGCTATTCGGTTTCTACTAATATTAAATTTTTCTTGAATTTCATCATACGTAACATTAGTTATGTTTTTTATGTGCATAATTAAATTTTTTAGATTTTTCTCATCGTCTAATATTTGAATTATCTTTTTATTAGTTATTTCTAAATAATCATTTATAGCATCATCAATTTTATTTTCCTTTTCTATATCTAAAAATAAATTTACATTTTTATTATACATATTTAATACTTCAATATAATTTTGATTGTTAAATAACTTTTTTAGCATTTCTTTTCCTGCACATCCTATCTTATTTATATAATCATTATAAGAAGAATATTCATATTTTTCACACTTTGATACAATATTAGCTTTAACTGGATTTTTATGTATATAATTTATACACTTAAAAAAGTACCTTTCATCATAAATAGGCTCACTTTTATATCTATCTCTATATACACTTCCTACTCTGCCTTTTTCTATATAATTGTAGTACATTGCATACTCAGAGTTTATTTTATGCATAAATTTTGACATATCGTCTATTTTAGATGTATGTATCAACATATGCACATGATTTCCCATAATGCAATATGCTAATATTTCTATTTCTTTCTCATTTTCTTTCATTAATTTTAAATATTTCTTTTTATTTTTATCTTTTTCAAATATATACTCTTTATTATGACCTTGCACCATTACATGAAAAAAAGATGCATCATAATCTTTTCTTGATAGTCTCATTTTCTCCTCCTTGTATTTTATTATATTAAGCCCCTATCTAAAGATTTTTACATCTTTTTTTATTCATCTTAAATAATTTAATTAACTATTTTCTACTAAACTAAAATGCCCCGTCCCTATTAGTTTACTACTAAACTAAAATGCCCCGTCCCTATTAGTTTAGAATATTCCTACTATATTTCCTTGTTCATCTATGTCTATTTGCTCTGATGCGGGATGTTTTGGCAAGCCTGGCATTGTCATTACTTTTCCTGTTAGTATTACTATGAATTCTGCTCCTGCTTTTAGTTTTACTTCTTTTACATGAATGTTAAATGATGAATTACACTCTAAATTTTTAGCATCATCTGAAAATGAATATTGTGTTTTTGCTATACAAATTGGTAAATTTCCATAACCCATGTTTTCTATTTTTTCAATTTGTTCTTCTGCTTCCTTACTATATTCTACTCCATCTGCTCCATATATATTTTTAGCAACTTTTTTTACTTTTTCTTTTATAGTATCTTTTAAATTATATATGTATTTAAATTCATTTTCTTTCTCTTCACATAAGTTAACTACTTTTTCTGCTAGGTCAATTGCTCCTTCTCCGCCTTTTGACCAGCTTTCTACTAAACTTAATTCCACATTTTCTCTTTCTAGTATTTTTCTTAATGTTTCAATTTCATTTTCTGTATCTTGATTGAATTTATTTATTGCAACAATAACATTTACTCCAAATTTTTCTTTTAGATTTTCTATGTGTTTTAATAAATTTTTACTACCATTTTTCAATGCTTCTATATCTTCTTTTTCTAATTCGTCTTTTGCCATTCCTCCATGATATTTTAATGCTTTTATTGTTGCTACTATAACTACTGCATCTGGAGTTTTTTCTAATCTTCTTGTTTTTATGTTTAAGAATTTTTCTGCTCCTAAGTCTGCTCCAAATCCTGCTTCTGTAACCGTGTAATCTGAAAGTTTTAATGCCATTTTTGTTGCTACTACACTATTACATCCATGTGCTATATTTGCAAATGGTCCTCCATGTATTATTGCTGGTGTATGCTCTAGTGTTTGAACTAAATTTGGATTAAGTGCATCTTTTAGTAAAACTGTCATTGCCCCTTCTGCTTTTAAATCATGTGCTGTAACTGGCTTTTGTTCATTGTTGTATCCTATTATGATGTTTCCTAATCTTCTTTTTAAATCATCTATATCTGTTGCTAAACAGAAAATTGCCATTATTTCTGAAGCTACTGTTATATCAAATCCGTCTTCTCTTGGAATGATATTTTTTTCGCCTGATAAACCTGTATTTACTACCCTTAATTGTCTATCATTTAAGTCTACACATCTTTTCCATGTAACTTTTTCTATATTTAGCTCGTTTCCATGGTATATATGATTGTCTATAATAGCTGATAACAAATTATTTGCTGAAGTTATAGCATGAATGTCTCCTGTAAAATGTATATTAATATCTTCCATAGGTACAACTTGTGAATGTCCACCACCTGTTGCTCCACCTTTTATTCCAAATACAGGACCTAATGATGGTTCTCTTAATGCTAGTATTGAATTTTTACCAATTTTTCTTAATCCATCTGCTAATCCTATTGCTATTGTTGTTTTTCCTTCTCCTAATGGTGTTGGATTTATTGCTGTTATTAATACTAATTTTCCTTCTTTTTTGTTTTCTAGTTTTTTTAATATATCTAATGATATTTTTGCTTTATATTTTCCATAGTTTTCTACATATTCTTCATCTATTCCTATGCCTTCTGCTATTTTTTCTATTCTTTCTAATTTAGTATTTCTTGCAATTTCTATATCTTCCATTATAATCACCTTTTTTCTTTTTTTACTGTTAGTATTATAACATATTATTTTGAATTTTTACAACAAAAAAGCCAAGAGTTTTAAAATATACTCTTGACTAAAACTAATTACCCAAAAATTAATCCTACTGTAACACCTATCGCCGCACCTACTATAACTTGCATTGGAGTATGCCCTAATACTTCTACTAATTTTTCTTGTACTTGTATATTTGAAAGACCCGGTGTTTCTACTAATTTATTTAATAATTTTGCTTGTTTTCCTGCTGCTCTTCTAACTCCTGCTGCATCATACATTACTACAAAAGCAAAAAACATTGCAAGTGCAAATATTGGTGAATCTATACCTTGTGTTTTTCCTATCATTGTTGCAATTGATGTTACTACTGCTGAATGTGAGCTAGGCATTCCTCCTGCTCCTAAAATTCTTTTAAAGTTAAATTTATGAGTTGCTACTAGATCCCAAATCACTTTAAATACTTGTATGCAAAACCATACAGTTATTGGAACTATTAAAAATCTATATTGTGTAAAAAAATTCATATTATTCTCATATTATATTAGTATTTTCTAATATAATAATTCCCCCTTTTTTCTTTTCTAAATTACTCAACATCAAAGTTTTCTTCTTCTAATTTTCCTTCTTTTTGTATTAACATTGTAATTTTCTTTTCTGCTTTTTCAATCATATCATTACATTGTTTTGATAATTTCATACCTTCTTCAAATTTCTCAACTGATTCATCTAAACTAAGATTTCCTTTTTCTAATTCAGTTGTAATTTTTTCTAGCTCTTCCATTGCTTTTTCAAATTTTATTTCTCCCATATTATTTTCCTTTCCAGTCTAGTTCATTTCTTTTTTTGTAAATGTTTGGCTTGTTATATTTACACTATAAAAAGCTTTCGCTTCAGTAGTTTCTGCATTTCTTACAACCACTATATAATCGCCATTTTCATTCATTCCTTCTACTGTAATTTCAATATTAGTTTCATCTTTGCAATCTTTTTTTACTATATTTATTGCTTTTTCTTCTGAAGTAGCTGGTGTATCTTCTAGAACCTCTGATGTAGTATTATTAGTTTTATTTTCTATTTGTTTATTTTCTTCCACCACTGTATTATCTTGATTTTCTTGTATATTTTGTGTATTTTTCTCTTCTTCTACTATATTTTCTATTATAGTTTCATTTTGTGTTAAATTTATTGTTGCACTTGTTTGTGTGTTTTCTTTGCTTTTTTTATTATTCCCAGTAAAAGCAAAAAAACAAATTGCAATTATCATAATTAAAATTACCAAAATGACTATTATATTTCTCTTTTTCATATTAATTCCTTCTTTCTTACTTTTACAAAATCTTTGCTTCTTTTTCACCGTCTGTTAAACGTAATTTTATATTATCTCCCTGTTTTAATTCTTTTACTGTTTTTACCATTTTATTATCTTTTTGAACTATTGAATATCCTCTTGATAATGTTTTTAATGGACTTAATGCATCTAGTTTTGAAATCCATTCTATCATATATGCTTTCTTTTCTTTTAATATTACTTGAATTTTATTTTCTAAGGCTTTTTCGTTTTTATCTATTAACATATAGTATTCATTTATTTTTTGTAATGGACTAGTATACGCTTTACTTTTCATGCATTTTTCATATCTTAATTTCATTACCTCTACTTTTTTATATAATGAATTTTTTAATCTATTTTCATATGTTTTTAATTTTAATTGTATTTCACTGCAATTAGGTACTGCTAATTCCGCTGCTGCAGATGGTGTTGGCGCTCTTAGGTCGCTTACAAAATCTGCTATTGTAAAATCTGTTTCATGCCCTACTGCTGAAATTACAGGTATTTCAGAATTATATATTGCTCTTGCTACAATTTCTTCATTAAAAGGCCATAGATCTTCTAATGAACCTCCTCCTCTTGCTACAATTAAGACATCTGCTAATTTCTCTTTATTCATAATTTGTATTGCTTCTGCTATTTTCTCTGCTGCTCCTTGCCCTTGTACTGGTACAGGTAATAATTTTATATATACATTTGGATTTCTTCTTGTTGAAACATTTATAATATCTCTAATAACTGCTCCTGTGTTTGATGTTAGTACTCCTATGCATTTTGGCATAACTGGTATTGCTTTTTTATGTTCTTTATTAAATAATCCTTCTTGTTCTAGTTTTGCCTTAAGCTTTTCATATTCTGCATGTAAGTCACCTATTCCTTCTTGTTTTAAAGCTTTTGCATATATTTGATATACTCCATCTCTTTCAAATACTGAGACAGTTCCTAATACCATTACTTTCATTCCGTCTTTTGGTACAAAATCTAAATGTGAAGTATATGTTTTAAACATTACACATTTAATAAGAGAATTTTCATCTTTTAAGGTAAAATACATGTGTCCCGTATAATGATGCTTAAAATTTGAAATTTCTCCTTTTACTAAAACATTATTTAAATATTCATCTTCTTCGAATCTTTCTTTTACATATGCATTTAATTCAGTAACTGTTATTGGATGATATACCATTTTGTTTTACTCCTCTTCAGCTATTTTTTTATCTTTTACAATACTAGCTAGAATTCCATTTACAAAAGATTTTGAAGAATCATCTCCATATTTTTTTGCAAGTTCTACTGCTTCATTTATTACTACTTTATAAGGTACTTTTGAATATATTAACTCGTATATTGCTACTTTTAAAATGGCAAGATCTATCTTAGAAATTCTATCTATTGTCCATCTTTCTTTTAAATTGCTTTGTATTAGTTCTTCAATTTCACTTTTATTGTTTATTAGTCCTTCAAAAATTGTTTTTATGAATTCTTTTTCTTCATTATTTGTAATTTCATTTTCTTCAAAAAATATTTCTATTTGTTCTTCTTCCATATTCTTTTGAATTTCTAAACTATATATTAATTTAAATGCTAATTCTCTTGCTTCTGTTCTTTTCATTTTTTCCCCTTTTACAATCTATCAATAAAATTTTTTAATTTATCTTTTACATCATCTTTATTTATTTGTATGTAATTTCCTACATAAATTCCTATAGCAATTAATATAATTCCTATCATTAATTTATAAAATCCTGTACATAAGATAAGAATTGCAATTAATGCTCCTATAATTGCCCCTCTATATTTCATTAAAAAATCTTTTATTTCTTTCATGGTTAACACCTCTTTTTATGTATTTTCAGTTTAATTTAAATCTTGTTTTTGCTCTGTTTGTAATTCTTTAACACTAATGTTTACTTCTTTAACTTCTAAATCTGATGTATTTTTTATTGCAGATTTTATTTTTGTTTGAAGATTATTTGATAGTTCTTTTATAACAGCATTTTGTTTTACATCTATTGTTACATATACTATTAAATTCTTTTCTTCATCTAATACTATTTTTGATGATACATTTTGAGCACTGTCAAATCCTTTTACTACATTATTTACTAATTCTTCTAATGTTGTTTTTGATATAACTAATTGTCCATCTGAATTTTGTAATAATATTCCATCTTTTATTCCATTTATTTGTTTTTTTTCTGATGTAAAGAATATACATTTTATTGCTAATATGATAAAAGCTATTGCTAGTCCTAAAACTATCTTTGTAGTAACGGGATCATTTAACGCTATTTTTGTTATTTCATATACTGTTTCTGGTGATAACCATCCAAATATTAATAAACATAGTATTATTGATAATATTAGTACTATATTTGAAAATATAATTAATCCTATTTTATCTAAAATTTTCATTGTTGTTCCTCCATTTTTTCAACAAAAGGTGCGAATATATATAACGCACCTCTTTGTTAATAATTTATTCTTCTGTTTTTGTTTCTTCAGCTGTTTCTTTTTCTTCTGTATTAACACCTTGTACATGTACGTTTACTTCTACAACATTTAATCCAGTCATTGTTTCTACAGCTTTTTTTACTCTATTTTGAATTTCAAATGCTACATCTGGAATTCTTACGCCATATTCAACTATAATATTAACATCTATTTTTGTATCTTTATCTCCAACTTCTACTTTTATTCCTTTTGCTAAATTTTTCTTTCCGCTTAAAACTTCTGTAATTCCTCCTGCAAATCCTCCTGCCATTTCTGCTACTCCAGAAACTTCTGATACAGCCACACCAGCAATAACAGCAACAACATCATCTGCTATTTTTATTTCGTTATTATCTGCTGATAATGCTATTTCTCCATTTTCTACTACTTCTTCTTTATTTTCTTTTTCCATAATAAAAGACCTCCTTATAATTTATACTTTTGTGCATTTTTTTTAGATATTATAAGTATACCAATATCTTTTATTTTTTACAACACTTTTGTAAAAAAATTAGTTAATTTTTTTATGTATTGTTTTTTGCTTTATTCCGTGTTATAATTATTTACGCAACATAAAAATGTTTTTATATTTATAAGGAGGATTTGTTAATGAATAAACGGGTTATGGACAGTTTAGTATTAAAAGATGAAGACTTTGTTTTTAACGGTGATCTTACTATCAAGGGTGTTGTAGACTTAACGAATGCAAACCTCATTGTTTCAGGTAAACTGGAATTTTTAGGTATTGCCAATGTAAATTTGGTTAAAGGAGATATTTCTTGTCAATCTTTACATTCTAATCCTGACATTTGTATAAATGATGGTGATATTTATATTGCAGACTCTTTATACTGCAATGATATTATAACTACAGGAGAAATAGAAGTATATGGAGATTCTTGCGTTAGTGATATTCATTGCCTTAACTATTTAGTCAATGGTAATAATGATTCTACCAGCATCTGTGCTCTACAGGATATTTATATTTTGGGCAACAATGATTCTTATGACTTATGTGCCCGTGATATATTAATTGGTGGAAATTGTGATGTTCATAATTATGTAGTATCTGCTAAAAACTTTTTCTGTGTCAAAGAAGTCGAAAACTTAGATAATTTATTTATTAAATAACAAATTCATTCAAAAAAAGATATGAGTAATTTCATATCTTTTTTTGGATGGCTTTATATAAAAATTTCTCCTGCCATTATTTCATTTCCTCTTAAAAAGTCTCCTACTGGCATTCTTTTAGCATTTTCACCTTGAATTTCTTTTATTTCTATAATTCCTTCATTTGCCTTAACAAATAAACCTTTTTTATCTGAAGCAAACATTATAGTTCCTGGCATTAAATCTTTAACTTTAAATAAATATTCTTTTAATTCTGGAAATAATTCTAACAATTCATTTTCTGTTCTTACTTTTGTTTTCCATATTTTTATTTTTTTATCATTTAAAAATGTATATGCTCCCATTATTGGGTTTAACCCTCTTACTAAATTATGAATTTCTCCCGCCGTTTTATTTTCCCAATCAATTTTTGACATTTCTTTATTTAGCATTGGAGCCATTGTAAAGTCTTCTTCTTGTTTTTTCCTTGGTGCAGTCCCTTCTTCTATTTGTTTTAAAGTTTTAACTAAAAGATTACCTCCTATTTTAGAAAGTCTATCCCATAGTTCTCCTGTTGTTTCTTCTTCTCCTATGTTAGTTTCTTCTACTAAAATTATATCTCCTGTATCCATTCCAACATCCATGTACATAGTTGTTACACCTGTTACTTTATCTCCATTTAAAACAGCCCATTGTATTGGTGCTGCACCTCTATATTTTGGAAGAATTGATGCATGCACATTTATACACCCATATTTAGGTATATCCAAAATTTCTTTTGGTAGTATTTTTCCATAAGCTACAACACAAATAACATCAGGATTTAGACTTCTTATTTTTTCTATAAACTCTGTATTTTTCTTTACTTTTTCAGGTTGATATACTTCTAATCCTTTTTCTATAGCATACTCTTTTACAGGAGATGCTATCATTTTCATTCCTCTTCCTTTTGGTCTATCTGGGTTTGTAACTACACCTATTATATTATATTTTTCTTCTACCAGACATTTTAAAGATTCTTGTGCAAAATCTGGCGTTCCCATAAATAGTATATTTAGCATATTTTCCTCCTCCGAACATTGGGGACGGTCCTTTTCGTTTCTGAAATTGGAACATAGGGGACACTCCTCTTAAATTTTATTTTTCTTCTTTTGGATTTACATATTCTAGAGTTCCTGGTATCATTTTATCTATAAATACTATACCATTTAAATGATCTATTTCATGAGCTAGTGCTTGAGCTAATAAATCTTTTCCTTGTATTTTTATTTTTTTACCATTTTCGTCTAGTGCTTCTACAGTAACTTCTTTTGGTCTTATCATTTTTGCATATTTGTTTGGAAAACTTAAGCATCCCTCTTCTACTTCTTGCTCTCCTTTTTCTTTTATTATTACTGGATTTATTAATTTAATTGGTCCTTTATCATCATATAAATCAATAACAATTACTCTTTTTAAAATTCCTACTTGTACTGCTGCTAGTCCTACTCCATTATATTTATGCATTGTTTCGACCATGTCATCTAGCAATTCTCTTATTTTATCATCTACTTTTTCTACTTTTCTTGATTGTTTTCTTAAGATTTCGTCTCCTTCTTCTCTTATACTTCTAATTGCCATCTATTTTTCCTCTTTTCTCTATTTTTTATTATTTTACATCATATTAGCTGGATTTATTTCTATAGTTTGTTGAACTTGTTTTTCAGCTTGATTTTGACTTAATGCATCTTGTAATAAATCATTTATTTTCTCATTGTATATGCACTTTATAATCATACGCCATCTATATTTATTTTTTATTTTGTCTATTGGTGAAGGCACAGGACTATATAATAAAATTCCTATTTTTTCTGAAATTATTCTGTTTTTTAAGTATTGATGTACTTTTTTTGCTTGCCTTACTGTTTGTTGTTCATTTTCTCCACTAAATCCAATTAATATTATATCGCAAAAAGGTGGATATTTCAACTGTTTTCTTATTTCTATTTCACTTTCATAAAAAGTTTTATAATCTTGCATACTTGCATATTCTATTGCTAAACTATCAGGATTATAAGTTTGAATTAAAACTCTTCCTTCTAAATTTTCCCTTCCAGCCCTTCCCGCTACTTGGGTTAAAATTTGAAATGTTCTTTCATTCGCTCTAAAGTCTTCTATATTCAGTGTGCTATCTGCAGTAATAACTCCCACTAAACTTACTTTTGGAAAATGATGTCCTTTTACAACCATTTGTGTTCCTATTAAAATATCTATATTGTCATTTCTAAATTTATTTAATATTTCTTCATGTGAATTCTTTTTGGTTACTGTATCTACATCCATTCTTATTGTACTTGCTGTTGGGAATAATCTATTTACTTCTTGTTCTAATTTCTGAGTTCCTGTCCCAAAATATCTTATATTGGTGCTACTACATTCAGGACAAATAGTTACAGGTTTTTCTTCATATCCACAATAGTGACATTTTAATTTATTTTGCTTTAAGTGGTATGTCATTGTTATATTACAGTTTTTACATTTTACCGTATATCCACAATCTCTACACATAATAAATGTAGAATATCCTCTTCTATTCAAAAATAATATTGTTTGTTCTTTCTTTTCTATATTTTTCTGTATTTCTTCTTGCAAACTTCTACTAAGCATTGTTCTATTTCCATTTGCTAGTTCTTCTCTTAAATCTACAATTTTTACTGTTGGCAACTTAGAGTTATTTGCTCTTTTAGTTAATTCTAATAAACTGATCTCTCCTTTTGAAGCTTTATAATAGGTTTTCATATCCGGAGTTGCGCTTCCTAATATTAATGGACATGAATTTTCTCTTGCTATATATCTTGCTATTTCTTTTGCATCATATTTTGGTGTCATTTCAGATTGATATGAACTATCATGTTCTTCATCTATAATTATTAATCCTATATTTTTTAATGGTGCAAAAATAGCCGAACGTGCACCTATTACTATTTTTATTTTTCCACTTGCTATTTTTTTCCACGCATCATATCTTTCTCCTATACTTAGTTTGCTATGAATTACTGCAATTTTTTCTTGTCCAAATCTTGCAATAAATCTATCAACCATTTGAGGTGTAAGAGAAATTTCTGGAACAAGTATTATACTATTTTTTCCCTCTTCTAACACTTTTTCTATTGATTGCAAATATATTTCTGTTTTTCCTGAGCCTGTTACTCCAAATATCAAAAATTCTTTGTTTTCGTTTTGTTTAATTGATTTTTCTATTTTTTCGTATGCATTTTGTTGTTCTTTAGTAAATGTTAGCTTTGTTGTTCTTTGTATGTTTTTATTTAAAAAAGGATTTCTTTCTACTTCTTTTTCTATTATTTCTATATAATTATTTTTTTCTAATGTTTTTATTATTGCTCTTGATGTATCTGTAAAAATTTCTAAATCGCTTATTGTAACAGCATCATTTTCCATTAGAAAATGTAAAATTCTAATTTGCTTTTCTGACTTTATTTTTTTATTCTCTATATCTATTTCAATTTCATCTTCTGATTTTTTTAGATATACAAAATTGAGTGTTTTATCTTTAATTCTATTTTCTGTGTTACTATTTTTTGTTCCTGGTGGCAACATTAGTTTTATTGAATCTGATAAATTACAAAAATATCTTTTAGAAATCCATTTTGCTAGTTTTATTTTATTTCCATTCAAAAATGGATTTTCTTCAATTGATTTTATTGGTTTCGTTTTATATTCAGATTGTTTTTTTAATTTTATAACAAAGCCTTCTTCTAATATTTTTCGTCTTCCAAAAGGTACTAAAACACGATTACCTATTTTTATTTTTTCTTCTAATTCTTTTGGCACTTCATAGTCAAAACTACGGTCCAAATCTTTTGCTTTTGAATTTAGTATAACTTCTGCAATCATGTTTTCTCTCCTTTCTTAAAATTTAGATATAGTATATCAAAAAAATATAAAATAAACAAGAAAAAAGAAAATACTTAAAATCTTTACATCAGATTTTAAGTATTTTCTTTTCGCTATTCATGCCAGTAGAGGTTTAACTTTTTTCCCATTGCTTCATTTGCTCTTCGCAACCGAACCAATTCGTTAGTTTTTGTTATTTCCTCTTCTTCTCCGTCTTCATTCTGAAAGAAAACTTTTTCTCCTGTAGCAACTGCATTAAAAGCTTCATCGAAATTTAGCTCAATTACATCTTCTGAAAGTTTTTCCTTTTTCTGTGGAATACTGTATAATTTACAGATTTGAACTCCCTGTTTGCTTAACTCATATAAATTGTTAAGCTGTGTAATTGTATGTACTATTTCATATTGATCTTCTCTGTTGCTATGCTGGCATTTTACAGCTTTTCCTTGTTTGATAGTTTTAATTGCTTGATCATAACTAATTTCTTTTTGTTTCATTTTTCTTCCCTCCATTTTTTTGGGAATCTATGTTACTTAGCTACATTTCTATTATATATTATTTTCCTTTTTATGTCAATTGTTTTTGACTTTTTATGTAAATTTTTGACTTTTATATTGATATGTGTTATAATATAAATATATTAAACTTAATGGAGGATGACATTATGATCAAAATTAAAACAACAAAAGGAACTTGGAACATTTTCGGAATCAACTTAATTTCTTCTGATTCAATTTATCAGACAATCAAAAAATCGATCGAAGAAGGAATTGTTTCTCAGGAGTATTTACAAAAGTTCACTGGAAACATTGCTCCAATTATCGTTGACAATTCTGAAAAAACAATTGAATTTTTAAGTTTCTAAGTAGCAAAAAACGAGAAGTATCTATAATTAGTACTTCTCGTTCTCCATTTTAAAATTCAGTTTTTTCCAATTTATATTCATTTTCAATAATTGTTTGTATTATTTGAACACTTTTTTCTAAGTTATTATTTTTAATTACATAATCATACATACCTATTCTAGATTCTTCATAATCAAATCTATTTAAACGTAATCTTATTTCTTTTAGACTTGGTTTGTCTATTCTATTTTCTAATCTTTTCATTAATATTTCTTTTGGTACTCTTAAGAATATTGTAATTACTTTTGTATCTTTTTTTAATAAGTTTATTAAATTTTCTACTCCATTTACATCTATATCTTTTACTATTATTTTTCCACTTGCTATTTTTTCATTCATTAATTTTCTTGAAGTTCCATAATAATGTTCATGATGTATATTATATTCATATAATTCTTTATTTTCTATCATTTGTTCAAATTCCTCTGTTGTTACAAAATTATAGGTCTTTCCTGATACATCACCTGGTCTTTTTGGTCTAGTTGTATATGATGGTAATGACTCTACATTTTCCATTCTTTTTATTAATTCTTTTTTTATTGTATCTTTTCCTGCTCCTGATACTCCTGACAGTAATACTAGCATATTTTCCTCCTTATATTTAAAATTTAAAGGCATGTTTTTTATTTAGACATGCCTTATTCTTTTATTCTTCAATTTTTACCTTTCCTTCTGCTATTTCATTTGCTGCAATTGTAACTGGTGATTCTTCACACTTTTTATCTGTTAATTTTTCACTTCCACTTGCAATTTGTCTTGCTCTTTTAGCTGTTGCTATTACTAATCTAAATTTACTATCTGTTTTCTTTAGTAACTCAGCTGTTGTTGGCTCTACCATCATAATTTCATTCCTCCTTTTTTATTCTTCAATTTCAATATCTTTATCTAATCTACTTGCTACTGTCTCTGGTTGCACTGCAGATAATATAATATGTCCTGAATCCATAATAACTACTGCTCTTGTTCTTCTTCCACATGTTGCATCTACTGCTGTTCCATTTTCTTTAGCCTCTTGTATTATTCTTTTTATTGGTGCTGATTCTGGACTTACAATTGCAATTATTCTATTTGCAGATACAATATTTCCAAATCCTATATTTATTAATTGCATAAGCTCCTCCTTTTACTCTATGTTTTGAACTTGCTCTCTTATATCTTCTAACTCTGTTTTTATATTTATTACTAAATTTGTAATATCTAAGCTTCCAGATTTAGAGCCTATAGTATTTGTTTCTCTGTTCATTTCTTGAATTAAAAAGTCTATTTTCTTTCCTATTGGTTTTGTTTCTTCTAGCATATTTTTAAATTGTATAATATGACTTCTTAGTCTTGTTATTTCTTCTTCTACTGAACATTTATCTGCATATAATACAACTTCCATAGCAAGTCGAGATTTATCTACAATATCTGTTTTTAATATTTCTTTTACTCTCTCTTCTAATTTTACTACATATTCTTCCACAAGTCCAGTAGAAAATGTAGAAATCTTTTCAACATTGACTTTTACTTTGTCTATTCTTTCATTTAAGTCTTCTTTTATTTTGTTTCCTTCTTTTTCTCTCATTAAAACAAAATTATTAATTGCTTCATTTACACATTCTTGTAGTTCTTGTCCTATTATTTCTTCTTCATCTGATGTTTCTTTTAATGTTAAAACATCTGGCAACTTTGTTATTTCTGTTATAGGAATATTTAAATTTAATTCATTTTGATTTGCTATTTTTTTTAATGCTTCTATATAATCTTTTGCTAATTCTTCATTTATTACAATTTCTTTTCCTTTATTACTATAATTTTCTAAAGTTATATATACATCAACTTTTCCTCTTGCCATTTTAGAGCTAATTTGTTTTTTTATTTTTTCTTCCATATAGCTTAAACTTTTAGGAAGTTTTATTGTTATATCATTATATTTATGATTAACCGATTTTATTTCTACGTTATATATTCTATCATTTTTTTCTAATTTTGCTCTTCCGAAACCTGTCATACTTTTCATATTAAATTATCTCCTATTTTTTTACAATTTTGCGGATATCACTTGTTCTTTCCAATGCTTTTGTTTTCATTTTCAAATAAATAATTATTGATTTAGCTACATAGTATATAGCAAATAAGTAACAAACAATTATCATTATATCTGCAAATTTTTCACGATATTTTGAAAATACATATATTGATATTAAAGTTACAATAGATAGAAATAGTGATTCTATTCCATGTATTGCATATTCTGTGCTATCTTTTTTATAAGCTTTTTCAAAAACTATAATAGATATTCCCATTGTTATAACACTAAATACTTGTAAATCTATAACAAATTTATCTGGTGTTATTGTTTGATATCCTAATACTATGAATATAAAGTATAACATTATAACATTTGCAATTGCTATGTTATGAAAAATGCTTTTATTTATTTTATTTTTTCTTTCATCTGATATTGTTGTTTGTTTTTTTATTTCTTCTTCAATTTTTTCCATTTTTGCAGGATTTATCATCATTTTTTCTTTGTTCTTTTTTACTGTTAAATCTTTTACTTCATTTTTAATATTTTCTGTTTTACTGTTGTCTTCAATCTCTTCTACTTCTTTTTTAGATTTTCTTTTGCTTTTTTGATTTTTTGTTTCTTTTTCTACTTTTTCCATAAGTTCTGTTAAATCTTCAATTCTAGAAGATTCCTTTGTTTCTTTTTCTTCTTTTTTCTTAGGAGGTCTGCCTCTTCTTTTCTTTTCTGTAGTATTTTCGTTTACTTCTTTTGTTTCTGTTTTTTTCTTTTGGGTTGTAGTTTTTTTAGTCCCACTTGTTTTTGTTTTCTTCTTTTCTTCTTTTTCTTCTAATTCTTTTGCCATTTTCTTTCCTCCTATTACTTTTCTAATTCATACAATATATTACTTACTATAACTATTGGTGCTGTTTCTGTTCTTAATATTCTTTTACCTAGAGTTACTACTTTTGCTCCATCTTTTTTCAAATCATTAACTTCATTTTTTTCTAATCCGCCTTCTGGACCGATTAACACAGCTATTTTATAAAATTCTTTATTTTCTATTTTTTTTAATTCTTCTTTTAATTTGTTTTTCTCTTCCTCTTCATATGCTATAAAAAAAGCATCATATTCTTTTATTTTTTCTTTTAATTCTGGTAATTTTATTTTATTTTCTATTACAGGTATTTTATCTCTTTTACTTTGTTTAGCAGCTCCCTCAGCTACTTTTTGCCATCTAGTAATCTTTTTTATTGCATCTTTTTCATCTAATTTTACAATACATCTTGTCATTTCTACCGGAATAATCTTGTTTACTCCTACTTCTGTTGTTTTTTGAATTATCCATTCCATTTTATCTGCTTTTGGCAGTCCTTGATATAAGTCAATATCTACATTTGGTTCATTATTTATTGAGCATTTTTCTATTAATTTTGCAATTACCTTATCTTTTTCTATTCTTTCTATTTCAGCAATATAACTTTCTACTTTTTGTTTATTTCCTATTTGTAATTCTTCTCCAACTTTCATTCTAAGAACATTTGAAATATGCCTAACATCTTCTCCTGTTATTATTGCTTTTTCTTCTATTATTTGATTATCATTTACAAAAAACTTTTGCATTATTATATTCTTCCTCATCATTTTTTGTAATTATATCACATTTTCTAGTTAATGCAACCATCAATTTTTTTAAAGGACATTTGGAGACGGGTCATTTTTGTCCTTTACATAAAACAACCCATCTCCAAATGTCCTTTATCCAAATATTCCTTTTTTCTTTATTGGAGGTTGTTCATTCATTGTTTTTGCAAGTTCTACTAACAGTTCTCTTTGTTCTTTACTTAAACGTTTTGGAACTTGCACTTGTACAGTGAATACAAAATCTCCTTGATAATTTCCATTTACTGATTTAAAACCTTTATTTCTTATAACAAATTTTGTTCCTGTTTGTGTTCCTTCTGGTATTTTATATGTTTCTTTTGTTCCATCTACCATAGGAATTTGAAGTTCTGCTCCTAGTGTAGCTTGTGTGAATGTTATTGGTATATCGCATAATACTTTATCACCTTGTCTTGTGAAAATACTATGTTTTCTCAATCTTACTACTATGTATAAATCTCCTTTTGCTCCACCTTTTTCACCAGGCTCTCCTTCATTTCTTAACACTATTGTTTGGTTATCATCTATTCCAGCTGGAATTTTTATTTTAATTCTAGCTTGCTTTCTAACTTTTCCTTTTCCTTTACAATTTTCACATGGTTCTTTTATTACAGTACCCGTTCCATGGCAATTTGTGCATGGTCTTTGTGTTTGCATTTGACCTAAAATTGTATTTTGCACTTGTTTTATAGTACCTGTACCATGGCACATACTACATGTTTCCGGATGTGTTCCTGGTTTTGCTCCACTTCCATGACATGTCGTACACGTTTCATTTCTACTCAATACTATTTCTTTTTCTACTCCTGAATATGCTTCTTCAAATGTAATATCTATGCTGGCTTTTAGGTCTGCTCCTTTTGTTTGTCCATGATTTGTTCTAGAGTTTCTTCCTCCTCCAAATCCTCCTCCGAAGAATGATGAGAATATATCTCCTAAATCTCCAAAGTCGTCAAATCCTGAAGAACTATATGAATAATATCCTCCTCCGAAAGGACCTCCTGCTCCAGAACCTCCGCCAAATCCTTGTGGTCCATCAAAACCAAATTGATCATACATTTTTCTTTTTTGAGGATCTGATAAGTTTTCATACGCTTCATTTACTTCTTTAAATTTCTCTTCTGCCTCTTTTTTATTGTCTGGATTGGCATCTGGATGATATTTTTTAGCAAGCTTTCTATATGCTTTTTTTAATTCTTCATCTGTGGCATTTTTATTTACACCTAATACTTCATAGTAATCTCTTTTTGTTGCCATCTCTTCCTCCTAACCCCAAAAACACCAGGTTAATTTAGGTTAAAGTTTTTTATTTATATTACAATTACCCCAAAAGTACCTGGCCCTTTTGGGGTAATAATTAATTATTATTTATTTTCTCCGTTGTCTTCTACTTTGTAGTCTGCATCATATACGTTTCCGTTTTGGTCTACGTTTGGTCCTGCTGCATTTGTATCTGCACCAGCGTTTGCTCCATTTGCTTGAGCTTGTTGTGCTTGTGAATATAATTTTTCAGATATTGCATAAAATGCTGTTGTTAATTTTTCTGTTGCTTGTTTGATATTTTCTGTGTCTGTTCCTTCTAATGCTTTTTTAACATTAGCTATTTCTTCTTCAACTTTAGCTTTTTCTTCTGCACTTACTTTATCTCCTAATTCATTTAAAGTTTTTTCTGAATTATATACTAAGCTTTCTGCATTATTTCTTACTTCTATTTCTTCTTTCTTTTTCTTGTCTTCTTCAGCATGTGCTTCTGCATCTTTAACAGCTTTATCTATATCTTCATCTGTTAAGTTTGTAGATGCTGTAATTGATACGTTTTGTTCATTTCCTGTTGCCATGTCTTTTGCAGATACGTGAACTATACCGTTTGCGTCTATATCAAATGTTACTTCTATTTGTGGTACTCCACGTGGTGCTGCTGGAATTCCTGTTAATTGGAATCTTCCTAATGTTTTGTTGTATGCAGCCATTTCACGTTCACCTTGTAATACGTGTACTTCTACTGATGTTTGACCATCTGCTGCTGTTGAGAATATTTGTGATTTTTTAGTTGGTATTGTTGTATTTCTTTCAATTAATTTTGTAAATACTCCACCATAAGTTTCAATACCTAATGATAATGGTGTTACATCTAATAATACTAAGTCTTTAACATCTCCTGATAATACACCACCTTGAATTGCTGCACCAATTGCAACGCATTCATCTGGGTTTATTCCTTTGTCTGGTTCTTTTCCTGTTATTTTCTTAACCATTTCTTGTACACATGGTACACGAGTTGAACCACCAACTAATAATACTTTGTGGATATCTGCTGAAGTTACTCCAGCATCTTTCATAGCTTGCTCTACTGGTATTCTTGTTGCATCTACTAAGTCTGAAATTAATTCTTCAAATTTAGCTCTAGATAATGTAATATCTAAGTGTTTTGGTCCTGTTGCGTCTGCTGTAATAAATGGTAAGTTAATTTGTGTTTGTTGCATTCCTGATAATTCTATTTTAGCTTTTTCTGCAGCTTCTTTTAGACGTTGCATTGCCATTTTGTCTGATGCTAAATCTATTCCATTTGATTTTTTGAATTCTGACACTAAGTAATCTATAATTCTTTGGTCAAAGTCATCTCCACCTAAATGAGTGTTACCATTTGTAGCTAAAACTTCAAATACACCATCACCAATATCTAGAATAGAAACATCGAATGTTCCTCCACCTAAGTCATAAATCATAATTTTTTGGTCTTGATCTTCTTTATCCATACCAAATGCTAAAGCTGCTGCTGTTGGTTCATTTATAATTCTTAATACTTCAAGTCCTGCTATTTTACCTGCATCTTTAGTTGCTTGTCTTTGACTATCACTGAAGTATGCTGGAACTGTGATAACAGCTTGTGTTACTTTTTGTCCTAAATAATTTTCTGCATCTGTTTTTAATTTTTGTAATATCATTGCAGATATTTCTTGTGGAGAAAAGCTATCTCCATCAATATTTACTTTTTCGTTTGTTCCCATTTTTCTTTTAATTGAAATGATTGTATGGTCTGGGTTTGTAACTGCTTGACGTTTTGCAATTTGACCTACTAATCTTTCTCCATTGTTTGAAAATGCTACTACAGATGGAGTTGTTCTGTTACCTTCTGCGTTTGGTATTACAACTGGTTCTCCACCTTCCATAACTGATACACAACTATTTGTTGTTCCTAAATCGATTCCTATAATTTTTCCCATAATATATTTACTTCCTTTCTTTGAACATTAGGAACGGTCCTTTTCGTTCCTAAATCGGAACACTTGAGACATTCCTTATCTGTTCTTTTATTTTTTTATATTTTTATATAATTTGAAACCTTCTATTGGTTGGTTTCATAAGATTTCCGTATTTTTTTATACGTCCATCTTAAAATTAATAACTAATTTAATATTTTAAAAGTTATAAAGTGCTTGAGATGTGCATTTGGGGAAGTTACATTAGGGTAAAGGCGTACTGTTGTACGTCGAATTCTAATGTAACAACTAAAATGTACAGATTAAGTGCTTTGGAGCTTTTAATTTGCTACTACAACCATAGAATGCCTAATAACCTTAGATCCTATTTTGTATCCTTTTCTGTATTCTTCCTTTATAACTTTTTCTCCAAGAGTTTCATCTGTTACACTTGCTACTGCTTCGTGTAATTCTGGATCAAATACTTGACCTACTGTTTCAATTTCTTCTACTCCATTTGCTGATAAAACATCTTTAAATTGTTTAAGTACTAGTTCAACTCCTTGTTTATATGCTTCATCTTCTGTTTTTGCTTCTACTGCCTTTTCCAAGTTATCTATAACTGGTAATAAAGATGAGAATATGTCAGCTACTAAAGAATTGTATAGCCCTTCTCTTTCTTTTGAACTTCTTTTTTTGAAGTTATCAAATTCTGCCATTAATCTTTTTAGTCTGTCTTCTTGTTCATCTAATTTTTCTTTTTGCATAAGTATTGTATCTTTTAATTTTGTTTGTTCATCTTTCTCTTCAACTGTATTTTTTTCTTCTTTAATTTCGTCTTTTTCTTTCTTATTTTCTTCCATTGTGTCTCCTTTCAAATTTTAATTATTTTTTTCATCGTCTATCTTTTGTTCACTTATCTTTTTGCTTATATATTTCATTACAGAAATTACTTTAGAATAATTCATTCTTTTAGGTCCTATAATTCCAATTGTTCCTAATTCTTTGTCTCCTATAGAATGTTTAAATGTAACAACACTAAAGTCTTTTAATTCTTCTTTATCATTTTCATCTCCAATGTATACATTTATATCTTTTGCCATTCCTGAATCTAATATATCTAACATTAACTCTTTTTCATCTAAAACATTTACAAAATTTTTAGCAAGTTCTAGGCTTTTGAACTCTGGTAAATCAAATGCTTTATTTGCACCTTCTAGATATATTGTCTCTGCTTCATCAACTATTTTGTTTATTTGATCTATTATTGGCTTTATAACATCTATGCTATAGTTGATTTCAGATAAAATATATTCTTCCATAGGTTTATCTATTTTAGAAAGTGGTTTTCCTTTTAGTTTAGAGTTAAATAAATTATTTAGTGTTTCTATTTGACTTTGTGTAATATCTTCATCATATTTAATAATTGTTTCTTTTACTAACCCACTATCTGTTACTATTACTACCATAAGCATTCTAGTTCCAAGTAAAACAAATTTTATTTCTTCTATTATTTGTGTTTCTACTTTTGGTCCAATTGCAACAGTTGTATAATGTGTAATTTCTGAAAGTGTTGATGTTGCTATTTTAGCTAAATCTTCAATTTCATTTACTTTTGTAGATAACTTTGACTGAATATATTTCATTTCTTCTAAAGAAATATCATCTTCTTTTATTAATTCGTCTACATAGAAACGGTATCCTTTTTCTGATGGGATACGTCCTGATGATGTATGAGTTTTGTCTAAGTAACCTTTTTTTTCTAGTTCTGCAAGCTCATTTCTTACTGTTGCACTGCTATAATTTAATCCATATTTTTCTACAAGTGCTGCTGAACTAACTGGCTCTGCAGTATTTACATATTCATCTATTACGGCTTGTAATATTTTTTTCTTTCTTTCGTCCAATTTATCACCTACAATCTTGTGACTTTTTATTTAATACTAATGTCTTATTAGCACTTATATATTTCGACTGCTAACATTACATATATTATACCCAAAATTAGCACTTGTCAATACCAAGTGCTAATTTTTTTGTGAATATTTTGTGAACTTTATTTTATATCTTTCATTCTTCTAACTTTTATAAATACAAACAATGTTGTTCCTACCATTACTGCAATTATTGTAATTATTGTTAATTTTACACCTGTCTGTGGAATTGTTCCAGTTGCTATTGTTGTATCTTTGTTTGTATCATTTTTGTCATAGTATATATCATCATCATTATTTGTTTTTGTGCTTACTGTTACTTCACATTTTGCCACTTTATTTCCATCTTCTGTAGTTACTGTTATTGTTGTTGTTCCTTCCTCAATAGCTGTTATTATACCTTCTTTACTTACTGTTGCTACTTTTTCATTACTACTTGTCCATGTTACATTTTTATTTGTTGCTGTACTTGGAGTTATTGTTGCAACTAAGTTTAATGATTCTCCCTTTTTCATTTCTAGTTTGCTTTTGTCTAAAGTTATTCCTGTTACAGCTACATCTTCTTTTTCTTGATATGTAGTAAATGCTTTTAAACATACATTTGAATCTTTTACATTATTGTTAATATCTGTCCAATTTTCTCCATCTAATGATATAAAGCTTTGCCCAGCTTGGCTTGTAACATTATCCCAAAATGTTGATGTTCCGTTAATACTTAATAAATTGGTTTCTGTTGGAATATTTACTTCATCTGCTGTTAATTTTGCAGCTACTACGAATTTACTTCCAGTTAATTTTAAAGGTGTTGCAAGCTTAATTGTATGATATCCTGGTTCTAATATTCCAGCTGATGCAACTTTTGTTATTTTAGTTTTATCATCATTTTCTGCATTAACATATATATCTACATTTGAAGTTGTTGCAACATATATTGATACTTCATTTAAATATTCATCTTTATCTGATGCATTTCTAGAAAACACATTTGCAATATATCCACTTCCAACTTTTTGGTCTGTTTGTGAATTTGTTAATGGCAATGGTACATTATAGCCATATTCATCATATTGATATATATTATTATAGTCTATATCTGTTGTTGACATTATTCCATAATTTCCATATTCAATATATACGTCTTCGTAAGATACCATCATTAACGATAAAGTATTCTTAGTTCCACCACTTGAATTTAAAACTGCATATGCTCCATCATTTTTAGGTTTGCAATTATCATTAAAGTTTTCTTTAGAATAATTATCATCCCAACCTATTATAGTTATTGCATGATCATATATTTTGTTGCTATCGTTATTATAATAAGATATAGCTTGAGATTCGCCGTTATTTACTTTATCTATATTTAAATTTTTAGTTATATCTTCTCCTCCAAGGCAAGTAAATGCTCCTACTGCTCCATAATTTTTTATATGTTCTTTAATTAAGTTACGTACTCCTAAAACTTGAGATTCTGTATATTCATTTGTTCCACCATTTGTGTATGTCATATTTCCATTCGCATCATATTTTTTTAATATATCTGCAAATCTTACATAATTTTCTACTTTTAATACAGGTTTCTTATCAATTTGGCTCAAATTTACTTTGTTTTCATTATCTTCAAAAGGCATATCAGTTTCTAAGACAGGTCCACTTCCACTTGTACAATAACCTAAAGCTATAGCAAAGTTTCCAAAACCTACTTCTCTGTTATATCCTTTTTTATTTGTTCCATCTAAAAAAGTTTTAGATGTAGCATAATCTATGTGTCTTGGTGATAATTCTATTTGTTTGTTTCTTGTTTTTTCAACATTTGTTTCTATCATAGAAGTTGTTGCAAAAGCCCAACATTCATTGGTACTTTTTTGATTTTTTATTATCAATTTATCAAGATCTAATACATATTTTGATTCTGTATTTGTTCCTCCAACGCCTCTAGAGAATTTATTAAATACAGACATTTTTACAGAATCATTTATATTTAATGTAGTTGGTAATGGCTCTATATATTTTTCTTTTTCTTCTTTTGATAAAGCTTGCCATTTTTCATATACTTCTGATTTTTCTTTTTCTATTTTTACATCTGCTGTAGCATAATTGGTTGTTCCAAACATTATTAATATTGCTACAATACTAAGAGATATCTTTAAAAATTTATTTTTCATTCAACATTTTCCCCCTTATTTTATCTTAATTTATTTTATTATATAATTTTTTACATATCAAGTTATTTTAGTAATTGTAACTAAATATTAATTTTTTTGTAATACTTATGTAATATTAAACAAATTTCTCCCATACTAAATTAGCAAAATCTAATCCTTTATTTGTTAATTTTATTTTATCTAAGTCTATTTCTACTAAGTCTTCATTAACTAATTTTTCCAATTCTTTATGAAAAACATATATTGGATTTTCTACAAATTTATTTTTAAATTCCTGTATATCTATTCCATCAATTTTTCTTAAACCTAACATCATAAACTCTTTTTGTTCATCTATTTTATTTTGAATTTCACATACTGTTCTATTATTTTCTATTTTACCTTTTTTTATATTGCTAACATATTCTTCAATATTATTAATATTACAATATCTTTTTCTATTCACATATGAATGTGCAGCTACTCCGAAGCCTAAATATTCTTTTTGACTCCAGCAATTCATATTATGTTTAGATTTATATCCTTCTTTAGCAAAATTAGATATTTCATAATGGTTATAACCATTTTTTTCTAATATTCTTTTTGTTTTCCAATACATTTCTCTTTCCATATCTTCTTCTGGCAATTTTACTATATTTTCACTTACCATTTTTTCTAATTTAGTACCTTCTTCTAATATTAGTGAATATAAAGATATATGATTTGGTTTTAATTTTATAACTTTTTGTAAACCTTCTTCTAAGTCTTCAATAGTCTGATTAGGAAGTGCTAACATTAAATCTACATTTATATTATCTATTTTGGATTTACTAACTAATTTATAGCAATTCAAAAATTCTTCATATGTATGTATTCTTCCTATTTGTTTTAGTAATTTATCATTTGTTGTTTGAAGTCCTATACTTACTCTATTTATTCCAATCTTTTCATAAATTAATATTTTTTCTTCATTTACTGTTCCTGGGTTTATTTCTATTGTAATTTCTGCATTATCTTTTACATTATAATTTAATTTTATTACATTTATTATATTTTCTATGTATAATGCACTTATGTAAGAAGGTGTTCCTCCTCCTAAATATATAGTTGTAATTTCATATTCATCTTTACTATATTTTTTTGATTCTATTTCTATCTCTTTTTGAATGCATTTTACATATTCTTTTGTTTTTTCTTCTTTATTTGCATATGAAATAAAATCACAGTAATAGCATTTTTGCTTGCAAAATGGAATATGTACATAAATTCCTAACTCTTTCATTTATTCTCCTTTTTTATTTAATAACAAGGTGCATATATTAATCTTTGTGGTAAAGTTGGCTGGCCCTATTGCCACAAGGTGCATATATTAATCTTTGTGGTAAAGTTGGCTGGCCCTATTGCCACATTTTTAATTTTTAGATAATTCAATTAATTGGTTTAACCTGTGATTTACTCCCGATTTTCCTATTGGATTTTTTAACATTTGCCCTAATTCTACTAATGATGCATCTGGATTTTCTAATCTTAAATTTGCTATTTCTCTTAAATTTTCTGATAGATTTTCAAAATTTCCTCTTGCTTTTATTTTCTTTATTGCGTCTATTTGCTTTACCGCAGCATTTATTGTTTTGTTTAAATTAGCAGTTTCGCAGTTTACTTTTCTATTGACGTTGTTTTTCATATCTCTTATAACTCTTATTTCTTCAAATTTAAGTACACTGCTATTTGCTCCAATGAATGCTAAAAACTTGGATATTTCTTCTCCTTCCTTTATGTACAAAGAATATCCATTTTTTCTTTCTAATTCCTTAAATTTAATTTGCATTTTTAATAACAATTTTTTTATTATATTAGCATTTTTTTTACTACTTAATATTATCTCCAAATGATATTTCTTTTCTGGATTATTAACACTTCCGCTTCCTAAAAATATTCCTCTTGTTAATGCTTTTATAGCCATTTCTTCTTGTTCTTTTATTTTGTTCAAGTTTTGTATTTGTTCTTCAAATGCAGAAGAAATTTCAATATCATTTACACTATATTTTATCTCATTTATACTATTTGTTTTTGGTAATGTTATTACATAGTTTTTACCCTTTATGTCTATTTTAAAATTTGAAATTTCCATGTTTGAAAGTAGTTTACTAAATCGATTTATATTATACTCATTTACTGTTGTGTAATATATATTTTTTTTATCGCAAGTAGTATTATTACTAATTAAATAACCAATTAATTCAAATTTAACTAACTCTTTATTTTTTAAATTTGGTATTTTACTTAAATTTTCTTTTAATTCAGATGAAAAAGACATTTTTTCTCCTTTCTATTTTCCTATTATCACTCTATCGTTTTGTGATAGATCTTTTATAACTTCTATTTTCTTATATTGTCTGCTTTGTTTTATTAAATTTTCTACTTCTTCTTTTTGGTCATATCCTATTTCTAGAATTAATTTTCCATTTTCCTTCAAGTATTTTTTTGCTTCTTCTATTATTATTTTATAAAATTTTAATCCATCCTTTCCACCATCTAATGCTATATGTGGTTCATTTTGTACTTGTTTATCTAATTTTGGTATTACATCTGTTTTTATATATGGCGGATTTGAAACTATTATATCAAATTTTTTTTCTACCTTTTCAAACATATTTGATTGTATAAATGTTAATTGACTTTCTACTTTGTTTCGTAAAGCATTCTTCTTTGCTATTTCTATTACATTTTCACTAATATCTACTAATGTTACTTTTGCATTTTCTATGTTCTTTGCAATAGATATTCCTATGCACCCGCTTCCTGTACACATGTCTAATATTTCTACGTTTTCTATTTTTTTAGCTTCTTCAATTGCTTTTTCTACTAATATTTCTGTATCTGGTTGAGGAATTAATACATTCTCATCTACATAAAAGTCAAGTTTCATAAATTCTTGTTTATTAGTTATATATTGTATAGGCATTCCTTGTATTATTTCTATTAAAGCTAAATAATATCTAACTCTTTGCTCTTCTTTTACTTCTTTATCAAGGTTTGCAATTATTTCTTGTCTATTAAAATTTAGTATATATTCTGCAAGTATTCTTGATATTATGCTACTATCTTGTACTTCGTTTTTATTTAAAGTATTCTTTCCATATCCTATCAATTCTTTTATTTTCATTTTCTCTCATCCCTTAACTTTTTTATGATTTTACTACAAAATAAAGAAAATAGCAACTTGGCTATTTTCTTTACTACTCGTATATTTATTATATTTTTTTATCCCCACCTTAGCCGTATATCGAAAAGAAATTTTTATACCTGTTTTCACAGGTGGGTGTCTTGTTGAAGGCTTATGGGTTTCTTATTCTTATAAAAAGATAAGCATACACGCCACCATCAAAGGCAGACTCCCTTTTATTAATTTGTTGGTAATAAAATTTCAGTCTACACGCACCACGCAGGGAAAATTAAAATCTTATTTATTTTGTATTTTTATATTATCATACTTGTTTTTTTATTTCAACTCTTTTTTTGTTATTAATTTTAATTTTTCTTCACTCAATCTTTGTTTTTCTAATTTTTTAATTATTATTCTTACTTTTTTATAAAATTATATCTCTTTTTAAAAAATTTTTCTCTATTGTTCCAATACCTATAAATTCATTATTTTCATTATATATTCTGCATATATTTTCTTGTTTGTCTATTCTTATTTTTACTCCATTTAGAAATTTATCCAATTGTTTTTTATTTAATTTTATGCTTTCTTTGCTTTCGAAAAATTTTTCTATAGAAATTAATTTTTCTTTTATAATTTGTTCTTTATTGTTTTCAATTTCTTCTATTTTTACAGCTTCGTTTATTGTAAAATTTCCAACTTTTGTTCTTGTTAGCTCTTTCATATATCCTATTGTTCCCAGCCTTTGAGCTATATCTTCACAAAGACTTCTTATATATGTTCCTTTTGAACAATGAACTCTAAAATTTATTTCATTTTTTTGTTTATCTATTTTTTGTAATTCTATTTCGTATATTTGTATATTTCTAGGTTCTATATTTATATTCTGCCCACTTCTTGCATATTCATACAATTTTTTTCCGTTTACTTTTATTGCAGAATATATTGGTGGAATTTGAGTTTGCTCTCCTAGAAATGTATTTAAAGTTTCTTCTATATCATTAAGTTTTTTCCAATTTACCTCTTCTTTTTTTATTACATTTCCCTCTATATCTGCAGTGTCTGTTTTTATTCCTAGCTCTAACGTTACTTCATATTCTTTGTCATGTTCAATTAAATACTTAGAAAGTTTTGTTCCTGTATTCAAAAGTAATGGTAAAACTCCTGTTGCATTTGGATCTAACGTTCCTGTATGTCCTACTTTTTTTATATTTAATATTTTTTTTACTTTTGCCACAACATCATGTGAAGTATATTCCTTTGGTTTATTTATAACTATAATTCCATTTATATCTTGCATTCTTTCACCTTCTTAATATTCAAGTAAACTATTAGGGACGGGGCATTTTAGTTTAGCAAGGCTTAAACTAAAATGCCCCGTCCCTAATAGTTTATAAATGCATTTTTACTTGATTTAATATTTTTTCTTTAACTTGTTCTAAACTTTGTGAAATAGTACATCCAGCCGCATGAATATGTCCTCCGCCGCCAAACATTAGGCAAACGTCTGAAACATTTACATATTCATTTGAACGAAGTGAAGCTTTAAATCCTTTATTTGTTTCTCTTAAAAACACAGATACTTCAACGCCTTCTATGCATCTACCTTCATCTACAATTCCTTCATGGTCATCTAATGTTGCTTGTGTTTCTTCTATGTCTTTTTGAGTTATGTATGTAAAAGAAACTTTTCCATCTTCTAAGAATTCCATTCTATCTATTGCTCTTTTTCTTAATTCAAAATTAGCTCTTGTTTTTGTATTCATAGCTTTTTTATAAATTTGAGAAACATTTATTCCAGATTTTAAAAGTCCCGCTGCAAATTCAAATGTTTCTGGTGTTGTAGATTGATATTGGAATCCTCCTGTATCTGTAATTATTCCTGTTAATATGCACTCACCTATATTTTTATTAATTTCTATTCCAAAGTATTCAAATATTGTAATTAAAATTTGTGTACAAGCTGGTGCATCTGGATTTACGTAGTTTAAGTCTCCATACATGGTATTTGTACCGTGATGGTCTATTACAATTTTCGATTTTGCATTTTCAAAGTAATTTGCCCATCCATTCAACATTTTTATTGTAGCACTATCTACTGCTATTGCTAAATCATAAGGACTACTATCACCTTGTGTTTTTACTATGTCTACGTTTGGTAAAAATCTATATGTTCTTGGATATTGAGGTATTATTACATCTACTTTTTCTTTTCCTAATAATTTTAATGCTTCATACATTGCTAAACTACTTCCTACAGCATCTCCATCAGGATTTTCATGAGTTAGAATAACAATTGACTTTGCTTTTTTTATTTCTTCTAATATATTATCTAATGTCATTTTTTCACTCCTTTTATATATAACATTTCTTGTGTCTTTAAAGAGCTTTTTGACTCTATTTTTTTAAATCTTTTAAAATTGAATCTATTTTTGCTCCATATTCTAATGAATCATCTTTTTCAAATATTAGTTCTGGTGTTATTCTCAAATTTATTCTTTTAGCTATTTGTGAACGAATAAACCCTGATGACTTTTGTAAAGCTTCTATTGTTTGATCTGTATTTTTTGCATTTAATACGCTTACATATATTTTTGCATATTTAAAATCTGGTGTAATTTTAGCTCTAGTAACTGTCATCATTCCTGTTGCCTCTGGATTTTTTAATTCATAAGAAATAATTTGTGTTATTTCTTTTTTTAATTCTTCATTTATACGATTTAATCTTGTTTCATTTTTAGGCATTTATAAATACCTCCCTTCAATGCAATACATTTATCTTTTAACTTCTTCCATAACGTATACTTCTATAATGTCTCCTTCTTTTAAGTCATTATAGTTTTCTATTTGCATACCACATTCATATCCTTTTGCAACTTCTTTTACGTCATCTTTAAAACGTTTTAGTGATACAAGTTTTCCTTCATGTATAACAACGTTTTCACGTAATACTCTTACTCCTGCATTTCTTTCAATTTTTCCTTCTAATACATATGCTCCAGCTATTGTTCCTACATTTGAAACTTTAAATACTTGTCTTACTTCAACATTACCAATAACTTTTTCTTCATAAATTGGGTCAAGCATTCCTTTCATTGCAGCTTTAACATCATCTATTGCTTGGTATATAACAGAATATTGTTTGATTTCAACTTCTTCTTTTTCAGCTACTTGTTTTGCTGTTGTAACTGGTCTTACATTAAATGCTATTATTATTGCATTAGCTACTTTTGCAAGTGTTACGTCTGATTCTGTAACTGCTCCTGCTGCACTATGAACTACACGCACTTTTACTTCATCATCAGATAATTTTTCTAATGATTGTTTTAACGCTTCTGCTGATCCTTGTACATCTGCTTTTACAATTATATTTAATTGTTTTAAATTTCCTTGTTCCATTTGGCTAAATAAATTATCTAATGTAACTTTTGTCATATTGTTTATTGATTTTTCTCTTTGTGCACGTTTTCTTCTTTCTATTAAGTGTTTTGCCATTTTCTCGTCTTTTACTTCGTAGAATACTTCTCCAGATTCTGGAACTTCTGTTAATCCCATTATTTCAACTGGTGTTGATGGTCCGGCTTTTTTTACTCTTTGACCTTTATCATTTTTCATTGCACGTATTCTACCTATTGAAGAACCTACAACTATTGTATCTCCTACATCTAATGTTCCTCTTTGTACTAACATCGAAGCAATTGGTCCTTTTGTTTTATCTAGACGAGCTTCTATAACTGCACCTTTTGCTTGTTTCTTAGGATTTGCTTTTAACTCTAATACATCTGCTTGTAATAATACCATTTCTAGCAATTCATCAATGTTTATGTGTTTTTTTGCTGAAATAGGTACGTAGATTGTATCTCCTCCCCATTCTTCTGGTACTAATTCATATTTCATTAATTCTTGTTTTACTTTATCTACATTTGCCTCAGGTAAATCTATTTTATTTACAGCAACTATAATTGGAATTCCTGCTGCTTTAGCATGGTTAATAGCTTCAATTGTTTGAGGCATAACACCATCATTTGCAGCAACTACTAATATTGCTATATCTGTAATTTGTGCACCTCTAGCACGCATACTTGTAAATGCTTCATGTCCTGGTGTATCTAGGAAAGTAATATCTCTTCCATTTATATTTACCATGTATGCACCAATTGCTTGAGTAATACCTCCTGCTTCACCTTCTATTACATTTGTTTGACGTATAGCATCTAGAAGTGATGTTTTTCCATGGTCTACGTGTCCCATAACAACTACTACTGGTGGTCTTGTTATTAATTCTTCTTCTTTATCTTCTGACTCATCAAATAATATATCTTCTTCTTTTACTTCTTCTTTCTTAATTGCATTTACTCCAAATTCTTGTGCAACTAAATAAGCTGTATCAAAGTCTAAATCATTATTAATTGTTGCCATTATTCCAAATCCAAATAATTTTTTTATTACTTCTGCTGATGTCTTTTTAAGTTCCGCAGCTAAATCTTTTACTGTTATAGATTCAGGTATAGTTATTTCTGTTAGTTTAAATATTTTTTGTGTTCTATCTTCTGCTTGTTTATTATTTGTTTTTTTCTTGTTTCTTTTTCCTCTAGCAGTTGTTAAATCATAATAATCTAACATTCCTCCGTCTTGATCATCAAACATGTTTGATAGTCTATCCACTTGTTTTAAATCTTTTAATTTTCCACCATCAAACTCTTCAGTAAATCTTGAGCCTTTTTTATTTTTATTTGATTTTTGAGATTTTTCTTCTTTTCTTTCAAACTTTGCTTTATCTATTGCTTTACTTGTAAAGTCTCTTTGATTTTCTTTTTCAACAATGTCTGTTGCCATAATATCTTTAATATTTTTGTCTATTCCTTTTTCATCCAAAGGTATTCTGTTTCTATTAAAGTTATTACCATTATTATTTCCTCTATTTTGATTATTATTATTATTTCTAAATCTATTATCGCGATTTTGGAATCCATTATTATTTTGTCTATTTCCTTGATAATTATTTCTACCATTTGATTGATTTTGATTATTTCTATAATTATTTTCTCTATTTTGATAATTACCTTGATTATGATTTCTATTTTCGTAATTATTATTTTGATAACGACGATTTTCAAAATTTTTATTTTGCTCTTTTGTTTCTGTTTGTTTTATTTCTGTTTTTACCATAGTTTCTTGTTTCTTTACTGGTTCCTCTTTCTTTATTTCTTGCTTTTCTTCTTTTTTAGGCTCTTCTTTTTTTCCAATTCCAAATAATTCACTGACTGTCATTGGTTTTGTTGGTTTATTTCTATATACAATATTATAATCTGCATTTTTATTTCTTTCTACAAAGCCTACTTGTTTACTTTTTTGCTCTTTTTGTTTTGTTTCTTTTTCTTGCTTTTTATCTTCTTCATCAGAAATAATTACTTCTCTTCTTATTATTACAGGTGCAGATTTTTCTACTGCTTTTTTATTTTCTTCCGATTTTGAATTTTTAGAAAATGCTTTTTTTATTTTTTCTGCTTCTTTCTCATCAACACCACTCATATGTGATTTTGCTTCTATTCCTAATTCGTTTGCTTTTTCGATAATTTCTTTACTGGTTAAGCCTATTTCTTTTGCTATTTCATGTATCTTTATCTTACCCAATAACTTCACCCCCATCAATTTTTTTTACGATCTCATTTGAAAAATTTTTATCTTTTATAACTATTACTGCTTTATTATTTTGACCTATACTTTTACTTAAATTTTCTATTGTACCAAATATTCTAAATTCAACATTAAACTTTTTAGATAATTCTTCAAAGTTATTTTTTGTTCTATCGCTACTATCAGTAGTTACAATTACTAGTTTTGCTTTTCCTTTTTGAATAGTTTCTATTGAACTTTCGGTTCCAAAACTTATCTTTCCCGCTCTTCTCGCTAAACCTAATAGACCATATACTTTATTATCTATCAATTATTTTTTCACCTCTTAAGTGCTTATTTTAGCACGCTTTCTAATTCTTCATATAATTTTTCATCTATACTCATTTCAAAAGTTTTTTCTAACCTTTTTGATTTTTTTAATTTTTCCAAACATTCTTTATTATCACAAATATATGCTCCTCTACCATTTGCCTTTCCAGTTTTGTCTACATTTATATTTCCTTGTTTATCTTTTACTATTCTAATAAGCTCTTTTTTCAATTTTATTTGATTGCAACCAATGCAAGTACGTTTTGGTTCATTTTTCAAATGACTCACATCCTTTTTTATTTTATTTATAGTATTATATCTTTATTCTTCTATTGATTTATCTTCTTCTTTTTCTTCAACTGTTTCTTCAGTTTCATTTTGCATTTTTTCTATCATTTCTCTAAATTGGCTTTCGCTTTTTATATCTATTTTCCATCCTGTTAATCTTGCTGCTAATCTAGCATTTTGTCCTGCTTTTCCTATTGCTAAAGATAATTGATCATCAGGTACTATAACTTGTGCAAAATGTTCTTCATCTTTAATATCTACAGCCATTACTTGAGCTGGTAATAATGCAGAAGAAATATAAATTGATGGATCTTCATTCCATTCAATTACATCTATTTTTTCTCCACTTAATTCATTTATAATATTTTGTATACGAATTCCTTTTTGACCTACACATGAACCAACTGGATCTATATTTGGGTTTTGTGAATAAACTGCAACTTTGCATCTATTTCCTGGATCTCTAGAAACGCTTTTTATTTCTATTAACCCTTCATATATTTCTGGAATTTCAAGTTCAAATAATTTTCTAACAAAGTCATTATGAGCTCTTGAAATCATTACTTGTGTACTTCCTTTTAATCCTTTTTCTACGTCTATAACACATGCTCTTATCTTATCATTTACATGATAATGTTCTGTTGGTATTTGTTCTTTTTGTGTCATAATTCCTTCTAGTCTTCCTAAATCTACAACAACTACTCCTCCATCAGCTTTTTGAACTATACCAGAAACTATTTCCCCTTTTCTTTGGCTAAATTCATTATATAAAAATTCACGAGATGCTTCTCTTATTTTTTGAATAATGACTTGCTTAGCTGTTCCTGCTGCAATTCTTCCAAAGTTCTTTGGAACTAATTCTTTTTCGTATATATCTCCTACTTTTAATTTTTTATCTATAGTTTCAGCTTCTTGTTTTGAAATTTGTGTTTTTGGATTTTCTACTTCATCTACAACTTCTTTTTGCATATAAACATGAATCTCTCCTGTTTCTTTATCCATTGTTATTTTTACGTTTTCATCTTCACATTCATAATTTTTCTTATATGCAGTAACTAATGCTGTTTCAATAGCATCTAATAAATAATCTTTTTGAATACCACTTTCTTTTTCTAGTTCTTCCATTGCTAAAATTAAATTTGTACTATCAATTGCTGGTTCGTTTCCTCTTTTTTCTTTTTTCTTCATTTTTTTATTCCTCCTTTTAATTCCAATGATATTTTAACTTCATTAATGATATATTTTTTCTTTCTATAATAATTTGTTTTTCATTTTCTATAATATAAATATTTTCTTCGTCCCATTTTTCTAAAATTCCATCATAAACTTTTTTGTTTTCTAATGGTTTGAATAAATTGACTTCTATTTCTTTTCCTTTATTTTCTTCTAAATGCTTTTCTTTTCTTATTATTCTTTCAATTCCTGGAGATGAAACTTCTAAGAAGTACATTTCTTTTATAACATCTTCTTTGTCTAATAAAGGATTAATAACATCGCTTACTTTTTCACAATCGTTTAAATCTATGCCTTTTTCTTCTTGATCTATAAAAATTCTTAAAAAATAATCCTTTCCCTCTTTTACATAGTTTACATCATATAAACTATATCCTAAGTCTTCAATAGGTTTTTGAATCAATTTTTCTATTTTTTCTTCTACACTTGCCAAGGCTTTCCCTCCTTTTACATAAGTAAAGAGTGGAATTTGCTTCCACTCTCTTTCTCATTTTGCTTTAACTTATCTTATTATACACTTATTTAAAGGAAATTACAAGTGTTTTTTCCAATATTTATCATTTTTTATCTTCTGAAATTATTACTCTACCCATGTTATTTGCTTTTTCACATAATTTATGCTATAATAATTATTGATAATATTAATCATTTTTTATTTTAAGGAGGATTTTAGCAACATGGCAAAGGCAAAAAAGGTAGAACTTACACAAAAAGAAATAACTGTAGAAGATTCAAGTGAGTTTTCTATGCAGATTGTTCTTGAAGATGGTTATGATGAATCTATCGAACAGGAAATTTTAGAGATAGCATTACACTATCCTCTACGTTCTTACAAAAATATGATTTTTACCAGTCCAAATGAAACTGTCTTAAAAGATTTCCAAAGTGAAATTCTTTCATCACGTATACAGTGTGAGTTCGTATTTGGATCTCCAAAAAAAGCCCTTTCCTAAGGGCTTTTTTTATATAGTATGAAACTCCTCCCATAAGTAGAACTTTCTGTATTATATAAATATGATGAGCTTTTTTATATTCTAAATACATCTTAAAAATAGATTTGTTACTTGCATTTTCAGCATAATTTTAGTATTACTATAATATACTTTTTATAGGAGGTATTATATGTTTCAAAAATATATATTAGATAACAAACAAAATATTATTAATAATTTATGTGATATTATCACTTTTCCTAGTGTGTCTATAGAAAGTGATGATTCTCATTTTCCTTTTGGAAAAGAATGTTCTGATTGTTTAAAATATTTCTTAAATTTAGCAAGTTCTTTAGGTTTTAGAACTAAAAATATAGACGGATATTGTGGATATGTAGAATGCGGTGAAGGTGATGAATTAATTGGTATAATTGGTCATTTAGATGTAGTTCCTGCAGATTCTAACGATGGTTGGACTCATTTACCTTTTACACCTACTATTTCTAATGGAAAAATATATGGTAGAGGTGCCATAGATGACAAAGGACCTGTTATAGCAAGTCTTTATGCTATGAAGTCTGTTATGGAATATGCCAAAAATAATGATATAAAATTAAATAAAAGAATTCGTTTAATAGTTGGTCTAAATGAGGAAAAAGATTGGAAATGTATTAATTATTACAAAGAACATGAAGAAATTCCAACAATCAGTTTTAGTCCAGATGCTGATTTTCCATGTATTTATGCAGAAAAAGCAGTTGTCTCACTTTTATTAAAAGAAGACATTCCTTCAAAAACTTACATTACGATAGATGAAATTGATTGCAACAATAACGCTTTAAATGTTATTCCAAAAATTTGCTGTTTAACATTTTCTATAAAACAACCTTTAAAAATTAATTTAGTAATTTCTTTTTTAAAGAGAACAATAGAAAAGTATAATTATGATATTGACATTTATAAAATAAATGAAAATAAAATTAAATTAACTTCTTATGGTAAAGCTTCTCATAGCGCACATCCAGAACTTGGAGTAAATGCAATTTCTAGACTAATTATTGTTTTTCAAAGCTTATTAAAAGAATGTAGAATACATATTCCTATAATTTCAGAATTTTGTGAATATATAGGAGATGATTACTATGCTACAAATATGCAATTAAATATAGAAGATGAATCTCGGAAAATTAACAATAAATCCTTCTCAGTTTTACTTAAAAGATAATCAAATTAATATTGGAATAAACTTAAGAATTCCTGTGCATACAAAAATAGAAGACATTATAAACAAATTTGAGGAAAATTTTCCAAACAAAGTAATAACTTTAAGCACTTTAGAATCTTTATATATAGATAAAAATGATAAACTTGTAAAAACTTTATGTGATATTTTTAATGAATCTTGCAAAACTACTTTAGAACCAATTGCAATTGGCGGAGCAACTTATGCTAGAGCTTTTCAAAACTGTATTTCATTTGGAATGAATTTTCCTGGAGATAAAGACATGTGCCACCAGGTAGATGAGTTTATAGATATTAATAAATTGCTATTTTCTTGTAATATATATGCTAAATCTATCTATTCTTTATTATTTAATATTTAATAAAATTTTATTATATAACAAAAAAGAGTCGAAGGAAAATCCTAACGACTCATTTTTTTATATTATTCTGCTGATTCTGAAGATTCTTCAGCTTCTGGAGCTTCATAAGCTTCTAATATAGCTTTTTGAATTTTTTCTCTTGTCTCAGCGTTGATTGGATGAGCTATATCCTTGAATTCTCCGTTTGGAGTTTTTCTGCTTGGCATAGCAATGAATAATCCATTTTGGCTTTCGATAACTTTGATATCATGAATAACAAATTCGTTATCGAATGTTACAGAAGCAACAGCTTTCATTCTGTTTTCTGAATTTACTTTTCTTAAACGTACATCTGTGATTTGCATTTATAAGCACCTCTTTCTACTGTTTTTAATATTTGTACATTATTTTTTCTATGTACAATTATATTATTCGTCAAAAAAATATTTTTTCCTTCTGTTTTTTACAAATTTTAAAAAATATTTTTTTATCTTTTTTATATTATCTCACATTTTATAAAAAAAATGCATAATATGCACTATAAGTTTTGCAAAATGTATTGAAAAAACTATAATATAATTATATAATTTAAAAATGTAAAATTAATTATATTTAAAAGGAGTGCTTTACTTTGGCAAATTTACAAGAATTAAATAAATATAAACATATACATATGATAGGTATTGGCGGTGTTAGTATGAGTGGTATCGCTGAAATACTTAAACACTGGGGATTTACTGTTACAGGTTCAGATTGGGCTGAGTCTGAAACTACTAAAAAGCTTAATTTAGATGGTATTCATGTAGTTATAGGTCATGATGTTAATATGGTTTCTAAAGCAGATATTGTAGTTTATACTGCTGCTATTAAAGAAACAGACCCTGAACTTATAAGAGCAAAAGAACTTGGTATTCAAACAGTAGAAAGAGCTGATTTTTTAGGTCTTATTACTAAAGCTTTTGATAATACTATTTGCGTTTCTGGTACACATGGAAAAACAACAACAACTTCTATGGTTTCTATGTGCTTTTTAGAAGCTGGTCTTGACCCTTCTATTCAGGTAGGAGCTGATTTAAAAGCTATAAATGGTAATTATCGTATAGGTAAAAGTGATAATTTCATTATAGAAGCTTGTGAATATGTAGAAAGCTTTTTAAAATTTTACCCTAAAGCCGAAATTATATTAAATATTGATAATGATCATTTAGATTATTTTAAAAACATTGAAAATATAAACAATGCTTTTATTAAATATGTAAAATTATTGCCTGATGATGGATTACTTGTTGTAAACTCTGATAATGATTATTGTGCTAAATTACATGAATATACAAATGCAAAAGTTGTTTCATATGGTATAAAAAACGAAAAAGCAAACTTTGTAGCTAGAAATATTACTTTTAATAAAAATGGTTTTGCTATTTTTGATGTTTACCACAATAACAATTTTTATGCATCTTTTGAGCTTTCTGTGCCAGGTCCACACAATGTTTTGAATGCTTTAGCCTGTATAGCACTTTGTGATAGTTATGGAATTGCTAAATCTGATATAAAATCTGCGTTAAAAAAATATACTGGTGCACATAGAAGATTTGAATTTATAGGAAATATAAATGGCGCTAGCATTTATGATGACTATGGTCACCACCCTACAGAAATAAAAGCTACTGCAATTGCATTAAAAAAGAAAACATATAATCAATCTTGGGTTGTTTTCCAACCTCATACATATAGTAGAACTAAAAATTTATTAGATGATTTTGCAGATAGTTTAACTTATTTTGATAATATCATTATTACTGATATCTATGCTGCAAGAGAAACAAACACTTATAATGTTTCTTCTGAAGATATAGTTCAAAAGATTAAAGATTTAGGTAGAAAAGCAATATATATAAAAGATTTTGATGATATTGTTTCGTATTTAAAAGAACATGTTCAAAAAGATGATATTATTTTAACTTTAGGTGCAGGAACAGTAACAAAAATTGGTTCTATGCTTTTAAAATAGACAATATGTTTTATTTTTCGACATATATTTACATTTTAAAAAAAATATGTTATATTAATTAAGTAACTTAATTATATAACATATTTTTTTAAGGAGGGTTTTACCTATTATGACTACTATTGCATTAAACTCACTTGAAACCAATCCATTTGGCCGTACAATTTGTGGCTTATTTTCTAATTTAGAAAAAGGAAATTATGCCTTAACTCGCGCTAAAAATGGCAGAACCCAGTTAATGAAGCTAACAAAATCTAGTGGAACAGACTTCTATAGATTCTATAGATTAGTTAATTTTCCATATGATAGGATAGTTGTATCAAAACTTCTACCTTCAAATTATATAGAATTGAATGCTTCTCCAGCAGGTTCTGATTGTCAGGAATACGCAAGTGCTTTAGTATTTCACGTATAACTCCTTAAATCCTCAGCTAATTAATTTTAGCTGAGGATTTTCTTTTTTATAAGCAATGTCCCTTTTTGAGAACTTTTCCCAATTAGGGACTGTCCCCAATTGTTATGTTTCTTTCATTTGTTTTAACATTATATCTGCAAATACTCCATATCCTGATGTAGGGTCGTTTACAAGCACATGCGTTACAGCTCCAACAAATTTATTATTTTGAATAATTGGAGATCCACTCATTCCCTGTATTATTCCCCCTGTTTTTTCTAGTAATTTTTTGTCTGTTACCTTTATTAACATACTTTTATTATCTCTATTATTAGAGGTATAAACTTTTTGTATTTCTATATCATAATGTTCTTTTTTTCCGTCTTCTATTTCACAAATAATTTGTGCTTTACCAGTTTTTATTTCTTCTCTTGTAGCTACTTCCATTTCTTGTTCAGATATTTTCAAATTACTTTTATTAGTTATTTTTCCAAATATTCCAAAAGATGTATTTTTTGAAACATCCCCTATTGTTTTACTAGATTCTATACTTCCTTTTAATTCTCCTGGCTTTCCTTTTTCTCCTTTTTGAACAGATACAATATTAGTTGTAACTAATTCTCCATTACTTATAGTAATTAAATCTCCTGTATCTATATCTGTAATTCCATGTCCTAAAGAAGCAAACATTCCTGTTGAAGGCTCATAAAATGTGGCCGTTCCTACTCCGTGCTGCTGCATCTCTAACCCATAAACCTAGCTTATATTCATTATTTTTTGTTTTGACAGGAACAATATTTGTAGTTTCTTCTGTAGTTTTGCTAATATATTTTATAGTTAGATTTTTACCATTAGAAGAGTTAACTGTTTCTATTAAATCTTCTGTATTTTCTATTTGTTTATCATTTATACTTATTATTCTATCTCCTTGTTTTATTCCAGTATTTTCATATGGTTTTTCGCCTTCTATCTCAGTCATTCCCACAACTAGCACACCTTCTGTGTATAATTTTAATCCTATTGCATTTCCTAATGGAATTACACTACTTTTGGGTATTACATTTACATTTACTTCTGATAAAGGTATTTGAAATAAATTTAGTTTTAAATCTACTTTTCCCACTTTATTTACAGAATCTGCTGTATTTGTTGATGCTTCCATTGTTTTGGTTATTACAGATTCTCCTACACTTTTTTCTGCATTGTCATTTTCTTTTAGCTCTATTCCCCATAATTTCGCTAAGTTTATTTTTTCTCCTTGCATTAGTATTATACTTTTAGGAAATAATGTTATATTTGCAATATAAATATATAGTACAAGCAATATTAATAGTATTATTAATATTTTTATTTTTTTCTTCACTAAAATCATTCCTTATCTTTTTTATTTAGTTTAACCATTTTTTCATGCCTCATACAAAAAAAGTAGAATCAAAATTATAAATTTAATTTTGATTCTACTTTTCTAAATTCCAAAATAACCGTTTGTTTTATATAAATTTTGTCTTTCTCTTGCTAAAGCTGTTAAGTATATTTTTCTTAATGAGGAATCTTTTATATTTTTATTATTTATACTCTTTCCTTCTATAACATCATCTATACTGTATGTTTGTGCAGCATTTACTATACATTCATAACATTTTGAATCTACTCTTGGATAATATGTATATGTCTCGTTTCCTACTACTGTTTGTGCCTCATAGCTTATATTTTTATATGCTGCAACTACATTTTTTCCATTATCTATTACATCTTTACTTGCTGGTGTATGTGCTTCTCCATCTTCTGTTATTACATATATTGAATCTTTTGTTACAACTTCTTTGTTTTGGTTATTTGTTATTATGCAATAATTATTATAATATTTAGAACCAATTGGTATACCTTGCATAAACACTGCTACTGCTATGTTATTTTCAAGCTTATCCCAATCTTCTTCTGTAAATATTGGCATTGCAAATTCATAATTGGCATTTGATGAATAATTTGCTATTGCTGTATTTAATGTTGTTTGTATTGTTCTTCTTATTACTGATATTCTATTTTGATTAAATGTAGAACTGTCTAATAATGGATTATTATCTCCTTTTAAGTTAAATATATCTGCGCCTTCTGTATTTATTGCAAATTTCACTTTATTTCCTTGCGAATCTACAGCATTTTCTTGTGTTATTCCTTTTAAATTTTTTTGTACCCAATCACTAAATTCTTTTGCATTTTTATAATATTCTTTTGCACTATTGCAAATTAAATTTCCATTACTCATGCTATTTCTTAAGAAATTTAGTTCTTCGTTATTTGCAGATGAATCTGTTATGTATTCTTTTTTGTTATTTACATATCTGAAATATGGTATTCCATCTGTCTTATTTCTGTCATAATATATTTTTTGATTATTGTATACTGTGTATTGGTATGTTTGTTTGTCTGGATTTCCACTGTCTGATAATGTTACTAATTGCTCTTCTAATATTTCCGAATCTATTGTAATATCATTATATATTACTGTATCTCCGTTTATTTGTACTGTATCTGGATTTATTAGTGTTCCAGATTTTGTAAGATATGTATCATTAATTTTTCCAAATACAGTAATGCTATTGTCTAAAGTATAATTTACAACAAAATCATATGTTCCAGATTCATTTCTATATCTACAAGAATAATATATATATGGTTTTAAACCATATTGATAATCTTCTATTTCTTCATTATAGTATTTCCCATAAATATAATAACCATCATACATAGTATATACAATTGCTGGTATAAACTGTTGCAAACTTTCTCGGTCATATCCACTAGCTCCTAATTCTGTTCCTAGTGAATTGTAAAATGTAGAAATGGATGCTTCTATATCTCTAATTTTTGAATCACTTAGCGTTGAATATTTATTGTTTAAAGTATTTAATTGAAATGCTTTTATTGCATCATGTGTAGCTGTTTGTAATTTGTTATTATATTGTGTTTGTAAAGATATTGTATCTATTTGAGTTTGAATATATTGCGATATTACCATAGATATTGGCAATATTATAATAACAAAAACTATAGCTAAATGTTGTAATTTCATACTTTTTCCTTTCTTTTGTTTATATACAAAAAAGGCAGATTTTATCTGCCCCTATTTTTTAATATTATCTAGTAGTTGTTCCATTTGCAGTTACTATTCCTGCATGTTGAGCAGCAATTTGATATGTATCATTTCCTGCTAATTGATAGAAGAAGTTCTTTAATATTTGTGATATTGTTTTGTTAGTATTTTTTGCTGTTACAGCTATTCTATCTCCTTCTTTTAATTTAATAGTTGCATTTTCTGTTAACATTTCTTCTACTTGACTTGTGTAATAACTGTAATATAAATTTTCTCCTATTTTTGTCATTTCTGCTTGTGTAGTTTTTACTCCTGGGTTTTCATCTAATAATTGTAATTCTACATCTACATCAAATGAATTTCCAGTAGAAGATATTGTTGATACGTATTTATCATAATCGTCTATTGTAAGTTTTCCTGTTGTTCTTACTTTATCTACAAACTCTGTTGTTGCTGTTTGCACTGCTAATTCTGATACATCGTCTGTTCTTTCTGACATTGACATTAATGGAAATACAAACATTAATACAGCTGCTAAGAATATTGCTACAATTGTAATTAAACTATCTCCCATTTTATTACATCTATACTAATTTTATAAATTAGTATATCTCCTTTCTTAATTAATTAATGTAAATATTATTATTCTTTTTTTCTTCTGTTTTACTAAGCTACTTATAGAGCTTCCGTCTTGTGTATCATTGTTTGCATTAGTCTGTGTACTGCTATATGCATATTCACCTATTGTTTCTAGAAATTGCTTTTTTTTATATTGTTCCATAAAGCTTTTTCCATTAGCATATTGGTAGTCATATTCTAGACCATTGTTAGGATTTTTATATTTTTTTCCGTTAAAAAAGCAATCTAAATTTTCCCTTACCTTACTATAATTTTCTGACCATGGTTCATTCCTTAAATCTTCTTCATGTAAATCAAATGAAAATATCTCTGTATTTAATGATTTTGTATATCCTTCATCAAAAAATTTAGCATATTTATTTTGCATAAGTGTATCATAAGTATTGTTTTTTCCCCATAATACCACTCCATTTGGACTTGATTTTGCTCTTGAACGTGTATCGTAAATTTTTAAATATCTTAAATTAGAAAGTTCTCCTGTTTGTGCATTATAGTTACCTTGTCTAAATAATACTGTGTAATTTTCCTTATAATATTTATATACCGTAGGGATTATTGTTTCTAGCCCTACTATTCTATCTTCTGCTGTCTTACCTTTTGCGCCTTGATACTCATAATAGTTTGTTTTGTCTTGTGCGTAAAGCATTATGTCTGATGTTTTTTTTGCATTGTTAAATGCATACATACTTACTGATAAGGCTATTATAAAGATCATAACAGCAAATGCCATTTCTAAAGCTTTTACTGCATTTTCCATATTCTTTTATCCTTTATTTATTTTTATATTAGTTACCTGAAGGTGTTGGAGTTTTACTATCTTTTTCTGTTATATCTATACCTACTACATAGCCTGATTTAGTATCATATCCTAATGTTACTGTATATGTTTTTCCTGCTCTTATTTGATCTTTTACATTATTAACTGCGCTAGGAGCTATTTCACTCTCATTTGGTTCAGTTGAAACTTGATTTGCAGTACCATATGTTAATTTAATTTGTCTTGAAGGATCATCTACATTTGCATTGTTGTGACTTCTAACTAAATCGCATAATGCTCTTGCATTTGTTCCTGAACATGTTCCTGCATAATCTTCAAATTTTGAATTGTAAGCATTTACTTTTTCTGTATCTAATCCTGCTCCTTCCATTGCTCCTTGTGCCTTTTGAAATATCATCATTCCTAATCCTATAATTAATATTGATAATAAAATTGCTCCCGCAATAATTAATGCTTTTGATGCATTTTCCATAATAAATTCCTCCTTAAATTTTACTTTTGTTTTTTATTTTTATATTAAAATAAGTTTTTTACTTATTAATAATATCAACTTAAATTTGTTCAAATAACATATATTTTATATTGTTTGTTTTTTTATGGTATTCTATTTTTGTACATTTAAATGTCATTTTACTATAATTTTTTATAAATTTATCTGCTCCTAATACTGAAATTGTTTCCATATTAAATGTTTTATCTGATTCTAAAAATTTTACTTCTATTTTTATAGAATTTGTATCATTTTCTATGTAATATTTTTTTTCGTCTTTTTCAATACCATTTTTATCGTTTTGATTACTTGCTTTATTTATTAATGTCATTAAGTCTGAACCTAAAATACTATTTTTTGTATATTGTTCATATTCTTTATTATTTTTTTGTGCTATTATTGTAAATTTTAGTGTATTAAAGTATATGCCCGCTAAAATTGCTACAATTATTAGGAAAATTCCTAATATTATAAATAAATTTTTTTTCATATTTTACGTCCTTTTTCATTATAACATTTATATATTTTTTTTGCAATTGTAAATTTTATTTTTTTTTACAAATTTTAACTTATTTTTTAACTTTCTTTAAAAACAATATAATATACTCTTTTAGTTATATCACTTATTTCTGCTTTTGTACATTTATAATATTTTGTTTCATATCCATTTGCATTGTCACCAATTAGTGAATTATTTTTTACAAATTCTATTTTCTTATTTTCATTCCACTTTTCTGCGTAGTTTTCTCCCTGAATATCAACTTTTACATAATAAAAATTTTGTAAATCTGTAGTTGGCCATTTAGCTATGTCTTCTCCAAAATATCTTATATTATTTTGTCTTGCATTGTTTATTACTGTTATTATATCATGTGCTGTTAATTTTATTGGTTCTGTTACATTTTGCTTTTTGTTTGAGTCAAAGTATGTTTGGCTTCCATAGTATTTTAAGTAATTATTATTCCATTCTGCAGTTTGTTTGTCTTGCATTTGCTTTGCTGTTTCTGCACTAAAACTTGAAAAGGTTTTATATAGAGTAACACCAACAGAAATTATCATTACACCTAATAATACGGTTGCTGCCATAATTAAAGCTTTTGATGCATTCTCCATTTTCAACCTCCTTTTTAATTTAGTTCATAGTTCATTAAAGTAATTCTTCCGTTATTTTTGTCATAATTAAAGTCTTTGTACTTAAATACATTTTCTTTAAATGTTGTTACTAAGTTTTTTAAACTATTATACTTTTGAACATCTACTTTTATATTATTTATTGTTGCTTCATCATACAATTGTTCAATATCATTTGATCTCATTGTTGCAAGTTGTGCAGTTGTTCTTGAATATCCTTGCATTTTAGTTGATTCAAAAAAATGACCTTTTGACTTATCTCTTTGTGAATATTCTTTTAAGTCTTTTTCTATCGTCTTTACTTTATCTTTTAATTGCTCACTAGAATATTCACCTTTTTTGAAATAAGTATCATCTATATCTTTGTTTAACTTTACTTTTAATTCTATTTTTGTATATCCTTTATTATCTGACTCTCTTAAGTTATAATCTGCTATTTTATTTGCTATTGATAATATTTCACTTCCATATACATCTCTTGCATATACATCATATTGTTTGTTAAATTCTGCTGCTTGCTGTTCTGTTTCACTGTCCGTTTTTATTTTTTGCATTCCTGATAGGTTATTATAAAATAATACAAGGAGTCCAATTACCATTAATGAAATTAATACTCCACCTGCCATAATTAAGGCTTTTGATGCATTTTCCATATTTTAATTTTCCTCCTTTATTTCATAGAAGACATTGTAGTAAATGCTGTAGACATACTTGTTAAACCTATAAATACTAATGGAATAATTAAATATCCTACAAATAATAATACCATTGGTGTAAATCCTATTGCTTTACCTATCATTCCTTTTTTAGAAATTAAACGTTCATTTGATTCTTTTCTTTTTGCTTGGTAGTAATCTCTTTCTGTATCTAATTCATCAAATGCGTCTTTAATTGGTATTTTTTCAACAGCTGCTTGCAAACTTTCTATTATACGTATAAATGGTTGGTATGTAACGTCATCTTTCATTGCTTCTAGTGCTTCCCAAGGTCCACTTTCGTAGTTGTTAACGCATTTACTTATTGGGTCTTTAAATATATTTGAATATCTTTCTAACCACTCTAGTATAATTTCTACGTTTACTCTTTCTATTCTCATTAGCATTAGTATGATAGTTTGGAATTGCATTACTTCGTCTTCCATTTCTAGTTGTCTCATTTTTGCTTGGAATTTTAAAAGCCATATTGGTGCCATATATGCAATCATTGCTATAACTAAAGCTCCTAGTACTTCTAACCAGCTTAAGTATTCACTATTTACTGTTTTTATTTTGCCCATTATTCTTTCTGCTGCAGTTGCTCTTTCTTCATCTGTACTATCTATGTAATCTTTGTTTACATTTCCTTTTTCCATTGCTTTTTCTATTTCTTCTTGCTTTAGGTTAGATTTATTTTTAAAGTATTTAATATAGTCATTATCTGATTTTGTTAAATCTTCTGCTTTCTTTTGATCTTTGCTTCCCATCTCACCTATTATGTTATAGGTTGTAGTTGGATCTGTGTAGACATTGTTTATTGTTATTTGATGTAGTTGGAAGAAAAATACTACTGATACTACAAAACTTATTACACATAGGCAAATACGATTTATATAAATCCATTGTATTTTGTCTTTGCTTGCTGCATTTTTCATTAGTGTTTTTATTTTTCTGTAGTCTTTTGTTCCTTCTTTTGGTATAAACATGTCTACAAATTTTTTTATTGGTTTCTTTTGATATAGTTTTTCTTGCCATGGATTTTCTGTATTTTTTGTATTTATTGTAGTTGATCCATTGTCTTTTAGTTTTCTTGTAAGTAAGTAACATACGAATGTTGCTATTAATATAAGTACTTGTATTAGCATTCCGTTTTTTCCGTTATAAAAACCTGCTACGAAGCTGAATTGTGATATTGCCCAATTTTTTATTGGCTCTAAACACAACATTGGTACAATTGCTATAACAGATAAACTTTGGAATACATAGTCTAATTTGTCTCTTTTTAATATTTCAAGTTGCATTTCTTGTGTAATATTATTTAAGTTTTTTAAATATAATGATGCACCATCTATTTTTCTATCACCAAATTCTTTTGTTAAATATGATACTCCTGCAAATTCTTTTAAATATGCATTTGGTGCTACGTCGTAATATTTTTCTAGTTCTCCTTCTGGATCATCTGAAATTAATACTTCATATATTTTTTCTGCTTGCCTTGCCATTTCTGGATTTTCATCATCTTGTGCTGTTTGGTATATTGCTTCTTCTACCATGTTAAATTCATGATATGCATGTCTTATTTCTGAAAAGAAATTTATTTGTTGTTTTAATAAGTCGTTATCTATTTTGTCTACTCTACCATCTATAAATGTATCTACTAAAAATACTTCAAATATTAATAATATTGTCATTAGTAAAGTATTGTTATGTGTAAGTGCAATAATTATTATTGTTAATGGTATTATTATTGCAAATACTCTTGTTAGTATTTTTGAAGACTGCATTCTAGTTAAGTATTCATCATCTATGTTTATAATTTCTAGTCTTCTTCTTACTTTCATTAAGTATCTTTTTATAAAAGGTGTTTTTAAGTAAAATATGTATAGTTTTTGATACATGATTTCAGAAGAGAATTTTGATGTTTTCGTTCCTTGTTGTAATTGTTGTATATATTTTGTATCTTTATCTCTCTTTTTTAGTATAAAAAATGCAATTACTATAAGTGCAAATAGTACTCCTACGCCAATCATTAAGTATGTTAACATTTGTGAATTCATTTTACTTGCAACACCTCCTCTAAGATTACTCTAATTTGATTATTTATTAATTGGTTTTCTTCCACGTTTTTTAGGTTGTTGAACTTCGTCTATTGTTGTTTCTTCATCTTCTCCTGCATATCTTGTCATTTTTACGTTCCAATTTCTTTCAACGAATTTTATAAATTCTTCGGCATCTGCATCATCCATGTTGTTTAACATTTCACGAATGTTGTGGTCTGAAATTTTATTTGTTAATACGTATGTTCCGTCATGATATTCTAATATGTTTTGATAACGATATAATTCTTTGTTTGTTGTTTTTGTAAAGTAATATGTAGCGTTATCCATAAATTTATCTATTTTTCCTTCTAATGTTTTTTCTTTTCTATGGTCAAATGTGTATTCATTTTTTTCTTCTACTGGTATACATTCTGTAACACGTTCTATGTATCTTCTTCCTCTAAAGTCTTTTACTAAGTGAATGTCAAAGTTTAATACTGAAACAACTTGTTCTTCTGCTGTTTTTTCATCTTTAAATACTCCTGCTCTTAACATTGAGTTACGTAGTGCTGTTACTAAATCTGGGAATGTTTTAGCATGGTGAGTAAATAATGTAAATTTAGATGCAACTTGGGCAGATTGTATCATCCAAGATGCTACGGGGTCTGTTGCAACCTCACCGATGATGTTAACAGAACCATCAGTTTTCTTTTGAACGTCCAAACACTCTTGTCCAGATACTGTTTCTGTTTCATGCATTGATAAAATATTTCTTGTTGGATATATTTTTCTTAAGTGAAGCTCGAATGCAGTTTCTGTAATACGAAGGTTCATTGTTTCGTATATGTTTTCTATCATTGCCATAAGCATTGTTGTTTTTCCGGCAACCTTGCTCACCAGTTAGTGATATAATTCTTGCACCTTTTACTAAATATTTTAAAAGGTCTATTGTTTCTTCTTTTCCAGGGAAACGAACTATTTGTTCTAGTGTAGCACGTTTTACGTCGAATTTTCTTACGAAAAATGCCCATGTTTCTGACATACTTGGTCTTACAACAACAACACGAGAACCGTCTTTCATTTCGTTTATTTTATATCCATTTGTATCTGATAATTGTCCTGGATTATTATATTTGTATATGTTTTGGCATACTCTTTTTAGTTCTGCTTCTGTTCCAAATGATAAGAATGCTAAACGAATTGATTTACCTTGGAACATTATCCAAATGCTATCACAAGCACGTGGAACTTTATGATCTATAATTTGATCTAAGTAATCTCCATCTGTTTGTGCTACTTGGCTTAAAAAGCTCTCAGGAAGTCCTGATACACCTCCAGAGATACCATCTATATTCATATCTCTTATTTCATCTATACTTGAATATCCTTTATAGTGTTGGTATATTCTTTGTACAACTATATTTAGTTTGTCTTCAAATGTTAATACAAATCCTTCTTTTTCAAATATGCTGTTTATTTCATCTTCTGTTATTACATATGCAGGTTTTGTTTCTCCTGATATATATTTTAATTTTGCTAAATCATATTTTTTTATAATTTCTCCTAATGCTTCATATCCAAATTCTTGTTTATACATATATAAAATAATATCAAATTTATCTTGTACTGTTAGTAAAGATGGTATATCAAAAGGAATTGCTGTAGAAATATTAATTTCTGATACTCCATATTCTTTTGCTAGAATATCATATATTAATTCTTTTACATATTTTTTGTCGTTAACATCTCCATATGTACAGCCTTTTAAAGCCTTTTTTAATTCATATTTTTTATTCTTTCTTCTTTTTAATTCTTCTTCTGAAAGACCTATATCATATAAATTTATTTTTGTTATTTCATCTAGCCTCTTTTTTACAAAAGCAGTCATCATTTCCAGTGTGTAAGTTTTATCATCTACGTGAACTTCTTCTTCTACTTTTTCATCTTGTTTTTTCTTTAATCTATTTATTACTAGAAAACCTGCTACTGCTAATACTGCTACTATTAATAATAGGTTAATAATGCTCATTTCAAGGCTCCTTCCTTTGTTTTTTATGTTTTATACTTTTATTTGTAATTCTTGCATTTTGTAAATTATTTCTTTTGCTGTTCTACTTTCTTCTGCTACAAATACAGCATTTCTATCATCTGGATCTAGTCTTCTTAATCTTAGAAAAAATTCTGCTACTTTTCCCTCTGAACAACTTTCGAAAAATAATGTATTATATGGAGTTACAAGTATATCTCTTTTTTGTTTTATATATCTTGTAATGTTCTTTACATTATATTTTGAAAATTTATCATATCTTCCAATGTTTATTAATATATTGTTTTTCTTGAAGAAATCGTTTTCTTCTTTTAGTTTTATAAAATCATCTATTATTTGTAATTTTTGTGTCATGTTTACTATTATTATGTCTGCCATTTCTAAAATTCTTTTTGATTGTTCTTCTGGCAATCTATTTGAAACATCTATAAAAACTAAGTCATATGCTCTATTAGCTATTTGTAGTATTTCTGGGTAACTACTTGCTATGTCTGAGTATTCATTATAATCTTTAGTTTTTGGAGCACATAATATATCTAGCCTGTCTTTAAATACAATTTTAGCATAATTAGCAATTATATTTGTTGATGTTTTATTACTTTTTATTATTTTTATAAGTCCTTCTACTCCAGATTCTAAGCCTACTTGTGGTGTGTTTGTTAAGTTTTTTAGAAATGCATTTTCTTTTTCTAAATTCCAATAACAACTTTCCATTGTTGTATCTTTAAAAGTTGTAGATATGCTTAGTATTCTATAATTGTGTTCTATTGCCATATGAGTAGTTAGTGCTACTTGTGACAATGTTTGTCCTGTTTCTTTTGTTTCTTGACTCCAAAATGCAATTATTGCCATTTGCTTATACTCCTTTTTCTATCTTTTTAAATGTTTTTCTTAAAGCATTGTAGTTTTCGTGTCCTAATATTTCTTCTGCTATATATAAAAGTCCCTCTTTATATTGAGTACTTAAATGCTTGAATTTTATTTTTGACACTCTTTGGTTATTATATATTACTGTTTGGTCTCCAACTTCGAATGGCATATATATTCTTTGGTCATTCCAAACAATTTTGCTTCCTAATGATAGGAAATTTAAATAGTCGTCTTCTTCTTTTAGTGCTTCTTTTGAAAATAATACTTTTGTTGCATTAACTGGTGTTGATAATTCTGCTATAGATTCTAATCCTCTTTTTATTGAATACATATCAAATGATGTAACAAAATAATTTTTTTCAAAAGTTTCTATTTCAAATGATTTTACTTTTTCTTGTGTATCTAAATCTATTAGAGCTATATCATAGTTTAATTCAATTTTTTCTGGTAAAGCTAAATATTGTTTTATTTCTTCAAATGTTTCGAATCCTACTGCAATGTCTATTTCTTCAAATTCTGTAACATATGATTTAGATGGTTTTATTACAGGTACTATGTATTTAGCTTTTTGTGTTAATGTAGCGTCTACAAGTATTACTCTTTGTCCCATTTCTGTTAATATTTTAGCAATATATAATATAAAGTCTGTTTTGTCATACGCTCCAATAAATCCTATTTTTCTCATTGTCTTCCTCCATTTGCTTTCGTATTTTTTCATAGTCAAGATTATTTTTCTTGCCTATGTTTTTTATTTTAATATCCACCTAATGATTCTAAGTAAGATTGTCTTTCTTCTTTGGCTTTTGTTATTTGTTCTTGTACGCCTTGTTCTATGCTATCTACTCTTTCTTGTGCGTATTGATTTGTTGCTCTTGTTATTATATCTCTTGTTGTTCCGTTTTGGTTGTATCTTGTAAACAATGCGTTTTTAGCTTCTTGTTCAATATTAGGATTGCTGTTTAATGCACTTTGTACTGTTCCATCTGGTACATAAGTTGGTATTACTGTTTCTTGCATTCCTGGTTCTACATATGTTGTTGCATATAATAAAGAGCCTTTATCCATATATGCTTCTATTATTGCATTACTCATTACCATTATTTCGTCTTCTGTCATGTTTATATTAATAGAGTTAGCTGAATCTACTCCATTTATTGTTGGTATTTCTACACTTTTTTTAGAAACTACAATATAGTCTACTCCATTTGAAAGTCTTAAACGAACATCTATGTAATCTCCACTTTTAATTTGTGAAGGTAATATTACCATATTGTATTCTTGTTTTCTAAGATCTTTTGTTATTTTTTCATCACTTTCTTGAATCATTTCACTTGTTACTATTGATTTTGCTTTTAAATTAATTTTTGCTATTGTTTTTTCAGTAATGCTTGAAAGATCTATTGCATTGCTTGGTATTGCTGAAGATGACACTTTTATTGTTGTAAAGTCACTTTCTGTTACTGCTTGTCCTGATGTAATGTCTTTTGATAAAACACTAACTTTCTTCATACTACTTTCTTGTTCTTTTTGTTCTTTTTGTAATTTATTTAATTGCATAAATAATATTGCTATTATTGACCCTGTAATTAATAAAGTTACTAAAACACCAATTAATAAATAATTATTTGCTTTTCTTTGCATTGGATTCATTGCCATATCTATATTCCTCCTTATTTTTTTGACAAAATATTATTACTTATTTTATTGTACAACATTTTATTTATAAAAACAACAAATTATATTATATGTAATATAAAAATAATATTTCTGTAATATTTTTGTAACATTTTCGATTTTGCTTGATTTTTCACGTTTTTTAGCAAATGTTTTTATAAAAAATATTGTTTTACATTTTTCTATTATATAAAAAATAAGTCTAAGATCTCTTCCTAGACTCATCTTTTATTTATCTTCTATAGCAACACCAAGTTGTTCTACCTCCTGTTGTATTGTTTGTTACATTAACTGTTGCCACATCGCTATTGGACGTATTTCTGTTACAGCCACATGTATTATTGTTATTATTGCTATTTCTTCTTTCGTTTATTTCTGCTCTTTGACAAAAGTATTCTGCTATAAACGCAGCTATAAATGCTAAAATTGTATATGCTATTGTATATACTAAGAAACTTGCATCAAATACTGCAAATGCTATTATTAGATATATTGCAAAAAATGTAGCAGATGTTAAAAATGGATTTCTTAATATCTTTTCTAATACTACTGCTAAAATTATAGTTGCAACTGGAAGAGCAAAAAATAGTAATAATGTATTCATATATATCTCCCCTTATGTTCATTTAGTTTTTGTATATAATATGAATATTTTTTCTTTTATGTGAATACTATTTATATTCTACTTTTACTAAATATAGAGCATATGGTGGTAATGTTTTCCCTGCTTTTGTTCTATCTTTAGATTCTATAATATTTGGTATATCTTCAGGTTTTATTTTTCCAAGTCCAACTTCTACTATTGTTCCAGCTATAATTCTTACCATGTTGTATAAAAAGCCACTGCCCGTAAGTTCTATTAATATTCTGTCTCCATCTTTCTTTATTTCAGCTTTGTATATTTTTCTAACACTATTTTTGCTACTTGTACCGCTAGCTTTAAAACCTTTAAAATCATGTTCTCCTTCAAAATACTTAATTGCTTTTTCCATTGATTTAATATCTAATTTTATTGGCATATGGTATTCTAAATTTCTATATATTGCACTTCCTTCTTTGCTATTATTTATAATATATCTATAAGTTTTTTGTTTGCAACTATATCTTGAATGAAAATTTTCTTCTACTTCTTCTGCATTTTGAATTCTAATTGATTTTTTTAGTTTTGAATTTAACGCTACTGGAAATTTTTCTATTGGAAGTTTACTTTCTGTTTTAAAATTTGCTATTTGTCCTAAACTATGAACTCCTGCATCTGTTCTTCCTGATGCTATTAAATCAACTTTTTCTCCTGTTATTTGTTCAATTGCTCTTTCAATTTCTCCTTGTATATTTAATTTGGTTGGTTGTTTTTGCCAACCATTGAAGTCTTTTCCATCATATTCTATTGTTAGTTTTATGTTTCTCATTTTTATCTTTCCTTTTTATAATAAATTGAGATTTAATTAAAAATTAAATCTCAATTTTGTTTTTTATTTATTTTCTTCTTGTTTTTTTATTTTATTTTTTAATTGTTTTATTCTTTCTTTTTTTACACCTTTTTCATTTGAAAATCTACTTGTAACTATATTTTTTATTAATAGTTTTTTTAGTGTTTCTTCATTTATATCTGCAATTAACGTTCCATCTTTAGCTACTGAAACTTTTCCTGTTTCCTCAGAAACAACTACTGCAATAGCATCTGTTTCTTTCGAAATTCCTATTGCTGCTCTGTGTCTTGTTCCAAGTTCTTTTGCTATTTCCTTGTCATTTGCAAGTGGCAATATACATGCTGCTGCTGTAATTCTATTATTACTTATAATAACTGCTCCATCGTGTAAAGGTGTATTTGGAACAAATAGGTTTACTAATAATTGTGGTGATACTTCTGCATTTATTTCAACTCCGCTTTCTGCTATATCACTTAATTTTATTTCTCTTTCTATTACTATTAGTCCACCTGTTTTCGTTTTTGCTAATTCTTGTGTTGCTATTACAATTTTGTACATATCTTCTTTGGTTTTTGTAATAATATCTTTATCTATCCCAAAGAATTTTGTTAACTTGTTACTTCCCAATTGTTCCAAGCCTCTTCTTAGTTCTGGTTGAAAAATAACTATCATTACTATAACTCCATACGTCATTATTGAAGTTAATAAATAATGTAATATATCTAGATGTAACCATCCACTTACTAATGTAAGAGCTACTAATAACGCTATTCCTTTTACTAGTTGCCATACTCTAGAACTTTTTATCATTTTAATAAATTTGTATATTAAAAATACAACTATTGTTATATCTATTATTAAAGAAATTAGTCTTAATGGGTTTGCTTGTAAATTTTGAATATATGCTACTACGTTTATTTCCCAAAATTTAGTAAATGTATCATAAAAAGTTTCCTTCATTTATTTTCCTCTTTTCTCTTTTGTTACATTGCAACTACATAATATATAAGTGTTGCTGCTATTCCTAAAACCATTAATACAGCAAGTAAGCTTGCCATTATTTTTACAAATATTTTTCCTGCTTCCATTTTTCTTTTTGCCATTTTTCATTCCTCCTTTGTACCATGACTAATTATAGTTATAACATAATTATTTGTTTTTTTCAATACTCTATCACAAATTGTCACAATGTTACAATTAGGGACTGTCCCCAATTGGTAATTTGTAAAAAAAAAGAGTATGTTACATACTCTTTTTCTGGTGACCCCTACGGGAATCGAACCCATGATTCAGCCTTGAGAGGGCTGCGTCTTAACCGCTTGACCAAGGGGCCTTTTTTTAATCCTATGTTTGTTATAATATCATGTTTTATTTTTTCTGTCAACAAAATTTGGAGACTAAGCTAAAATTTATATCAATTATTTTAGATTAGTCTCTTAATTTTATTTTTTCAATTTATTTATTATAGGTTTTAACATTTGTGCAATAAAATTCTTATTTGTATATATACAATAAGCTACTACTACTATAAGTATTAATATATTAATTATTATATTATTTCTATAATAAGTTACTAATGTTATTGCAAGTAATAACCAGAATATATAATTGAATTTTCCTTTTAAGTTTATATACATTTTTAATTTCTGTCTTCTATACCAATATATAATTATGTTAGATATTAATGTTGAGAATACTGCTGCGTATATTCCAAATTTAGGTATAAACAATAAATTTATTACTATGTTTATTATTGCTGAAACAATCGTTGTTGTTCCCATTATTTTTGTATCTTTATATGCTCCAAATATTCCTCCAAAAAAATTTGACATATTTGTATAATATATTGATATTACTAAAATAGGAATATATATATATGCTTCATTATAGCTAGAATCTACTAATATAGGAAATGCAAATGGCATTACTGCAATTAATCCTATTACTGTTGCTTTCAAAAAATTCTTCACATCTTTATATATACTATTATAATAACTTTCTTTATCATCTTCTTTTAAAATTTTAGCTGCTGATTCTTTCCATGCTGTAGAGAAAAATCCATAACATGTATATACTATATTAGGAAATTTATTAGCAATTGAATATATACCATTTTGTGCAGTTCCAGCCATTTGAGTTAGCATAAGCCTATCTGATAAACTTATTATTACCCAAGATAGATTATTTGGTACCAATGGAACTGAGTATCTAATCATTTTTGACAATACTTTTCTATTCAAATCTTCTTTATTTACATATCTCATCAAATGAAGTTTTGCTAATATAAATATTGCAGTTACTGAATTTGCTATTACATTCGACCACAAAAGTCCATTTACACCAAGTTTGAAACTTACTATAAATACTATGTTTAATATAATTGTTGATACACCTAATATGAAGTTTGATAATGAGTATAGTTTTATTTTTCCCATACCCCTTGATAGTGCATTGCTTAGTCCTATTAATATGTTTGATATCATAAACATTATAAATACTAATGTATATTCATAATGCATAAAACTCATTATTAAAGCTGCAATTATTGTGAATATTACACTTCCAAATATGGTATATGCTATAGTTGCTGTTACAATTCTTTTTTTAGATTTTTCATCTTCTGCGTCTATTAAGAATCTGAACATAGATTCTTCCATAAGCAATGTTATTATCGGTAATAAAAATACAGATAGTGTTACAAAGAAGTCATATGTTCCATATTCTTCTGGGCTTAATTTTGATGTATATAGTGGTAATAATAGGAATGAAATTACTTGTGTACTTAGCTTTCCTATTGCTATTATTATTGTATTTATTAATAATTGTTTTTTCTGGTTCATTTTACACTTCCAATTCTTTAGTTTTTTATATATTAACATACTTGTATTTAATTATCAATTTTTTTATTTATTTTTTATAAATTTTATAAAAAACTATTAGAACGAGCCGTTTTAGTTTTTGCAGCATCTTTAAATTTATTATAATAAAAAACATATGAATTTTCAAAAAATGCTCGTTCAAGCTAAGTTGCGCAGAAATTATAAGCAAAATTTGTGGCACCCTTCCATTAGAAATGAACTCTTTCCACAAATTTCTTAATAATTTCTAGCTTACTTACTTTCAATGCGCTTTTTTTCAAATTAATATGTTTTTATTTTTATTATATTCTTGCACAAAAAGCTAAAATGGCTTGTTTTAATAGTTTTTCTCCTTATCCTAATGCAACGTCTAAAATCATCATAACTACAAAACCTATAGCCACTCCTATTGTTCCTATATTTGAGTGTTCCCCCGCTTGTGATTCTGGTATAAGTTCTTCTACTACAACATATATCATAGCTCCTGCTGCAAAAGCTAGCAAATATGGAAGCATTGGTACCACAGCATTTGTTAATAATATTGTGATTATTGCTCCTATTGGTTCTACTATTCCAGATAATGTTCCATATAAAAAAGCTTTAGGTTTTGATATTCCTTCACTTTTTAATGGCATTGAAATAATTGCGCCTTCTGGAAAATTTTGAATTGCTATACCTATTGCTAATGCAAATGCCCCTGCCATTGTTATTCCTGCGTTTTGTGTAAGAGCCCCTGCAAATGTTACCCCTACTGCCATTCCTTCTGGAATATTATGAAGAGTTACTGCAAATACCATCATTGTTGTCTTTTTTAGTTTACTTTTTATTCCTTCTTGCTTATCACTCTTTAAGTGCAAGTGTGGAATTACGCTATCTAGAACAAGTAAAAATGTTATTCCTAGTAAAAATCCTATTGCAGCTGGTACCCATGCTATTTTTCCTTGTGACTCTGACATTTCTATTGCTGGTATTAGTAATGACCAAATCGATGCTGCTATCATTACTCCTGAAGCAAATCCTAATAAAAGTTTTTCTATTTTATTATTTATTTTGTTTTTCATTAGGAATACCATTGCTGCTCCTAATGTTGTTCCTAAAAAAGGAATTGCAAGTCCTATAACTAAATCCATGTTTTCCTCCTTATTATTTTATTATTTACTATCTTTTTCTTGTTTTTTTATGTCTTTCATGTTATTATATTGATTGTAACTAATGCGTTTTATTTAATCTTATCAATAATTTTTGAAAGGTGGTAACGTAGTGATGGAAAATGAAGAACAGAAACAGAAAAGACCTGCTGAACTATTTGGTGAGCGACTTCGCATGGCAGCTTCAAATCCCAATGTGCAAATGTGGCTGCACCAAGAACTAGAAAGGCGTAGAAAACAAGAAAATCAGGATTATGCTGATACTCTTAGCTGCAAACAACGTTATTATTAATTTAGTTAGAGCCTATATTTTAGGCTCTAATTTTTATAATTTATTTTCCTAAATGCTCTTCAAGATATTCTCTAGAAATTTTTATTGTCGTTGGTCTTCCGTGCGGACATGTGTATGGATTATTTAATGATAGTAAACTTTGTATTAAATCGTCTACCTCTCTTTCTTTTAAATCCATATTTGCCTTTACTGCTGCCTTACATGCTACTGTTGCTATAAATCTTTCTTCTACGTCTTTTACAGATGTTCTTTCATTACTTAACATTTCATCTAATATATCTAAAAATATGTTGTTTGTTTTTGCTCTATATTCTAAATCTGGTATTCCATTTATCTTTAATGTATTTTCTCCAAATTCTTCTATGTCAAACCCTATATCTCTAAATAGTTTCATATTTTCTTTTACGAATTCCATTTCTTTATGTGTCAAGTTTACTACTTCTGGAATTAATGTTAATTGACTATTTTGTTCTATATGATTCTTATAATTTTCTTTTATTTGTTCATATAAAACTCTTTCATGTGCGGCGTGTTGGTCTATTAAGTATATTTCGTTTCCTATTTCTATTATTATGTAAGTTCTAAGTAAAATTCCTATATACTTATATTCTACTTTTCTCTTTTCTTCTCTTTTTCTAAGTTCAATATTTTGATTTTCTACTTTTGGTAAATCGCTGTTTTCTATGCTTTTTTCTGTATTTTTTTCTATTTTCAAAGATGTCATATCCATTTTAGGTAAATCAGGCTTACTATTTATATTGAATTCTCCATTGCTTTCTATTTTGTTTGTTGTCAAAAACTCAAACTCATTTTCAATATATTTTTCTTTGTTTTCATTTTGATTATTTCCTAAAAATTCTGAATTTAATATTGAATTTTTTATTGCATGATATAAAATTCTAGTTATTTCATGCTCTTCATTAAATCTTACGTCTATTTTTGTAGGATGCACGTTTACATCATAATAATTTGCAGGCATTTCTAAATTTAATATATAAAATCCATATTTTCCAATTCCTGTAGCACCTTTAAAAGCTTGGTCTGCACTGCTCATTAAAGCTACATTTTGTATATGCCTTTTATTTAAAAATATTATTTGGTCCTTTCTTGTATCTCTTGCTACCATTGTGTTTCCTACTACTCCGGTAATTTTTATATTATTTTCTTTGTACTCTACTTTTACCAAATTTTCTTTTATTTCTTTTCCGTATAATAAATAAATGATATCTTCTATTTTTCCATTTCCATTAGAAAAAAATACTTGTTTTCCATCACTTATCAATTTGAAAGATACTTGTGGATTTGCAAGTGCTACCTTATGAACCCATTCTTTTATATACTTATTTTCAGTAGCATCTTGTTTTAAAAATTTATATCTTACTGGTGTATTAAAAAATAATTTTTCTACTATTATAGTTGTACCAGTTTGTGCTCCACATTCTTCTATATCTATTACATTTCCTGCTGTTGTTTGAATTTTATATCCTGTTGTTTCCTCTAAAGTTTTAGATATCATTGTCATTTCTGATATTGCAGAAATACTTGCTAATGCTTCACCTCTAAAACCCATTGTATATGTGTTTTCTAAATCTTCTACTTTTCTTATTTTGCTAGTTGCATGCCTTTCAATGGAAATAGGCATATCATCTTTAGATATGCCTTTCCCATTATCGGTTACTTTTATTAAAGTTTTACCGCCATTTTTTATTTCTATTATTATGTGTGTTGCTCCTGCATCTAGTGAATTCTCTACAAGTTCTTTTACTACGTTTGCAGGTCTTTCTATAACCTCACCTGCAGCTATTTTGTTAATTGTTAGATCATCTAATAAAACTATATTTCCCATTTTCTCTTTTTCCTCTATTTAAAGTAGTATAACTCATATCAATTTTTGTGGTAAAAAAGGGCGTCCCTTTTTACTCGTTTCCTTTTAGACTGCTTACCATATCAATTGTTTTAACTTTTCTAGATAATATTTTATTTACAACTAATGCTACTACAAAGCTTCCTATTGCTGCATATAAGTATGAAGGTACACTTATCATTGCTGGAAAGTCATAGTTTTCTCCAAGTGCTGCTTTAAATATATAGTCTATCATTATATATCCTAGTGGCAAACCTGCTAGAATACCTACTATAGAAAGCCATATATTTTGTTTTACAAATATTTTCTTTATTTGTTTGTCTTTAAATCCTAATACTTTTAATGTTGCAAATTGATATTGTTTTTCTGCAAATGATAGTATTCCTAAATTGTAAATAATTACATACGCTAAAATTACTGATACTACTATTAATATTACAACCATTGTTTTTGTAGTTTCTAACATGCTTTCTATACCTTCTCTTAGGTTTGAAATGCTTTGTATCGTTTCTACTCCTGCGATTGTTTTTGTATCACTCAAATCATAATTAGTATATAACGAATCTGCTTTATATTCAAGTCCTAAAAACTCATAATATTTTCTAGTCATATTTAAATTTTGATTTTGTGGGTCACGATTTATTCCTACTATTTTACATGTATACCAATTATTGTTTCCAAATGCATGCCAAGATATTTCATCTCCAACTTTTAGGTCGTATTTTTCTGATAATTTTTCTGTAATATATATTCCATCATCTTTTAAGTCTATATAGTTCTTGTTGTGGTCTGTATATTTTAAATAATCTTTTGCATCATTTATTGTTAAAGTATTTGTTTCTTTTTTATCTCCATTTTTTACTTCTATTGCTAGAGTTTGACTTGTAGCATTTCCGTATTTGTTTTTTGCATCTTCTAGCTTTTCATCAGTATAGTTACTTGATAATCCTAATTTATATTCAAAATTATTTATTTTATCAAATTGCCAGTCTAGGTAAGAATTCATTGTGTCTAGTAAGCCAAATGCACATACTAAAAGCATTGTACATCCTATTATTCCTACTATACCCATTATGCTTCTTCCTTTATTTCTTCCTATATCTCTTAAATTCCATCTTGTAGAAATTGAAGCTTTTTTGAATATTCCTTTTGTTGTTAAGTCAAAGTTTGTTTTCTTTACTTTTGGTATTTCTATTCTTAATGCTTCTACTATGAAAAAGTTCACATTGCAATTAATTTGATTGATGATTTATGCCATGAAATTGTATATCATAAGCATAGCGAATTAAATTATAATGTAATGACAAGTACAGTAATTGATTTAATAGCAAATTTACTAAACTAAACTATTAGGGACGGGGCGTTTTAGTTTAGCAAATTTATTATATTTTGCCTTCAAAGCTAAAACGCCCCGTCCCCAAATGTCCTTTAACCTATTATCTTTTTTATTTCTTCTTGTCTTTTTATTTTTTTAGTTGTTGTTTTTATTAGTTCTTCATCTGTTAATATCATTTTTTGAATATGTTTGTATCTAGGGAAAGAATTGTTTAATTCTTTTATTTGATTCCATATTATTTGATATAGTTCTTCTTGTGTTTTATCTTTGTATTTCTGCTTTACTACTTCTTTGTTGTATACAATTTTTACTGCAACTTTTACATCATCTTTTACTTGTTTATCTGGAAGCCCAAACACCATTGATTCTTCTACTAATTCTAATCTATTTATTAATAGTTCTAATTCTTCTGGAAATACTTTTTTTCCATTTCTTAATACTATCATATTTTTGTTTCTTCCTGTTATAAATAAACAGTTATCTTTATCCAAATATCCTAAATCTCCTGTGTAAAACCAACCATCTTTTAGTACTTCTTCTGTTAGTTCTGGCATCTCATAATATCCCAGCATTACATTTGGTCCTTTTACTCGTATTTCCCCTATTCCATTTTCATCTTTATTTACTATTTCTAATATGTCGTTTATCATAGGTACTCCTACAGAGCCTTTTTTTATCATTTTTGCGTTTTCTGCTGCTATAACTGGTGATGTTTCACTAAGACCGTATCCTTGTACTATTTCTATTCCTAAATTTCTAAATCCTTCTGAAATTTCTGGATCTGCTGGTGCTCCACCAGAAATAAGGAATCTTAATTCTCCACCTAATGCATTTATTACTTGTTTAAATAGTTTTCTTCTTACATCTATTTTTAATTTTAGTAATATTTTGCTTATTTTTACAGCTATTTTTATTACTTTTTCTTTTCCTTGTTTTTCTATTTCTTTCATTATTGTTTTATATATGGCTTCTATTAAAACTGGAACACCTACAAATAATGTTACTTTATATTCATTTAAATTTTGTTTTATATATCTTAGTCCATCTGGAAATACTGTTTTTACTCCGCATGCTATCATCATTGCCATACATGTAGAGCCAAATATATGATGAAATGGTAAGAATGCGATGTTAGTATCTGTACTTCTTATATCTTCAACGCATTGCATTGCATATATGTTTGATGCTATATTTTTTTGTGAAAGCATTACTGCTTTTGACTTTGATGTTGTTCCTGATGTAAATAATATTATATTCATTTTGTTTTCATCTATTTGTGCATTTATATATTCATCTTTTCCTTCTTTTAGTAATTTTTCACCTTCAGTAACAAGTTCTTTTACATTTTTATAACCTTCCATTTCGCTCATACAAATGTAGTTTGTTAAGTATGTTTTATTTTCATTTTTTATTTTTTTTATTTTTTCTTCTAGTTTTTCATCAAAGATTATGCAATCTGCTTTACTTCTTATTATAGAGCTTTCTAGTTCATCATATTGAAGGTCTTTATCTAAAGGTACTGACACTATTGCTCCTAATAAGTTTGCAAAATGTGCTAATACCCATTCATATCTATTTTTTCCTATAATTGCTACTCTTTTACCTTTTAGTCCCATATTATACAACGCTGTTCCAAATTTATTTATATCTTCTAAGAATTGTTTGTATGTTATATTTTCATAACTTACTTTTTTATTTTCTTGATGCTTTATAACAAATGCTATTTGATTTTCATATTTTTTGGCAGAATTGTAAATAATTTGCTTTACATTTTCAAATTCTACTGCTTCAAATATTATATTTTTCTTCAAAGTTCTTTTTCTCCTTTTAATTTTATTTGTTTATAAGCTTATCATTTTTGTTCTTACTATGTCAACAAATCTGACTGCTCATTCTAAAATATAAACTCCTCTTACAAGGAGAACTTTGGTACTATATAAAAAAAGAAATCCTTAAAATTTTAGGCTTACTTTTCATTGTTCTTATTTAACATATCTTCAACAGTATGCCATGCTAAAAGTGCACATTTTACTCTCGCAGGCATATTGGCTACATTTCTAAAAGCGATGGCATCCTCTAATTTTTGTAGTTCCTTTTCATCAGTTGTTTCTCTTTTTATCATTTCTATAAAAGTTTTTACAATTTCTTTTGCCTCTTCTATTGTTTTTCCTTTTAGAGTATCTATCATTATAGATGTTGATGCTTGTGAGATTGCACATCCATGTCCTGAAAAGGCCATATCTTCAATTATATCTCCATTTAGTTTTAATTCAAGTGTTATTTCATCTCCACAATTTGGATTATGACCAACTTCACAGTAATCTGCATTTTTAAGTTCTTTTTTGTTATATGAGTTCATACTATGTTCCATTATTAGCTCGTTATAAACATCTGTTAAGTCTTCCATTTTTATTTCCTTCCTTTAATAAAAAAATAGTTTTAATAATTTAATAATATATTGTTTTGCAATACCGCGTAAGTCGACCAAACGAGCTATGCGAGTGCGATTGGAGCGGCCAACGTACTAGCAATTTTATAAAAGGCAGGCCGCTACACCAAGGTATAAAAAACAATATATTATTAAATGAGTTAAATTAGTTGTTTATTTTTTAACAATATATTTTTTAAACATTTCATAAGCGCTATTTATTGCTTCTACTAGCTTGTCTACATCTTCTTTTGTATTGTATAAATAAAAACTTGCTCTACAAGTAGAGTCTATTCCTAAATATCTCATTAATGGTTGTGCGCAATGGTTTCCGTGAACGCACACACACTCCTTTGCTGTCTAATATACTTGCTACATCGTGTGGATGTACTCCTTTAATATTAAATGATATTACGCTACTATGATTTTCTTTATTAGGTGTTGCATACACTGTTAAATAATCTAATTTCTTTAGCTCTTGAATAGCATATGAGACTATTTCATTTTCTATTTGCTGTATTTTGTCATATCCTATATTTTCTATATAATCTATTGCAGCACCTAGTCCTATTACACCTTCTACATTTTGAGTTCCTGCCTCAAACTTATTTGGAAGCATAGTAAATGTTGTTTCTTGTTCATATACATATTCTATCATATCTCCACCCATTAGGAAAGGAGTCATTTTTTCTAATATTTCTTTTTTTCCATATAAAACGCCTATTCCTAAAGGAGCTAGCATTTTATGACCTGAAAATACTAGAAAATCAGCATCTAATTCTTGTACATCTATTTTCATATGAGGGATACTTTGTGATGCATCTACTATTACTATTGCACCTTTTTTATGTGCATATTCGATTATTTTTTTTACATTATTTATTGTTCCTAAAACATTTGAAACGTGTGTAATTCCAACGATTTTTGTTTTGTCTGTAATTTTTTCTTCTATTTCTTTATCTGTTAGTTCAAACTCGTCATTTATATACATATATTTTAACTTAGCACCTGTTTTTTTTGTTACTTTTTGCCATGGAACTAAGTTTGAATGATGTTCCATTATTGAAATTACTACTTCATCATCTTTTTTCAAATTTTCTAATCCATACGAATATGCAATTAAATTTAAACTTTCTGTAGCATTTTTAGAAAATATTATTTCTTCTCTATGTTTTGCATTTATGAATTTTGCAATTTTAGTTCTTGTATCTTCATAAATTTCAGTTGCCTCAACACTTAAAGAGTATGCCCCCCTATGTGGGTTTGCATTATATTTTTTGTAAAATTCATCTACTGCATTTATTACCTTTAATGGTTTTTGTGTTGTAGCACCACTATCTAGATATGTTATATTACTATTTTCTAATAATGGAAAATCCTTTTTTATATTGTTCTCTTTCATTAACATCCTTCCTTCTATCTTTCATCATCTATTTCTATCATTTTTCTAGATTCTCTACATTCTTGAGTACTTACTATTTTCTTTTCTTCATTAAACGCTCTTTCAAACTCATCATAATTTGGCTCAATCGGATTCAATTTTACATCTTGGTACTTAATCATATTTTTCCAGTTTTCCATAAAATTGTCCACAAACTCTTTTGAACTTTTCATTATTCTTTTCCCTTTCAACTTATTTTTATTAGTCTAGCCTTTTCTCAATTTCATTTATAATTTGATTTTTTAATTCTTCATTTTCTATTCTTTCTAATATTTCGTTAAATCTTGCTCTAACCATCAATTTCATAGCTTCTTTAAGTTCAAAACCTCTACTCATTATATAAAATAGCTCTTTCTCCCCTATTTTTCCTGCTGAACTTGAATGATTTCCTTCTACCTCTTCTTCTGAGCAAAGAAGCATTGGCAAAGCTAAAGATTTTGCTGTATCAGATAAAAGCATACATGCTTCATTTTCATTTCCAGTAGCTTTTTTACAACCTTTTTTGAAATCTATTGTCCCTTTAAAATGCTTTTTAGCTTTATCTTTTAAAGCACCTTGAACTTCAATATCTATATTAGTTTTTTTACCACGTAATTCTGCAATGTAGTTTAAATCAAATAGTTGGTCTTCTTTTCCTAAATAGATAGTATTTAAAGTGTTGTCTGAAAAATCACCTAACAAATTAGAATAATAATTTGTTATACTATTCTTTCCACCAAAATCTACTATAGTATAGTTAACTTTAGCATTTTCTTCAAAATTGTTTTGTATGCTCATAAAATTGTTTGAAACTTTATTCATAAGGTTTACTATTACTATATTTACTACAGTATTTTCTTTTGCTACTACATTAATTATTCCATTATGAAATGCTTTTATATCTTCTTCAGACTCGTATTTTATAATAATACTCATTTTTGAATTTGTTTCTGCTTCAATTTGAATATTTTCAACCAACTCTGTATTATTTTTATCAAATTTAAATTCTATTTGAACTTCGCTTTCTTCATTTTCGTTGACTTGTAATTTAAGCTTTTTATTTGCTTTATTTTTAATCAAATTTGTTAAGTCGTCATGTAATCCATATACAAGATTACAATCGCTTACATTTTCAATTATGCTTAAATTAGAACTATTGTTAATTATTTGCACATTTTTAAATTCATGTACTATTTCCGGTATTTCAATATTTTCTAATTTAATATTGTTTATATTAAAATTTCTTGAAGTTCTTATAGGTGTTTCATTTAATATCATTTTCTTTTCCTTTCTATATTGACAACATAATATTGTTTTTATGTTTATTATATGATATAATATATGTATATTAACTTTATAAGGAGGTTACTTTATGAATAAAGAGACGTTACAACCTAAAAAAAAGATTATTGGTATAACTTTATGTTTTATTATAGTTGCTAATATGTTTTTGGGGTTAACCAATATCATTCCTTCAAATATTGCAATATTAGTAATACTTGTAGTCAGACTTTTAGCCTTATTCATGTAGTATCCTGGTAGTCCCAGATGGTTTGTTATTAAAATCATCTGGGATTACCTTTTATCTTTGATTGTCTTTTTATCCAATTGCTCCTTCTAATTCTAAGTTAATTAAATTGTTCATTTCTACTGCATATTCAACTGGTAATTCTTTTGATATTGGATATGCAAATCCTCTTACTATCATTGCTTTTGCATCTTCTTCTGATAGACCTCTACTCATTAGGTAGAATATTGTTTTATCACTTATTTTTCCTATTTTTGCTTCGTGTGAAAATTCTACTTCATCTGTTCTTATATCATTTACTGGTATTGTGTCTGATATTGATATATCATCTAACATAAGTGATTCGCATGATACAGAAGATTTAGAGTTTATTGCGTTTTCGTTTATTCTTACTAAACTTCTATATGTGCACTTTCCACCATTTTTTGATATTGATTTTGCATTTACCACACTTGATGTGTTTGGTGCATTGTGAACTACTTTAAATCCATTGTCTAGGTTTTGTCCGCCTCCTGCAAATGAGATTCCTGTGTATTCTGTTTTAGCGTTTTCTCCATTTAATATGCTCATTGGATAAAGCATTGATATTTTTGAACCAAATGAACCTGTTACCCAGTCCACTTGTGCATTTTTTCCAACAATTGCTTTTTTTGTATTTAAGTTAAGCATATTTTTTGACCAGTTTTCTATTGTAGAATATCTTAAATATGCATTATCTTTTACATATAGTTCAACACATCCAGCATGTAGATTTACTTTGTTGTATTTTGGTGCGCTACATCCTTCTATAAAGTGAAGACTTGCTCCTTCATCTACTATAATTAAAGTATGTTCGAATTGTCCTGATTCTGGTGAATTTAGTCTAAAGTATGATTGAAGTGGTATGTCTACTTTTACTCCCTTTGGAACATATACAAAAGAACCTCCTGACCACACTGCTCCATGAAGCGCTACAAATTTGTGGTCTGTAACTGGTACACATTTCATAAAATGTTCTTTTACTAAATCTGGATATTCTCTTACTGCTGTTTCCATATCTGTATAAATTACACCTTGTTTTATAAGATCTTCTTTCATACTATGATAAACTACTTCTGAATCATATTGAGCTCCAACACCTGCTAAAGATGTCTTTTCTGCTTCTGGAATTCCTAATTTATCAAAAGTATTTTTTATATCTTCTGGTACATCTTCCCATGAACTATTTAATTTCGTTTTTGGACGTACATATGTTGCAATTTCATCCATATTTAATTCTGAAATATCTGGTCCCCATGTTGGCATTTCTAATTTGTTATATACTTCTAATGCCTTTAGTCTAAATTCTCTCATCCATTCTGGGTCATTTTTTTGTTTTGATATTTCTTCTATAATTTCTGGTGTTAAACCTTTTTTTATTTTAAAGTCATATTCGTCTTTATTTTTTATATCATAAATGTTTCTATTTATTTCTTCTACTTGAGTCTTTGACATTTTTATTTCCTTTCATTATTTGCAAATTAGGAACATTGTCCCTTTTTGTGATGTTTTCGCAATTGGGGACTGTCTCTAATTGCGAAACATACTATATCCGTTCTCTTCAATTTTTGTTGCTAATTCTTGCGTACCTGTTTTTACTATCTTTCCATTTACTAAAACATGTACATAATCAACTTTTAGGCTGTGTAAAATTTTAGTATTATGAGTAATAATTAAAACAGCATTATTCTCGTTTTTAAACATCTCTATTCCTTTTGAAACAGTCTTTATTGCGTCTACATCAAGTCCTGAATCTGTTTCATCTAAAATTGCAAGTGTTGGATTTAATACAAGCATTTGTAATATTTCGTTTTTCTTTTTTTCTCCACCAGAAAAACCTACATTTAAACTTCTTTCCATATTCTTTGGATTCATGTTTAGCTCTTCCATATATTTTGCAAGTTCAGCTTTAAATTTAAATATTTTTACAGGCTCACCAGTAATTTTATTTTTAGCATATTTCAAAAAGTTTGTAACAGAAACTCCTGGTATTTCTTCTGGTAATTGGAAAGACATGAAAATACCTTTTCTTGCTATTTCGTCTGTTTTTAAATTTGTTATATCTTCTCCTTCAAAATTAATTGTTCCATTTGTTTTTGTGTATTCTGGATTATTTAATATTGCATTTGCAGTTGTAGTTTTACCAGAACCATTTGGTCCCATTATTACATGGATTTCTCCTTTTTTTATATTTAAATCTATTCCTTTTAAAATTTCTTTTTCTCCTGCATTTACATGTAAATCTTTTATTTCTAATAATTCGTTACTCATTTTCTATTTCCTTTCTTAAATTACTCTATATTTATTAAAAAATTGTTAATTTTTCACTACATTAGTTCTTCTTGCACAACATCTGCATTTTTCTTTATTTATATCATAGTCACAATCTAAATTTGTTAAACCTAAAACTTTGTGAATATATTTTGCAAGTTTATTTGTTGTGTCATCTGATATTACAGATTTGATGTTCTCCGCTTCTTTTTGTGCTTGTTCATCTTCTAAGTTTAAAACATCTTTCAAAAATAAATAAACTATATCATATGCTTCTAATATTTTTTTTGCTAATTCTTCTCCTTCTTTAGTAAGTTCTATAGTTCCATATGATTGATAGTTTACCATTTCATTTTCTTTTAAGTTTTTTATTGCTTTATTGACACTTGGTTTAGTGCAATTCATTTTATTAGCAATATCTGTAACACGTACATTTTCATTTTGCTTTTTTAATATGTATATTGTTTTTAGATATTCTTCTAAAGACTTTGATATCATTATATTTCTCCTTTTTGTTAGTCTCGGTTAACATTATAATATTTTTTGAATTGTTTGTCAAGGCTAACAATCTTATTTTTTGTATATTTGGTCCAATTATTTTTGATTAATTCAGCTGTTTTTAATAGCAAAATAAAAAAACAGGTAAAATTTTTCTAAATTAATAAAATAATTAGATATACCTGTTTTTTCGTTCTGTCCCAAAAGACAGTTCTTTACTTTTATTTTTCTATGCATTTTTCTAATATCTGACTAAGTCTTTCATCTTGTTTAGATAAGTACAAATATCCAATCAAAGCTTCAAAAGCCGTTGCTTTGCTATATTCGGCTAAGCTTGAATTTTTAGGTAAATGGTGATTTTGTGCATTTCTTCCTCTTCTTACTATTTCTTTTTCTTCTTCAGTTAATATTTCCTCAATTTTTGTAAGTACTTGAGCTTGCGCTTGTGCTTTTACATATTTTGTTGTTTCTACATGTAATTCATGTGGATGTAACTTAGTGTTGTTAACAAGTTGCATACGTATGTATATTTCATATATACAGTCTCCTATATATGCCCACACTAATGGTGGCATTAATCTTACTTCTTCTAGTAGCTTTTTTCTTGGTATTATTTCTTCTATTTTTGTCATTTTATCCCTTCTTTTATATAGTTTCTATTGTTATTTTTCCTAATTTTCCGCTTCTAAAGTCATCTAATATAATATTGGCTGTTTTCGCTTCGTCTATTCTTCCTCCAGACACTATTGCTCCCCTTTTTCTTCCTATTTGATACATTATTTCCATTATGTTTTCGTTTTCTAATCTTTCTTCGTTATTTAATGTTTCTTTTATGTATTCTTTTGATATGTTATATCTTTCGCTAATTACATCTACTCTATTTTCTAATAAGTTTTTTAGTAGAAAATACGCTACTTCTATTTTATCTATTATATCATCTTTTATTGTTCCTGTATAAGCTAAATTTAGAGCAACTTCTTCTGGTTCTAACTTTGGCCATAATATTCCTGGTGTGTCTAACAATTCGATATTCTCTTTTATTCTTACCCATTGTTTTTGCCTTGTTACTCCCGGCTTATTTCCAACCATCGTAGATGATTTTTTTGTAATCCTATTTATAAATGATGATTTTCCTACATTTGGAATTCCTACAATCATTACCCTTATTGATTTTCCTGTTCTTCCTTTTTTACTAAAGTTTTCTTTATCTTCTTCCATTATTTTTTCTATTTGTCTTATTGTCTCTGGTATACCTTTTCCTGAATTTGAATCTGTTAGTATTGCTACTATTCCTTGTTTTTTATAGTATTCTACCCATCTTTCGTTTTGTTTTTCATCTGCCAAATCTGATTTATTTAGTATTATTATTTTTTTCTTGTTTTTAGTCCATTCTGCTATGTCTGGATTTTGGCTAGATAATGGTATTCTTGCATCTAATATTTCTATTACTACATCTATCAACTTTAAATCTTCTTGTATTTGTTTTTTTGTTTTTGCCATATGTCCTGGGTACCAGTTGATACTTGTACTTGCACAACTTTTTTCATTATTATTTTCCTTATTATTATTCATAAATTAACTCACTTCCTTTTTTGCTATAATATTATAAAAATGCCACTTTTTATTATCTGACTCTCTAACATATTCTATCTCATCTAGTTTCAAAATTTTGTATCTTTTTAAATATGCCTTTGCTTCTTCAATTGTAAATGTATTAATTAATTCATTATCTTTCCATTCATCTCTATCTCCAAATAATTGTCCCACAAAATATCCATTTACATTTATCGATTCATATATCTTATCCCACAATTCATTAAAATGCTCAGGATTGCAAAATGGTATACTGAAAAAAGCTGTTACTGCATCTGTACTTTCTAGACGGACTGTTTCAAAATCTTGCTCAGAAAAAGATATCTTTTCTTTTTCTTTATCATTTAATCTATTTAAAATAAAATCTTTATTCAGTTGTCTATCTATTGCAGTTACTTCTATTCCGTTTTTTAACATATATACTGTTTCATTTCCGCTTCCACATCCTAAATCAATAGCATCTTTAATTTTATAGTTGTTTAAAAAATAAATTAATAATTTGCACACATCATTGTTATATGTTCTATTTTGATAATTTGTCCAATCTTTCATTATTCGCACCTTATTTCTTCTTATATTCTATTTTTATCGAACCATCTTGATTTAAATATATCATATTTATTAAATCAAAAATATACTTTCTATTCAATTTATCTATTTTTTTAGCTTGTCTATTATTTATTTCTGTAATAACTTTTTCTTCTAAAATATCTTTTCTTATAGTATGTTTGTTATTGCATCCTCTTTTCCTTACATGTGATGAGCATGCATAATATGTATATTCTTTGCTCTTTCTAATAGTCAAATTACTATCACATTCTTTGCATTTCAAATATCCCGAAAAAATATCATATTCATTATTTGAATTTACTTTTACTGAATGTTTAATTATATCTTGCACTCTTGCAAATTGCTCTTTGCTTATTATCTCCATATGATTATTCTTTGTAATTATTAACTCGTCTTCTTTTGTCTTTATTAATTTATGATTTTTAAAACTAATTCGTTTTCGCTTTTGTTGAATTAAGTCTCCAGTATATACTTTATTTTTTATAATTCCAGTAATCATACTGACATTCCACTTTTTGCCTTCATTAGTGTTTTTAATATGTTCCATTGGAGTTTTGAATTTTTTATTATTTAAAATATCTACTATTTCTTTCTTACTTAAGCCTTTTTCTATACTGTCAAATATCATTTTACAGTTTTTGCTGCTTCTGTATCAATAGTTATTTTATTTTTTTCATATCTTGATTTTTTATATCCATATGGTGCATAAGAAGTTACAAATTCACCATTTATCTTTTTAGTAGTTAATGCTGTTTTAACTTTATTAGATATATCTCTTGGATAGTTCTCGTTATAAATATTAAGTAAGCCTTTTAATAAATAACTATCTTCTTCATCATTTAATCCATCTATATTATCATTAATTGAAATAAGTTTTACATCATATAATGGTAATAACGAGTCAAGTAATTCTCCTACTTCAATATAATTTCTACCTAATCTTGATAAATCCTTAACAATTACTATATCAACCTTTTTATTTGATATATCTTTTAACATTCTTTTTAGCTCTGGTCTATCAAAGTTTGTCCCACTATAGCCATTATCTACATAGTAGTTATATATCTTCATATCTTCTTTATCTTTAATGTAATAATCTATTAAATCTTTTTGATTTGATATGCTATTTACTTCTTTTTCTTTCTTTGAAATTCTTATATATGCAGCTACCCTTAATTTTAATATTTTAAATTCCTCCTACCAAATTTTTTAGTATAGTAAATTAGAAAGTTATTTCTTCTAAGCTATTATTGGCATATGTATCCTTAAATCTATTGTAAAAAATTTTTACCATACTATTAATTTCCTTAATTAATAAAAATTTGTCTTTATTATATTTTCGTTGATAATTTAAATCAATGCCTTCATTTATATGCTCTGCATATTCGCATATTGTCCCAGCATCTGTATGTGTATAGTCACAGTTTATTTTATATATGTTTAAATATAAATTATAAATTTCTGGCACTGTTTCCGAAACATTATCAACTCTTTCCTTTATTGATAATCCACACCAATTAGACAGTTTTCTTTTATCTTTTGGATTAATATTATATTTTTCTAAAAACAAATTATAATTTTTTAATGTAACATTTTCATATTTATCTTTATCTACTTTTTCTTGTATATCACTTGAAACAGAATTATATAATAATACACGATTTATATCTTGATATTCTCCAAATCTTAAATATAAATTTTTTCTGTCTGTTTCACAATATAGAAAATCAATTAATAGTTCAAACATACTTCTGACTATTATATTTCCTGCTACTACCATGTGATTATTATCTAAAATAGCGACACCTCTAAGTAAATCTATAAAAGAAAATAATAAAAAACATGGTGCTAAGCGAAATTGTTCATAATTGCCTTTTATAGTAACACTTTTCAACAGGTATTCTAAACTAGTTATATGCTCATTATACTTGTTCAATTTTATTCTATCTTCATTAATAATATTTTCAGCCATATTATTTACCTTTTTTTTCTTCAATTTGTTTTTGTTCTTCTATATATTTATAATTTAAACTATTACTTTTAGATATGGCAGATTTTTTAGTTTCCTTCTCATATAAATCTTTTGCTCCTTTTGCAACTCCTCCACCACGCTTAGCAACATTTAAATTTTCTTTTAATCCCTGTGGATGTTCTTCTCTTGCTATATCTCTTGTTGCGATCTCTCCTATATTAGTAAGTGCCACTTCTATATCTGTCATATTATCTCTTAAAGATTCCTTCCTAAGTCCTTTTAACTTTTTATACTCACTAGCTTTCATTCCAGACCATCCTTTATATATTTCATTTGTTAAAAGTGCATATTCAATTGGCTTAGTTATTCCTCCCTCTTTCCAAACATCAGTAAGTTTAAATCTATCTACAATACCATTTAATCTTGCTTTTATCCATTCATCATTATATCCTTTATTACGATAATATTGCACTGCTCTATTAACTGCAATTTCTGGATCAAATACTTCATCAATTCTCTCACTACCTAAATTTGCAAGCCAAACTTTAAAAGGTTCTGCTTTGCTACTTGGAACAGATTCAATAAGTCTAAAAATTCCTTTTGTATCCAAAGTGTCTGTTTCTCTCATTTTTCCATCTTGTGCTTTCATTTTCAACTGCACGATATTTTCGTGCAGTTCACTTCCTTCAGATTTTAACTTTCTTTTCAAATCACTCCAATAATTTCTTGGAATATTACTATCTGTTAATGCACTTATAACATCTACGACACTAAAAAAATATTCTTCTTTTTCAGAATCCCATACACTTCTAATTTCCTTATCTTCAAAGAGATTTGAAATCGTTTCTATTTTGTTATTATCCATAAAATTCCTCCTTCCTAATTTATTCATTACGCGTATCCCGTCGAATTCGACGGATTTATATTAATCTTCAATCATATCTATCATTCTCATATGATATCCATTTCTTTCATAAAATTTTATTGCATTTTCATTATATCCAAATACTGCAATCATTATTTTTTCACAGCCATTACTCTTTAAATAATCTCTCATACTTTCTAATAGTTTTTCACCTATATGCTTACCTCTGTATTCTTTTGAAACTACCAATTCTGTTATTCTTCCTCTTTTAGGTGCTTTAAAATCGAACCTAATTTCTTCATCGTTATTTACTATTCCAACTACTAGTCCAACAATTTTTTCATTTTCTTTAAATAATAATATTTTTCCATTACATTTTTTAACCTCTTCAATAGTTTTTTCAAAGTATTTTTCTCTATAATCATCTCCAACAATATTATATCCTTCTTTATCAATATCTGATAAATATTGTTGTAATTCTACTAATAAATTTTTTATTTGTTCATTATAGTTTGGACTATATTCTATTATCATTATAATAAATCCTTTCCTTTTCGTTTTTTAATCCATCGAATTCGACGGGATATTATCTATTTATATCAAATCACGAAAGATGTTAAGTTTATTAAGTGTTCATTTTTGAACACTTTTAGGAAGTTTTGCATTTGCCCATTCTTCACAGTTAAGGTTAATTTTGTGATAACTATTATCTTGTTCTTTCTCCATCTATATTCACTCCTTCACTTTAATTTAACATTTACTTCTCCATCTTGAGATATAATGATACTATTTATATTTTTTAATAAAATGTCTCTTGTTAAAGTATCAATTTTATTTCTTTTAATTTTCTTATTTAACTCTTCTAATACTATTTCAACTAATTTATCTTTTCTAATAGAATGGCTTGTACATGCACCATTTCTTACATATGATGTACAATGATAATATTTATAGTTCTTTACTTTTCTTACTGTAAATGAGCTTCCACAATCTGCACACTTCAAAAAGTTATAAAATAAATCTTTTTCTTTATTGCTTCTTGCAGATTTATTTTTATTTAATATTTCTTGTACTTCATCAAACTCTTCTTTTGATATAATTGGCTCATGATTATTTTCAACTATTATCCATTCATCTTTATTGGTTGTAATTAATTTATGAGTACGATAACTTTCTACCTTCTTCTTCCCTTGAATTAAATCTCCTGTGTAAACTCTATTTTGAAGTATTACATTAATCATTTTTACATTCCACTTTTTGTCTACTTCTATATTGTTATTTTTTATTTTATATGAAGCAGGTGTTAAAACATTGTTACTATTTAATTCATTAGCTATCTCACTTGCTGTTTTCCCTTCTATTATATCATTAAAAATTTTAATAACATTCTTCTATGCTTCTTCATCTATTATTAATTTATGTTTATCTTTTGGATTTTTTAAATATCCATATGTAGCAGAAGTTCCAATAAACTCTCCATTTAATCTTTTAGTTAGCAATGCACTTTTTACTTTTTTAGATATGTCTTTTGCATAAGCATCGTTTAATAAATTCTTAAATGGAACAATTAAGTTATCTATTGAATCTGGATTTTCAAAGCTATCTATATTTTCTATTACTGAAATAAATCTGATATTTAAAGCTGGAAAAATATTTTCAAAATACATATCCGCTTCTATATGATTTCTTGCAAATCTAGATAAATCTTTTACAATTATGCAATTAATCTTTTTATTTTTCATATCTTGTAATAGTTTTTCAAATCCTGGTCTGTTGAAATTAGTGCCACTATATCCATAATCAATATAGTATTCTATTAATTCTAAATCTTCTTTACCATTAATATATTGTTCAATTAATTCTCTTTGATTAACTATACTATTTGATTCCATATTTTCATTATCTTCTTTTGATAATCTTAAATATCCTGCTACATTCCAATTTGATATTTTAATCACTCCTTTTTAACTCATATTTTTCATAAATCCTTCAAGTTCTTTAATTCTAACTGCTTTAACTACAACTCCTAAATTATTTGGTATTTGAATAATAGCTTTTGGATTAGTTGGAATATTTTCAAACACAACACTTCCTGTACTAGTATGTTGTGGTCCACCATATAATAAGCCTAATAGTTTACATCTAGAGCCAAAAAAAGTAGCATTGCCTTGTGTATATGAAGATTCATTACAAAAGAAAATTGGCGATCCACTAGATCCTGGAAAACAAGCCATATCAATTAAAAATTCTTTTTTCCCATTATAATCAAATTTTAAGTGTGTAGAAGTTATGCCTTTTCGAATTATTGGTTTATTATTATAAGAATCCTCAAGTCCGTTAGGATATCCAATCATAATAATATCTTCCATTGCAGAACAATCTTTAACTTCATCTTCGTTTATTATTAAATCTGTTCCAAGCTTTCCACGATACAACCTGACTTTATATTCCTGACTATAACTATCTAGCGAAGCTATGGGTATTGCACACAAGTCCACATCATTGTCAGGATGATTAATTATTTTAAATTCATCAAGAGTTATCGTAAATTTTTGTTGATCTAGCGGATTATTATTTTCATCTGCCCTACACACAGAAAAAATAATTTTTTTAGCATCTTTCACAACATGTTTGTTAGTAATAATTACAGATTGGCATGTGCCTTTTTCCAAATTTTCATTAAAATTCATAAAAAAACCTGTACCAGTTGCAATTTTCGTTTCATCAATGATATTTATTATCTTTGTAGTACAATAAATCAATTGTTCTGATAGTTGCATTTTATATCACATCCTTTTTTTTATAATATCTTATTAATACAAATTTCTTTTTACAAAATCATTATATATCCATTCAGGTCCGTAATCAAAAACTTGAATTAATTCTTCAATCAATTCTTGCTTTGACATTCTATTTAAGTATTTAATTGCTTTGTCATATTCCTCTTCTTGCTCTTTTTCATACTCTTCTTGTAATCGATTTTGTTCTTCTTCAAAACTAACTGCCTCATTTGGAAAAGCAGTAAAATATGTTGCAACTATATGCTTACATATTATTCTTTTACCATTAGCTAAGGGACAATTACATGAAGATTTCCTAGGATGTTCAATATCCAAATGGACATTATAATTATTGGTTCCTTTTACAATGCTTGAATACTCATTTTCATTTATTTTATTCAATTCAACAACCCTTTTTTCTTTATAATAATCTAAACCTCTCCAACATGAACTACCACTAGATAAAGATATTATTCCCATAATTTTACTCCTCTTTATTTCCATTTCCTAATAATTTTATTTGTTCCGCATTATTAAGTATATCTAATTGATATTTCGCAATTTTACTTAAAATTTCAAATCTCTCTTCTTTGCTTTTTCCTTCTTTTATTAATTCAGCATTATGTGATTCTAAATTTGATAATACTGTTAATTCATTTATTGTAGCATAATCTCTAATATTTGAATTTTTAGCTAAATCAGGATTAAGTTCTCTCCATTTCTTAGCCGTTGTGTTAAATATGACTACATTTAAAATATCAGCTTCTTCAGCATATTTTAACCATTCTCTATTTTTATAAAAATCATTATCTGGCAATATGTAATTTTTAATTGCATCCGTATGTATTAAATAATTGTTTTTCGTTAATATTCTTTTTACATCCCACTCCCTGTTTTGATTTTCAATTTCTTTTAACCTTTCAAATTCTTTTATTAAATACCGGACTAATTGCAGAAGCGAATTCGAAAGCTATATCTTTATGTGCATAAGTTCCTCCATACTTTCCTCGTTTTGAATATATACCAATTGCATTTGTTTTTTCACACCATTCAGTAACACTTAATGTAAATGTATGAAGCCCTGCACTTTTTCTAAACCCGTCGAATTCGACGGAATTAAAATTTGGATTATAAATAGACTCCCATGTTCCTAAAAATTCCAAAGTAATTCTATTTCTTAACCAGTTTCTTATAATGTCATCAGCTTTCGATTTTCCCTCTTTGTATTTACCAAAATCAGAAATACAAATATAATCATTATCATCTATGTTTGTAATATTTACTTTAATATTTTGAACTTCTATTATTTTATTTGACATATATTCACCTCCAATTTATCAAATTACGAAAGATAAAACTTTGAAAAAATGTTGATTTTTCAATAGTTTCGGCTAGTGTTTAGATAATTCGTACTTTACCAGTTGATACTCGTCGATGGTAAACTTTTTGTATCTTCGTTCATTTTTTTATTTTTTCTCATTACTCTTTTTTGATACATATCCATTATTTTTCACTTCCATTCTCTATCATTCTTGTTTCATTTAAAAAATTATCAAAGTCTGATTTATATAATTTATCTTGTTTAACTTTAAATTTATCATACTCTTTATAAGCTAATTCTTTTGCAACACTAGCCGATATTTTCCCCGCATTGTGTAATATTTCTTTACCATTAAATTGCAAAAATGCATTCAACTTTTCTACCCAATCTTTCATAGTCATTGCATTATGATTTTCTGCTTGTAATTCTGCATAGTCTAAATACATTGTTACTATTCTATTCAAATCTTTTAATTCCTTTTCATTTAAATAGTTTTTTGCAATGTCCACATCATATTTATAGATTGGTCCATCAGGAGAATTTTTCCAATTGGTTAGTCCCATATTTTCTTTTTCTGAATCAACTCTGTTATATATTATTTCAGCTG